>OCZV010000699.1_pt1 | contig 12112 bp, 11 predicted proteins | sample 1539051 | NCBI WGS metagenome assembly OCZV01 (sample SAMEA3113581, study PRJEB22503) | soil metagenome
CGTTGCTGGCAACGGGACGGCGCTTCGCGATCGTGACCGACGCGATGATGGCTGCGAGCCTTCCCGATGGTCCCTACCGTCTCGGTGATCGGGACGTTTGGGTTTCGGACGGCGCGGCACGTCTCGAGGATGGAACGCTTGCAGGCAGCGTGGCAACCATGGACTCGATGGTTCGCAACCTTGTCTCGTTGGGGATCTCGGTCCCCGACGCTCTCGCCGCCGCAACGGAGGCCCCTTCGCGATTGATCCGTTGCCCCGAACTCGGGGACCTCCGGCCGGGGACACCGGCGGATGTGGTGGTGCTCGACGACTCCCTCGAGGTCGTGCGGACGGTCGTTGGCGGCGTCGAGGTATTCGCCACATGACGGGGAGCGTTCTGACCGCGTTCTGTTGCACTTTCGCCCCGTGAGACTGCACCCAGAACGAGCACGGTGACTTTAGTGACACCTCCCCGAACCGACCATGCTAGATTCCAGAAAAGGTCTAGACCACCTGGGGGATCGGTGAGCGGCTCGTTAATGGCAGCGGAGATGGCCCAGCAGCCCGACGTGCTGCGAGCCCTTGCTGCGCGCCGCGACGAGCTCGCGGCGGCGGTCGCCACGACGGTGCCGGAGGACCTCGCCGGAGTCGTGGTTGTCGCCCGTGGCTCGTCGGACTTCGCCGCCCCTTACGGTCGCTACATCATCGAGGTTGCGTGCCGGCGACCAGTTGTGCAGGCTGCGCCGAGCCTCCACACACTCTACGGAGCAGCAACCGACTACCGCGGCTATATCGCCGTCGCCGTGAGCCAGTCCGGGCGCACGCCCGAGATAGTCACGGTCCTCGGGCGTATGAAAAGCGCCGGAGCGCGCACAGTCGCGATCACGAACGCCCCCGACAGCCCACTTGCCGAGGTGGCCGACACAACGATCGACCTGCATGCCGGAGCCGAGAGTGCGGTTCCGGCGACAAAGACCTTCAGCGCCTCGCTATTTGCGTTCGCGGTTATCGCACGCTCCCTCGGCGACGTACCGTGGGACGAGGAGGATTTGGATAACGTGGGCGAACAAGCCCAAGCCGTCCTCGACGATGATGGGGCGGCCCAAAAGGTGGCAACCGAGCTGCATTACGCTGAGGGCCTCATCTCGGTGGGACGCGGCTATCTCTTCCCTGTTGCGCTCGAGGCCGCGCTAAAACTCAAGGAGACGACGTCGATGCTCGCCGACGGCTACTCTGCGGCCGACCTCAGACACGGCCCGGTCGCGGTAGTCGAGCGCGACTTTCCGGTTCTTGCTTTCAGCGCGCCGGGCCCGGCGGAAAAGGACATGGACGACCTCATCGCCCTGCTGCGCGACGAGCACAGGGCGCGTGTGTTTCAGGCTCGCCCGGCAGACGGCGTCGACCTGCCGCTTCCCGAGGGCATGCCCGAGGCCCTCGTCGCGATCCCGGCGGCCGTGCGCGCCCAACAGGTCGCGTACCACCTGTCCATACGCAAGGGGCTGGACCCAGACCGACCGCCGGGACTGAGCAAGGTCACTGCCACTACCTGACGGAGGAGCATGCCGCAGAAAGACGTGACCCTCACCAACGACGTCGGGCTGCATGCCCGTCCCGCCGCCGTGTTCGCCAAAAAAGCCGGCACGTTCGCCTGTGACGTGACCGTCGTCAAAGGCGGCGAGGAGGCCAACGCCAAGTCGATCCTCGCCGTGCTCAAACTTGACGTCCGCCAAGGCGATGCGATCACGCTCAGAACAACCGGCGATGGAGCGGACGAGGCCCTCGTGACACTCGTGAACCTAATCGAATCGCTGTGAAGAAATTCCGCGGCACACCCGCTTCCCCCGGAGCCGCGATCGCACCGGCATGGTTGTTCGCACCGAGTGCACTCGAGATTCCCGATGAACCACCGTCCGACCTGGATAAAGAGGTCGCCGTCTTGCGCGACGCGGCCGGTGCGGTCGCCGACGACCTCGACACGCGCGCCGAGAAAGCGGACGGCGAACTGTCCGAAATCCTTGGAGCGCAGGCGATGATGGCGCGCGATCCCGAGATGCTCAAGGACGCCGAACGAGCGATCAGAGAGCACCAGAGGCCCGCGGCTCGGGCCGTCATCGATGCGGGCGAGACGTACGCGCAGGTCCTCCAGCAATCCGACAGCGAATACATGGCCGCGCGGGCCGCCGATGTGCGCGATGTGTGCGTGCGCATCGCCCGCCGTGCATCGGGTGCTCCCGACAATCCACTCGAGACACTCAACCGGCGATCGGTGGTGGTCGCGGACGACCTACCGCCGGCCGACGTCTCCGCGCTCGACCCCAAACTCGTGGCGGCCATAGCCACCGCCCAGGGCAGCCGCACGAGTCACACTGCGATCGTGGCTCGCGCCCTCGGCATTCCTGCGGTCGTCGGCATCCGGGGGCTCGATGTCGAAGCCGGTGCCGACGTCGCGCTCGACGGCGATCGCGGCGAGGTCATTGTGGACCCCGACGGTGATGTGCGTGCGGCGGTCGAGCGGCGCGCTGCGGAGCGGGCCCGGCGAATCGAAGACCTCCTTTATCGTGCCTCTCGCTTGCCATCCCCAACCCACACAAAGGATGGACGGCGGATTGAGATCGCCGCCAATGTCGCCTCCGAACCGGAACTTCGGGCCGCGCTCGGGCAAGGCGCCGAAGCCGTCGGCCTGTTCCGGACCGAGTTCCTATATCTCGACCGCGCCACTCCCCCGACCCGGGGCGAGCAGACGGCGGTCGTACGGGCCATGCTCGACCTCCTCGGAAACAGGCGACTGGTGGTGCGCACGTTCGACTTCGGCGCCGACAAGCCCGTCGGCTTCCTCGATCTACCCGCCGAGATGAACCCCGCCCTCGGTGTGCGGGGGATCCGCCTCGCTCAACGGAACCCCGACCTCCTGGACGAGCAGATCGGAGCGGTCCAGGACGCCGCCGCGGCGGGCGGGAATGCCGCGATCATGGCTCCCATGGTGTCGACCGCCGACGAAGCGCGCTGGTTCCGAGAGCGCATCAAAGCCGATGTGGAGGTTGGGGTGATGGTCGAAGTCCCGTCCGCCGTACTCGTCGCACAAGAGCTTTCGGACATGTGTGACTTCCTGTCGATAGGGACAAATGACCTCTGCCAGTACCTCCACGCGGCCGATCGCCTCGACGGCCGGTTGGGGGCGTTCCAGGACCCGTTCTCTCCCGCGCTTCTGCGCGCGGTAAAGCAAGTCTGCGATGCGGCTCGGGGCCGGGCGTGGGTGGGGGTGTGCGGGGAGGCGGCCGGCGATCCACTGTGGGCTCGCGTTGCAGTGGGGCTCGGAGCGACCGAGCTGTCGATGGGTGCCGACGCGATCCTCGAGGTGCGAGTCGCGGTCGGCGAAACCTCTTTAGAGCTCTGTCGCGCCGCAGCGCACGCCGCGCTGGGTGCGGAGGACGCGGCGAGCGCACGCCGCGCCGCAGAAAGGGAGCTGCGATGACGCGGATCCTCGACCTTTACGGGCGCGACCTCGCTTCGCTAAAGGGCACTGACCTCGTGGCCGCGATAAAGGCAGCCGAAGGCCGAACACTTCTCGCGGAGATCGTGGCGCCTTCTCCACCGCTCGTCGACGCGGTCTCCAACGTCGAACTCGTCGCTGCCTTCGGAGCCGATCTCGTCTGCCTCAACAAGGTCGATCCGCGTCGCGCGGTCGTATCCGGCCTCGCAATCGACGGCTTTCGCGACCTCGCCGGGCTGCTCGGCCGTCCGGTAGGTCTGAACCTCGAGCCGGATCTCGAGAGTGTGCCGCGCGAGCTGCGCGCGACCGAGGAGGCGGTTCGAGCGGCACAACAGAGCGACGCGGCGTTCGTCTTTGTCACCGCAAACCCAGGCCGAAAAGCGACGCTCACCGACCTCGCGCGCGCGACGGAGACTGTGCGCAGCGCGGCGCCCGAGCTGTTGTGCGTGACCGGCAAGATGCACGCGGCGGGAGCAGACGAGCCGCTCACCGGCAAGACGGTTGAGTCATTTCTCGCCGCCGGCGCTCAGGGCGTTCTCGTCCCGCTTCCCGGGACCGTTCCCGGCATTAGCGAAGACCTGGCTCACGACATGGTCCGGACAGCACAATCCGCAGGCGCGCTCGCGGTGGGAACGATCGGGACGTCACAGGAGGGCGCCGACGCCGATACCGTGCGCGCGCTCGCGCTCGCCGCTAAGCGGATCGGTGTCGATATCCACCACATCGGGGACGCGGGCTACTCGTCGGGGATCGCGCCGCCCGAGAATGTTTACGCCTACAGCGTGGTGATCAGGGGGAGGCGTCACACCTGGGCCAGGATGGCAACCAACATCCGGGTGTCGTGGAAAAGGGAGGGGTCGGATGAGCTTTCGTGAGGTTGCAGAACAGGTGCTTCAGGGGCTCGGCGGGGCCGACAATATCAAGTCGATGGAGCCATGCGTCACGCGGCTCCGGGTCGAACTCCACGACCAGTCGAAACTGGACGAGGCGATCCTCAAGAAAGCCGGTGCGCACGGCGTTATGAAGATGGGAGGCGCGGTGCAGGTCGTGATGGGTACCCAGAGCGACAACATCGAGTCCGAGATCCGCCGCATCATGGGGGGCGAGTGACCGACATCGCAAGCCCGCTCACCGGCGCAGTCGTGGCGCTCGACGACGTCAGCGACGACGTGTTCGCCGAGCGCGTCATGGGCGACGGCGTCGCGGTCCTGCCGACCGACGGAACTGTCGTGGCGCCACTGGAGGGCAACATCGCGAAGCTGTTCGAGGGCGGGCATGCCTTTGCAATCGAAAACGACGCCGGTCTCCAGGTTCTCGTCCATGTCGGCATCGACACGGTCCACGTCAAGGGAGAAGGATTTACCGTCCACGCCAAGGAGGGCGACGACGTCCAGGCCGGCGATCACATCGTCACTGTGGACCTGCACAAGATGGCAGTAAAGAGCATCGACATGACCTCGCCGGTCGTGGTCATCTCCGATCACTCCCCCACCGTCGTCGCGGGAAAAGAAGTGGCAGCCGGAGATGTCCTTATGTCAGTCGAATAGAAGCAATGCGTCTCCGATCGGGCGCTCGCCCGTCGTGTCCGAGGGCCGGTTGACCAACTCTGCGTCGATCACGAGCGTCGTCGAGCCGCCACCGTCGAGGTTGACGGCGTCGACCGCCCCAAGCGCGCGCATCACGCCGGCCTCCTCCGCGAAGCTCGCCCCAACGCTGTAGTCGAACTGGCGCCCGTCGATCGCGACGAGCAGCAGCCCGCCGTCGGCCGTGACCCCCGCGATCGTCCGCGGATGGCGGAAGATGCCGAAGCGGTAGTAGAAGGACGGGTCGTCGAGCCACACGAAGCCCTCCGCGAACGCCGTGATGTGGTCGCGGCCGTCCTCGACGAGAAGCGGGCCCCCGTTGACTATCCCCAGCCCGTTTGCGACCGCTATCTTTCGACGGCCCTCCGTTATGTCTGCCTCTATGCGCGCCCGGTCCCCGACCTGGGCCACCCGCAGCAGTTCGGCGGCAACGTCCCCGGTCGCCGAGAGGGCGATGCCCCCCGGCGGAATCGAGCCTCCGCGCGCCTCACGCACCGCCAGGACGCGGCCCGTACGGTCGACCACGGCCTCGGCTCCGGGCCCGGCTTCGGTGGTGGCACCGAACGACTCAGTGAAAACGATCAGTTCCGAGGGATCCGTGCAGGTGAAGTCGTGCTTTGGATCCTGCGTCGGGATATCACCTCCGACGCCGCCGCAAGAGCGGATCTCGCCGGGCTCGCGATTCAGTCCGTCGACCAGGAATTTGCGCCTGGCGACGGTTACCGAAATGTTCGAGTCGAGCGTCGCCACCGAGGCGCCGTCGTGCGGTCGGACGATAAAGCTCGTGCGTCCGTTGACCGCCTCGCTTACCAAATCGCCGTCGATCACCGAGATTCCGGCCAGGTCACCCGGCGTTCCGTCCTGCTCGCCGATCACGAAGTAGCCGGCATTGATCCCGGCCAGCGCGCCGGTGCGCCGGGCCATGTCGGTCAGCTTCTCCCGCTCCGGCACGATCTCGGTTGCCAGCTCCGCTTCCACCGTTCCCTCGAACACATCGGGGAGGATCTCGAGCACGTGCACTACGAACGGGCCGGCGGTCGGGTCGCCGGTCTGGGCGGTATAGACGGTGCGTGCCGAAGAATAGCCTCGCGCCACGAGTTCGGCCCTGCGCGCGTCCGCCTCCTGCTGAGTGGTGAAGCGGCCGCTGCGGACCACGTAGCCCGATGGCCCGGGACGCGGGTCGTCGGGCGCTCGCTCGATGGCGGCCGTGCGGGCGTCGTATCCCGAGGCTTCGAGGTCGGCGGCGATCTGCTCGGCTTCCGACTCGGACTCGACGAAGGCGACGTCCACGGCATAGAAGTCATCGTTCGAACGGAAGCCGCGCTCGATCCTCGTGTACGTCACTCCCGGGGCCAGTTGAGTCGTCGTCCGGGTCTCGGGAAGACCGGGCCGCCCGAGTGGCAGCTCCCCGTTGGTCGCTCCCACCTGGACGGGCGCGGCCGCAAGCAGGAACAGACACAACACACCGACAACGCGTCCTCGCATCGCCCTCATCTCCCCTCAGCGACTTGAACTTTCAGGCACCTATCACCGAGCCGGGACGGCCCTCGGACCTCCGGGTGCCCCCTCGGGAGGTATCACTGAATGAGCCTCCACAACTCCGGCGTCGCGTCCGGAGTCGCGCCGGGCTCGGACGTGTGGGCCTGTCTGGCGCTGAAGATCTCGCCCTGGTAATTCACGAGAGCACCAGCCGCATACTGGGTCCCAGCCATCCAATTGGGCACGTCGACCGGAGAGATCCGGCTGTAGCGGCCGTCCACGGCACGGGTACGGAGCAACGCAGACGCACCGACATCCACCGGCGCGCGGTACGTCGACCAGTGCACGCCGTCGATCGAGTACTCGATCGTCATGCCGGGGTTCCGCACGTTTGCGGTCAGGACACCGCTTTCGATCCTCCCGCCGGGCAAGGGGATGCGGTAGTTGACCCCCACTCCCTCGAGCCCGACCGGCTGGTAGTACGAGAGCAAGGGGAAGGTGACCTGCCCCAGGGTATTGACGAACACGTCCCAAGCTGCCGGCATCTCCTGGGGTGTGGGCGTGTTCTGGTTCCAGGCCCGCTCTGCGACGCCTAAAACTTTCGGGAACGCCTGGTACTCGCGGATCTCCGGGGTCTTTCCGTTCTCCCCCCAAAGCTGGGCTTCCATGCCGAGAATGTTCTCCCTGCCTTCGTCGGTCAGCTGCTCCCAGTTGGGGTCCGGCGTGAACGGGTTACCCCACCGGTCGTGCGTGGCGTTGGCATACACATCGAACGGCTGGTAGGTGAAGGTCTTCTCTTCGTCCACGAAGTTGGCCCAGTAGTAGCCGGGCTCGTTGGGATCCTTGTTGTACGCGAGGTCCATGTACAGGTTGGTCGCGTGCGCCAGGATCACAGGTATGCCGTCGTTGGCGAACTGGTAGGCGATCTGCTCCCGTCCCCAACCCCACACGTTTTGCCACGGGAGGGCTACGAAGTTCTCGAGCTCGAGGTCTCCGGTGCCGGCGAGCAACACATCTTCCCAACCCGCGGTGAGCGGCGCGACCGTCCGGGCGATCTCGTGCCAATGGGTGAAGAAGTAGTCCATCAGCTCCTGGTCGCTCAATCCGGCCGTGTCGGGATTGCTTTGACACAGCGGTGAGCCCTGCCAGCGGTTCGGTCCCGGCGCTTCGTCGCCTCCCAGGTTCACCATAGCCAGCGGCGCGCCGGCCGCGTCGTACACCGCCCTCACTTCGGTTACAACCTTGGTCAGGAACCTGTACGTGCTATCGATGCACGGGTTCACCAGATTGTCCGTGTAGTACTGGACGCTCCGGTGCTCCGACGTGTCGTTTGGATCCAACAACCGATACCTGTTGGCCTCGGCGGGGTCGCTGTCCTTGTAGAGCTCGTAGCGATACTCCATTGCCTGGACGGCGGCGCGCGCGTGAGCCGGGAAGTCGAACTCCGGGATGACCTCGATGTGGCGATCGTTCGCGTGGGCAAGGATCTCCTCGAAGTCTTCGGTCGTGTAGTAGCCACTGCCCTTGCCGACGAGGTTGACCGTCGCCTGCTCGAAGCCCTGATATGCGGGGGTCCGATCCAGGTTTGCCTCGGTTTCGTCGACTGCCTTGCCGACGATGTTGTCCCCGGGCAGCAGGTCGTTCCCCGACCCCAGTGCCTGATGCAGCATTGTGTCCTCGTCGAGATCGAAACCGCGCCGGGCACCGTAGCCGGTCAATTCTGGAATACCGGGGATCTCCAACCGCCAGCCCTCGTCATCCACCAGATGGAAGTGCAGTTTGTTGAGCTTCAGGAAGGACATGAGGTCCAGGAACTTCATGATTGTTTCCTTGGACTCGAAGTGGCGCGCCACGTCGATCGCCATACCGCGATAACCGAAGAGGGGGGCGTCGGCAATGGTGACCCGGGGAATGGGAGCCGCGGAGCGTTTCGCACCTCGCGCCGCAGAGCGATACGCATTGATCGGAATCAGCTGGCGCAGGGTCTGGATTCCGTAGAGGACACCCGGGTTGTCGGCGCCCACTATTTGGATGCCTTGGTCGGATACCCGCAATGTGTATCCCCCCGGATCCGCTTCGCCGTCTCCGTCCACATCCAGGCTTCCGTCGACACTGAGGTCGATGATGTCCCGTCCGGCGGCGTGGCCGCCCTCGACCCGGACGACATCGCCGTTAAGCACGTCCTCGAGCGCCGCCTCCAGATACTCCGCGTCCTTTCGAAGGTCGGACGGGTGCTGGATCTTGACCTTCCGGCCATGGATCGCCAATACGCCCGGTTCCTCGGTGACGCTGAGCGGCCGCGGCAGAATGCGGTCTTGAAGGCGCAGGCTCATGAGCGGAGCGGTGTTGTCCGCAAAGCGCGTGCTTGCGGTCTCCACGGGGTTGTTGTCCCCTGCGAAGGCCGTTGTCTGCTCCGAATCGGTGGGATCGAGCAGTACCTTTGCCGGCACCCAACTTGCCGGCTCACCCTCGAAGACGATGTGCCAGCCGGCCGGTGCGTCGGACTTGAGAATCGCCCACAGCTCGACGTCGAGTGAGATCTCGCGCCTCTCGCCGGGATTCACGGGATCGAACTCGCCGGTGGGCTCGATCACGTAGTAATCGCCACTCTGAGCCTCGTCCGCGCGCGTCAGAGTGAGGCCCTGATTCGCCAGCTCCTGACGGGCCGCATCTCCCGGCTCGCCCGGCGGGTACACCGTCAGCGGCTGTCGCACGAAGCTGAAGTACAGCGCCCAACCCTCGTTGCTCAGTTCACAATCTGCGGCACGGTTCTGAAGGGTGATACGAGCCCGGAAGGACTGCCCCGACTCGCTGTGATCGACCGGCTGATAGGTGACGAACAACTCGGCTGGGTCCGGATGACAGGAAACTTGCGCGGCAGCGTTAGACGCAATCGACGTTCCGACCAACAACGAGGCGAACACCGCTGCAGCCAACGCTTGGAAGACGGACGATCTCTGTCTTTTGTTCATGGCGAGCCTCCATGCCATTCGATCGGGGCGCTTGCCTCGAGGTGCCTGACCGTGACGACCTTCTGCCTGATGTGCTTCTCCTAAGAAACATCACTCTGCGAAGCGAGCTGAAGGACCCTTGCGCCCGACCACCCCGGTGCATCGCATGGGTTCGGAAGTGGAGGACACTGCCGCCCACAGGTGCAGGCGCGCCTACGCGGCTGGAGGCTACGATCCCCCCTGACTGGCACATTGCCCCTTGTTATCTCTGCCCGCTACTGGTCTAGACCATCCGGTCTACTGGTCTAGACCAAGTGCCTCTAGATGTCAAGGCTTGCGCTGGAGCAATATTGAAGATCCTGAGTTAGGAGGCCGACCCAGGCCCCGCAGTTGTCACCTCACCTGCGCGACTTGCAATTGCAGGTGCCCGTCTCTTAGTGCGACCTCGATGCGTTCCAGTGACCGATAACGGCGTCTGTATGGGAGAGTTCGCCGACGCAAACATTGTCGCCACGGCGACCACGCGCTTTTCGGCGGCGCGCGCCGCGGCGATGTTGATCCCCGCTCGTCCCAGTGCCTCACCAATCGCGGCCGACTGGCCTAGCTTTGTCCTCCATGCTTGAGATGGTTAGGTCGGACTTACTGGTAGATGAAGTCGACGACCTGATCGCCGAGCGCGCTGCGCGCCTTATCGACATCGTCGACGCACAGGGCAAACGTGTACCGAGCCTCCTCGCATCCGACTGGGAAGAAGGCCTCGATGTTCACGCCGGCGTCGGCCAACCTTCGGTTCGTCGCAGCTGCCGTTCCCGGTCTGTCCTCAAGGCTCACGGCCACGGCCGGCAACTCCCGGAACGTGAAGCCGGCGTCCCGCAGAGCCGTGCGGCTTGCATCCTCGTCTGCGGCAACGAGGCCGAGCAGGAACTGGTCCGCGGCACCGAACCCACATGGGAGGACATTGATCCCCCTTTCGGCGAGCGTTTCGGTGACGCGCACCATCTCCCCCGGGAAGTTCTTGAGTTCGAAGATGAAGGCGTTCATCTCATTCCCCCAAACTCGTCGCGGTATGCCACCTTACAGATTAGTCCCTTCGCCTCGTCTTCCCAGGGCCCCACTATTTCTCAATGACATTGCTTGGTCCGCTCGTCGGCTGGGAGGACGTTGCAGCTAAGCGAAGCACGAGAATGACACCTGCGAGGTCGCCGGAACCGTCGACCTACCCCGGCGAGCCTCCGATGCACCAATAGCAGTTGTTGTATCCGAGGGCGTGTGCCTGGCCGAGGGCGTCGGGTTCGAAAGTGACCGCATGGGCAGACCGGAAGATCTCGTCGATCTCGCAGTTGCTGTGCTCGTTCCACAGGTCGTGCACGTGCCTGCTGTTGTCGTTTCCCAGGTAGCGCCGGTCTTGTGGGCGCGAGTAGACGGGAATGGACACGGTTGCCCCTTCACGCGAGCTGCTCGGTCATTCGGTTTTCAACACATCTTGAACATCGAGGCAATCCTAGTCATCTGATGAAGGGGAGGAGCGGCCCGGGCCACAAGATGTCGTGCAACGTCTGGAATGCGTCGGCGACGGTCCCAGTCGCGCAGGGTCCTAGAGTTGGTGACGCTTTTGTCAAAGCTCGGCCGGTGCGGTCCACCGAGCGCACGATCGAATACCCGAGTTAGAAAGGCAACCGGGAGTCTGTCGCTTGTCATTTCACGTGCGCGACCTGCAACAGCAAGCGCCCGTTTCTCACTGCGACCTCGACTTGTTCCAGGGACCCGATGATGGCGTCGGCATGGGAGAGTTCGTCGATCGCAAAAGTTGTAGCGACACCGACCACGCGCATTCCGGCGGCGCGCGCCGCGGCGATACCTGGCGGCGCGTCCTCAAACACGATGCACTCGGTCGGACCGACCCCGAGCAAGCGAGCGGCTTCGAGGTAACCATCGGGCGCCGGCTTGCCCACACCGACGTCGTCGGCCGCGACGAGAACAGGTGGCGCCGGCAGGCCGGCCCCTATGAGGCGGCGCCGCGCAAGGGGCGCGGTGGCCGACGTCACCACGGCCCATACCTGAGGGGGCAGGGCTTTGAGCAGCGCATTGGCCCCGGCAATTGGCACGATTCCCGCCTCGTCGTGCGCGTCGAGCGCCTCGAGCAGCTCCACTTCCTGGGGGGTCGCGAGGTGCGGCGCCACAATCCCCAGCACCTCGCTCGACCTTCGCCCGTGAGCGACCGCGATGACGGCGTCCTCGTCCACGCCGCGCTCACGCGCCCACCCCCGCCACACGGCGGCGATGTGCGCGGTCGAATCGACCAACACTCCGTCCATGTCGAACAGCAGCGCGCGGCACTCGAAGTTCACGCCCCTAGCATCCCCGCGCCGGCGTAAGCCGTTCTGGGTGCAGTCTTGAGGGGAGAAACTGCAACAGAACGCGGTCAGAACGGAGGACGCGGAGCCGCACGCTCCGATCCTCTCCCGACGATAGCTTTGCTTGGCCCATGGTCTAGACCACTATACCTTCTGGTCTAGACCAGCCGACCGGGGGGAGGGTGTCATGGTTCCACGTCCGCGTTCGATAGCGGTGTGGGGTACAGAAACTCGGTCATGTCACGGGGCCTCGTAATACTCGTTATCAGACCACCG
>OCZV010000700.1_pt1 | contig 12102 bp, 8 predicted proteins | sample 1539051 | NCBI WGS metagenome assembly OCZV01 (sample SAMEA3113581, study PRJEB22503) | soil metagenome
GCCTCGTAGGTGCGGCCCACGTGCTTGGGGTCGATGGGCAGGTAGGGCACGCCCCATTCCTCGTAGTCCTCACCGAGAGCGGCGAAGCCCTTCTTGATTGCGTCCTGATGACTGCCCGAGAAGGCCGTGTAGACGAGGTCGCCCACGTAGGGATGGCGGGGGTGGACGGGCAGGCGGTTGCAGTACTCGGCCACGCGGCGCAGGGCGTCGATGTCGCTGATGTCGAGCTCGGGATCGACGCCCTGGCTGAACAGGTTCATGGCCAACGTGACGATGTCGACGTTGCCCGTGCGCTCGCCGTTGCCGAACAGGCAGCCCTCGACCCGGTCGGCGCCCGCCATCACCCCGAACTCGGCGGCCGCCACGGCGGTCCCCCGATCGTTGTGGGGATGGAGCGACAGCACGACACGGTCGCGGTGCGGCACGTGGCGATGGAAGTACTCGATCACGTCGCCGTAGATGTTGGGCGTGTACATCTCCACCGTGGCCGGCAGGTTGAAGATGATGCGCTGGTCGGCGTCGGGCTCGATGACGTCCATCACCGCCGAGCAGATCTCCACGACGTACTCGATCTCGGTGCCGGTGAAGCTCTCGGGTGAGTACTCGTAGCGCACCTGGGTGCCGGGCACGGTGTCCTCGAGCTTGCGGGCCAGGCGCGCGGCGTCGGTGGCGATCTGCGTGATCCCGTCGTAGTCGAGCCCGAACACCACGCGGCGCTGCAGGATCGACGTCGAGTTGTAGAAGTGGACGATCGCCGCTCGCGCGCCCTTGATCGACTCGTAGGTGCGCTCGATCAGCTCGGGCCGGCACTGCGTGAGCACCTGGATGGTGACGTCCTCGGGGACGAGGTCCTCCTCGATGAGCTGGCGCACGAAGTCGAAGTCGGGCTGGCTGGCCGACGGGAAGCCGACCTCGATCTCTTTGAACCCCATCTGCACCAGCGCGTCGAACATGCGGCGCTTGCGGGCGGGGTCCATGGGGTCGATCAGCGCCTGGTTGCCGTCGCGCAGGTCGACCGCGCACCACAGCGGAGCCTTGTCGATGCGCCGGCTGGGCCAGGAGCGATCGTCGAGTGCGAGGGGCAGCGGGAGGAACGGCCGGTACTTCTCGAACGGCATCTTCTTCGGGGTCACGGGTCGAGGGGGCATCGCTTCTCCCTTTTGCTCTCGAAAACTGAAAAGCCCCCTGGCCCGGTGGGCGCAGGAGGCGAGACGAGCACCTATGTGGGGTGCTCGTCTTACATAAGAAGCAGGCCGGCGGTCAGCAGGCGCATCGAAGCAATGCTGCCGGACCCCGCCAGCCGGCGTCAAGGCGAGACTCGGCGGCGGTTGCCGCGGTGACCGTCCCGTCGTGACCTGCCAGCGAGGGCTTGACGCCGAGCGAACGCGAGGTCGGGGCCCGAGCGGCCCGGTGCCGAAGGCGCCAAGAGCGGGAAGCACGGCGCGTTAGCCTCTGGCCCGTGAGTCGCCGACTGCTCCGGGTGGGTCTGTTCGTGCTGCTGGTGGGCGCGGTCCAGGCGCTGCTGCGCTTCCTGCGCGAGGCCCGGCCGACGCCCGAGCGCGCGCCGGGGCCGACACCTTCCCGTGCGCCGTCCCGGACGGAGCCCCGGTTCGCGAGGCCGCAACCCGCCGCCGAGAAGGCGGCGCCCGCGCCCGCCGCGAAGACGCCTTCCACGAAGGCAGCGGCCAAGAAGGCACCGGCCAAGCAGCCGGCGAAGAAGGCGACGGCCACCAAGAAGACCGCCACCAAGAAAGCACCGGCGGCCAAGAAGTCGACGGCCAAGTCGCCCGGCAAGAAGCCGACCGGGTCGACGTCAGCGAAGAAGGCGGCCACCAAGAAGTCGCCCGCGAAGAAGGCGCCGCCGACGGCGGGAGGCCCCGGCAGCGACGGCGACAGCGCCGGCCCGTCCTAGCGCGCCGCCCCGCTCGGGCTCAGCTGAGCCCGTGGACCGAGACGATGCCGTCGCCGGCCCGGATCGCGTCCTGCACCTCCGGGGGCGCCTCCACGTCGGTGGCGATGACCTGGAGCGCCGCCTCCCCCCGCTCCGACCGGCCGAGGTGCATGTCGTCGATGTTGACGCCGGCGTCGGCCAGGACCCCGGCCACGAAGGCGATCATCCCCGGTCTGTCGTCGTTGCGGACGACCAGCATGTGCTTCGCCGGCGGCAGGTCGATCGTGTGGCCGTCGAGCATCACGATGCGCGGCTCGCCCCGCAGGCCCACCAGGGTGCCGCCTATGGCGTGGTCGCCGCCCCGGATGGTCACGAGGTTGACGTAGTCGTGGGCGGTGGCCGTCGAGGTGTCCCGCACCTCCACCCCCCGCTCGGCGGCGATCAGTGGCGCGTTCACGTACGAGACCGGCTCGTCGGTCACCCGGCCGAACACTCCCTTCAGCACCGAGAGCGTGAGGATGCGGGTGTCGTAGTCGGCGAGCTGGCCCGCGTACTCCACCTCCAGCACCTCGGGCACGCCCTCGGCCAGGCGGCTGTACAGCTCGCCCAGGCGCTCTGCCAGCGGCAGGAACGGTCGCACGGTCTCCGAGGCCTCGGCGGCGCTCACGTTGACCGCGAACGGCACGAACTCGCCCGCCAGCGCCAGCGCCACCTGCTCGGCGATGGTCTCGCCGGCCTTGTCCTGGGCCTCCCGGGTGCTGGCGCCCAGGTGCGGCGTGACCACCACCTGCGGCAGGCCGAACAGCGGCGAGTCTGTGGTCGGCTCGGCGGCGAACACGTCGAGCGCCGCGCCCCCCACGTGACCGGCCCGGATGCCCTCGGCCAGGGCCGCCTCGTCGACGATGCCGCCCCGGGCCACGTTGATGATGCGGATGCCCGGCTTGGCGAGCGCGAGCAGGTCCTTGCCGATGAGCCCGGTCGTCTCCGGCGTCTTGGCCACGTGCAGTGTCACGAAGTCGGCCACCTGGACGAGGCGCTCGAGCGGTAGCAGCTCGACGGAGAGCTGCCGGGCCCGCTCCGGTGACACGAAGGGGTCGTAGGCGACCAGCCGCATCCCGAACGCCAGCGCGCGCTGGGCAACGAGCTTGCCGATGCGGCCGAGACCCACGATCCCCAGGGTCTTGTCGGCGAGCTCGATGCCCTCCCACTTGGTGCGCTCCCAGCGCCCCTCGCTGAGGGCGCGGTGGGCTTGGGGGACGTTGCGGGCCTGTGCGAGGAGCAGGGCCATCGTGTGCTCGGCGGCCGACAGGATGTTCGACTGCGGCGCGTTGACCACCATGATCCCCCGCTGGGTGGCGGCCTCGACGTCCACGTTGTCGAGACCGATGCCCGCCCGGCCCACGACGGCGAGGTCGGTGCCGGCGTCGAGCACCTCTCGGGTCACCTGCGTGGCCGACCGGATGATCAGCGCCGCGGCGCCCGGGATCACCTCGATCAGCGCGTCGTGGTCCAGCCCCAGCCGGACGTCCACCACATGGCCGGCGTCACGGAGCTGCTGGAGCCCGCCGTCGGCGATCTTCTCGGTGACGAGGATGCGCGCCATTACGAGGAGAGTACGAGTCGGTCGGAGACCGACGCCATCAGTAGCTGCGAGTCGGCCGTAGGCCGACGCCGCTAGGGGCGGTGGTCGGGGTCGGGCTGGAGGGTTGGGGGCGGGCCGGAGTGAGCCTTGACCGGCCTCGGCCGGCACAAGTCCTATCTACAACATCTACAGGTTCTCCACCGTGACCGGCTCGATGCCCTCGGCCGCGGGCAGGTCGAAGCCGAAGACCTGGCCGTAGAACGACAGCTCGGCGTCGAGGGCCCGGCGGATGTTGGCGGCCTGGCGGAAGCCGTGCTGCTCGCCCTCGAACGTGACGTAGGCGACGGGGACCTTCTTGCTGCGGAGGGCATCGACGATCATCCGCGCCTGGTTGGGAGGCACGACCTCGTCCTCCAGGCCCTGGAGCACGATGAGCGGGCGGTCGAAGCCGTCGACGTGGTGGATCGGCGAGCGCTCGATGTAGAGGTCGCGCCGGGCCGGGTAGGGCCCGATCAGCCCGTCCAGATAGCGGCTCTCGAACTTGTGGGTCTCCGTGGCCAGCGCCTCGAGGTCGGCGACGCCGAAGTGGCTGGCACCGGCGGCGAACGTGTCCCTGAACGCCAGGGCCGCCAGGGTCGTGTACCCACCGGCCGAGCCGCCCCGGATGGCCAGGCGCTCGGGGTCGACGCGGCTTTGATCTGCCAGCCAGCGGGCGGCGGCCACGCAGTCGTCGAGGTCGACGACACCCCAGGCGTCGTCCAGCTGGCGCATGTAGTCGCGGCCGTAGCCGGTCGAGCCGCCGTAGTTGACGTCGGCGACGGCGAAGCCGCGGCTGGTCCAGTACTGGATGCCGAGCTGCAGCATCGGCCGGGCCGCCGCCGTCGGGCCACCGTGGATGAGGACCAGCAGCGGCGGCTTCTCGCCAGCGGGTGGCTCGGCCTCGGGGTTGGTGGGCGGATAGAAGAGCGCGTGGGCCGTGCGCCCCCCGCTGGTGGGAAAGGCGATCGGCTCGGGGACCGAGAACCACCCCGGGTCGAGCCGCAGGTCCCGCGGCGGGCGGAGGATCTCGGGTGTTGCCGTCCCGAGAGGCACCCGAACCACGGCCGGCTCGGCGGTGGCGGATGCGCCGATGAAAACGACCCCGTCGCCGGCGCCCTCGACGGCGGCGATCGACGTGTAGGGCAGCTCGAGGTCGTCGGTCGAGCCGTCCGGGGCGGCGACGGCCAGATGGTCGAGCCCGTCGCTCTGGTAGGCGAACACGACCCGCCCGTCGGCGGTGAAGGCGTAGCGGGACTGGCCGAACACCCATTGGGGCACGCCGATCTCCGCTTCCATCTGGACGCGCGGCTCCACCTCGCCACCCGCCCAGCGGTAGAGGTTGCCCCAGCCGGTGCGGTCGGAAACGAACCACAGCGATCCGTCGGGATGCCAGCGGGGCTGGAACACCGACTCCCCGTCGCTCGTGCCGCCCGATGCCCGGTGGGGCCGACCGGCCACCACGGTGGGATTGGCGAGTCGGGGCCCGGTGTCGGTCCAGTCGACATCGGCCACGACCAGCTCGGTGCCGTCCCAGGGCATGTCGGGATGGTTCCACTGCAGCCAGCACAACCGGGGCCCGTCGGCTGCCAGCCGGGGATCGGACACGAAGTCCGGCCCGCTCACCAGCGCGCGGGGTTCGAGCTCGCCGGTCGTGTCGAACACGACGATCTCGTTGACGACGTCGGCGGGTGTGGCAAGCGGTGTGTCTCCCGACCACGAGCAGCCAGCGTCCGGAGGCGTCGAAGACGCCGCCGGCCCAGCGGTCCCCCCGGGGCGCCTCCGGCTCGGGCGAGACGGCACTGGGCATGGCCCGGGCCGTCAGCTGGTAGAGACGTTGGTCGTCCCAGTTCGCGAACCAGACGGTGTGGCGGCCGCGGACCCACCAAGCTCCGCCCCCGTACTCGTGGGCCGCGGTGCGGGCGTTGAAGCCCTGCGGCAGCAGGTCGACGGCCGGTCCGTCGCCCACCTTCTGGACGATCTGCGTGCGGCCGCCCTCCTCGGGTCGCAGCTCCGACCACCAGATGCTGTCGCCGTCGACGGTGACGGCACCGAGCGAGGCGGCCGCCCGGACCACGAGCTCCGACGTGATGGGGGTCGGCCATGAGCCGTAAGGCGCCATGGGCCGCAGGCTATGCCGCCAGCCTGAGGCAATACGTTCCGGCGGGAGATTGTGAGGCAATACGGTCCGGGGGGGTCCCTATTGCCTCGACAGCGCCGGGCCAACCCTCATTGCCTCGCCTGGCCCGGACCCCCCGGCTACTCGGCGACGGCGAGGAGGTCCGCGATGCGGCGGCAGCCCTCGGCCAGGTCGTCGTCGCCCAGCGCGAACGACAGGCGGACATAGCCGGGCGCGTCGAACGCCTCGCCGGGCACGGCCGCCACCTTGGCGTGGTCGAGCAGCACCTCGCACAGCTCGACGGTGTTGCCGGGCGTGTGCCCGCGGACGCTGCGTCCCACGTAGGCCGACAGGTTGGGGAAGGCGTAGAAGGCACCCTGGGGCTCGAGCACGTGCACGTCGGGGATGGCCGACAGCAGCCGGTGCATGGTGCCTCCCCGGCGCTCGAAGGCCGCGCGCATCTCGGCGACCGCGTCGAGGTCGCCACCCACCGCCGCCAGGGCCGCCACCTGGGACACGTTGGCCACGTTGGACGTGGCGTGCGACTGCAGGTTGGCGGCGCCCTTGATCACGTCGAGCGGTCCCACCATCCAGCCCACCCGCCAACCGGTCATGGCGTAGGTCTTGGCCACGCCGTTGAGGACCACGCACCGCTCGGCCAGGTCGGGCACCAGGCTGGGCATCGACGTGAACGTGTGGTCGCCGTAGGTCAGGTGCTCGTAGATCTCGTCGGTGACCACCCAGATGCCCCGGTCGACGGCCCAGCGCCCGATCGCCTCGACCTCCGCCGGCGGATAGACGGCGCCAGTGGGGTTGGAGGGCGATACGAACAGCAGCGCCTTGGTGCGGTCGGTCACGGCGGCGTCGAGCTGGTCGAGCGTCACCCGGAAGCCCGTGGACTCGTCGGTGGGCAGCACGACCGGCACGCCGCCGGTGAGGCGGATGGGCTCGGGGTAGGTGGTCCAGAACGGCGCCGGCAGCAACACCTCGTCGCCGGGGTCGAGCAGCGTGGCGAACGTGTTGTGCACGGCGTGCTTGGCCCCGTTGGTGACCAAGACCTGGGCGCCCTGCACGTCGTAGCCGGAGTCACGCTTGGTCTTGGCGGCGATGGCCTCGCGCAGCTCGGGCAACCCGGCCGCCGGGGTGTACTTGTGGTTGCGGGGGTTGCGGCACGCCTCCGCCGCGGCCTCGACGATGTGGGCGGGGGTCGGGAAGTCGGGCTCTCCGGCGCCGAAGCCGATGACCGGCTCCCCCGCCGCCTTCAGCGCCTTGGCCTTGGCGTCGACGGCGAGCGTGGCCGACTCGGTGATGGCGGCGACCCGGGCTGAGATGCGACTGGAGGAGGTCGTGGAGGGCAACTGGCTGGCTCCTTGTCTCGGACCGCCGCGATAGTGGCACGCGATGACTCCCCCCATCCCGGACATAGCCATCCCGGCCGAGCTGCTGCCCGCCGACGGGCGGTTCGGCTCCGGGCCGTCCAAGGTGCGCCACGAGGCCGTCGAGGCGCTGGCGGCCACCGGCACCACCTACCTGGGAACGAGCCACCGCCAGGCCACGGCCCGGTTCACCGTGGCGGCCCTGCGCAACGGGATCGCCGAGCTGCTGTCGCTGCCCGACGGCTACGAGGTGGCGCTGGGCAACGGCGGCACCACCGCCTTCTGGGACGCGGCCACGTTCGGGTTGATCGACCAACGCAGCCAGCACCTGAGCTTCGGCGAGTTCTCGTCCAAGTTCGCCGCCTGTGCCGCCGCCGCCCCCCACCTGGGCGACCCCGAGATCATCGAGTCGGCGCCGGGCACGGTCCCCCAGTCCAAGGCCAACCCCGACGTCGACGCCTACTGCTTCACGCACAACGAGACGTCCACGGGCGTCGCCATGCCGCTGGTTCGGCCCGAGGGTGCCGGCGGCCTCGTGCTGGTCGATGCCACCTCGGCGGCCGGCGGCCTGCGGCTCGACGCAACGCAGGTCGACGCCTACTACTTCGCCCCCCAGAAGGGCCTGGCCTCGGACGGTGGCCTGTGGCTGGCCGCCCTGTCGCCCGCCGCCATCGAGCGGACCGAGCGCCTCTCGGCCGGCGACCGCTGGACGCCGGCGTTCCTCGACCTCGGCATCGCCCTGGACAACAGCCGCAAGGACCAGACGTACAACACCCCGGCCCTGGCGACGATCTTCCTGGCCGTGCAGCAGGTCGAATGGATCCTGCACAACGGCGGCCTGCCGTTCGCCGCCGGGCGCTGCGACCGGTCGGCGGAGAGCCTGTACGGCTGGGCCGAGTCCCGTGACTACGCGACGCCGTTCGTGACGGATCCAGCCATCCGCAGCCACGTCGTGGCCACCATCGACCTCGACGACGCGGTGCCCGCCACCACCGTCAGCGCGGTGCTGCGCCAGAACCTCGTGATCGACACCGAGAGCTACCGGAAGTTGGGCCGCAACCAGTTGCGGATCGCGATGTACCCCGCCATCGACCCCGACGACATCGAGGCACTTACGCACTGCATCGACTACGTGGTCGAGCGAGTGGCTTGAATCGGGCGGGCGCTCACGGACCGGCAGTGATCCGGTCCCTGAGCTCGGCGACCCAGTCGCCCTCGGGCCAGCAACCCTCGACCAGCCAGGTGGCTCCGGCGGCCGCGTACTCATGGGCCGGTACCCCGGGCGCCCACATCGCGACCACCTCCCAGCCGGTCGGCCGCTCGACACCGGCGAGGTAGCTCCGCAGCTCCTGGGGCGTGGGTGGCCCGAACCCGGTCAGGGGAACCACGCCATCCCAGCGAACGGCCCGCGCGAGCGGCCGGCGGTGGGGCGCGATCGCCGCCACCCAGATGGGCGGGCGGGGGCGCTGGACCGGCCGGGGCAGCAACTCGGTGTCGACCCGGTAGTGCACCCCCTCGTGGGCCACCGGTCCCCGCAACAGTCCGTCGAGGACCGTCAGCGCCTCGTCGAGCATGGCCGCTCGCTGGCGGTGGTCGGCGGGCTCGCCGAACGCCGCGAAGTCGTCGTCGGATGGCTCACCGACGCCGACGCCCAACACCGACCGCCCGCCGCTGAGGTGGTCGAGCGTTGTCAGATGCCTGGCAACCATCCAGGGGCGGCGCCGGGCCAGCGGCGTCACCAGGGTGCCGAGCCGCACCCGCTCGGTCGCCTGGGCCATGGCCCCGAGCAGCACCCAGGGGTCGTGCACATCGAGCCGCGACTGCCGCTGGAACACCAGGTGGTCCCACAGGAACACGCCGTCCCATCCGGCCCGCTCGGCCTCGACGGCCAGGTCGACCAGGGTGGCGGCGTCGCTGAACGGCGGGAGGCTCACGGCGATGTGCATGATTGGACCGTACGCCTCGAGCGTGACCGCGGACCCGGGTGCGCGCGGGATGGTGGACTGGGGGCATGCGCTTCTCCATCTGGCCGTCCGCCAACCAGCCCTGGGGCGAGATCCTGGCCACCGCCAGCTATGCCGAGGCCACCGGCTGGGACGGGGTATGGATCGCCGACCACTTCATGCCCGACGTCGACGGGCCGTTCCCGCTCGAGACTCCGACGCTAGAGGCAGGATCGCTGGTGGCGGCCCTGGCGGCCGCCGTTCCCCGGGTGCGGATCGGCACCCTCGTCTACGGCAACACCTACCGCCACCCCGCCGTCGTGGCCAACATGGCGGTCACCACCGACCACGTGAGCGGCGGCCGGTTCACGCTCGGCATCGGCGCCGGCTGGCAGCGCAACGAGCACGCCGCCTACGGCATCGACTTCCCATCGGCGGGCGCCCGCGTCGACCGCTTGGCCGAGGCGGTCGAGGCCATCCACGGGCTGCTGCGCAACCCGCGCACCACCTTCAAGGGGCGCTACTACGAGATCACCGACGCCCTGTGCGAACCCAAACCGGTCCAGGATCCGTTGCCGATCCTGGTGGGCGGCAGCGGCGACCGCCTGCTGGGCGTCGCCGCCCGCTGGGCCGACGCCTGGAACACCTGGGGTCAACCCGACCACATCGCCGAGCGGTCGGCGGCGCTGTCCCGGGCCTGCGAACGGGTGGGCCGCGACTCCGACGCCATCGCCAGGACGGCCCAGGCCCTGGTGTTCATGGCCGACACCGACACGGACCCCACCACCATCGAGCGCCAGGTCGAGCGGGCGCCGATGCCGGCGATCGGCGGAACCGTCGAACAGCTCCGGGACGTGGTGGCGGCCTACGCCCAGGCCGGCCTGGACGAGCTGATCGTGCCCGACCGCTCGCTCGGGCAGGGCACGCCCAAGCTCGAGCGCATGGACCGCTTGATCGAGGAGGTGGCGCCGGCCTTCCGGTGAGCCGGCCGTCGCCCACGGCTACCGGGCCGCCCGCTGCACCTTCCGCCAGACGCCCCGGTACGCCTCGATCCCGTCGAACGCCAGCCCGCGCTCGGGCCCGGCGGCGATGGCCACACGCTCGGGCACCGTGCCCCAGACCCGCGCACCAGCATCGTCCCAGTCGGCCAGGGCATCCTGGTAGTCGCGCGTGAACGTGCGCGCCGAGCAGATCACGAGGCCGGTCGGGGTCCCTTCGGGCACCAGGTCGAGCACGGCCTGCGCCCGGGCCGGCTCGATTCCCCCGACACGGGTGGGCACGACGACGACCGAGGCCCGGTCCAGCGCCTTGGCGGTCAGCCGCTCGTGGCCCGGCGGCGTGTCGACGATCGCCACGTGATCGGGACCGACCTTGTCGAGGGCCTTGGTGAGCAGGCGGTCGGTGGGCGCCTCCACCAGGTCGAGCCGCTGCAGCCGCTCGTCGGTGGCCTCCTCGACCCACTCGGCGGCGCTGGCCTGCGAGTCGGCGTCCACGAGTACGACGCCCCGACGGTCGGAGGCGGCAGCCAGGGCGGCCAGGTACACGGACGTGGTGGTCTTGCCCACGCCACCCTTGAGCGCAGCGGAGACGACGATCACAGCGTTCCCCTCCCCAGGACGGTCGGGTGGTCGGCAGCCAGACTATCCGGGTGGGCCTCTAGGCTCGCCGGTCGACCACGTGTTGCCACCAGGAGGGGGACAGACGATGCCGAGCCTGCCCGAGATCTGCGCCCAGCTCACGGGCCCGGGGGGAGCGTTCGAGGTCGTCACCGAGGACGTGCTCGGCCGTCCCCTACAGGTCTACAAGGACCGCATGCGGTCACTGCGGGAGATCCCGCAGGCCGCCATCGCCCGAGCCGACGACGCCACCTTCCTGGTCTACGGCGACCGCAGCTACGGCTTCCGCAACTTCGTCGAGCAGGCCAACGGCCTCGCCCACGCCCTGGCCTTTCGCGTCGGCGTCGGTCCGGGCGACCGGGTCGCGGTCCTCAGCCAGAACAACCCGGAGTGGTGCCTCACGTTCTGGGCCACGGTGTCGAGCGGCGCCATCCTGGTGGGGCTCAACGGCTGGTGGAAGGCCGACGAGATCCTCTACGGCCTGCGGGACTCGGGCGCCAAGGTGCTGGTGGCCGACGCCAAGAGGTTCGAGCGCATCGCCGATCGCCTCGGGGAGGCGCCCGACCTCACGCACGTGTTGCTGATCGACTGCGACCCCGACGACTTCCCCGCGGCGAAGGGGTCGGCGGTGAAGCTGCTGCGCTTCGACGAGCTGGGTGCCGACCCGACCGACCGGTTCCCGGGGGCGCCGATCGCCGAGGACGACCCGGCGGTCATCTTCTACACCTCGGGCACGACCGGGAAGGCGAAGGGCGCCATCTCGACCCACCGGTCGATGATCGCCAACCTGCAGAACACGCTGTTCTTCACCCTGGCGGGGGCGATGGCCAATCCGGACCGCGACTCGCCGGCGCCGGCGGGTGGCGACGGGCCGACCGTCTCGCTGCTGACCTCCCCGCTGTTCCATGTGTCGGGCTGCCACTCCAACCTGGTGGTCGGGCTGCTCGCGGGGGTGAGGCTCGTCATTCCCGAGGGGCGCTTCGACCCGGTCCAGGTGCTGCGCCTCATCGCGGAGCACCGCGTCACCGTGTGGGCCACGGTGCCGACGATGGTGTGGCGGGTGTGCGAGCACCCCGCACGCCACGACTACGACACCTCCAGCGTCACGACCGTGGCGTTCGGCGGCTCGCCGTCGGCCGACGAGCTGCTGCGCAAGGTGGCAGGGACGTTCCCCAACGTTCGGTCGACGTCCAACGCCTACGGGCTGACCGAGACGTCGTCGGTGGCCACGGTCATCAGCGGTGCCGACGCCAAGCGCAAGCCACGCTCGGTCGGCCCGCCCGTGCCCACGGTGGAGGTGCGGATCGTCGACGCGGCGGGTCGGCCGGTGGGCGTGGGCGAGACCGGGGAGGTGTGCGTCCGGGGACCGATCCTCATGAAGGGCTACTGGAACAAGCCCGAGGCCACGGCCGAGGCCATCGACGCCGACGGGTTCCTCCACACCGGCGACATCGGCCACCTCGACGACGAGGGCTACCTCACCATCACCGACCGCAAGAAGGACATGATCATCCGCGGCGGCGAGAACATCTACTGCGT
>OCZV010000701.1_pt1 | contig 12091 bp, 9 predicted proteins | sample 1539051 | NCBI WGS metagenome assembly OCZV01 (sample SAMEA3113581, study PRJEB22503) | soil metagenome
GTCCGCGAGGCTACTATCAAACGGATGTTTGATGGCTACCGGATCCTCGAGCTGGGCACCTGGGTCTTCGTCCCGGCGGCGGCCACCGTGCTGGCCGACTTCGGCGCCGACGTCGTCAAGGTCGAGCACCCGTTGCGCGGCGATCCCCAGCGCGGCCTCAGCACCGGCGGGGTCACGCCCAACCTCGACGGCGTCAGCATCGCCATGGAGCAGACCAACCGGGGCAAGCGCAGCGTCGGCCTCGACGTTGCCGTGCCCGAGGGGCGGGAGCTCCTCTACGAGCTGGCGGCGCGCAGCGACGTGTTCATGACCAGCTTCCTGCCGGCCGCCCGCCAGAAGATGCAGATCGACGTCGACCACATCAGGGCCCACAACCCCGACATCATCTACGTGCGTGCCGACGCCGTCGGTCCCAAGGGGCCGGAGAGCGGCAAGCCGGGTTACGACTCGGCGGTGTTCTTCGGCCGGGGTGGCATCCTCGACTCGCTCAACCCCGACGACCTGCGGCTGCCCCCGACCCTGCCCGGCTTCGGCGACAAGACCGGCGCCATGAACATCGCCTTCGGCGTCGCCGCCGCGCTGCTCAAGCGGGAACGCACCGGCGAGCCGGCGGTGGTGGACGTGTCGCTGCTGGGCTCGGCCATGTGGGTCAACTCCAGCTCGATCATCTACTCGGCGGCCATCGGGGCCGACTTCACCCGCCAGCAGCGCCGCAACACCAACCCCATCGCCGGCACCTACGCGACCGCCGACGGGCGCTGGATCAGCCTGACGATGTTGGAGTCCGACCGCTGGTGGCCCGAGCTGTGCCGGCACCTCGATCGTGAGGACCTGTTGTCCGACCCGCGCTTCGCCGACGCCCCGGCCCGCACCGACAACGGCGCCGCCTGCGCGGAGGAGCTGGCCCGGACGTTCGCCTCGGCGCCGCTCGAGGAGTGGCGGCGGCGTCTCGCCACCCTGCGGGCGCCGTGGGAGGTGGTCCAGAACCAGCTGGAGGTGCTGGACGATCCCCAGGCCCGGGAGAACGGCTACCTCACGGAGGTCGACCACCCCACCGGCCGCAGGATCACCGTGGTCCGCGCTCCGGTCCAGTTCGACGAGACGCCGCCCCCGCTCGGCACCGCCCCCGAGCCCGGTGCCCACACCGAAGAGGTGCTGCTCGAGCTGGGTCACGATTGGGACGACATCGTCCGCTACAAGGAGCAGGGTGCGATCCCCTGAAGCTGCCGGCCGCATCCCATGAGCGTCCGCGTCACCAGCGGCGAAGAGCCGGCCCTGTTCCTCCCGGACGGCGACCGGTTCATCCCCACCGTGCTGACCCAGGGACCGTGGCGGCACGATCTGCAGTTCGGCGGCGCGGCCGCGGCCCTGCTGACGTGTGTCGTCGAGCGGGTTCCGACACTGGCACCTATGCAGGTCGCCCGGATCACGGTCGACCTGCTGCGGCCCGTGCCGGTCGCCCCGTTGCGGGCGCCGGCGCGGGTCGTGCGGGAGGGCAAGCGCATCCAGGTGGTCGAGGCCGTGCTGCACCACGAGGACGTGGAGGTCGCCCGCTGCGTGGCCCTGCGCCTGCGGATCGGCGACCTGGGGGACCTGGAGCTCCCGGCCGGCGCACCGGCTGCGGCTCTGCCCGGGGTGCGCGCCGCGCCCGGCCGGGACGTGTACCGCAACAGGGAGATCCCCGGCATCGGCCGTGCGGTCGAGTTCCGCCTGCCCGACGAAGGGTCGGGCGCGTTCGCAGACCCCACCTGGGTACGGCTGCTGGTTCCGATCCTCGCCGGCGATGACCGCGACGGCGGCGACGGGGCCGCGGGGGCGGGCGGATCGGCCGTCGCCCGCATGGCCCTGGCGGCCGACTTCGTCAGCGGCTTCGGTCACCCGGTCACGAGCGTGCCCCTCACCGGCATCAACGCCGACATCTCCCTCCATGTCGTGCGCCCACCCTGCGACGAGTGGCTGTGCCTGGCCGGCACCGGATGGACCAGCCGGGCCGGCATCGGGCACGCCCAAGCGACGATCAGCGACACCGCCGGCGTGGCCGCCAGCGCCACGTTGTCGCGGCTGGTCGACGCGGCTTAGCCGGGCGCCTCAGGCTGCGCCCGATGTCGCCGTGCCCTCGGTGTCCCGGCCCGATCGCAGGACCGTGCCCGGCAGCGTGCCGGTGGGCTCGCCGTCGACGATCGTCTCCTGGCCGTTCACGAGAACCCGCACCACACCGACGGGGTCGGCCAGCAGCCGCTTGCTCTCCCCCGGCAGGTCGAAGGCGATGCGGGCCGGCGTGGCGTCGACGGTGGACGGATCGATCAGGACCACGTCGGCGAAGCACCGCGGCGCCAGCCGACCGCGATCGCGGAGGCCGAACAGGCGTGCCGGCACGTCGGTCATCAGGTGCACCGCCCGTTCCAGCGGCACCAGCTGGCGGCCCCGCAGGCAGTCGGCGATGAAGCGGGTCGGGTAGGGCGAGCCCAGCATCCGGTCGAGGTGCGCCCCGGCGTCGGACCCGCCCAGCAGCACGTCCTCGTGCTCCCACAGCTTGCGGCGCAGCTCCCAGTCGGCGTCGGTGTCGGCGGCCGGGATGGGCCACAGGACCGTCTTCAGCTCGTCGTTGGCGACGATGTCGACGATGGTCGTGAACGGGTCCTCGCCCCGCTCGGCGGCGATGTCGCCCACCCTGCGGTTGCGGTACTGCTCGTTGAGGGCCGAGAACACGTCGCCGATCAGGTAGTTCCCGAAGTCGGCCAGGCGGCTCAGCGGCGACGGCTCCGCCTTGGCCATCAGGTCGGCTCGTACCGCGGGATCCTTCAGGCGGCGGATCTTCTCGGGGACGTCGACGGCCAGGACGTCACGCCAGCCGGGCAATAGCCACAGGGCGCAGAACGTCAGGAAGCTCATGTTGTTGTCGGCGAATATCGGCATGGTCAGCGCCACGACCCGGCCGCCCAGCTCGTGGGCCCGGGTCGACGCCTGGAGCTGGTGGTCGATCTTTCCGGCATCGTCGGCGGCAACGCTCAGCACGTTCCAGTTCAACGGGCGGCGGGCGGTGGCGCTCATGCGGGCCAGCAGCTCGATCTCGTCGTCGTCGAAGCGGCTGAGGCAACCCTGGACGATGGCCTCCAGCGACGTGCCCTCGAACTCGGCGACGACCTCGCAGAGGGCCAGCACCTCGTCCTCCGAGGCATGGCGGCTCGGCACCGGCTCGCCATCGCCGTCGACGTGCGTGGTCGATCGGGTGGTGGACAGGCCGAGTCCCCCGGCGGCCAGCGATTCCCTGAGCAGCTGGCGAATCTGCCCCAGCTCCTCGGGGGTGGACACGCGCCCGAAGTCCTCGCCCAGCACATACCGGCGCAGCGCGCAGTGGCCGACCATGAAGCCGGCGTTCACCGCCAGCGATCCGTCGAGCCCTTCGAGGTACTCGCCGAACGTCTCCCACTTCCACGGGAGCCCCTGCTCCAGGGCGACGAGGGGCATGCCCTCGACCTGGGCCATCATCCGGCGCGTGTAGTCGGCGTCGCGCTCGCGCAACGGGGCGAGCGTGAAGCCGCAGTTGCCGCCGATCACGCTAGTGACACCGTGCCAGGTCGAGGGCGTCGCCAGGGGATCCCAGTAGAGCTGGGCGTCGTAGTGCGTGTGCGGATCGACGAAGCCGGGCGTTACCACCAGGTCGGTGGCGTCGATCGTGCGAGCGGTCGGCTCGTCGAGCTCGCCGGGCTCGGTCAGGGCCACGATCCGACCGTCCTTGATGCCGATGTCGGCGCGCCGGGCCGGTTGGCCGGTGCCATCGACGATCGTCCCTCCGCTGATGACGTGATCGAGCATCGGATCCTCCCTCGACGGATCGTCTGGTGGGCACCGCACCGGCAGCAACCTACCGATCGTTTGGCAATCTACTAGCGTGTTGATCGGTGCCGCACGTGAGACCCGATCCTGCCGACATCGCGCAGTACACGGCGGAGGGGTGGTGGGGCCACGAGACCCTGGGCGATGTGGTGCGACGCCACGCCGGCGGCCGACCGGAGGGCGCGGCATTCGTCGACGAGCACGGTGACCGGATGTTGTGGCGCGACTACGACATCGTCGCCGACCGGATGGCGGCGGCGCTGCTGTCCACCGGCGCGGAGCCGGGCGACCGGGTGGGGGTCCTGATGCCCGACGGAGCGTTGGTGCATGCGGCGTTCGTCGGCGCCGAGCGCGCCGGCCTGGTGGTGGTCGGCATCGGCAGCCGGGCCGGCGAGGCCGAGATCGACCATCTCGTGGACATCTGCGACGCACGGATCATCGTCACCCAACCCCAGCATCGAGGCGAACCGGCGCCTGCGCTGTTCGAGCGCCTCCGACAGCGTCAACCGAACCTCGGCCACCACGTCGTGGTCACGCCGCCCAGTGCCAGACCGACGATCGAGGTGATGCCCCCCGGGCGAGCGCCGCTCCGGGGCGACGAGCTGGCGGCCGCGATCGCTGACCGACGGCTCGGGCCCGACGACCTCTACCTGCTGAACTCGACGTCGGGCACGACCGGCCTGCCCAAGTGCGTCATGCACACACAGAACCGCTGGTTCTACTTCCACCGCAAGGCCGCGGAGCTCGGCGAGCTCCACGACGACGACGTGTTCCTGTCGGCCCTGCCGACGCCCTTCGGCTTCGGCCAGTGGACCTCGCACTTCAGCCCCACGTTGCAGGGCGTGCCGTGCGTCGTGATGGAGCGGTTCTCGGCGGAGGCGATGCTCGAGCTGATCGAGCGCGAGCGGGTCAGCGTGCTGTGCTGCGTCACCACGCAGTTCGTCATGGCGCTGAGCTCCCCCGACTTCGACAAGCGCGACCTCGGCTCCCTGCGCGTCATGTTCACGGGAGGCGAGGCGATCCCGTACCACCGGGCGCAGGAGTTCGAGCGCCGCACCGGCGCCGCGGTGCTGAACTTCTACGGGTCCAACGAAACGGGAGCCCTGTCGGCCACGTCCCTGCGTGACGACCAGCACCACCGGTTGACCACGGCCGGTCGCTGCATCCCCGAGATGCGGGTTCGGCTGTACGACCTGAATGGGAGGCGGCGCATCCCCGGCCACCGGGGCCGCGGCGTCCCCGCCTGCCGGGGGCCCGCCAACGCCCTCGGCTACCTCGACGAGCAGGGCAACGACGAGCTGTTCACCGACGACGGCTGGATGCTCATGGGTGACGTCGTCGAGATCGATGCCGACGGCTGGCTCACGGTCGTCGGCCGCACCAGCGACTTCATCATCCGCGGCGGCAAGAACATCTCTGCTGCGGCGGTGGAGAACGAGGTGGCCGCCCACCCGGCCGTCAGGCTGGCGGCGGCGGTGCCCGCGCCGGACGAGGTCTTCGGCGAGCGGGTCGCCGTCTACGCCGAGCTGCACGAGGGACACGCGCTGACGCTCGAGGCCCTGCGCGACTTCCTGATCGACCGGGGGGTCACCAAGGAATCGATCCCCGAGTGCCTGTTCGTGGTCGACACCCTGCCGCGGGCGTCGGGGGGGAAGATCGCCAAGGGCGATCTCCGCCGCGACGCCACGCAGCGGCGTCGCCGCGATTGAGAAGGCCCGGAACCAGCGGATCAGCGTTCCAATGCGACGGGAACCGGCGAAGCCGAACGCCGGTTCCCAACAGGCCAGCCCGACCTACAGCGACAGCGTGTAGCCGCCGTTCACGGGGTAGGTCTGGCCGGTGATCCACGACGCGAGGGGACTGGCCAGGTAGGTGACCATGGCGGCGACGTCGGCCGGCTCGCCGCGGCGGCGGATGATGTACTGGCTGAGGCGCCTGCGCATCGCCTCGTCGTCGAGGTCGTCCGGCTCGTCGCCGGCGGTCGTGGCCGGCGTGCGCACGGTGCCGAGCGAGACGCAGTTGACGGTGATGCCGTGCCGGCCCATCTCGCGGGCGACCGAGCGGCAGAAGCCGGCGGCCCCAGCCTTGGCGGCGGCGTAGGGCGCCAGGTAGGCATCGCCGAAGCGGCCGGCGTCAGAAACGATGGTTATCACCCGGCCCTCCCGCTTGGCGATCATCGACGGGAGCGCGGCGTGCGTGCAGTACATGACGCCGAACAGGTTGATGCGGAAGAAGCGGTCCCACGTGTCCGGGTCGGTGTCGGCGAACGGCACCATCTCCGTGAAGCCCTCGGTGCCCGCGTTGCCGGCGTTGTTGACGAGGATGTCGACCCCGCCGAGACCGTCGATCGCGGCCCGCACCGCCCCCCGATCGGTGACGTCGAACGGCGCGATGTCGGCCTCGCCGCCGTCGGCCCGGATCTCGGCGGCCACCGCCTCCGCCCGATCGGCGACCACGTCGTTCACGACGACGGACGCCCCGGCGCCGGCCAACGAGCGCGCCGTCGCCCGCCCCACGCCCTGCCCGCCACCGGTCACCAGGGCACGCCGTCCCTCCAGGTCGATCGTGAACGTCATCGTTGCCCCCTCACTCCCCGACTCCGCGTTCTCGCGCCTGAATTGGTCGCCATAGCGGCCATTCCAGGCGCGAGAACGCCCCGGCCGGAAATGCTCTAGCGGCGGCGGCCGGGCTGTTCCTGGCGGTCGCCGAGGAAGTTGAGCGCCAGCACCGTGGCGATCAGCACGATCGACGGCACGAGCACGATGTGCAGCGCGCGGTCGAGCCAGGGCCGCCCGGCCGCGATCATCCCGCCCCAGCTCGGCGTGGGCGGCGGCACGCCGAGGCCCAGGAAGCTCAGCGAGCCCTCGGCCACGAACACCACCGCCGCGAACGTCAGCGCGTAGGCCGCCACGGGCCCGACCACGCTCGGCAGGATGTGCCGCACCATGATGCGGCCGTTGCGGGCGCCCGAGCCGCGCGCCGCCAGCACGAACTCACGCTGCGAGACGGTCATCGCGTGGGCGCGGGCGATCCGTACGAACGCCGGCGTCCCCAGGATCGACAGCCCCAGCACCAGGTTCCTGATCGACAGCCCGAACACCGACGTGAGCACGATCAGCAGGATCAGCGCCGGGAACGCCAGCACGAAGTCGGCCACACCTGCGATCACCCAGTCGATCCGGCCCCGGAAGTAGCCGGCGATGATGCCGAACGCCAGGCCGAGGAACATGGCGATCCCCGTGGTCAGGGCGGCCACGAAGAACGAGGTCCGGCCGCCCCACAGGATGCGCGAGAGGATGTCCCGCCCCAGCTGATCCGTCCCGAGGATGTGACCGCTGCCGGGCGACGCCGCGATCGCACCCTGGCCGGCCTCGGGATCGGGAAGCGGCAGGACCGGCGCCAGCGCGCACAGCACCACCACGAGGACCAGCCAGGCGGCGGCGATCAGCCGAATCCCGGACAGCCTCCGCCGCCGCGGCGCCTGCACCGCCGCCTCCGGCAGCGTGGCGACGGGCGTGGGCCCGCCCGGTAGGTCCAGCTCCTCGACGATCTCACCCGGCAGCATCGACACGAACCCTGGGATCGACGACCCCGTACAGGACGTCCACGAACGAGTTGACGACGACGTAGGCAACGGCGATCACCGCCACCACGCCCTGCACGGTGACGAAGTCGCGGAACCCGATGGAGTCGATGAGCAGCCGGCCGATGCCCGGGAGGCCGAAGATCGTCTCGACGATCACCGATCCCCCGACCATCCGGGCCGACACGATGCCGATCATCGTCAACAACGAGAACGACGACGGGCGCAGGGTGTGGCGCAACAGGATCGTGCGGGGCCCGAGCCCCTTGGCCTCGGCCATCATGATGTAGTCCTCGTCCAGCGTGCGCCTCATGTCGCTGCGCAACAGGCGTTGATAGATGCCCGCCGGCTCGAGGGCCAGTGCGATCACGGGCAGGATGGCGGCCCGCAGGTTGTCGCCGAGGTTCTCGGACAGCGGCACCCAACCGCCGGTCGGCAACCAGCCCAGCTCGACCGAGAAGATGCGGATCAGCAGCAGCGCCACGATGAACGACGGGCTCGAGATCATGAGGAACGACGACACAGTCGTGGCCGCGTCGGCCGGCCGGCCCGGCCGGTAAGCCGCGAAGATCGCCGCCGGCACGGCGAACAGCAGCGCCAGCAGCTGCCCGAGGATCACCAGCTCCAGGGTGACCGGCAGCCGGTCCCGGATGGAGTCGATCACCGGCTCGTTGGTGCGCAGCGAGTTGCCGAGGTCGCCGGTGACCGCATCCCCCAACCAGTCGATGTAACGCTCGACCACCGGCCGGTCGAGCCGCAGGGCCTCGCGCACCGCGTCCACCTGCGCGGCGGAGGCCTCGGGGCCGGCGAGGACCTGGGCGGGGTCACCGGCCGGCAGCGACAGCATCAGCGAGACCGTGAAGGTCACGGCCACGAGCACGGCGATCAGATAGAGGAACCGGCGGACCAGGTAGTGCGCCACGGGCTACTCCGACCCCGCCACGGCGGGCCCGGCGGCCGTGGGTGCCAGCGCCGCCTCGACCAGCGGGAAGTGGCAGGCCACGAAGTGGTGCCCCGAGTCCCCCGCGGCACGCAGCGTCGGCTCCTCCTCGGCGCAGCGGCCGGCGGCCCGAGGACAGCGGGTGCGGAAGCGGCAGCCCGACGGCGGGTCGAGCGGGGAGGGAAGCTCGCCGGCGAGGGTGCGCGGTTGACTGCCGTTGCCGTTCCGCGACGCCCGCAACTGCGGGATCGAGGCCAACAGGCCATCGGTGTAGGGGTGCGCGGGGGCGGCGAACAGGTCCTCCGTCGCCGCCACCTCGCAGATCTTGCCGAGGTACATCACCACGACGACGTCGCTGGCGTTGCGCACCACCGCGAGGTCGTGGGCGATGAAGATCATCGTCAGGCCGTAGCGGTCCTTCATGTCCTCCAGCAGGTTGAGGATCTGGGCCTGCACCGACACGTCGAGCGACGACACCGGCTCGTCGAGGATCAGCGCCTTGGGCTCGAGGATCAGCGCCCGGGCGATGCAGATCCGCTGGCACTGGCCGCCGGAGAACTCCCTCGGCCGCTTGTCGAGCGTCGCCTTCGGATCCAGGCCGACGGCCTCGAGCGTCTCCGCCACCAGGACGCGCCGGGACGCCTGGGTGCCCCGCTTCCAGATGTCGAGCGGCTCGCCGACGATCTGCTCGACCGTCATGTGCGGGTCGAGCGACGAGATCGGGTCCTGGTAGATCAGCTGCAGCTCGGGACGGATCGCCCGCACCTGCTTGGCATCGAGCGTGGTGAGGTCCACGCCGTCGTACAGCACACGGCCCGACGTCGGTGGCGGCAGCTGGACGATGGCCCGTCCCGTCGTCGATTTGCCGCAACCGGACTCTCCCACCAGGCCGACCGTCTCGCCGGGGATGACGTCGAGGCTGATGCCCGATACCGCCTGAACGTACCGGTTGCGGCTCGCACGGAACCGCACCACCAGGTCCTCGACCCGGATGAGGGCGCGGTCGGCGTCCCGCAGGTGGGCGGTTCCGCTACCCGCCATCAGCCGCTCCCGCCTCGGCCGCCTGCCCCATCGCTACGGCCGTCGCACCCGCGTCGTCCGGGAACCAACAGCGGTAGTGATGGTTGCCCGATGCCTCGGCCAGCGGCGGAACCTCCTCCGTGCAACGTGCCTGGGCCTTGGGGCAGCGCGGCGCGAAGCGACATCCGCTGGGCCGCGCCACCAGATCCGGCGGTCGGCCGTTGATCACGCTGAGCCGGCTGTGGATGGGTCGATCGACGGTCGGGATCGAGCGCATCAGCGCCGACGTGTAGGGCATCATCGGGTTGCGCAGCAGCTCCCGCGACGACGCGCGCTCGACGACCTGCCCGCCGTACATCACGACGATCTCGTCGCTACGGCTGGCGACGACCCCGAAGTCGTGCGTGATAAGCACCATGCCCATCTTTCGCTGCTGCTGCTGGGTAGCGAGCAGCTCGAGGATCTGCGCCTGCACGGTGACGTCGAGCGCGGTGGTCGGTTCGTCGGCCAACAGCAGCCTCGGCTCGCATGCCAGCGCGATGGCGATCACCACCCGCTGGCGCATCCCGCCCGACAGCTGGTGGGGGTAGTCCCTGACCCGGCGCTCGGGCGAGGGAATCCCGACCTGGCTCAGCAGCTCGACGGCGCGCTCGTTGGCCTGGGCCTTCGAGAAGCCGAGGTGGCGGACCATCGTCTCGGCGATCTGGCGGCCGACGCGCAACACCGGGTTCAGCGACGACATCGGGTCCTGGAAGATCATCGCCACCTCGCGGCCCCGGATGTCACGGAGCTCGCGGGGTGGCAACGACTGGATCTCGCGCCCGTTGAGCCGCACGCGGCCGCTCACCGAGCCACCGCGCCCCTCGGTCAGGCCCATGATCGACCGGGCCAGGACCGACTTGCCGGAGCCCGACTCGCCCACGATGCCGAGGGTCTTCCCTTCGTCGACCGTCAGGCTCACGCCGTCGACCGCGTGCAGCCGGCCGCGTGGCGTCGTGAACGAGACGCTCAGATCCTCGACGTCGAGGAGATGTGCGGCGCTGCCCGGGTTGGCGCTCGTCACCGGAGCTTCGCTCACGGCACTAACGGGTCATCTCACTCGGCCGGCGCCAGCTCGGACAGCTGCATCCTGACGCTGCGGACCTGGTCGCCGTAGTCGATGTCGTCGCGGACCACGTAGCCGTCGATGAACGGGGCGTACCAGGCGACCATGAACTCGTCGGTGATGACCTCCTGCGTCTGCTGCCAGGCGTCGAGCGACTCGTCCGAGTCGATCGACGTGCGGGCGGTGTACACGGCCTCGTCGTAGGCGTCGATCTGGGCCTTGGGCAGGTTCCGCTGATCTGACCGGAACAGGTAGAACATGCGGGCCTTGATGGGCTCAGCGATGGCGTACCACGAGATGTCGAACTCGCCGGCATTGACGGCGGGCAGCCACTCGGCTCCGGGCAGCGGGCTCAGCGTCACGTCGAGCCCGATGTCGTTCAGGGTCTGCTGGATGAACTCGAGCTCGCCCTGGATCCCCTGGTTGCCGATGAGAGTGAGCTCGGTGGAGTTGCCTTCTGCGGCGTACTCCTCGATCAGCGCCCGGGCCCGGTCCGCGTCGTAGCTCGGCCACAGCCCGGGGCTGCACTCCGGGTCCTCCTCGTTGAACGGCGGGCAGGTGAGCTCCTGCGATTCCCACAGCCCGCCGAGCACCGCCGAGTTGACGCGCTCGGGGTCGAAGGCCAGCGAGATCGCCTCGCGCACCCGGATGTCCTGCGTGGGGCCCCGAGAATGGTTCATGAGGATGAAGCTGGCGCCACCGGTGCGCTCGACGCGGTAGCCCAGCGACTCGACGTCGCCGAGCTGGATGAGCATGGCCGGCCCTGCCGAGTAGGCGACGTCGACCTCGCCGGCGGTCACCGCCTCGGCCCGGGCGAGGGGGTCGACCATGAAGCGCATCTCCACGGTCTCGTAGGCCGGCTTGGTGGGGTCCCAGTAGTCGGGGTTGCGGCGTAGGGTCACGTGGTCGTCGCGCACCCACTCCTCCAGGACGTAGGGCCCGGCGCCGACCGGGTTCGAACCGAACCCCTCAGGATCCGCCTGGATGGCGGTGGGCGACGCGATCATCCCGTTGATGCCCGTGAAGCCCTGGTCGAACGACCCATTGGGTCGGGCCAGCGTGATCTCGACCGTCAGCGGGTCGACGGCTCGCATCGACTCGACCTCGGCCAGGTTCCCGGCGCAGCCACAGGCGTTGGCGGGATCGCGCTGTCGCTCGATGTTGAAGATCACGGCCTCGGCGTCGAGCGGAGTCCCGTCGGTGAAGGTGACGTCCGGGCGCAGCGTGATGGTCCAGACCTGGCCGTCGGGGGACTCCATCGACTCGGCCAGCTGGGGCGCGACACCACCGTCGGCGGTCCAGCGCAGCAGGGTGTCGTAGATGCCTGCGGCGCGGTCCCACTCGCCGGAGGACTCGGTCTGCAGCTTGGCCGGGTCCATCGTGGCCGTCTCCGACGTCGCTATGACCAGCTCGCCCGCCGATCCGGGAGCGCGCTCCTCACCACCGCCCTCGGAGCCCCCCTCGGACTCGGTGCCGGGCGCCGAGCTTTCGCTCGAGTCGTCTCCCCCACAGGCGGCGAGGAACATCATCCCCGCCAGAGCCAGTGCCAGGCAGCGCCTGCTCACCGTGCGTCGCATCACAGCCCCCCAACTTCGTTCGTCACTCA
>OCZV010000702.1_pt1 | contig 12091 bp, 13 predicted proteins | sample 1539051 | NCBI WGS metagenome assembly OCZV01 (sample SAMEA3113581, study PRJEB22503) | soil metagenome
ATAGTCGCGTGCGAACCGCGAAAGCGTGCGCGGCCGGCTACCGGTGACGGTGCGAGCGTCCCCGGTGACGACGTCCTCGTACCCGCCCGCCAGCATGACGTGGAGGTGATGGGATTCGAACCCACGACTTCTTCGATGCGACCGAAGCGCTCTAGCCAGCTGAGCTACACCCCCGAGTGGGACGGTTCAGGATAGCGGACGCCTCGCGGCGGTCACGACCCCGCGGACCGGACCTCGATGGCGCGTTGGAGGCGGGTTTGCAGGACGGTCGTGGTCACGTCGCCGCGGGTCCGCTCGAGGACCGCCCGGAGGGCGTCGAGCGTCCGGCGCAGGCCGTTGGTCAGCGCGTCGGGGTAGTCGACGACCACGAGGGCGTCGTAGACCTCGTCCATGGCGGCCAGGAGCGACTCGCCGCGGGCGACGTCCCCGTCCCGCAGGCGGTCGAGCAGGTGGCGGCGCAGTTCGCTGGCCGCCTCGCTGACCCCCCGCATCCACGCCGACGCCGAGACGCCCAGGTCGGCGGGCCCCGGCACCGGTCCGCCGGCGACCAGGGCGGCGACGGCCCGGGCCTCGGCGTACTCCTTCTCGGCGTCGTGGAGGAATCCGGCGTAGGCGACCGCCGGATACGGGGCCAGCACCTCCTGCGCCTCGCGCAGAGCACTCCCCGCCTCGTCGGCCCGCGCCGCGGCCGCGCCGGCGTCGAGCCGGTGGACCGCCCGGACGCTCGACCCCGCCGCGCGGATCGCCCGGCGACACGCGGCCAACGCCGTCTCCCGTGCCCGATTGGCATCGGCCAGCTCGGAATCGATGGCGGCGACCGCCGCCGCCAGCCCCTCCCGGCGGACCGGTCTCGCCGGCTCAGCCGGTTCGGCCCGGCGCGCCTCGCCCCCAGCCTCGGACGACGACATCGGCCGCCGGACGAGCTAGCGCGCCGCGCCGGTGCCCAGCACCACGACCGCCGGCCGCGGGGCCCGGATCGGCGCCAGGTAGTGCACCTTCTCCGCCCGCTCCACCAGGCGCCGCTGCCGGCGCACCAGCAGGGCAACGTACGTCACGAGCAGGCCCCCCGTCACCGCCTGCCCGATCCACCAGGCGCCACCGAGGAGCACACCGGGCGCGACGGTGGCCAGGGCCAACACGGTCAGGGCCGAGAGGACCCGGCGGCGACGGCGGTACGAGCCCGCCATCGGGCGCGACGGCAGTACCGACGATGGCGCAGCGTCGACCGATCCGACCAGCGAGCGGCGGTAGGCCAGCTCGTCGCCGGCGGCGACGTCAGCGACGTCGTCGACATCCTCGTCATAGGCGCCGTAGTCGTCATAGGTGTCGCTGTACACGGGCCCATGACCGGGCGAGGTGCGCGCCAGCGACCACAGCTGGCGGCGGAAGTTGACCATGGAGGCGGTCGGCCTGGCCTCACGTCGGCTCTGCAACCAGGGCGGCACCAGCACCGCTGCCCAGATCACTCCCAGAAGCAAGAAAGCAGCCACGGCATCCACTCCGAACGTCTCGCCGGCGACCGTACAGGTCGCCGTCGCGAGCGCGGTGGATGCCGGCTGACCTGCGGTTACAGCCCGAGCTCGGCGTCGATGCCGTCGGCGCGGCGGTAGCTGCCGCTGCGACCGCCGGTCTTCTCCCACAGGGCGATGTCGCCGATGGTCATCCCCCGGTCGACCGATTTGCACATGTCGTAGATGGTGAGGCACGCCACGGAGCAGGCGGTCATCGCCTCCATCTCGACCCCCGTGCGGTCGATGGTCTCGACCTGCGCCTCGACCTCGATGTAGTCGTCTTCGATGCGGAAGTTGACGAGCACGCTGCCGACCAGCAGCGGGTGGCACAGCGGGATCAGCTCCGGCGTGCGCTTGGCAGCCTGGATGCCGGCCACCCGGGCCACAGCGAGCACGTCGCCCTTGCTGATCGCGCCCCGCGCCACCAGCGACGTGGTCTCGGGCCGCATGTGCACTCGCCCCCGCACCACCGCCCGGCGGTGGGTCGGCTCCTTGGGAGTTACGTCGACCATCCGGGCCCTGCCCAGCGGGTCGAGATGGGTGAGGCCCCGGTCAGACATGGGTCCCACACTAGTGGTCCCAGCAGGGACAACGTTCACCCGTGGCGAGCGGAGGGGTCAGCCGCCGATCTGGCTCATGCTGCGGCGGGGCCGCACGAACTGCACCTGCCCGATCATGTGGCCGGCCCACTTGGCGGCCACGCACCGCTGCACGGCCCCGGCCAGCTCGTCGTCGGACGCACCGCCGCGCACCACTGCCCGCAGGTCGACCTCGTCGACCGCGAACAGGCACGACCGCAGCTGGCCGTCGGCGGTGAGGCGGATGCGGTCGCACGACCCGCAGAACGGCCGGGTCACCGACGGGATCACGCCGACCTCGCCCCGGCCGTCCCGGTAGGCGAAGCGCTCGGCCGGCTCGTGGCCCCGTTGGATGGGCTCGACCGGGTAGATCGTGTCGATGGCGGCCAGGATCTCCTCCTGGCTGACCACGGCATCGGACTCCCAGCGCCCGTCCGCGTCGAGCGGCATCCACTCGATGAACCGCACGGTCACGCCCCGTTCCCGCCCGAACGTCGCAAGGTCGACGACCTCGTCGTCGTTGACGCCCCGCATCACCACCGCGTTGACCTTCACCGGATCGAGGCCCGCCTCCCTGGCCGCCTCGATGCCGTCGAGCACGTTGTCGAGCTCGTCGCGGCGGGTGAGGGTCACGAACCGGTCGTGGCGCAGCGTGTCGAGCGAGATGTTGACCCGCCGCAGCCCGGCCGCCACCAGGTCGCCGGCCAGCAACCGCAGGGTGGCGCCGTTGGTGGTGAGCGCCAGGTCGACGCCAAGTGCGGCCAGCTTGCCCACGAGGACCGGCAGGTGCGCCCGTACCGTGGGCTCGCCGCCGGTCAGCCGGACGCTGTCCACCCCGAACCGCTCGGCGCACACCCGGGCGATCCGCTCGATCTCCTCGAACGTGAGCACCTCGTCGCGGGGCAGCCACTTCATCCCCTCCGCCGGCATGCAGTAGGTGCAGCGGAAGTTGCAGCGGTCGGTGACCGAGATGCGCAGGTCGCGGTGCACCCGGCCGTAGCCGTCGACGAGGGGGACCTTCACCATGAGCCCAGCCTAGGGCCCCTACGTCCACTCCTGCGTGGGCGGCTCCTCGAGCAGCATGATCTCGACCTGGCCGCCGAGCCGGAGGCCCTCGCCGTCCGGCACCACCGCCAGCGCGTTGGCCCGGGCCATGGCCGCCAGCTGGTGCGAGCCCTGGCCACCGGACGAGCGCACGTGCAACACGCCGCGCTCGCCGGCCGTGGCCACCACCCGCACGAAGTGGACCTTGCCATCGGGCCGCCGCGACAGCGCCTCGTCGGCAGTGGCGAGGAGGCGCGGCCGGTGGAGGTACGGATGGGGATGGCCGGCCAGCCGCCGCAGGCCTGGCCGAGCGAAGAGCTCGAAGCTCACCAGCGAGGACACCGGGTTGCCGGGTAGGCCGAAGACCGGCACCTCCCGCCGGCCGGGCCCCTCGGGCCGGACGACACCGAACGCCAATGGCTTGGCCGGGCGGATGGCGACCTGCATCCACCGCATGTCGCCGATGCGATCGAGCACCACCTTGACGAGGTCGATGTCACCCATCGACACCCCGCCGCTGGTCAGCACCGCGTCGCAATCGGTGACGCCCCGCTCCAGCCCGGCGGCGATGGCGGCCTCGTCGTCCGGGACGCGGCCCAGGTCGATCGCCTCCAACCCCGCCCGAGCGACCAGAGCCAGCAGCGCCGGCCGGTTGCTGTCGCGGATCTGGCCGGGCCGCAGGGGCTCCGGGCCCGTCACCAGCTCGTCGCCGGTCGACATCACCCCCACCCGGGGCCGGGGGTGGACGTCGAGCGCGTCGATCCCCAGTGACGCCACCACGCCCAACCGCGCGGGCGTCAGCTCGTCGCCCGCCCCGAACACCCGCTGGCCGGCGTGCAGATCCTCACCCACCGTTCGCACGTGGTTGCCCGGGTCGACGGTCACCTGGATCTCGACCGCCTTGCCGCCGTCGCGCCGCTCGGTCCGCTCCACCATCACCACGGCGTCGGCGCCGTCGGGCAGGGGCGCACCGGTGAAGATGCGCATGGCCTCGCCCGCCTCGAGCGGCCGGGGCGCCGGATGGCCGGCGGCCACCTCGGCCACCACCGGCAACGTGACCGGCACGGCCACCACGTCGGCGGCCCGCACGGCGTAGCCGTCCATGGCGGTGTTGGGGAACGCCGGTATCGGCTCGGTGGCGACGACGTCGGCCGCCAGCACGCAACCGGCGGCCCGGGCCGTCGGCATCCGCACCGGCGGCAACGGACGGCAGCCGGCCAGCACGTGGGCGATGGCGTCGTCGAGCGGGATCATCGCCTGATCCGGCTACACGATGCCCCGGCGGCGCACGACGTCGCCGAGGAACTCGGCGAACTCGGGCCCCAAGTCGTCGCGGTCGAGCGCGAGCTCCACGGTCGCACGCAGGTAATCGATCTTCTTGCCGATGTCGAAGCGCCCGTCCTCGAACACGAAGCCGTGGACCGGTTCCTCTCCCAGCAGGATGGCGATGGCGTCGGTGAGCTGGATCTCGCCGCCGACGCCCGGTTTGGTGCGGTCGAGCGCGTCGAAGATCCCCGGCGTCAAGACGTAGCGGCCCATCACCGCCAGGTCGGAGGGGGCGTCCTCGGGCTTGGGCTTTTCGACGATGCCCCGCAACCGCACGAGCCCGTCCTCCGACGGCTCGGCGTCGGCGCAGCCGTACGACGAGATCTCCTCGGCAGGGAACGACTTGAGGGCGATGATCGAACCGCGCGTCCGCCGGTGGGCGGCGATCATGTCGTCGAGCACCATGGACCGCTCGTCCATGACGTCGTCGCCCAGCATGACCACGAAGGGCTCGTCGCCGACGTGCTTGCGGGTCACCGACACGGCATGCCCCAGGCCGAGCGCCTCGCCCTGGCGCACGTAGTGGATGTCGGCCAGCTCGGCCAGGCGCCTGATCTCCTCGAGCTGCTCCTCCTTGCCGGCGGCGTCGAGCGACACCTCGAGCTCGATCGAGCGGTCGAAGTGGTCCTCCAGGCTGCGCTTGCCGCGGCCGGTGATGATGAGGATGTCGTCGATGCCGGCCCGGACCGCCTCCTCGACCACGTACTGGATCGCCGGCTTGTCGACGAGCGGGAGCATCTCCTTGGGCTGCGCCTTGGTGGCCGGGAGGAAGCGGGTGCCGAGCCCGGCCGCCGGGATCACTGCCTTGCGCACGCTTCTTGTCATCGTGCTCCCCGCTCTTGGCCTTCGGCCGGGCCGCTCGGGCCACGCTCGCTCTCTCGCCCTTCGGGACGCTCGCTCATGGCGCCGACCTTAGGCGGCGGTGCCGAAGCGGGGTTCCTCGCCGCGCCACAGGCGCCCGATGTTGGCCCGGTGGCGGGCGATGACAAGGACGGCACACGCCGCCAGCGCCGCCACCTCCCGGCCCGGCGCGCCCAGCACGCCGGCGGCGGCCGGCAGGACGGCCACCGCCGCCATCGAGCCCAGCGACACGGTCCGGCTCAGCCCCGTGACCGCCGCGAACGCCGCCCCGGACACCAACGCCGGCAGCGGGAACAGCACGAGCGCCATGCCGGCGCCGGTGGCGACGCCCTTGCCACCCTGCAGGGGCCTAGGTGGCCGGTATCGGATGCGGTGTGCGTATCGCCGAGTCAGGGGCGTTGCTGGCAAGGACGACGACGAGTCAGGGTAGGCCCCCTGGCGAGGAGGAGGACGCCGCCAGCGGCGGCCCTGGCCGGCGAGACGTGCGCCAGTATCCGACACCGGCCACCTAATGGGTGCCACGTGGCCGACGACCGCAGCGACACCGCAGGCCACCCCCAACTCGTGCCCGCCGACGGCCCAGCCGACGCCGGCGGCCGCCGCGCCCTTGAACAGGTCACCCGCGAGCGTCAGGGCCCCGGCGCGCCGTCCCGCCGTGCGGTAGACGTTGGTGGCTCCCGGGTTGCCCGACCCGGCGGCCGTGGGATCGACGCCCCGGTGGCGGGCCGCCAGCCGGGCGCTCGGGAAGGTTCCGAGGAGGTAGGAGCCGGCAACGCAGGCGCCGGCGACCGCCGGGGGGGCGGCGGCCAGGAGATGGGTGGGACCGGCCACGAAGCCGCGATCGTACCGGTCGGGGCGCTAGCCTTGGCACTCTCCAGTCGCGAGTGCTAAATCCCTCCGGAGTCCCTATGCCCACCTACGAATACCGCTGCCGAAGCTGCGGCGAGCCGCTCGAGGTCGTCCAGTCGTTCAGCGACGACCCGCTGACCGAGTGCCCCGCCTGCGGGGGCCAGCTGCGCAAGGTGTTCCAGGCCGTCGGCATCGCCTTCAAGGGCTCCGGCTTCTACAAGACCGACAGCCGGACGGCCGCCAAGTCGTCGTCCTCGGCGTCGTCCGAATCGTCGTCGGGGTCGTCGGATTCGCCGGCGACCAAGTCGGCGAGTTCGAACGGCGACGGGAAGTCGGGCGGCGACAGCGCCACGTCGGGGTCGGGCTCCAAGTCCTCGTCCTCGGCCAGCGCCGCCAAGGCGTGACCGCCGACGTCGGCGTCTACGGCGGGTCCGGCCTCTACTCCCTGCTCGACGACGTCGACGAGATCGCGGTCGACACACCCTTCGGCCCGCCTTCGGCTCCGGTGACCATCGGCGAGGTGGGCGGGCGCCGGGTGGCCTTCCTCCCCCGCCACGGCCGCGATCACTCGCTGCCGCCGCATCGGGTGCCGTACCGGGCCAACGCCTGGGCGTTGCGCGAGCTGGGCGTGCGGGCGGTGTTCGGCCCCTGCGCCTCGGGGTCGCTGGACCCCGACGTCCGCCCCGGCGACTTCGTGGTCATCGACCAGCTCGTCGACCGCACCTACGGCCGGGAGTGCACGTTCCACGACGGGCCGGGCACGCCCGCGGGACTGGCGCCGGTCGACCACGTCAGCTTCGCCGAGCCCTACGACGGCCGGCTGCGGGCGACCGCCGTCGAGGCGTGCCGGTCCGAGGGCGTCACGGTCCACGACGGCGGCACCGTGGTGGTGATCAACGGGCCGCGGTTCTCCACCAAGGCCGAGTCGCGCTGGTACGCAGCGCAGGGCTGGCAGGTCGTCAACATGACGCAGATGCCCGAGGCCGTGCTGGCCGCCGAGGCGGGCATCCCCTACGCGGCCATCGCACTCATCACCGACTACGACGTCGGGCTCGAGGGGGTCCCCGGCATCGAGCCGGTGACCATGGACGAGGTGTTCGCCATGCTCGAGCGCAACGCCGAAGCGGTGCGCAAGGTGCTGTTCCGTGCGATCGGGCTGCTCCCCGAGGAGCTGTTCGCGAGGTAGTCGCGGTGCGATAGCGTCCGGTCGGCTTCCCCCGCTGGTCCACCGACCCTGCGTTCCGGAGGAAGCCGTGTCCGCTCATCCCGTTCTGCTCGGCGTGCGCGCCCGGCGTGCCCTGGCCCGCCCCGTGGTCCGCCGCATGGTGCTGCTGGCGCTTGCTCTCGTCACCGGCCTGGTCGTCATGTCGCTCGTCTCGTCGGCCGAGGCCGTCCGCGACCGCTGGGGGCGCGCCCGTCCGGTGGCGGTCGCCACCCGCGACCTGGCGCCCGGCGACGTGATCGACGGCTCGACGATCGAGATCCGCCGGTTGCCCGAAGCCGCCGTCAGCCCCGGGGCGCTGGCGGAGCCGCCGACGGGCTCGGTGGTGCGCCAGCCCGTTCTGGCCGGCGAGGCGCTGGTGGCCGAGCGGCTGGCGCCGCAGGGCCTGACCGGGGTGGCGGCGCTGGTACCCGCCGGGCACCGGGCGGTGGCGGTGCCGCTCGGTCCGGTGGCCGCGCCCCCGCTGGCGGTCGGCGACCTCGTCGACGTGCTGGCGGTGGTCGCGGTGGCGTCCGAGGAGCCGCCGGACGGACCCGGCGGGCACCGGGCCGCCGAGCCGTCGTTCCCCCTGGTCGAGGCGGCCCTGGTGGTCGACGTCGGCGAGGAGTCGATCTCTGTCGCCGTCCCCGAGACCGACGCAGCACGGGTGGCGTGGGCGCTCACCAACGGCTCGGTCGTGCTCGCCCTGTCCGGCGGCTGACTCAGCGGAAGCTGGTGGCGAGGAGCAGCAGGACGCCGGCCCCGACCGCGAGCCGGTAGAGGACGAACGGGGCGAACGAGTGGGTGCGGATCAGCTTGAGCGTGCCCCACACCGCGATGTAGCCGGTGATGGCCGAGGCGACGATGCCCCAGGCGAACGGCGCCCGGAAGTCCGCCGGGATGCCGCCCTCGCCCTGCACGTCGAACCACTTGAAGACGATGGCCCCGAACGTGATCGGCAGGCTCATCAGGAAGGCGAAGCGGGCCGCGCCGTCGCGGCCCAGCCCCGAGAAGCGGCCGACGGTGATGGTGACGCCGGCGCGTGACAGCCCGGGCTGCAGGGCAAGTGACTGCGCTGCACCCATCACCAGGGCGTCGCGCAGTCCCACCTCGTCGATGGTCCGCTTGCCTCGCACGCCATCGGCCCAGGCCAGCGCCAGCGCCCCAACGATGAGCATGGTGGCGATGAGCCAGATCTGATCGGTGTTCTCCTCGATGGTGTCGGCCAGCAGCGCACCAGTGACGGCCGCGGGCACCGCCGAGATCGCCACCAGCCAGGCGAGGCGCCCGTCCTTGGATCGGGGCGTGCGCACCGCGGCCCGCGACAAGCGCACGATGTCGTGGCGGAAGTAGGCGACGGCGCCGCCCAGCGTCCCCAGGTGGAGCGCGACGTCGAATGTCTTCTGCAGCGACTCGTTGCCGGCGAAGTCGTCCCAGCCGAACAGCCACGGCACCAGGATCAGGTGGCCCGACGACGAGATCGGCAGGTACTCGGCGAGCCCCTGGGTGATGCCCAGGACGATGGCGTGGAGGATCGACACGGTCCGGGGAGATTAGCTGCGGCTCGCGCGACCGCCCCGACCGACGGGTCAGCGACCGCTGAGGGTGACGCCGGGGATGACGAGGGCGGCGGCGCCGGTGCCGCCGGGCGTCCACTCCCGCTCGCCGCCGACGGCGCTCACGTCGAGCAGCAGCCGCTGCAGCGTCGATGCGACGGTGGCCTCGCGGATCGGCTCGGCCCGCGACCCGCCGCGCACCATCAGGCCCTCGACCCCGACCGAGAAGTCGCCCGACACCGGGTTGACGCCGGAGTGGAGCCCGGTCATCGACTGCACCAGCACGCCGTGGTCCACGCCGCGGATGAGGTCGTCGAGGCTGCCCGCCCGCGGGGCGATCGCCAGGGCCTGGGCGCCGACGCCCGGGGTCGAGCGGAAGCCCCGTACCGCCGATGCCGTCGAGGGCACGCCCGCCCGCCGGCCCGTCATCGTGTTGTGCAGGAAGCCCCGCAGCACGCCGTCGACGATCAGCGGGACGTGGCGCGTGGCCAGGCCCTCGCCGTCATGGGCGTCGGCGCCCAGCGACAAGGGGTCGGTGGGATCGTCGACCAACGTGACCAGCGGCGACGCGATCTGCTCGCCGACGCGCTCGGCGAACGGCGAGCGGCCTTTGAGCACCGATTCGCCGTTGAGCGTGCCCGCCACCACGCCCAGCAGGGTGGCGGCCATGCGGGGCTCGAGGACCAGGCTGACCGTGCCGCTGGCCGGCTGGACGGCGCCGAGCAGACGGGTCGCTCGGTCCACGGCATCCCCGGCCGCCTCGTCGAGGTCGAGGTCGCCCGGCTCGCGGCCGACCGACACGCCGTAGCCGGTCTTGGTCTCGTCCCCGTCCGTGGCGAGCGCCTGGACCGACAGGTGGCAGAACGTGGACCGTCCCGACACAGCGATGCCGGTGGACGTTGCCACCGCCCCCTCGCCGGCGCCGTCGCCCCACTGGGCCGTGCGCACGCCGCTGATCCGCGGGTCGCGGGCCCGCACGGCCCGCTCCAGCTCCAGCGCGAGGTCGATCTTGCGCTCGGCCGGCAATGTCGCCAGGCCGTCGCGCCACAGGTCGATCGCCGGCGGCACGACCCCGTCGGGCTCGGCCAGCCCCACCCAGTCCTCTGGCTGCGCGTAGGCGACGTTGTCGCGGGCCTCGGCCAAGACCTCGGCGATCACGTCGTCGTCGAGCGACCCGGCCCACGCGAAGCCCTGGCGTCCGTCGGCGATCACCCGGACCCCTATGCCGGCCGAGGTCGCCTGGGTCAGGGATTCGATGGCACCGCCGTGGACCTTGACCGACGTCGACGTCGACCGGCCCACGAACGCCTCGATCTGCTCGTCGGGGTTTGCCGCGCCGGCGACCTTGACGGCGAGGTCCAGCAGCTCGCTCATTGCTTCCCGCTCTTGCTGCTTCGCAGCGGGCCGCTCGGGCTCCGACGCTGCACTCTCCGCTCGTGCCGCCTGCGGCGGCGGGCCGCTCGGGCCCTGGGCTCGCTCTCTCGCCCTGCGGGACGCTCGCTCATGGGGTGGCTAAGCGCCCGAGACGGCGACGTCGCCGACGACCAGGGTCATGCCGGCGGCGCTCATCGGCAGCCAGGTCAGGTCGGAGCCGACCGCCACCAGGTCGAGCAGCAGGCGCTGGATGGTGGAGGCGATGGTGAACTCGCGCAGCGGCTCGGCCAGCGTCCCGCCGCGGATCCGCAGGCCCTGGGCTCCGGTCGAGAAGTCGCCGGAGACGGGGTTGACGCCGGAATGCAGGCCCGAGACCTCCTGCACCAGCACGCCGTCGTCGATGGTTGCGAGCAGTGCGGCGGCGTCGCGGTCGCCGGGCGTGAGCGTCACCGCCCGGCAGCCGGCGGTGGGCGTGGACTTGAACCCGCCCCGCACCGCCGAGCCGGTCGAGGGGGTGCCCATGCGCCGGCCCGTCCAGGTGGAGTGGACGAAGCCCCGGAGCACCCCGTCCTCGATCAGCGGCACCCGCCGGGTGGCCAGCCCCTCGTCGTCGACTGGGGAGGCGCCCCACGAACGGGCGTCGGTCGGATCCTCCACCAGCGTGACGAACGGCGCCGCCACCTGCTCGCCCTCGCGGCCGGCGAACAGCGAGCGGGCCTTGATGACCTCCTCAGCGCCGAGCGTGCCGGCCACGATGCCGATGAGCTGGGCGGTGACCCAGGGATCGAGCACCACGGTCAGCCGCTCGGACGGGGGCTGGGTGGCGCCGAGCAGGCGGAGCGCCCGGTCGGCGGCATCGCCGGCCGCGGCGCCGACGTCGAGCTCGTCGAAGTCCCGGCCCAGCGAGAAGCCGAACCCCGTCTGGGTCTCCTCGCCGTCACCGGCCAACGAATAGGCCACCAGCTCGCAGCCGGTGGCGCGGGACGTGCGGCGGATGCCGGTGGTGGTCACCACCGCGGCCTCGCTGAGCGAATCGCCGTAGTCGCAGGACTCGACCCCGGTGATGCGGGAATCGGCGGCCAGCAGCGCCCGTTCCAGCTCGATGGCCAGCGCCACCTTGCGGTCGGTGGGCACCTCGGACAGGCCTGGGCGCCACAGGTCGAGCTCGGCCGGCTCGACCCCGTCGGGCTCGGGCAGCCCGGCGGCCTCGTCGGGCTCGGCGAAGGCGGCGTTGTCCCGCGCCTCGGTCACCGTCTCGGCCAGTGCCCCGGCGTCGAAGGTCCCGCAGTAGGCGAACCCCTGGCGTCCCTCGTGGACGATACGGACGCCGACACCCAGCGAGTCGGCCACCGCCAGCTGCTCGACCTCGCCCTGGTAGACCCGCACCTGGGTGTCGGTCGAGCGGCCGACGTAGGCCTCGAGCTGCTCGCCGTCCCGGGCCTGGGCGACGACGCGGTCGGCGACGTCGAGCAGGTCGCCGCCGCCGGTCACGCTGACCCGCTCCCCGACGAACCCCACCAACCTGCGGTGATATCTCCCGGTGCTCGCGAGAAATCACCGCCGGAACGGATGATGCCGGTACCCGTGCCGGTGCCGGTGCGGGCACCCATCAGGCCGCGGTCCCGCCGACGGTCAGGGCCTTCACCCGCAGGGTGGGGACGCCGTCGCCGACCGGGACGCCCTGGCCGTCCTTGCCGCAAGTGCCGGGATGGCCCATGGCGAAGTCGTTGCCGACCGCGTCGATGTCCTGGAGCACCTTGGGGCCGTTGCCGATGAGGTTGCCCTCGCGGA
>OCZV010000703.1_pt1 | contig 12065 bp, 11 predicted proteins | sample 1539051 | NCBI WGS metagenome assembly OCZV01 (sample SAMEA3113581, study PRJEB22503) | soil metagenome
GGCAGAACGCACTGTGCGAGATCGGCTGGATCGCCGCTTGGATGCGAGCACGCTGAACCCAAGCGTCGGTAGGGCGTCGCAATTAGTCGGGTGACTGCCCCGAGAAAATGGCACCGCACCAGGTGGTCAGCGCGTCGGGAAGCCCGAGGTGCGTGTCGTCTCCCAGCGCTTGGCTGCCAGGCCGAACCCTCCGCCAAAGTAACGAATGCTTCGCGGGCGGATAGCAGCACATCCGCTATTCGGTCGAGCTTTTGACCATCCTGCTCGCTGACCAGGTGTGAATACGCCACAGCGAACATCCTCGCGTCCGGTCGAGCCTCATCTGTTGATTAGGTAGGCTGCTCAGTCTTGACAGACAACCCCCGGATCGCGTCATCGATGCTGAACCTTTCGTAGGCCTCGTCGCCGAACACGAACTTCGGGGGCCACGTCAGATCGTGTCCCAGCGGAGGCCTTAGTTGCAGCAGGTTCTGGGAGCGATCGTTCACTAGCATGAAATCGTCGCCCGGTCGCACATGTCGCGCGAAGTGACCTTCGATGTTCCACATTTGTTCCACGTTGCGACGTCATCTTGAGTCTCGGTAGGTCCCGCGAGAGGCGGGCGTTGCTCAGTTGGTCAGGGCGATCGCTGCCCAACATGGGTTCAGGGCAAGGCCACGCTCTCGGCTGGCTCTCCGACGCTCACGTTCGAAGCAAGGCTAAGTATCAAGCTGCGCATTGCGAGGTATGTAACCAGCCCAATCAAGGTGTGCCAGATGAAGTGGGTACCGATCGTCATGAAGTGACACAACTCCAGGTCGATCGTTCGAAAGAAGAGCGCTGTGAAATAAACACCGGCGGCAATGAGTAGCGTGAAGCGGGAAGGCTTCTGCTGTATCGCGTGATACAGACCTAAGACCAGTACAACGAGCAAGCCGGGTAGATAGGAAGGGGCCCCGTGGAGAGCGTCTCCAATCGGCCTCACAAGGAAGGCTGAAAGCAGGAACGCTCCAATGGAAAGCGCGGCGAATCCCGGACCCTTTGCCATCACATTACGCGTGTAGAGCCAGATAAACCCAATTATGAAGATCACGATCGGGACGACATCTAGATACAGCGTCCATGTATTCGCGAGTGTGTGCCACGACATGCTACCTATGCCGACAGAGCCTCCAAGTGCAATCAGTACCTTCACACCCGTTGAAAGTGTGCCAGTGCGTTTGGCGAGTATCCAAGCTGCCCAGGCGGCGAAGATGAACGAAAAGTTTGATATCGCATTTACAGGTTCAGCAAATATTGAAGAGCCAACTCGTTCACAGTATTCATCGAATGCTTCTACTGCTACCTCCAGCATCACCTGTCACCTCCTTTGGACCACCGCAGATCTCGCTCGATTCGCTGCAGGAGATCCGTAACGGAAGTGAGGTCGAGATCGTGGTGGCCGAGATCCTGAGCCGGCTGCGTCTCGCGCGATCGGCTCCTTCCGACTTGTCTTTGTGTCTGGCGCAAGGTGCTCCCCCCTTGTCGTGAGTCCGGCTATCGGGCTCGCAAGGGGAGCTTCGGTGGGGCTCCTGACAACAGGCTTCGGTCTCGCTGACAGCCCGAGGGGGACCTGTCAGGCGGCCATCAGAGTTTCGTCAGGGGCTCAGCGCATCGTTCAGACATCATCTGAACCAGGTGAGCTACTGCCTTAACCGGAAGGAGATGCAATGGCCGAACTGACCTTCAAGGTCCCGGGGATGACCGCGGGAAATGGAGCAAAAGCCATCACCAGGACGATTCGCCGGCTCAACGGCGTGACCGCGGTGGAGGTCGACCTCCACACCGGGTGGGTGGTGGTCGTTGCAGACCGGATCGATACCGACGCCATTCGGGCCGCCGTCGATGAGGCCGGATACAGCGCGGAGATATAGCCGCTCGTCACGAGTCTGATAGGGAAGGAGAAGATGTGAATCCTCAGGACACCTTTACCAGCGACGCTGATGCGCTTCGCACCGCGTCCCACCCCGGCACCGTACAGCTCAACAACGGTGACCGGTTCGATCTTGTCATCACACACGTGAGCAAGCGCCTGGGCGAGATCGAGGCACAGATGCTCGCCTACAACGGATCGATCCCCGGACCCACACTGCGCGTCAGGCAGGGCTCGGAGATCGAGGTGGTCGTCACCAACGAAACCGACATCGAGACGACCGTTCACTGGCACGGGTTGCGCCTCGAGAACCGGTACGACGGTGTCCCGCACGAGACGCAAGCTCCGATACCGTCGGGGGGCAGCTACACGCACCGGCTCAGCTTTCCCGACGCCGGACTGTTCTGGTACCACCCGCACATGCGCGAGGACTACGCCCAGGAGATGGGCCTCTACGGGAACATCATCGTCGAGCCGGCGGATCCCACGTACTGGCCCACAGCGGATCGACACGTCGTGTTCACCCTTGACGACATCTTGATCGAAGACGGGAAGATCGCCGCCTTCGATCCGCACGAATCGAACTTCACGGCTATGGGCCGGTTCGGAAACGTCTTGCTGATCGGAGGCGAGACCGAACAGCAACTGGCGATCCGGCGTGGTGAGGTTGTGCGCCTCTATCTCACGAACACGGCCAACACCCGCGTCTTCAAGGTGGCGCTTCCGGGTGTGCAGATGAAACTCGTGGGAAGCGACGGCGGACGCTACGAGCGCGAGCAGTGGGTTGACGATGTGGTCATTGCTCCTTCGGAGCGGGCCATCGTCGACGTGCTCTGCGACGGATCCGGAACCTTCACCCTCCAGCACGTGACACCCGAACGCGCCTACCCGCTGGCAAGTATCGAGATCGTCGACTCGGCGACCGACAGCTACCACGACAACGAGTTCCAAAAGCTGCGCGTCAATTCGGACATGGTTGCCGAACATCAGCGCGCGACGAGTTACCTAGGTGCATCCCCCGACAAAACCTTGGCCCTCGTCGCCGAGATGGACTTCGACGAGCCCAACACCGGTGATGCCGTCATCTACGCGTGTCCGATGCACCCCGAGGTCGTGAGCGATCAGTCCGGCAAGTGCCCCAAGTGCGGGATGAAGCTCATGCCGCAAGCCCCTCAGACGACCTCATACACCTGCCCCATGCATCCAGACGTGGTCAGCGATCAGCCCGGCAAGTGCCCGAAGTGCGGGATGAAGCTGATGCCGTCTGAGCAAGTCGCGGCCGCGATGCAGGGCGGATTGGAAGACCACGCCGATCACTCGACGGACGCACACCACCACGACCACGGGGATGCCATGGCCGATGGCATTGAGTGGGAGGACCTCATGCCGGAGGTCAATCGAACGACCACCCCGGCCAACATGCGCTGGCAGCTCGTGGATCGCGGCAGCGGCAACATCAACGCCGACATCGACTGGAGCTTCAACGCCGGCGATCAAGTCAAGATTCGCATTGTTAATGAGATGGAGTCGGACCATCCGATGCATCACCCATTTCACATCCACGGCGAACGGTTCCTCGTGCTGGCTAGGGATGGAGTCGAGGAGCCGAACCTCGTCTGGAAGGACACCGTCTTGATACGGACCGGAGAGACCGTCGACATCCTGATGGACGCGTCGAACCCGGGGCTGTGGATGGCTCACTGCCACATCGCAGAGCACCTGGAAAGCGGAATGATGTTCAGCTTCAGGGTGACGCCATGACGCACTGCTTCCAAGACGTTTCCAACGGCGTGCTTACTTAAGGAGGTCTACCAATGGCACAAGACAAAGGTTCACGAATCATCGCTTCCAGCAGCCGCAGCGAGTCTGTCAAGCTCTTGCGCGACCTGCTGCGCGTGCGCTCTATCAACCCGCCCGGCGACGAGGCGGGTGTCGCCGAGCTACTCGAGACGTACCTTGCCGGCGCGGGGCTGGAGACGAAGATCGTGACCTCACCCGAAGGACGGTCGAGCCTCATCGCCCGCCTCGATGGGCCCCAGGACCGTCCCGCTCTCGTGCTGCTGTCGCACAGCGACGTGGTGCCCGTCGAGGAGAACAACTGGAGCCGCGACCCCTTCGGGGGCGAATTGGCCGAAGGCTTCATCTGGGGCCGTGGCGCTCTCGACATGAAGAGCGTCGCCGTCATGCACGCGGTCGCTCTCGCCGAACTAGCTCGGTCCGGACAGACCCCATCACGTGAGGTCATCGTCGCCTCGACCGCAGACGAGGAGGCCGGTGGGGGCGAGGGCGCGCGCTGGGTTCTGGACGAGCACGCCGAACTGGTCGGATTCGGCGACGCGCGCCCGGCCCCCGAGGTGATCAGTGAAGGCGCCTACGGCCTTGCCGGCATGCTCGACCGACCGGTGATCCCGATCGCGACCGGTGAGAAGACCGCCGTGTTCTTCGACGTCGTCGCCGAAGGCGATCCGGGGCATGGCGCGCTCCCACCGCAACGGCAAGCACCGGTCAACCTAGCCGTGCTGATCGAACAGATCGCCGGCTTCGCAACGCCCCGGGTCCATCCCGTTTTGCGGGAGCAGTTCTCAACGCTGAGCGGGGCTGCCTCTGGAGCTACGGCCGCGATATTCCGCGCGCTCGCCTCTCCGATGGGTGGAACGGTGGCACGGGCGTTAGCCCCTCGATTGCGGAAAGCCGGAGCGCTGGGACTGCTCTTGGCGGATTCGACAACCCCTACTCGCCTGAGCGCGGGGTACAAGTCCAACGTGGTTCCGGCGGAAGCACGAGCTTCCTTCGACAGCAGGCTGCTCCCCGATACGGACGTCGATGAATACATCTCTTCCGTCGATACCAAGGCGAGACGTCACGGTGGTCGCGTCACCAACATCGACAACAAGGGTTTCGGGCCCGTCAGCAGCAAAGGCCCGCTCTTCGAGATTCTCAAGCAGGCGTCTGAAGAGCTCGCCCCGGGCGCAGTCACGACGGATTCGCTCTCGCCGGGGATAACCGACTTGCGATTCTTCCGGGCCCGGGGAGCGAACGGCTACGGCTGGATTCCACTCGTTTTGACACCCGAGTTGTTGGCAACCATCCATGGGCATGACGAGCGAGTCGGAATAGATGATTTCGAGCAAGCGATCACCGTGATGTCCGAGGTAGTACATCGCGCTGCGACTTAAGGAAATCGTCTCTGCCGCACACGATCGAAAGGACGGCCAGGGAACGCAGTTCCAGATTCATCGAATTGAGCCACGAACTTGCGGATGGCATGTCGCCCTATGCCGGCTTGCCCGAGGTGCGGATCGGCGCCCACCTAGACCACGAACAGTCTCGGTCTCAGTACGAGGGGGAGGAATTCTTTCTCGGGAAGGTCGACACGCCCGCCAACGTAGGGACGTATCTGGACGCTCCATTCCACCGCTTTGCAGATCGAGAGGACCTCTCTCAGGTGCCGCTGGAACGTCTCGCTGGAATCCAAGCGGTGGTCATAGACGCCGGCGATGCGCCATCCCGCGCGCTGGACCCGGAACTGCCTGACTCCGAACTCGGCGGAAGAGCCGTGCTAATCCGCACCGGTTGGGATTCACGATGGGGAACAGATGCTTACTGGGAACCGGGCCCTTATCTTACGGAGGAATTTGCCGCGAGCTTGGTCGAGAATGAAATCGGTCTTGTCGGCGTCGATTTCTGGAACGTGATGACGCAACAACGCGAGCCGCCCCATCCACACGCGTTTGCTGGAAGCAGGGATCCTCATCGTGGAACACCTTTTGTCATCTAGACCGCTTGCGCACCGTGGATTTCGGTTCTTCGCTCCGGTGCTTCGGATTCAGCGAGGGGCGTCGTCCCCCGTGCGCGCGTTCGCGGAACTGGAATAAGACAACCGCGTGCTTTTGACGTCTCGATTTGCGAGCGCCCCCCGGGGACGCCGATATCGATCGCGAATCTCATCGGCTTCGTCGACGAGGGCTATCGTGTCGCGCTCGTGTCCCCCACGTAGCACAAGACGCGCGAGTTGCTCCAATGCGGTCGCGTGAATAGCCGGATCGCTCGCTTCCCGCGCGAGCGTAAGGCCTTCCTCAAGCAGTTCCCGGGCGCGATCGATGTGATCGAGGTCGAGCTCGGCCGCGGCCAGACCGGTCAAAGCTCGAGCTACACCCCTACCAACCTGCGTGCGTCTATACAGCGTTAAGGCGTCGTCGTAATGAGCGAGAGCGGCAGCCGGCTCCCCTCGATACCGCGCGCAATCGCCACGGCCGCATTCGACGAGTCCCTGCATCGTGTCGTCAACGAGGTCGCTGAGGATGGGGTCGCATTCGCCGAACCACCGGTCGGCCTCCTCGGGGTCGCCCAAGTAGATGGCGAGCTCCCCGAGTTCGGCGATCGATCGGGCGAGGTTGTAGGGAAGACCCGTCTCACGGCTTATCGCGACTGCCAGCTCGAGGACCTCACGGGCTTCTTGAGTGCGTCCGGCCTGCCGCAGGCCGAAACCCAGGTGCAGGCGCACCGCGGACCGTCCCCAGTAGTCGTCGAGTGCATCGAACTGACGCGCCGCCTGATCGCCCAGCGCCAGTGCTCGATCGGGAGAGTCGTGATACAGCCGGATCTCCATCTCAACGAAGTCCGCCAGCGCGACGCCCCAGCTATCGCCGTGGTTGCGCAGCTTGCCACGAGCGTCATCGACCATACCGAGGAACCCCTCGACGTCTCCCCCGGCAACGCCCTCGACCGCGACCAGCAGCTGCGACATCGCCGCCCCCGCGGTCTCGCCGGCGGATTCGAAGATTGACATGCTCTGGCGCGCGGCCTCCGCGGCGGCGGGACTCGCATGGACGATGCACCCGGCAGGACGTAGGGACAGCGATAATCCCTGCAGCGCGCGGGCGCGAATCTTCTCCGAAGCATGTGACGCTGCAGCGAGCAGTGACTTCAATTCCGACCGGCCCTCGACCTGGCGGCCGACATACCAGTACCAGCCAAGCGAGGCTGCAAGGCCCAGCCCCACGTCTGGGTGAGCATCCGCATGCTCACGACCCCACTGCAGTGCAAGTCGAAGGTTGTGTTCGTCCGCGCGCAGCCGCTCGAGCGCCTTTCCTTGGTCGACGCCGCGCAGCTGTGGCTCGATCGACTCCGCCACTGCCTTGAAGAAGCGCGCGTGACGCTCGCGCAAGATCTCCTCTTCACTGGCTTGAGCCAAGTGATCCCTCGCATAGGCGAGGATCGTCTCCAGCATCAAGAAACGGTCACTGCGAGCCGTAATGAGCGATTGGTCCACGAGGCGGCTGTGGGCGGCCAGGACGTCGCCGACCTCCTCGTCCCCGCACACCTCCTCGGCTGCCTCCAGCGTCCAGCCTCCTGAGAAGATGGCCAGGCGTCTGAACACTGTCCGCTCGGGCGGACCCAGTAGCTCGTGGCTCCAGTCGATCGCCGCGCGCAGAGTCCGATGCCTTGGCACACTCGTCCTGCCGCCCGCCGACAGCAACGCGAACCTCTGGTCAAGCCTCCTCGCGATCTCCGGCAGGGAAATGGACCGGGCTCTCGCCGCAGCCAGTTCGATCGCCAGCGGCAATCCGTCCAGCCGTCGACAGATCTGCGCCGCCGCGGTCGCACCCTCTTCGTCGAGGAAAACCGCACGACCCGCACTCGTGGCGCGTTGCTCGAAGAGCCGGATCGCGTCGTACGAGGCGATCGACTCAAAGTCCGCTTCCTCTTCCGGGAATGGAAGCGGCGGAATCGGCCACACGAATTCGCCGCTCGACGCGAGCACCTCTCGGCTGGTGGCAAGGATCGTCAACTTGGGGCAGGTGGTAATTAACGTCTCTGCGATCTCCGCGGTTGCCTGAACCACGTGTTCGCAGTTATCAAGAATCAGTAGAAGTTCCTTGTTGCGAAGGAATGAGCCCAGCCGCGTGATGGGTGGCAGCGGCTGCGTCACGCTCGATACGTCCTCAGACAGTCCCAGCGCCTCCGCGATCGCGGTCGCCACGAGGTCGGGGTCTGACACCGGGGCGAGTTCGACGATCCAGACGCCACGGTCAAATGAATCGAGCAGTCCCCGACCGACTTCGATGGCGAAGCTCGTCTTCCCCGCCCCGCCGGGCCCGACGACTGTGACCAGGCGACTGTCTCGAACGAGCTTTGTGACTTCGGCGATCTCGGTTTCTCGTCCCACGAAGCTTGTGACCCTCGTCGGGAGGTTGGTCTGTGATTCGTCGCCGACCGGTTCGATAGTCACTTGGAGCGATGGGTCGTGACGCAGGATGAGCTGGTAAACATCTTCGAGCTCAAGACCCGGATCCAGCCCGAGCTCCTCGCCAAGCACGCGGCGCGCCTCCTGGTAAGCAGCGATCGCGTCACCCTGGCGCCCGGTGCGGTAGAGGGCGATCATGAGCTGCCCCCGAAGGCGTTCGCGCAGCGGATAGACAGACACAAGCCGCTCCAGCTCTGCAATCACTTCCTTGGTGCGGCCAAGGGCGAGATCGGCTGCGACCTTCTCCTCGGCGGCCGTTACGTGCAATTCCTCCAGTCGAGCGCGCTCTTCTTGAGCGAAGTCCTCGTACGCAAAATCGGCAAATGGAGATCCCCGCCACAAAGACGTCGCCTCGGCCAGGAGCTCCAAACCCGTCGCTGGATCATCTGCCCGAACACGCGTCGCGCGACGCACGAGGTCCTCGAACCGCTCTGCGTCGAGCGATCCCGGCTGGAGCTGGAGCGTGTAGCCGGGCTTCTTCGTCATGATTACGTCTCCACCGAGAGCGCGGCGAAGGCGCGACACGACCGCCTGGAGCGCGTTAGCGGGTTTGTCAGGTAGGTCCTCTCCCCACAGCTGCTCGATCAGTTGATCCGTGGAAACGATGTCGCCCTTACGGATGACGAGAAGTGCGAGCAGCTCGCGTTCTTTGTCGCCGGGAATCCGAATCGGTTCCCCGTCTCGGAGCACCTCGAGGTGTCCGAGCACCTTTACCTCTATCACTCAGCCATACTCGCTGTCCCCGCAAAGTGCCGTAAAGCCCCCTCGAACATCCATTTCGGGATTTGCTTGCTTCGACTGACCTTCCAAAAGGGACGAGTGGGACATAGCAACAACGCGCCCAGACTTTCCTGTCAGCGCGCCCGAAGTTCCCTGTCAGCGCGCGCCCCGATGCTTGCGCCCAAGCCCGGAGAGCCCGGGTCAAACCGATAAAGGGAGCCCATCCAATGCAGCTAGCTCACGCCCTTCCCCGAGCTTCGCTCTCTTGGACCGCGGAAGCGAACAGCACACACTCGCGGGCGGCCATCTCAGTCCGCGAGCTGATGAAGTCTTTCGGAGCTACTCGAGCGGTCGATCGACTTAGCTTCGCCATCTCCCGCGGGAAGGTAACCGGCTTTCTGGGACCGAACGGCGCCGGGAAGACGACCACGATCCGGGTCATCCTCGGTCTAGCTCGTCCAGATCACGGAGAGGCACGGATCTTCGGCAGGACCTACGGCGGAATCGACGACCCCCTGACACGTGTCGGTGCATTGATCGACGGCTCAGCGTTTCACCCACAGCGAACGGCCCGCGCGCACTTGGCTGCGATCGCGGCCGCCGCCAAGCTCCCGAAGGCGCGCGTGGACGAAGTTCTCAACGAGGTCGAGTTGACCGCCACCGCCGGCAGAAAGGTGGGCGAGTTCTCGCTCGGGATGCGGCAGCGGCTCGGCCTTGCCACCGCGTTACTGGGCGATCCTGATCTCCTCATTCTCGACGAGCCCGCAAACGGCCTCGACCCTGCTGGTATCCGGTGGTTGCGTACGTTCCTCCGATCGTTCGCCGCGTCTGGCCGAACTGTCTTCGTATCGAGTCACGTCCTCGCCGAGGTCGCGTTGATGGCCGACGACGTGGTTGTGATCGACAACGGGCGTCTCATCACCCAGACAACTGTCGGCCTCCTCACCGCCCCGACCTCGGTGACCGTGCGCTCCCCGCAGCCCCAGCGCTTGGTCGAAGCTCTTACCGCGGTAGGTGCGGTCATCGATATGGACGACACGGGGCGTCTGGAAGTCGCGGACCTCTCGGCGGAAGACATCGGCGAGATTGCGGCACGTAAGCAGCTCGTTCTCCACGAGCTCACCCCTCGGACCCACAGCCTCGAGGAGGTTTTCCTCCGGCTCACCGATGCGAAAGGAGATAACGATGATCGCCCTCGTTAGGGCTGAGTTGATCAAGCTGTTCTCGACCCGCACGTTCTTCGGCTTGGTCGCCGGAGCGGTTGCGGTCGTGCTCCTGGGTAGCGCATCCACGATCATCAGCGCGAACCCTCAGGATCTTCGGGGGCCGTTGCACGAACAGACCTTCTACGTCCTCGCATCCATCAATGGGGGATTGTTCGCCCTCGTGTTGGGGGTCCGCGGCTTCACCGATGAGTTTCGGTACGGAACAATCATCACCACTCTACTGTCGGCACGAAGGCGTTTCAGCGTCCTCGGAGCCAAGCTGATCGTTGCCGCGCTGGCAGCGGCGACTATGGCGATAGTGACCGAGGCTGCCATGTCCGCAACGGCCGCGATGCTTTCCTCCGCCCGCGGGGCAGAAGTCACCGTGAGCGCGGCGGACATCGGCGCATTCGCAGGCATGGTCGGCGCGTTCGCGTTGTGGGCCGCGATCGGCACTACGCTGGGGGCGATTGTGCGCCACCAGGTCCCGGCCATCGTAGGAGGCCTGGTGTGGGTCCTCGTAATCGAGAACATCGGCTCCTCGTTGCTGGGCGACGCAGGTCGCTACCTCCCGGGCCAAGCGGCCCACGCGCTGGCGGATGCGCCGGTAGAGGCTCTCGCTTCCACGATGGGAGGGATCGTGCTCGTGGCGTACGCGCTGGTTGCAACCGTCGCGGCTGCGAGAACCCTCGTGGGGCGTGATGTCACATGAATCGTGCCGACGCGATCAGACAACGAGGGGTCCCGGGCACCGAAACGCAGACGTCCGCCGGACTACTGGATCGAACAAGGAGGCAAGTGATGGATCGCCCAGTAAGAGATTGGTCGGGGATGTGGCTCTGGCTGCTGCCGGTCTACGCGCTACTGACCTTCGTTGCAACGTTGACGCATCAGCCCGATCCGAAACGGAATTTGGCGCGTGGAGCGAGTACGTCACAACCTCCAGCTTCTTCGTGAGCCATGTGGTTGGGAGCATCCTGGCCTCGGCCTTGCTGATCCTCGGGGTCGTTGCTCTCGGTCTGAAGTTGGCTACCTCCCGCCGGGCTCGAGCCGCTCACGCGGCGGTGTTCGCCACCGTTCTAGGAACCATGGGTGTGGTGGCTGTGTTCGGCATCGCTCCTTTCGCTCAACCCGCGATCGGCAACGCTTTTCTCTCGGGGATTGAAGGCGCGCCCAGAGCATCTACGACGACGTCTTCGATGCCGCAACTTTCGCGGTGGCGGTTCCTGCAGCTCTGCTCTTTTCGACGGGTATCGTGCTCCTCGGCTGGGCCACGGCTACCGCCGTGTCGAGATGGACCGCGGTATCCCTTGGACTGTCAGGTCCCTTGATCGGAGTCATCGGAATTGCGATTGGGCCCGCACAGACCCTTGGATCGGCTCTGCTCTTCATGAGCGGTGTGGCGATCGCTCGTCGGTTCGGGTCCCGGATCGAGGTGGGCCATGGAGATGTCTAACCACCCAGCCGTGCTGGCGTCATTGGTTCTCGGCGCGGTGCTACTCGCGCCTCTGCCGGCCGAAGCAGCGCCACCGACCAACGACGACATCGTGTCCGCGGTCGTCGTTGGTGCGGTGCCATTCACTTTGGAGCAGAACACCATAGAGGCGACGCGCGCGACGGACGATCCTGCAACGGCAGGCCGAGACTGTTTCGGCAACGAGGGCCATACGGTCTGGTTCCGGTTCATCGGATCCTCCTCCTTGGCTCGGTTGAGCACAAGTCATGACCTCGTTGGGCCCTAAAGACGAGGATTCGGTGGGACAGAGGTGGAGCCACTGTCGCCCGGGAGCCGGAGCCGGGTCGAAGAGTGGGACACAGGTGCCGAAGCCAATGTGGGACAGAGGTGCCGGACTTTCACACAACTCGCTGGCATTTTGCTGGTAGTCGGATGAATTCGGTCCCGATTGCAAGTCTTCGGTAGCGAAGACACAAGCGTGCCCTGGGCTGCACGTTTGTTTCGTGGGGCCGGCTGGACTCGAACCAGCGACCAACGGATTATGAG
>OCZV010000704.1_pt1 | contig 12064 bp, 15 predicted proteins | sample 1539051 | NCBI WGS metagenome assembly OCZV01 (sample SAMEA3113581, study PRJEB22503) | soil metagenome
CGCGCTCTACTCGGGCAACATCAAGGCCGCGGCGCTCTCTGTCACCGATGGCGTGGCCGCCCGGCTTCCTGAGCCCGCCCGCCGTCACGTCGCCAGGAACCGGATGGGCGCGAACGTACTGGACGTCTGGGAGTGGTCGATGGGTGAGCTGGCGGTGCCCTCGTATCCTGAGGACCGCGTCTTCCGCACGGTGGCCCGCGACGTGTGCCGTCTCGCCGACGCCCCGGCCGACGTCGTGCTTGTCATCTTCGGTCGGCCGTGCACGCTCACCGGCCACCGCGAGATCACCCGTAGCGACTGCGCCGCCCTTACCCGGCCAGCGGCCTTCTCGAAGGGGCGAAGCTCCCCGGCCTTCCGTTGAGTATGCTGTTCGCTCGAGGGCCGTCGCCCTCCGTCGTTCAACCGCAGGTATCTTCGTGTCAGCAATCCTTCCAGTTGAAGCTCCGCGCTCTGACGACATCGCCGAAGCTGTCGTCGTTTCGATACCTTCGCGATTGGCACTGCGCTTGCCACCTGCGTAGCCTCGGTCGTCTCGGGCCGCGTGTCGCCCGGCTGGTCGACTCGAGAGCAGGTCGCATGAGAGCGCCGATTGCGCTGAGATTCCCCCCGGACTGCTGGCACTTTGTCCAGACAATGTGTGCATCGTCGACGGCCGTTCCACTGGCCGCCGACATCCGAGCGATCCTGAGCGGAGCTTCGCGCATCGAGGTGCGCATGCCCATCCCGGAACCGCGGTTCATCGTCAACGTGACGCGGACACAGGCGGAGACCCTGCAGCATTGGCTCCACGCGCTGCTCGATGGCCTTTCGCACGAAGACGACCGGCGGCTGACGTGCCTGCAGTGCATCAGTCGCGTTGCTGGCGCGCTGAGGCTCTCCGAGTCGTAGCGCGAGCGGCACACGGTCAGGCCCAAGCTCGATGTCGTCGCCGGCGGGCGTCCCGGCCGTTCGCATGGCCCAACCGGGTGTCGGCAAACTTTCCCGCTGGAGCGGCCGGTATCGCTAAGCTGCCGTCGCTTCACTCACTTCAGAATTGGCATTCCGTTTGCCGCTCCCCATGCTTCGGCCGTCTCGGGTCGCGTGTGACCCGGCTTGTCGAGACAGGGGCAGGTTGGCGTGAGGATAGTCGTGGAGGTTCAGGATCTACCACCCGGACACGCCTCCTCGTACACCGTCGCCAGTTACGTGCGGGCCGTGCTCAAGGTGCGGGCGTTGCGCCGGGACCTCGCCCATGCATCGCTGGAAGTCGAGCGTTGCAAGAAGGCGCTCGATAGCAGGCTTCAGTCAGGAATTCTGCTGGCCGAAGCAGACCGCTTGCTTCAGGAGCTCGGCATCGAAGCGGACGCCCATGACGATGACCGCGGATCTTGAGGACGGCGTGAGGGCCAACCGCTCCTATGGCGCAACTGAGGATCGGCGGGGCGCCGCCAGTGGCGACGCCCCGCGCTCGTCTTCGCCCGACTATTCCGGGCTCCGTGCTCGCGGTTACGCCTTCAGCTGATCCCGGATCGGCAAGCGGCGGATCCGCTTCCCCGTTGCCGTGAAGATCGCGTTACACAACGCGGGTGGGATCGGCGGCACGCCCGGCTCGCCCACGCCTCCCATCGGCTTGCTGTAGTCGCCGGGGATGATATGCACGCGAATGTCCCGCGGTGCCTCAGCCATGCGGGTCACCTCGTAGGAGTTGAAGTTGTCCTGCTCGACGCGCCCGCCCTTGAAACTGATCTCACCCAGCGTCGCGATGCCGACCCCCATCACGCACGCGCCTTCCATCTGCGCCCGCACCCGGTCCGGGTTGACGCACGCCCCGCAGTCCACCGCCATGTCCACCCGGGGGATGGTCACCACGCCCTTGTCGTCGACAGCGACCTCCACGACTGCCGCGATGTAGCTCACAAAGCTGTAGTGCGCCGCGATGCCGAGTCCGCGCCCCCGGGGCAACGTCTTGCCCCAGCCGGCCTCGCGGGCGACGACGTCGACGACGCGTCGCAACCGGCCAGTGTCCACCGGGTACCGCTCGGGCGATTCGCCATGGTTCCAGGTATCGCCCAGCGTCTCCGGGCTCACCTGGCGGGCCGGGCCGATCACCTCCAGCAGGAACTCCTTGGGGTCGCGGCCCGCGGCCGCAGCCAGCTCGGCCACGAACGACTGGACCGCGAATGCGTGGGGAATGTTCGAGACCGATCGGAACCAGCCGATCCGCGTGTGAGCGGTGGCCTCGGGGTTCTCGATGCGGACGTTGGGGATGGCGAACGGCACGTTGATGACGCCCATGCCGAGCTCGAAGGGCGCCTCGTTCTTCGCGGCCGCGTTGAACGTGGACAGGATCGTCGGCGCCACGCTGCGATGCAGCCAGGCGACCGGCTTGCCCTTGGCGTCGACCCCGGCCTCGAGGTGCTCGACCGACACCGTGTGGTAGTAGGAATTGTGCAGGTCGTCCTCGCGCGTCCACGTCACCTTGACCGGCTTACCGTCCGCCGCCTTGGACAGAACGGCCGCCTCGATGGCGTAGTCCGGCTTGGACTTGCGGCCGAAGCCGCCGCCGAGCAGCGTGACGTGCACGGTCACGTCGTCCGCTGACATGCCGAGCCGTTTCGCCACCAGGTCGCGCGTGGCCTGAGGTGACTGAAAGCAGCCCCAGACCTCGCACTTGCCGTTCGTGATGCGCACGGTCGCGGCGGGCGGTTCCATGGTGGCGTGCGCGAGGTGTGGGATGTAGTACTCGGCCTCCAGGCGGCGCGCGGCGGCGGCCGCGGCGGCTGCGAAGTCTCCGTCGTTGCGCACGACCTTACCGGGCTTGTGCGCCGATTCCTCGAGCGCCGCCTTGAAGGCCACCGAGTCGTAGCCGGCATTCGGGCCATCGTCCCACGTGATCTTGAGCGCCTTGCGGCCCTGCATGGCGGCCCAGGTGTTGCGCGCAAGAACCGCGACGCCCCCGACCGGATTGAAGTGGGCGGGAGCCGGACTGTCCTCGATTTCCACGACGCGCACCACGCCCGGAACCTTGAGCGCCTCGGCGGCGTCGAAGCTCGCCACCTTGCCGCCATACACGGGCGGGCGCGCGACGACGGCGTAGAGCATCCCGTCCAGCCGGGTGTCGATGCCGTACTGGGCCTTGCCGGTCGCGATGTCACGGCCATCGACCAGCTTCAGCTGGCCCTTGCCGATGTAGCGGAACTGCTTGGGATCTTTGAGCCGCAGCGTCTCCCGGGCCGGGACGGGCTGGCTGGCGGCCGCCTTGGCGAGCGGGCCGTACCCGAGGCGACGGCCCGTCGCCCGGTGCACGACCTCGTGGTTCCTGGCCTGCACCTCGCTCACCGGCACCTTCCAGCGCTCGGCCGCGGCCGCCTCCAACATCGTGCGCGCGGCGGCGCCGCAGCGGCGCATCGGCTCGAAGAAGTGCCGGGTGCTGCGCGAGCCGTCGGTGTCCTGGTTGCCGAACTTCTTCTCGTCACCCGGCGCCTGGGCGACCCGCACACGCTTCCAGTCGGCCTCGAGCTCGTCGGCGACGATCATGGGCATGCCGGTCCGGACCCCCTGCCCCATCTCGGAGCGATGGCAGACGATCGTGACCGTGCCGTCCTCGGCGATCGACACGAATGCCAGCGGGTCATCGACCCAGCCATTCGGCATCCCGTCCGCGCCGTACTTCTTGGCCTCGGCGGCGCGGCCCGCCGACGGATATCCCACGGCGAGCACGAGCCCGCCGAGCGCCGAGATCCCTTGCAGGAACCGGCGCCGGCTCACGTTGGCCAGGACCAGCGGGCGTTCGGGCGACGCATCGGCAGCCGTACCCGGATTCCGATCGACTGGCGCGTTCATCGCGTGCCTCCCTGCTTGACCGCCGCCTGCTTGATGGCGGCGCGGACCCGCGTGTAGGTTCCGCAGCGGCAAATGTTGCCGCTCATGGCGTCGTCGATCTCGGTGTCGGTCGGTTTCGACGTGCGCTTGAGCAGCGCCGCCGCCGACATGATCTGGCCGGCCTGGCAGTAGCCGCACTGGGGCACGCCCATGTCGACCCACGCCCCCTGCAGCGCCTTGCCGACCGGATCCGCGCCGACGGCCTCGATCGTGACGATCTTCTTGTTCGCCGCCGCCGAGATCGGGGTGATGCAGGAGCGTACGGCCTGGCCGTCGACGTGCACCGTGCAGGCGCCACAGAGCGCCATCCCGCAGCCGAACTTGGTTCCGGTGAGACCCAGCTCGTCTCGGAGCGTCCACAACAGGGGGGTCTCGGCAGGCACGTCGACGTTCTGTCGCCTGCCGTTGATCTCGAGTGAGATCATCGTGACTCTCCTCTCGTCATCGAGCCGTCAAGACCAACACGCGGCGGACGGCGCCGATCGCCCCGGCTGCCCGCCGCACACGCTCCCGCTCACTCCTCCTGGTATTCCCTCGGACAGGCCTGGCTGTTGCGTGGTGACCCTCACCTTCAGTGCTCGACCACAGCACGAGTCGCGCGCCGGGCCGGCCCCTGCCCGGCGCGCGCACAATCGAACCACAAAGTAGGGGAAACATAAAGACCGCTGAGAGCCAGGCGTCGAACCCAGCGTCCTCAGGCCGGCGACCACTTCGTGTTCGCCGGCGGCGAGCGGATCGGACAGATCGTCACCCCCGGTGATCCTACCGGGGTGCCCGTCGACCAGCGGCTAGAAGATTTCCGGGCACCAGGGCGCACGTTCCCCCTGGAAGAGGGCGTCAGCGCGTCTGACTGCGCCAGGCTGCAACTCTTCGACTCGGCACGCCCGCGCCAGTTGCGCCCAGGTGAACCCGCCAAGGTAGGCCGATCCGAGTGCGGTCACGTCGCAGCGCAATTCGGGCGGCCTGTCTGTTCGCTCGACGTCGCCGGCGGTGACGCGCCACCGCCCCTGGTTCCAGGGACAGAATGGGTCAGCGACATCGATGACGATGGATCCCGCGGCCGCGTACGAGCGTCCAGCCAGCGCCGGCGCGAGGTCCACCAGGCGGACCCAGAGGCCATCGCGGACGCTGAGGCGGAGCCGACGCGGCTCCGCGAGGAGGAGCTGCAGCGGGTGATCGAGGGGAAGTAACCCGGCCCTGATGCGAGCCATCCAGTCGATGTCCAGGAGGAACCGCCACAGCGCCCGGGTCGCCTCGGGCGAGTTCCCGATCGCCTCGACGACCTCGACCGAACCGGTCTGGACGCCCCGGTCGAAGGCCCCGTTGAGCCGATAGAGCGTGTACGCCGCGGGCCCGGCCGCCAGCTCCAGGACCGCGCATTGCAGCTCACCGCCGCCCCGACGTCGCCACTCGGGGTCAGGGAGCGTCCGAGCCTGCCACCACGCAGAGCTCCGTGCGAACATGCCGGGGGTTTCGGCGGCGACCTGCTCGTAGACTGGCGCCACGACGCTCTCGGCCTCGCTCAGAGCCACCACCCGTGCCGTCCCTGCCGGCCCGAACGACGCGGAGTAGGCCGCTCGCTCGCGTGGAAGGTCGATCTCTGCCGCGAAGGAGGCGAGGCCGTACCCGAAGCGGCCGTAGATCGTATCCTCGGTCGCCCAGAGGTAAGCGACCGACTCCCCGCGCTCGCGGCAGGCGTCGAGCTGGGCTCGCATCAGCGCCCGGAGGACTCCGCGCCGGCGGTGGGTAGGCAGGACGGCAACTGCCGTCACGCCGGCGGCGGCGACGCGGCCGCCCGGAACGGTCAGCATGAACGGGAAGGCACCGGCGCCGCCGACTGCGTACCCCTTCTCCCAGGCGGCGTGCATGCGCGCCGGCGGCAAGACGCGTTCGACACGCTGGAACTGCTCATCGGCCGGCACCGAGCGGCCGAAGTAGTACCAGATCGGCGCCACTGCCCCACGCAACTCCTGCACTGACGAGCACGCTCGAACATCCCAGCTCATGCAAGCCTCCCAGAGGGCGTCCTCCTGGCCTGGACGGCCGTCGTCGCCCCGCCTCCCGGCTGCCGTCGCATCCTACGTCCCCACGGTGCGCAGTCGTCCGGCAGTCTGAGCGGGCGGGATTTCGCCGACTACCCGTCTGGCTCACGGGTGCGCTACGATGTCGGCGGCGGCGACCTTTCCATCATGGCCTCATCGCTGGATCGAGTGTTGGTGGTGGACCAGCTACCATCTCCCTGCCCGCTGTCATGATCCATGGCACTGTGCTGTACATCGAGGATGATCCGACGAGCCTGCAGCTCGTCGAACGTCTGCTCGAGCAACGCCCCGGGGTCGAGCTGCTCACCGCGCTGGAGGGCAAGCAGGGACTGACGCTCGCGCGAGAGCGCCGGCCGACGATCATCCTGCTGGATCTCCATCTTCAAGATATGGAGGGCGAGGACGTCCTGCGTGCGATCCGCGAGACGCCGGAGCTCCGGCGCCCCCAGGTGATCCTGCTCACCGCCGAGCCGTATCCCCGTCTGCCCGAGCGGATGCGTGCCGCCGGAGCCCAGGCGTACCTGAGAAAGCCCTTGAGGTTCGACGAGTTCTTCGCCGCGATAGACGTGGCCATCCAGAGAGGCGACGCCTCGGGTCCAACTCCGTGACCGCGCGCGCGCTCAGCACGAGTGGTGGGCTCCACGGTCTCACGCGCGTGGCGCCATGATGCGGTGGACGGGGACTGGACGATGGAACCCTTCGACTCGCTCTCGGGGCGCGGCGCGCACGTTCCGATGGAGAACAGGCGGCGCTGCCGTCCAGGCGAAGGCATCGGAATCCGCACGGGCACATCGTTGGCAACGGCTCGTCATCGACGGATATTGCCCGCACAGTCGTCGAGGTTGCACCGATCCCGGGGCACGGGTACGCTGCACCGACTGTGGACCGCCGTCGAGATTCCGTTTACTGGATGGAGGATGCGTATGGCCAACGTCGCACCGATACCGGAGGGCTACCATAAAGTTACGCCGTACCTCATCGTGGACGGCGCCGCCACGGCGATCGACTTCTACAAGAAGGTCTTCGGCGCCACCGAGAAGATGCGAATGCCGAGCCCCGGCGGAAAAGTGGGGCACGCCGAGCTGATCCTCGGCGACTCGATGATCATGCTGGCCGACGAGCACCCGGAGATGGGCGCCCGGGCTCCCCACGCGTACAGTGGCTCGCCGGTAAGTCTCATGGTCTACGTGCCAGACGTGGACGCCACCGTGACGACCGCAGTCGCCGGAGGGGCGAAAATCGTCCGCAAGGTGGAGAATCAGTTCTACGGCGACCGGATGGGGACGATCGAGGATCCTTTCGGACACCGCTGGTACGTCGCCACTCACGTCGAGGACGTGCCGCCTGACGAGATGGCGAAGCGCGCAGCCGCCGCAATGGGCAAGTCGAGCTAACGCACCCGGTCCACGGCGCCGCCATGGGGGCATAGCACATGCCTCCAGGCGGTGGCGCCCAGAGGCACGTCATCTCACCGCTGTATGGTGATGGCTGGCAACAAGCAGAACCTCGGAGCCTGGATCGCGATCGGCGTTAGGATCGGAGTGGCCTTGGGAAGCTGCCTTCGAAAACATCGCCGTCGGGATTGCAGTCGGCACAGGGGCGGGGTCGCGCTTGGCAGCTTCCGCCAAAGGTCGGGACGCTAGGCCGGGCGCCCCAACGATGCCCGACTCCGATCCTGGACGGGCAGCGAGTGCTGGGACACGCGCGCTGGTACAACCTGGTACTGGTACAAAGATGATGGATGATGGTGCCCCCGGGGTGATCCGATCGGTTATGTACCGACCGGTCGAACCACATTGCGGCCAATCGGCTGAGTAGGCCCGGTGCCGTCGCGCGCTGGCTAAGCCGGGACGCGCCTCGCCACTCAACTTAACGAATGAAAAGCCGATTGATGTATTTGTCGACAGCCAGGCGAGGGCGAACATCTATAGGTTTGTACAGCAAAGAGAAGCGCGGCAGCAAGGTGTAACCCACCTGTAAGACTAGCCGAGGTTGTCTGATCGGAGTCGGTCCTGCGTGAAGCCCGATGGTATCCTCCAAGAACGCGGTCCCGGCCGCGCCCGTGACGACACACATGGCGTGGCGGCCAAAGGCTTTCTCCAGAGTCTCCGCTTCATAGGTACGCCAGAACAGCTCGGGCTGGGTTCGATGACTCCCCCGCACAAAATGATGCGGCCCCGATGCCTCATCCACGTCGGTCAAATAAACGAAAAGCTTCAGACAGCGCCAATCGTCCCGATCGCGATGGAAGCTCTGGGCAGAGGCCTCTGGCCAAGATCCGGGAAACGACCACCAGATGCGAAGGGTCGAGATGGTGGGTCGACAACCGAGATACTGCGTAGCCGTGCGGATCAAGAAGTCGGAATTCGCCAGGGCAAGGACATGAGGACAGTTGAGCACGGTCTCCAGCTGATAGTCGGCCATGACGCAGCCGGGGGGCACGCGTTCGCGGTGAACTCTTTCGCCACTGCTCAGCAGAACCGGCTTATCCGACAGAAAACGGTTCATCGCTTTGACCTCCTCTGTCTGGTGCTGAGGCAGAATCGCGATGCCTTCCGTCTCGAGCGACCGCAAGGTCGCGGAGCAGGCCGGCGCGTGCCCAATTTCGTCTCCTTGTCCCCCGTTAGACGGACGGCGCCAATTGATGGCAGCGGCGATGCCTGCCGTGATGGCCGCATGAATAGTTGGCTGAGTGGTCACGCGCTGCGCGTAGTACAACGCTGCGCGCAGGGGCTTGAACCCCCGACCGGGGCGTAGACGGGCACGTTTTAGCACGAAGCGCTACCTTCTAACCTCACACTTATAGGGATGGAGGGCGCGTTTCAGGCCGTCCCTCTTCGAGCCCGTGCCACGCTCTAGTAATGTCCGAAACTTACCGCGCGGAGTTTAACACGCAAACTCGGAGGGCGCCCGACGTGCTGCGGATTCCGCCGTTTGCGGTCCCGCATCGGTCTAACCATATGCCAACCTTCCTGATCAAGGATCGAAACCGCTTCGATGAAGAACCGAGCCGATGCTCGATGCAGTCAAGGTTGTTCTCGACGCGATTGAGATCTCGCTCTGCGCGCTCGTCCTCGGGTGACTGGACGATCGTTAGGACCTCGGCGATGAAAGAGCCCCCACCCAGGCACTTCAACTAAGAAGTCAGCGGCAGACCGTCGACCTCGGGCTTACAGATGCTGTGCCAACCGCGGTGGGCGAAGATCCGGGAGGTCTTCCGGGCCGGTACAAAGGCAATGGTGCCCCCGGGGTGAGGCGATGCGGGGGCACTAGCCCTGGGCTAACTGCGCGGTTTCCTTCGTGCGGCTCGTCCTGCTTCTAACCGAAACGTACCACTGTACGTACCACCTTCACACGAGCGCGCCCGCCCCAGCTTGCACTACGATGCTCGCCGGGCCATGGACACCCTCACGACTGCCTCGGCGCATCGATCCTGACGAGGACGAACGGGATCATAGTGTCGGCTGGCTGCCGGTGATGTCGCCCACGAGGTCCTGGATCTTCGTTAGCTGCTCCTCGTTCAGCACGTAGTCGCCGAATATCTCGACGACTTGGCGGTACAGGTCGGCCGCGCTGTCGTACATCATGAGGTCCTCGCTTTCTCGGGTGGCCTTGACGAAGTTCGAGACTACCGGGACCCAAGCGTTCCTACGTCACAACTTCGCTGGGCAGGCGCAACACCGGACTCGGGAGTCGCCAAGACGCGTTTGGGTCCTCACGTGGGCGGATAAGGCCCGTGCGCGGATCAGTCGAGTTCGCCCACGACAACGGACACGTAGGATTCGTGCAAGGCATCGCGACCGCGCATTCTTCGGCCATGCTCACGTGGTGGGTCCATGGCTCGCCAGGGTGGATCTCGCACATCCAGCCGTCGGCGCAGCAACCACAGGACTTAACGGCCATGTCGGGCTACTCCTCGCTGCCGTCCTTCGTGACGAGCACATCGTCGACCTTCGCGCATCGGTAGCACACTCGGCGGACAACCCTCAGCCCATCCCGGATCACAGCGATCTGCGCTGCGCCACGTACCTCAGTCTCCGCGACCGCTTGATCCATCGCGAGGCACGCGAAGCAAAGAGCGTACGGGTGAGACCGGACAACGACGCTGGTGAGGCGTGCCGCGAATGGCATTGCGGTAGCCCTCGACCACCTAAACGATTAACGTCAACCTGCCTTCACCTTCTGCCCCTCTAGCTGCAAGAGCCTTGCGCAATCACTGTGCAGCCAGAACGTACGTCCATCGGCGTCAAACTCGTACTCCAGTTCCTCCGGGTGGATCGGCTGATCGCACCCGTCACAGGTGCGGCCCGGCCCGTGACCGACGAACATCTTTGCTGGGGGTTTACGGGGCAGGATTCCTTGCTGAAGTCTGTCGCAAATCAGCTGCGGTGCGTGTGGTGACATCGTGATCATCCTCGACTCTCGGAACGTTGGCCGTAATGCCCTGTCACCGAAGTCTGGACGCTCACGCAGCGTCAACCCTGCCGGCTGGGGTGGTGGCGGAGCGATTGTACCTCCAGGCCATTCCTGTCGTGAGGAAAGATTTGCAGGATACCAGCCTACGTACTTCTACGCGGTTCCCCGCGCGGTGGGGGCAAGTGCTCATCTCGATGGCCGTCGCCGTTTTGACGCTCGCCGTCGCCGTCTCGATGGCGGTGGCTCAACTTCGGGACCGTACGCCTCGCGCAACCGAACGCTCCCCTTGATCGCGAGCTCACCGAGAAGCGGCAGCCGCATGAAGAGGCGCGCGGCGACATCCGCCCGGCGAGCCAGATGTCCAGGGTGCTCGCCATGAAATCCGGCCGACGAGCGAAGTGGGCAACACGTTCGGTCCACGAGACGTCGTCGACCGGGGCGACGACGACGAGGCCGCCGCGCACCGTCCGGCCCACGACGGTGCCACGGGCCATGACCATCGACGGCGGTCCCACCCACTCGTGATGGTGGGCGCGCATCTGAACGCTGCTCATGAGAAAGTGCGCCTGGTCCTCGTTCACCGCTGTCAGGGCCAGCCCGATCACCTCGGCGCGCCCGGTCGCGGGCGCCAGCCGCTCGAGGCCGTTCACGAACGAGGTCAGGACCGAGATGGAATATGCCGGGTTCCTGAGCATCGCGGAGGCCTGATCGTCGCTAGCGCCCATAGCACGCAGCTTCTTCTCGTTGAGCGCCAGGAGGTCGGCGGGCTTCATGTCCCAGATCAGGTTATTGGTGAGCGAAACGCTCGACATGATCAGCGAGTACGGATTGACGACCGCGCCGACCAGATTGACCGTCTCCCGAGCCGAGAAGGTGCTCGTCCCGTCTCGCGCGATCCTAGGCGTCGACCCGCGCGCCGGCCATCGGACGATGGTCGTACGCACTCTGTAGGACCTTCGTCCAATGTCGATGCCTGCGCGTGCGTGATAGACCTATCGCCTGAGCCATCACCGAGGGAGGGCGGGATAGCCAATGAACACTCCGATGGTCATGCGAATCCGGCGGAGGGCCGCCCTCGTGGTGCTCGGGTTGATCGTGGCGTCGCCCGCGGCGGCCACGGCCGGCATCGACGGTTCGGGCCCCCTTCTCTGCGCCGTCACGACGGTCCTGGAGTGTGACACCACCGGAAAGTGCGAGCGCCACACCCGTTCGGACTTCCCGTCCTTCATCCGGGTGAACATGACGCAACGGGTGATCACGGTGGGTGACCCGGATGGCCGGAAGAGCGAGATCATGTCCGCAACCCGAGGTTGCCCTCACCCTTGACACACTACAGCGGGAGTAGGAGAAACGAAAGACGGGCGCCGAGGATGCCCTTACTGCTCACCCTCGGCGCCCCTACCCGCCCGCCACAACGTGTGTTGCCCGCTTCGCCGATTCTCGGGCGCTCAACCTCACCGATCATTCGGGTAACTGATCGGGTGCCGATCGCAACGTTGCGCTGAGTTGAGTGTCCCTCCGCTCACGCCCCTGTCAAGCCCTTCGGACACCTATATCCCCGCGAGTTGGCGATGCGCGGCCGCGGCGTCGATGCCGCCCATTCCCGAGCGCTACAGGTCGCAGTCGCCTACCTCGGTCGGCAAGACCTAGGCCTAGCACGCGGGATGAGGCCCGCCCTAGTATCGGGATGGCTTCGTGCCCGGTGATGCGGCGGGATTCGACTCCGAAACTTTCAGGGCGTTCGT
>OCZV010000705.1_pt1 | contig 12062 bp, 10 predicted proteins | sample 1539051 | NCBI WGS metagenome assembly OCZV01 (sample SAMEA3113581, study PRJEB22503) | soil metagenome
GGCGGCGCCGTCGGCGTGGACCCGACCGTCGTCCGCACGCTCGCCCGCCAGATCGCCGACGTCGTGCGCACGGGTGTCCAGGTGGCCATCGTGGTCGGCGGCGGCAACTTCTTCCGTGGCGCCGAGCTGCATCAATACGGGATGGACCGCGCCCGCGGGGACTACATGGGCATGCTCGGTACCGTCATGAACTGCCTCGCCCTGCAGGACTTCCTGGAGAAGGAGGGCGTCGACACCCGGGTGCAGACCGCGATCGCGATGGGTCAGGTCGCCGAGCCCTACATTCCACGTCGCGCGGCCCGCCACCTGGAGAAGGGCAGAGTCGTGATCTTCGGGGCCGGCGCCGGCATGCCGTACTTCACGACGGACACGGTGGCCGCACAGCGCGCGCTCGAGATCGGCTGCGACCGCCTGCTCATGGCGAAGAACCGGGTGGACGGCGTCTACGAGGCCGACCCGCGCATCGACCCGTCCGCACGCAAGTACGCGACGATCAGTTACGCCGAGGTCTTGCGGCTTCGACTTGACGTCGCCGACCCGGCCGCGTTCAGCCTCTGCATGGACAACAAGCTGCCCATCGTCGTCTTCGGCCTCGGGGAGGACGGCAGCATCGCCCGGGCCATCCGCGGCGATGCGATCGGCACGCTGGTCGCCGCCGACCTGCCCACGACGCTCGCGGACGATCGGGAGCCCAAGCCGCGCTGACCGGCCCGTAGCTGTCCGCCTCGGCCGGTGCAGGGGTACGGTCACATCGCAAGCACCACAGGCACGTCCCTAAGGAGTCACGGTGATCGACGACACCCTCCTCGAGGCCGAGGAGAAGATGGACAAGGCCGTGTCCGTCGCCAAGGAGGATTTCACCGCGATCCGGACCGGGCGGGCCCACCCTTCGCTCTTCAACAAGATTCTCGTCGACTACTACGGCGCGCCGACTCCGCTCAACCAGCTCGCGTCGTTCCACGTCGCCGACGCGCGCATGATCACGGTCCAGCCGTACGACAAGGGTTCGATGGCGGCGATCGAGAAGGCGATCCGCGACTCCGACCTCGGCGTCAACCCCAACAACGACGGTCAGATCCTCCGGATCGTGCTGCCGCAGCTCACCGAGGAGCGGCGGCGGGAGTACTCGAAGGTCGCGAGACAGAAGGCCGAGGACGCCAGGGTCTCGATCCGGAACGTCCGGCGGCACGCCAAGGATGCGCTGGACAAGCTGGCCCGCGACGGCGAGGTGGGAGAAGACGACGTAACCCGCGCGGAGAAGCAGCTGGAGACGCTCACCAAGTCCTACGTCGAGCAGGTCGACGAGCTGCTCAAGCACAAGGAATCCGAACTCCTCGAGGTCTGACTGGTGACGACCGACGGGCCGGAACCGGCGACCGCACCGGGACACGGCCGGGCCGGGCGGGACCTACGAGCAGCGACGGCCGTCGGCCTCGGGCTGGCCGTGCTCGTGGTGGGCACCCTCTTCGTGTGGAAGCCCGCGTTCGTAGGCCTGGCCGTCGTGGCGATAGCCGTGGCCGTGTGGGAGCTCGGCCAGGCGCTGGTCACCCGCGGTATCCGGGTCCCGCTGGTTCCGGTCCTCCTCGGGTCGGTGCTGATGGTCGTGGGTGCGTACGTCGGCGGCTACCAGACGCTCGTCGTCGCACTGGGCCTCACCGTGGTCGCGGTGCTGGTCTGGCGACTCGGCGAGCGTGAGGACGGTTACGCCCGTGACGTGACGGCCGGGGTCTTCGTAGCGGTGTACGTGCCGTTCCAGGCCGGATTCGCGATGCTCCTGTTGCGCCCCGATGACGGGCCGTGGCGGGTTCTCGTCTGCATCCTCGTGGTGGCCGCGTCAGACACCGGGGGCTACATCGCGGGCGTCCTTGCGGGGCGTCACCCGATGGCGCCCGCCGTCAGCCCGAAGAAGTCCTGGGAGGGACTCGGCGGGTCCGTCCTGGCGTGTGTCGCCGTGGGGGTGTTGGCCGTACCCGTGCTCTTGGACGGCGGCTGGCTGGCGGGCGCGGCCTTGGGCGGAGCTGCTGTGGTGACGGCGACGCTGGGCGATCTCGGCGAGTCGATGATCAAGCGCGACCTCGGGATCAAGGACATGAGCACGCTCCTGCCCGGACACGGCGGGATCATGGACCGGCTCGACTCTCTGCTGCCGACGTTGCCGGTCGCCTGGATCGTGCTCACCGCGCTGGTTCCGGTTTCCTGACCCGTCCCGACACGCGGCCGTGGGAGGATGGGCTCGCCATGCCGACCCCGGGCCAGCTGACATTCGCGGTACCGCGCCGGTCGACGCCGCCGAGACACCTCGCCGACCTCGTGCTCGCCGACCGTCGCACCGTGGTCGCGGAGCACGGCCATCAGCCATTTAGGGCCGACCAGCTCTCGCGTCACTACTTCGGGCGGCATGTCTCGGCCTCGGAGGCGATGACCGACCTCCCGACCGCCGCGCGTGATGCCCTGGCCACGGCGCTGCTACCACCTCTTGTCACGCCCGTGCGACACCTGGAGACCGACCGGGGGACGACGCGCAAGACTCTGTGGCGGTTGTTCGACGGCGCGCTGGTGGAGAGCGTGCTCATGCGTTACGCGGGCAAGGTTGGTGCCGACGGACGCCGCCGCGACCGGGTGACATTGTGCGTGTCCAGCCAGGCCGGCTGCGGCATGAACTGCCCGTTCTGCGCCACCGGCCAGGCCGGCCTCACTCGCAACATGTCGACTGCCGAGATCGTGGAGCAGGTCGTGGCCGGCGCTCGCATGCTCGACCGGGGTGACATAGCAGGTGGCCCCGGCCGGGTCACCAACGTCGTGTTCATGGGCATGGGCGAGCCGCTGGCCAACTACCGGGCGGTCATCGGCGCGGTCCGGCGGATGATCGACCCGGTCCCCGCCGGCCTCGGCATGAGCCAGCGTGGAGTGACGGTCTCGACCGTCGGCCTGGTGCCTGCTATCGACAGGCTGGCGTCCGAGGGGGTTGCGATCACGCTTGCCGTGTCGTTGCACGCACCCGACGACGCTTTGCGGGACGAGCTGGTGCCCGTGAACACGCGATGGAACGTGGGAGAGGTCCTCGACGCTGCCCGGCGCTACTTCGAGCGGACCGGGCGCCGAGTCTCGATCGAGTACGCGCTGATCCGCGGCATCAACGACCACGCCTGGCGGGCCGACCTGCTGGGCCGGCTGTTGACCGAGCGCGGCCGGGGCTGGGTGCACGTGAACCCGATCCCGCTCAACCCCACGCCGGGCTCGAAGTGGACGGCATCGCGACCCGATGTGCAGCATGCGTTCGTCACCGCGCTGGAGGCGCATGGTATTCCTGTCAGTGTCCGCGATACGCGTGGCCGCGATATCGATGGGGCCTGTGGACAGCTAGCGGCGGTGGACGCTTAGGATTCACCAGCCCGATCCGGGAGGAGAGTGACACCTGGTGGCCGTCAGCCGTGACCCCGCGTTCCGCACGGTTCGTATGCGGGAGGCCTACGACCTCGACGCGGTCGACGACTTCGTCGACCGCGTCATCGACGCTCTGGAAGGACGTGCGGGCGGGCGGAGCCTGACCCCGGAGAAGATCGAGGGCCAGGAGTTCAAGGTCGTCCGCATGCGCGAGGGCTACTCCATGGACGACGTCGACGACTGGCTCGATGACGCCGCCGCGGAGTTACGCCGCATGCGTGCGGCGTCGGGAACGAGCCGGCGCACGCCGCCGGAGCCGGCCCGGCGCGAGCCGAGTTACGAACAGGTCGGCGCGCCCACGAGCACCTTCGCCGGACAGCATGTGGTGCAGCCGCCGGTGCCGCCGGCCCCGGTCCTGCCTCCGACGCCGGCTCCGGTGACGCCGCCACCCGTGTACGCGCACCCCGAGCCGGAGCCGCTCTACCATTCCCCGGTCCGCGGCGCCCTCGAGCCCGAGCGCCGCCCGGTCGCCCAGGTACCGACTCCCACCACCGGCCTGCACCATCTGGAGGTCTGGGTACGCGACCTCGACGTCGCGACCCGAACCTTCGGATGGCTCTTCGAGCGCCTGGGCTGGACGTTGTTCCAGGTCTGGGACCAGGGTCGTTCGTGGCAGGCGCCGGGCGATGGCTCCTACGTCGTGATCGAGCGCTCACCCGACCTCACCTGGCAGCCGTACGACCGCAAGGCGCCGGGCCTCAACCACCTCGCCCTGGCCGTACCCGAGCGTTGGATGGTCGACCGGATCGTCTCGGAGGCGTCGACCTACGGCTGGCGGCTGATGTTCGCCGATCGCCACCCGTACGCCGGCGGCAACCAGCACTATGCCGCCTACCTCGAGAACGACGAGGGCTTCGAGGTGGAGGTCGTCGCCCCCTGACCGGATCACCGTTGCCGCGACAGCGGGTTCCGCCCTCGCCGTCGTCGTGCGAGTGTGATTGCACGGGCGACCCGAAGGAGGCAGCTGGCTGTGACCGCTCAAGTTGAACAGCAGGTGATCGACTCCGTCCCCAAGGACCTGCTCGTCGGCGGTCAGTGGCGGCCGGCCGGCAAGGGCACAACCCTCGCCGTCCACGACCCGTCGACCGGGGACGCGCTGTGCGAGGTAGCGGACGCCAGCCCCGACGACGGCCTCGATGCGCTGGCCGCCGCGTCCGAGGCCCAGCCGGACTGGGCGGCACATCCGCCGCGGGAACGGGCCGAGATCCTTCGTCGCGCCTACCAGGCGCTGATGGACCGCCAGGACGACCTCGCCCTGCTGATGACCCTGGAGATGGGGAAGCCGGTCGCCGAGTCTCGCACCGAGATCGCGTACGCGGCGGAGTTCCTGCGCTGGTTTTCCGAAGAGGCGTCCCGGATCGAGGGCTCGTACAAAATCGCGCCCGCCGGCGGCAGCCGTCTTCTGACCATGCGCCAGCCGGTCGGACCGTGCCTGCTCATCACCCCGTGGAACTTCCCGATGGCGATGGGCACCCGAAAGATCGGCCCGGCCGTCGCGGCCGGCTGCACCATGGTGATCAAGCCGGCTTCCGAGACGCCGCTGTCGATGTTGGCGCTGGCGAAGGTCCTCGAGGAGTGCGGCCTGCCGCCCGGAGTGCTCAACGTCCTGACCACGTCCAGCTCCGGCGAGGTCATGGAGCCCCTGATCCGCGACCCACGGTCCCGCAAGCTCTCGTTCACCGGGTCGACAGCGGTCGGACGGGCACTCGTCGAACAGTCAGCCCAGCAGCTGCTCCGGGTGTCGATGGAGCTCGGCGGCAACGCGCCGTTCCTGGTCTTCGGCGACGCCGACCTGGACGCCGCCGTGGAGGGTGCCGTGACCGCGAAGATGCGCAACATCGGGGAAGCGTGTACCGCGGCGAACCGGTTCCTGGTCCACGAGTCGGTCGCCGACGCCTTCTCCCGCCGGCTGGCCGACCGGATGGGTTCGATGCGGATGGGCCGCGGCACCGAGGAGGGCGTCCAGGTCGGGCCACTGATCAACGAAGGGGCCCGGGCGGGTGTGGCCGAGCTGGTGGCCGACGCGGCCGACCGGGGCGGCACGGTTCTCGTCGGCGGTGAGGTGCCCAGTGGACCGGGCTGGTTCTACCCGCCCACCGTGCTCGCCGACGTGCCGCGTGGCGCCCGGGTCTTCCAAGAGGAGATCTTCGGCCCGGTCGCTCCGGTGACCACCTTCGGGACCGACGAGGAGGCGCTGGCCCTTGCCAACGGCACCGAGTTCGGGCTGATCGCCTATGCGTACACGACCGACCTGCGTCGCGCTCTGACGGTGGCGGAGGGCCTGGAATCGGGTCTGGTCGGGCTCAACGCCGGCGTCATCTCGAACCCGGCTGCGCCGTTCGGCGGCGTCAAGGCCTCCGGCTTCGGCCGCGAGGGCGGGCGCGAGGGGATCGAGGAGTACCTCGAGGTGAAGTACGTCGGGCTCGCGATGTAGGCCGACCGACCGAGCGCGCGACGAGGTGTGGCGATGCGCAAGTACGTGATCATGGGTGCGCAGGGCAGCGGGAAGGGCACCCACAGCAGGCTGCTGGCCCGGGACTTCGATCTCGTCCACCTCAGCGTGGGCGACATCTTCCGCTGGCACGTCCAGAACCACACCAAGCTCGGCGCCCAGGTCCGGCGGACGATGGCGGCCGGCGAGCTGGTCGGCGACGACCTCGTCGAGGACGTCATCGGCCAGCGGCTGCGGGAGCACGACTGGAACTACGGGTTCATCATCGACGGCTTCCCGCGCAACCGCCCGCAGGCCGAGTTCTTCCTGGAGAGCTACGACATCGACGGCGTCGTCCATGTCGACCTTCCCGACGACGAGGTGCGGCGACGAGTGCTCGCCCGGCGGCTCTGCTCGCGCTGCGGAATGGACTACAACCTGATCGCGCACCGGCCGGAGACGGCGAACCGGTGCGATGTCTGCGGCGGCGAGTTGGTCAGCCGGGAGGACGACTCCGAGGAGGCCCTGGCGGCTCGGCTGCGCGACTACCACACCAAGACCGACCCGGTGCTCGAACTGTTCCGGCGCAAGGAGTTCGTCGTCACAGTCGACGCGCGCCCGGACGTGGTGACCGTTCAGCAGGCCATCCGCGCCGAGCTTGCGCTTCCACCGTACGAACCCTCGGAGGACGACGACCCGGCGATCTAGACCACCCACGGACGCGTACGGTAACCAGCCATGAAGATCCTGGTCTCCGCGGACATGGAAGGGGCCACGGGGGTCACCTGGCCCGCCGACGTGGAGCCCGGCACCGAGCAATGGCAACGGTGCCGCGCGATGTTCACCTCGGACGTCAACGGGGCCATTACGGGGTTCCTCGACGGCGGCGCCGACGAAGTGCTGGTCAACGAGGCGCACGCCACCATGCGCAACCTGCTGTTGGAGAGCCTCGACGAGCGCGCGAGCATGATCACCGGCCGGCACAAGGACCTGACCATGGTCGAGGGCATTCAGCACGCGGATGTCGACGCCGTCGCCTTCGTCGGCTACCACACCGGGGCGGGCACCGAGGGCGTGCTCGCACACACGTACCTGCCGAACTCGATCACCGGTGTGTGGGTGAACGGCGTACCGGCCAGCGAGGGCTACCTGAACGCCCAGGTTGCGGCCGAGTACGGCGTGCCCGTCGTCCTCGTGACCGGCGATGACCGGACCTGCACCGACGCGGCGACCTACGCTCCGCAGGCCCACACGGTGGCGGTCAAGGACTACGTCTCGCGATACGCCGCGGTCTGCCGCCCGCCGGCAAGGACGTTCGCCGACATCCGCGCCGGCGCCAAGGCGGCAACCGCGTCGGCGGAACGGCACGAACCGGTGTCGGCCGGCCCGTTCACCGTCGAGATCGAGGTGGACTCGGTTCAGCTCGTCACCAACGCCTGCATGGTCCCGAGCGTCGTGCGGACCGGCGAACGCCGCGTCGCGTACACCGCCGCGACGGCGTACGAGATGATCCGCTGTTTCAAGGCCGTCACCACGCTGATCGCGAGCGCCGTCGAGGCGAGCTATGGATGACGCGGTCGCCGACGACGAGGTCGTCGAGTTCACCTCCGACCTCATCCGGATCGACACGACGAACCGCGGAGGGGGCGACTGCAAGGAGCGCCCGGCCGCGGAGTACGTCGCACAGAAGCTGGCCGAGGTCGGTGTCGATGCCCGCATTCTCGAGTCGGCACCCGGCCGGGCCAATGTGGTGGCCCGGATCGCCGGGTCGAAGGCCGGCCGCAACGCCTTGCTGGTGCACGGGCACCTCGACGTGGTGCCGGCCGAGCCGGCCGACTGGAGCGTTCCGCCGTTCTCCGGCGAGATCCGCGACGGGGTCGTCTGGGGCCGGGGCGCCGTCGACATGAAGAACATGGACGCGATGGTGCTCGCCGTCGTCCGTTCCTGGGTACGCCAGGGGCGGCGCCCGCTGCGCGACGTCGTCATCGCCTTCACCGCCGACGAAGAGGACAGCGCGGCATACGGGTCGCAGTGGCTGGTGGCGAACCACCCGGACCTGTTCGACGGTTGCACCGAAGGCATCAGCGAATCCGGCGCGTACACGTTCCACGCCGGTAGGGGTTTACGCATCTACCCGATCGCGGTCGGCGAGCGGGGCACCGCATGGCTGCGCCTCACGGCACGGGGCAAGGCCGGGCACGGCTCGAAGGTCAACCGGAACAATGCCGTCGCCGCATTGGCCGGGGCGGTGGCGAGGGTCGGCGCGCACGGCTGGCCGGTACGGCTCACGCCGACGGTGCGGGCGGCCCTGGTCGAGATCGCCGCGGTCGTCGGTGTGGAGATCGAGGACCCGGATGCGCCCGGATTCGACATCGACGACGTGCTCAGGCGGCTGGGGCCGGCAGCGGCGCTTGTCGAGAACACGGTTCGCAACAGCGCCAACCCGACGATGCTCAGCGCCGGGTACAAGGTCAACGTCATCCCGGCGACGGCCACCGCACAGGTCGACGGGCGCGTCGTCCCCGGCGGGGAGGCGGAGTTCCAGGCCACCCTGGACCAGCTGACCGGCCCGTCGGTCGACTGGGAGTACACCCATCGGGAGATCCCGCTGGAGGCACCCGTGGACTCCCCGACATTCGCCGTGATGTGCGCGGCCGTGCTGGCGGAGGATCCAGGCGCCTACGCGGTGCCGTTCTGCATGGGCGGTGGCACCGACGCCAAGCAGTTCTCCCGGCTGGGCATCACCGGATACGGCTTCTCACCGCTGAGGCTGCCGACCGGCTTCGACTACAACGCGCTCTTCCACGGGGTGGACGAGCGCGTCCCCGTCGACGCCTTGCGGTTCGGCGTCCGGGTGCTGGACCGCTTCCTCACCTCCACGACCGGCAAAGGCTGAGGGGGACGCTTGGTCACCACTGCGGGGTACGGCGCGTGGGTCTCGCCGATCACAGCGGACATCGCGGCGCGGCACGAAGGCCGACCCGGCTGGATCACCGCGGTCGGGGGTGACGTCTGGTGGACCGAGCCGCGGCCGGCCGAGGGAGGTCGGGTCGCATTGGTCCGTCGACGCTCCGACGGTGTCACGACGACCGTGCTCCCGCCTCCGTGGAGCGTCCGGAGCAGGGTGCACGAGTACGGCGGACGGTCCTACGTGCCGGTACCCGGGGGCCCGCTCGTCTTCTGCGAGTACTCCGACCAGCGGCTCTACCAGTACGACCCCGATGGCACCGCAGAGCCGGCCCCGCTGAGCCCGCCACCCCGGCGGCTGGCCGGATTGCGTTATGTCGAGCCGTCGGTGTCACCCGCAGGCGACGAGGTTTGGTGCATCCGCGAGGAGTTCAGCGGGCCGGCACCGACCGACCTCGACCGGGCGATCGTGGCCGTGCCTCTCGACGGCTCGGCCGCGGAGGATCCGACCGCCACGCGGATCCTCGTCAGGGACACCCACTTCCTGGCCGGACCGACGGTGTCGCCCGACGGAGGGCGGCTGGCCTGGATCGGCTGGAGCCATCCCGACATGCCGTGGGACTCGACGGTCCTGCGGGTCGCCGAGGTCCGCTCCGACGGCTCGGTCGGTCCGCCGCGCACCGTGGCGGGCGGATCCGACCAGGCGGTGGTCCAGGCCGAGTGGGCGGATGACTCGACGCTGCTGGCCGTCATCGATCCCGAGGGCTGGTGGAACGTGCACCGCGTCGACGTCGACGGCGACTCGAGGCCGGTCAACGTCTGCCGTCGGGACGAGGAGTTCGGCGGCGCGATGTGGCAGCTCGGCATGACGTGGATGCGTCCGCTGCCCGGCGGCCTGGTCGCAGCCGTCCACGGCCGCGCTGCCACCCGCCTCGGCATCCTCGACCCCGCCACCGGCCGGCTGGCCGACATCGCCTCCCCGCACACGGAGTGGGCGCCGACCCTCGCCGTGTCGCATGGGTGGGTCGTCGGCCTGGCCGGCGGACCGGACCGGCCTTTCCAGGTCGTCGAGGTCGACCCGGGTGCCGGCGAATGGCGAGCCCTGACGTCGGCCGACGACGAAGGGTTCGAGTCGAGCTACCTGCCCGAGCCCGAGGCGCGTACCTTCGGCGGCCTCGGCGGGCGTGAGGGCCACGCCAACCTCTATCCGCCCCGCAACCCGGACTTCGTCGCACCGGACGGGGAGCGTCCGCCCTACGTCGTCTTCGTCCACGGCGGCCCGACCAGCCGGACGCCGATGGTCCACGACCTGGAGATCGCCTTCTTCACCAGCCGTGGCGTCGGCGTCGTCGAGGTGAACTACGGCGGCTCGACCGGACATGGTCGCCAGTACCGGAACCGGCTGCGGGAGAGCTGGGGGATCGTCGACGTCGAGGACTGCGCGGCCGTGGCGAGGGCACTGGTGTACGAGGGGTCGGCCGACCCGGATCGGCTGGCGATCCGGGGCGGCAGCGCCGGCGGCTGGACGGCTGCGGCGGCGCTGACCTCCGTCGACGACTTCGCGTGCGGCACCATCCTGTACCCGATCCTGGACCTGGCCGGGTGGCGGACCGGTGAGACGCACGACTTCGAGTCCCAGTACCTCGAGAGCCTGGTGGGGCCCTGGCCACAGGCACGGCAGCGCTACGAGGAGCGCTCACCGGTCAACCGGGCCGACAAGCTGACAGTTCCGTTCCTGCTCATGCAGGGCCTGGAGGACGAGATCTGCCCACCGGCGCAGTGCGAGCGCTTCCTCGACCGCATCGCCGGACGCGGCGTCCCTCATGCCTATCTCACGTTCGACGGCGAGCAGCACGGGTTCCGCAAGCGGGAGACGATCGTGGCCGCGCTCGAGGCCGAACTGTCCCTGTACGGCCAGGTGTTCGGATTCGAACCGGCCGGCATCACGCCGTTGACGCTGACCCGGCGTTGATCGACGCGTTACGGAGAGGAGCGCAGTGTCCGTACCTGAGCTGACCCGGCCGCGGCGGCTGGCCCCAGGGGACCGGGTGGCCGTGGTGGCGCCGAGCGGTCCGGTGCCGAAGGATCGGCTGGACAGAGGCTGCGCGATCCTGCGTCGATGGGGACTCGAGGTGGTGGTCGCGCCCCATGTCACCGACGTGCACGACCGGCTCGAGTACCTAGCGGGAACCGACCCGGACCGAGCCGCCGACCTGCAGTCCGCGTGGCTGGACCCGTCCGTGGCCGGGATCTTCTGTGCGCGAGGTGGGTACGGCGTCCAGCGCATGCTGGACCTGCTGGACTGGTCGTCGATGAGGGACACCGACGCCAAGGTGCTCGCCGGCTTCAGTGACGTCACCGCGCTGCATGAGGCCTTCGCGACCCAGCTCGGCGTTGCGACGCTGCACGCGCCCATGGTGGCCGCCCACTCGTTCGTCAGCGACGAGTCGACGGCCGAACACCTCCGCCGCACGCTGTTCGAGCCCGAGTCGGTGATGACGCTGACCTCACCCACGGCCGAGACGCTGCTCCCGGGCAGGGCCCGAGGGGTCACGGTCGGGGGCTGCGCCAGTCTGCTGGCCGACGACATCGGCACGCCGACCGCACGGTCCGGCGTCGACGGCGGACTTCTGGTGCTGGAGGACCTGGAGGAGGAGCTCTACCGGCTGGATCGGGTCTTCACCCAGCTGCTGCGGAGCGGGTGGATGGACGGCGTCGCCGGAATCGCGCTGGGCTCCTGGCTGGACTGCGAGCCCGCCGACCGGATGCGTGACCTGGTCCTCGACCGGTTCGGTGGCCTCGGGGTCCCGATCGTGTGGGAGCTCGGCTTCGGCCACTGCCCGAGCACGCTGACCGTCCCGCTCGGCGTCCCGGCCACGCTCGACGCCGATGCGGCGACACTGACGATGGACGTGCCCGCCCTGGCCACGTAATCCGAGCCGCCGCAGTTCCGCGGCGGCTCGCCCCCGTCAATCGTGTACGTGCTCGCCGAGCTGTGGCACGTACGGGGGGCGTGAGCGGTTCAGTGTGGGGTCATTTCGGCCCAGGCGAGGGCGTAGTGGCAGGCAACCTGCGGGACCGCAGCGACCGGCGGCGGTGGACAATGGGTCACGTGAGCGTCCCGCGCGACGTGGTGATCCTGGGCTCGACCGGTTCGATCGGCACCCAGGCGATCGACGTCGTCAAGCGCAACCCGGACCGGTTCCGCGTCGTCGGTCTCGCGGCCGGCGGGTCCGACCCGGGAACGCTGGCGGCACAGGCGCTCGAACTCGGTGTCGAA
>OCZV010000706.1_pt1 | contig 12053 bp, 15 predicted proteins | sample 1539051 | NCBI WGS metagenome assembly OCZV01 (sample SAMEA3113581, study PRJEB22503) | soil metagenome
GGTACGCCTCGCTCGACTACGAGCACGCCGGCTACCAGGAAGCCGACCTGGTCCGTGTCGACCTGCTCCTCCACGGTGACCCGGTGGACGCGTTCAGCGCGGTGGTGCCCCGCGACCGGGCCCAGCAGTTCGGCCGCCAGATGGTCGAGCGGCTCCGCGACCTGATCCCCCGCCAGCTGTTCGACGTGGCCATCCAGGCGGCCATCGGCTCTCGGATCCTGGCCCGTGAGACCGTGAAGGCCAGGAGGAAAGACGTCATCGCCAAGTGCTATGGCGGCGACGTCACCCGGAAGCGAAAGCTCCTCGAGAAGCAGAAGGCCGGGAAGCAGCGGATGCGGCGAGTGGGGAAGGTCGACGTGCCCCACGAGGCCTTCATCGCGGCGATCCGTGCCGACCGGGGCGGCTGATCCCGGGGTGCTAGCACTCTCGGGCTGAGAGTGCTAATACTTGGACCGTTATGGGAACGCTCGGTGAACGACGGGCCGCCATCCTTCGGGCGGTGGTGAGCGGCTACATCCGCACCGGCGATCCGATCGGAAGCGCGTCGCTGGCCTCCCGGTATCGCCTCGGTGTGAGCGCGGCGACGATCCGGAACGACATGGCTGCGCTCGAGAAGCTCGGGTTCCTCCGCCAGCCCCACACTTCGTCCGGCCGCGTGCCCACCGATCGCGGGTATCGCTTCTACGTGGACGCCATCCCGAGCACCCAGGCCCCCCCCTCGCAGTGGCGCCGGTCGATCGCCCGATACTTCGGCGAGCCGCCGAGGGATCCGGACGAGGTCATCCGCGGCGCGGCCCTGCTCCTGTCCCGGATCACCCGGTACGGCGCCGTGGCCCAGCCGCCCCTCTCGGCGCACGTGGTGGTGATGGGGACGGCCAACATCGTCGGCGAGGAGGGCTTCGAGCGACGGGAGACCGTCCGCGGGCTGCTCGAGGTGCTCGAGGAGGAGCGAGACGTCCTCGAGCTGCTCCGCCGGCTGGTGGCCGAGTCCCACGTGGTCGTCCAGATCGGTACCGAGAACCCGATCTCGGCGCTCCGCGAGGCCAGCATCGTGGCCGCCCCCTACGGGGCCGGCGATCGGCCGCTGGGTGCGATCGCCGTCCTGGGACCCACTCGGATGCACTACCGCGAATCGATCTCGACGGTGCGTTCGGTGGCCGAGCACCTCGGGCAGACGATCGAGCGACTGGCCGGGTAATACCGGGACCGATGGCGGAGCGGGACCTCTACGACGTCCTGGGGGTGTCGCGGGACGCGACGCAGGACGACATCCGCAAGGCGTACCGGCGTCTGGCCCGGGAGCACCACCCCGACGTGAACCAGGACCCGGAGGCCGACCGCCGGTTCAAGGAGATCAACCTGGCCTACCAGACGCTGTCCGATCCGGCCCGGCGCCGCCAGTACGACCTGTTCGGGGGTGAGGGGATCAGCCCCGATGTGTTCGGGTTCGGCGACCTCGGCGACATCGTCGAGGCGTTCTTCGGGGGCTCACCGTTCGGCCGGGCCCGGACCCGCCGCCGGACCCGAACGGCCCGGGGGAGCGACGTTCGGGTCACGCTCCCCCTCACGTTCGAGGAGGCGGTGTTTGGCGCGACGAAGGAGGTCCCGGTGCGGGCGCTCCGGCTGTGCGACCGGTGTCAGGGTACGGGGGCCGAGCCGGGCACGTTCTCCTCGCGGTGCTCGGCGTGCGGCGGCTCGGGCGAGGTGTCGGACGTCCGCCGCAGCGTGTTCGGCACCGTGATGACCTCGAGGACCTGCCCCACGTGCGAGGGGACCGGCGAGGAGGTCGCGTCGCCGTGCGCGACGTGCCGTGGCGACGGCCGGCTCGCGGGCGAGCACACCGTGGTGGTGGAGGTGCCGGCCGGCGTGGCCGACGGGATGGAGCTGCGGATGGAGGGCGCCGCCGAGGACGGCCGCGGTGGCGGACGGCCCGGCGACCTGTACCTGGCGCTAGCCGTGGATCCCCACCCCGTGTTCGAGCGGCAGGGCCAGGATCTTGTGGGTGTGCTGGAGATCCCGGTGCTCGCGGCGATCACGGGAGCCGAGTTCGAGGTCGACACCCTCGACGGCACGGCCGGGGTCTCCGTACCCCCCGGGACCAGGGCGGGAACCGTCCTCCGGGTCAAGGACGCCGGCGTGCCGCACCTGGGGCGGCGGGGCCGGGGCGACCTCGTCCTCCACGTCGATCTCGACGTCCCTCGGAGGCTTCCCCGCGAGGAGCGGCGGCTGATCGAGGACCTGGCCGACCAGCGGGGCGAGCGGGGCCGCCTCCGGGGCCGACTCCGTCCCAGGTGAGCCTTCCTCACTTCTTCGCCGGGGCCCCCCCGCTCGGCGAGCCGGTGGCCCTGGCGTCGGAGGATGCGCGGCACGCTGTTCGCTCACTCCGCCTGCGGGAAGGCGACGAGTTCACTTCGTCAGACGGCCGCGGCGGCCTGGTCCGATGCCGGGTGGTCCGGGCCGCGCACCTCCTGGTCGAGGGCCAGGTCCTGGAGCGGACGGAGGAGCCGCGCCCCCGGCCGGGACTCTCGGTGCTCCTCTCACCGCCGAAGGGCGACCGGCTGACCTGGGCGGTCCAGAAGCTGACCGAGCTTGGCGTGGACCGAATCGTCCTGGTCGAGTCGGCACGAGGGGTCCGGCGGTGGGAGGGCGACCGGGCCGCCCGGATCGGTCCCCGCCTCGAGGCCGTGGCCCGGGAAGCCGCCAAGCAGGCCCGCCACCGGTTCCTCCCCGAGGTGGCCGGGCCGATCCCGTGGGCCGAGGCGGTGGTCCCGGACGTCGAGCCGACCGTGATCCTGTGGGAGCGGGCCCGTCGGGGTCTCCTGGCGTCACTGCCTGAGGACCGCCCCGACCGCCTGGCGCTGGTGGTGGGCCCGGAAGGCGGCATCCCCGAGGAGGACGCCGTGGCGGCAGAGCGCGCCGGAGCCGTGCTGGCCGGGCTGGGGCCGGCCATCCTGCGGATCGAGACCGCCGCGGTGGCGGCGTCGGCGGTCGTGCTGGCGCGGTACGGGAGGCTCGGGTGACCCTCGACCCAAGCGGCTCCCCGCGCTAGCATCCCGCGGACGTCCGCGCACGGAAGGAGCGCTCGGTGGAGGACTGCCTGTTCTGCAAGATCGCTTCGGGAGCCGGGGATGCCGACGTGGTCCACGTCTCCGACAACGTGGTGGCGTTCCGTGACATCAACCCCCAGGCGCCCGTGCACATCCTGCTGATCCCGAAGGAGCACATCGAATCCGCTCGGTCGGTCAAGGACCGCCACGGCGACCTCCTGGTCGAGCTGTTCGCCACGGCGGCGCACCTGGCGAAGGCCAACGACGTGGATCGTTCGGGATGGCGGGTCGTCACGAACGTGGGCCCGGACGCGGGCCAGAGCGTCCACCATCTGCACTTCCACCTGCTGGGAGGCCGTCCGATGAAGTGGCCGCCGGGGTAGGCGGTGTAGAATGTGACAGCGGGGTCGCGGGTGCGGCCCCGTTTCTACCAGGGTGAACCCCGAGGAGCAGGTGGCAGGTACCAGCACCCAGGTCAAGATCCTCGTCCCGGGCAGCCAGTCGATGGTGAGCCTCCTCGGAGAGCGCGACGAGCTGCTGAAGCTCGTCGAAGCGGCATTCGACTCCCACATCCTCGTTCGCGGGAACGAGATCACGATCACCGGCGTGGAGGCGGAGACCGAGCGGGTGGCCCGGCTCTTCGAGGAGCTGATCGAGCTGATCGAGCGCGGCCAGCAGCTGACGCCGTCGTCGGTCGGCAAGACCATCGACATGATCAAGGAGGACGACGTGCGGCCGTCCGAGGTGCTCACCGACGTCCTGCTGACCTCGCGCGGTCGCTCGATCGCTCCGCAGACCGTGGGGCAGAAGGGATACGTCGACGCCCTCCGGCGATCGACCCTCGTGTTCGCCATCGGCCCGGCCGGCACCGGCAAGACGTACCTCGCTGTGGCCACGGCGGTTCGCGCGCTCCAGGCTCGTGAGGTGTCCCGGATCATCCTGACCCGTCCCGCAGTGGAGGCCGGCGAGAAGCTCGGGTTCCTCCCGGGCACGCTCTACGAGAAGATCGACCCGTACCTGCGCCCGCTGTACGACGCGCTGTACGAGATGATCGATCCAGATTCGTTCCCTCGGCTGGTCGAGCGGGGGACCATCGAGATCGCACCCCTGGCCTTCATGCGTGGGAGAACCCTGAATAATTCGTTCATCATCCTCGACGAGGCCCAGAACACCTCGCCCGAGCAGATGAAGATGTTCCTGACGCGCCTCGGCTTCGGCTCCCGGGCCGTGGTGAACGGGGACATCACCCAGGTCGATCTCCCGCCCGGCCAGCGCTCGGGACTGATCGTGGTCGAGGAGATCCTCCAGGAGATCGAGGGGCTCGAGTTCGTCCACCTCGGCGCCCGCGACGTGGTCCGGCACAAGATCGTGCAGGACATCGTGGAGGCCTACCGCCGGTACGGCGAGCAGCGCGACGGCGAGGCGGGGAGCACGCGACCGTGAGCGACGAGGCCGACGATCCCAGCCCCAGCGTGGTCCTCTCGGACCGCCAGGACCTCCCCGCCGACCACGCCGCGCTGAGCGACCTGGCCACCCGGACCCTCCTTGCCGAGGGCGCGGGGCCGGTGGAGCTGTCGGTCTCGCTGGTGAGCGAGCGGGAGATGGCCGACCTCCATGCGCGGTACCTTGACGATCCGGAGCCGACCGATGTGCTCTCGTTCACGATGGACGAAGAGGGGCTGCTCGGCGACGTGGTGATCTGCCCCGCGGTGGCCTCGGCCCAGAACCGCGACCTCGACGCCGAGCTTCGCCTGCTCCTGGTCCACGGGATCCTCCACCTGCTCGGCTACGACCACGACGAGGAGGACGAGCGGCGGGCCATGTGGGACCGACAGGAGCGGTACGCGGGGGTCCGGCCGTGATCTGGCTGGTCGTCCTGGTGGTGGCGCTGGTGCTCTTCGGCTCGTTGCTGGCCATGGCCGAGGCGTCGCTGACCCGGATGACCCGGGTCAGGGCCCTGGCCCTCGAGGACGAGGGACGCCGCAACGCGTCGCGGCTCGTCCAGATCGAGACCGACCCGCCGGCGTACCTCAACGCGATCTACCTGGCGGTCATGCTGGCCCAGAACGGGTCGGCGATCCTGGTGGCGATCCTGGCGGAGCACTACCTCGGGAGCATCTGGATCACGATCCTCTCGGTCCTGTTCACGCTGGCCTACTTCGTCATCGTCGAGGCCGCGTCGAAGACGTTCGCGATCCTGCACTCCGACCGCGTCGGGCTGGCACTGGCGCCGGTCGTGTACTGGCTGGCTCGGGTCCTCCGAGGCCCCACCAAGGTCCTGATCGGGCTGGCCAACGTTCTCTTGCCCGGGAGGGGCCTGCGCGAAGGGCCCTTCGTCTCCGAGGAAGAGATCCGGGCCATGGCCGAGGCCGGCAGCGAGGAGGGCGCCATCGAGGAAGGCGAGAAGGAGATGATCCACTCGATCTTCGAGTTCGGCGACACGGTCGTGCGGGAGGTCATGACCCCGCAGCCGGACATCGTGGCGGTCAACGCATCCAGCTCGCTCGACGAGGTCCTCGACGTGGTGCTCCGCCACGGGTACTCGCGCATCCCCGTGTACGCGGAGGATGGGGACGAGATCATCGGGATCGTCTACGCCAAGGACGTCCTGCGTGAGCTCCATTCGGGCCAGAACGGACGATCGCTGTCTGAGCTGGCCCGGCGGGCGTACTTCGTGCCCGAGTCGAAGAAGGTGGCCGACCTGCTTCGGGAGATGCAGCAGGAGAAGGTGCACGTGGCCATCGTGGTCGACGAGTACGGCTCGATCGCCGGCCTCGTGACGTTGGAGGACCTCCTCGAGGAGATCGTGGGCGAGATCGCCGATGAGTACGACCGCGAGGAGCCGCAGGTCGAGCCGGCCGGCGACGGCCGGTACCGGGTCAACGCCCGCCTGCCGGTGGACGAGCTGAACGAGCTGCTGGAGGCCGAGCTGCCGGACGACGAGTGGGACACGGTGGGCGGCCTGATCATGGGGATCCTGGGGCGGCTCCCCACCCAAGGCGAGAAGGTGGAGTTCGAGGGACTCCGGTTCACCGCCGAGCGGGTCCAGGGCCGCCGCATCTCGAAGGTGCTGATCGAGCGCCTGCCGAAGGAGTCGGTCTCCGCCGAGGAGGACCGGACCTGAGCGCCGCTTCCTCGCCCCCGCCGTCTTCGGCGGCTTCGGCGGAGCGGCTCGACGAGCTCGTGGCCGAGGCCCGGGCAGCCAGAGACCGGGCCTACGCCCCGTATAGCCGGTTCCACGTCGGGGCGGCGCTCCTGGCTGACGACGGACGGATCATGCCCGGCGCCAACGTGGAGAACGCCTCGTACGGGCTGTCGATGTGCGCCGAGCGGACCGCGGTGTTCCGGGCCGCGTCCGAGGGCGCGCGCCGGCTTGTGGCGGTGGCCGTGGCGGCGTCGAACGAGGAGCCCACCTGGCCGTGCGGCGCATGCCGCCAGGTGCTGTGGGAGTTCGGGCCGGACATGATCGTCGTCTCCGAGGGCGCCGGGGGACGGCGCGAGGAGCGCCGGCTGGCCGACCTCCTGCCCGACGCCTTCGGCCCCGCCGACCTGGCGTGAGCCGCGCGGGCATCGCCGCGGTGGTCGGCAGGCCGAACGTCGGGAAATCCACGCTGGTGAACTCCCTCGTCGGGCAGAAGGTGTCGATCGTCACCGACAAGCCCCAGACCACCAGGGGGCGGATCCGGGGCGTGCTGACGCGTGACGATGTGCAGATCGTGTTCGTCGACACGCCCGGGTTCCACAAGCCGCGCACGCTGCTGGGTGAGCGGCTGAACCGGCTGGTCGGCGAGAGCACCGGCGACGCCGACGCGGTCGTGCTGGTCGTCGACGGCGCCGCGGGGGTGGGGTGGGGCGACAGCTTCGTCGCCGCCGAGCGGGTGGCCCCCCTCCGGTGCACGAAGGTGTGCGCGGTGAACAAGGTCGACCTTCTGCGCGGCGACGCCGTCCTGCCGCAGCTCGATGCGGCCTCGCGGCTGACCGGGTTCGACCACGTGATCCCCATCTCCGCTCGGACCGGCCGGGGCCTCGACGAGGTGGTGAAGGTGCTGGCGGATGCCATGCCCGAGGGCCCACCTCTGTTCCCGCCGGACCAGGTCACCGATCAGCCACTCGAGCTCCGGGTGGCCGAGATCGTCCGGGAGAAGGCTCTGGCCCTCACCCGCGATGAGCTTCCGCACTCGATCGCGGTCCGGGTCGAGGGGCTCACGCGTGAGGACACCCTGGTCCGCATCTCGTGCGTGGTCCTGGTCGAGCGTGACTCGCAGAAGGGGATCGTGATCGGCCACGGCGGCTCGATGCTGAAGCGCATCGGCACGCAGGCCCGCCGCGAGCTCGAGGGTGTGCTCGCCTCCAGGGTCTTCCTCGAGCTCCGGGTGAAGGTCCAGCGGGAGTGGCAGCGCGACCCCGCCGCGCTCACGCGGCTGGGGTACTGAGCTTCACTCCACCACGATCGTCCCGACCATCCCCTCGTCCTGGTGGAAGCGGCAGAAGAACCGGTGGGTCCGCGCCTGGAGGAACTCTCCTACCTCCGAGGTCTCCTCCTCCTCGCCGGGAGCGAGGTCGATCGAGAGGTCGCTGCCCTGGACGGTGAGGTTGTGATCGAGGTTGCCGGCGTTCGTCAGCGAGAGGGACTGCGTCGAGGAGACGGCCACACACAACGGGTCGAAGAAGCTGCGCTTCAAACCAAGCGCTAGCCGGCCTCGGAGACCGTGATCAGCCCCTCCATGCCTTGGGACCGGTGGTACTCGCAGAAGAACACGTGCGCGCCCGAGGGAACCGCGCCGGCGATCGCCTCGGTCCGGACCGTCTCGCCCGGCGGGATGTCGATGGCCACGTCCGTCCCCTCGGCGCTGAAGTTGTGGAGCGCGGACCCTCGATTCGTCAGCTTCAGGCCCTGCCCGCCCAGCACCGTCAGGCACGCCGGCACGAACTCGTTGTCCACGAGCCGGATCGTGACCTCGGGTCTGCCGGTGGCCGTGGCGTCCACGCACTCGACACCCTCGGGTGGCGTGGGCGATGGGCTCCCCTCGGTCGGGGCGAACGTGGCCTCCGGTGTGGGCGACTCCGCTTGCGGCGGAGGGGTCGCCTCCTCGGCGCAGGCGGTGAGGACCAGCGCCACGACGATGATCGTGCGAGCCATCGAGGCGAGCATAATCGGTCGCCACGGTCCCCAGGGGTATCATTGATGTCCCCGGGAGGCGTGATGGCCAAGGTCCCCGCCGAGACCCACACGAAGGTCCCCGAGTCGCCGTGGAGCCCACAGGCGGCCGAGGCGGCCATGGTCCGGGTGACCCCGGTCGACGCGGTCGGGCTCGAGGAGCGAGCCGCATCCCTCGGCACGCGTTCGATCAAACGGGAGTCGAAGCTGTTCGCCCTCGACCTGGCCGTGCGCTGCGCCGATCTGACCACGCTCGAGGGGGCCGATACGCCCGGCAAGGTCACCGCGGTGTGCTCGAAGGCGGTCCGCCCCGACCCAACCGACTCGACCATCCCCTCGGTGGCGGCGGTGTGCGTGTACCCCGCCCTGGTGCCGGTGGCGGCCGAGCGGCTTCGAGGAACCGGGGTCAAGGTGGCCAGCGTGGCAGGAGGATTCCCATCCGGCCTGGCGCCGCTGGACGAGCGCCTCGACGAGATTCGGCAGGCGGTGCGGTGGGGGGCCGACGAGATCGACATCGTGCTGAACCGTTCGGCGTTCCTCTCCGGCAGGTACCACCAGGCGTTCGAGGAGATCACGCGGTCCAAGGAGGCCTGTGGCACGGCGCACCTGAAGGTGATCCTCGAGATCGGCGAGCTCGGGTCGTACGACCAGGTCCGCAAGGCCTCCATGCTGGCCATGGCCGCCGGAGCGGACTTCATCAAGACCTCGACCGGCAAGATCGCCTCCAGCGCCACGCATGCCGGCGCCCTGTGCATGATGGAGGCCGCCCGGGACTTCCACCGCCAGACCGGTCGCGCCGTCGGCGTCAAGGTCGCCGGGGGCATCCGGAAGGCCAAGGAGGCCTGGATCTACCTGGTGATCCTCCACGAGACGCTCGGCCCGGACTGGCTCACCCCGGACCGGTTCCGGTTCGGTGCCTCCACGCTGCTCAACGACCTGCTGATGCAGATCCGCAAGGAGCGCGAGGGCCGGTACCAGGGACCCGACTACTTCACGGTCGACTGATGCCGGAGCGCGAGCGGGACGAGCTGGAACGCCGGAAGGCGGCGGCGTCCAGCGCCCTGGCCGAGCGGACCCCGTTCGCGTACGCCTCGGCCCCCGAGTCCTCGGAGATCGTCCGCATCGAGGACCGCTACGGACTGTTCATCGGGGGCGAGTTCGTGGAGCCGAAGAGCGGCCGGTGGTTCGGGACGCTCAACCCGGCCACCGAGGAGGTGCTGTCCGAGGTGGCCGAGGCCGGCCCCGAGGACGTCGACCTCGCGGTGACCACCGCCCGGGCGGCGTGGGAGGAGAGCTGGCGGGACCTGCCGGGCCGGGAGCGAGCCAAGTACATGTACCGCATCGCCCGCCAGTTGCAGGAACGAAGCCGGGAGTTCGCGGTGCTGGAGACGATCGACGGCGGCAAGCCGATCAAGGAGTCTCGCGACGTCGACGTCCCGCTGGCCGCGGCCCACTTCTTCTACTACGCGGGCTGGGCCGACAAGCTCGACTACGCCTTCCCCGGACGCCTCCCTCGGCCGATCGGGGTGGCCGGGCAGGTGATCCCGTGGAACTTCCCGCTGTTGATGGCAGCGTGGAAGCTGGCCCCGGCCCTGGCCACCGGCAACACCGTGGTGCTGAAGCCGGCCGAGACCACCCCGCTGACCGCCCTGCTCCTGGCCGAGGTGATCCAGGAGGCCGACCTGCCGCCGGGCGTGGTCAACATCGTCACCGGCGCCGGCGAGACGGGCTCGAACGTGGTCACGCACGAGGCGGTGGACAAGGTCGCGTTCACCGGCTCAACGGACGTGGGGAAGATCATCCAGCGCGCCGTGGCCGGCACCGGGAAGCACCTCACGCTCGAGCTCGGGGGCAAGGCCGCCAACATCGTGTTCGAGGACGCCGCCCTCGACCAGGCCGTCGAGGGCATCGTCAACGGCATCTACTTCAACCAGGGCCACGTGTGCTGCGCGGGATCTCGGCTGTTCGTCCAGGAGTCGGTGTTCGAGCCGGTCCTGGAGCGGCTGAAGGAGCGGCTGGCCACCCTTCGGGTCGGGGACCCGCTCGACAAGAACACGGACGTCGGGGCCATCAACTCGAAGCAGCAGCTGCGGAAGATCGAAGAGCTGGTCGAGTCGGGGGTGGAGGAGGGCGCGGAGATCTACCAGCCCGCGTGCGACCTCCCTGCCCGCGGCTACTGGTTCCGCCCGACCCTGTTCACCGGCGTGGCGCAGTCCCACCGCATCGCCCGCGAGGAGATCTTTGGCCCCGTGCTGTCGGTCCTCACGTTCCGCACGCCCGAGGAGGCCCTGGAGAAGGCGAACAACACCCCGTACGGCCTGTCCGCCGGTGTTTGGACCGAGAAGGGCTCGCGGATCCTCTGGATGACCTCGCGGCTCCGGGCCGGCGTGATCTGGGCGAACACGTTCAACCGGTTCGACCCCTCGAGCCCGTTCGGGGGCTACAAGGAGTCGGGGTTCGGGCGCGAGGGCGGGCTGCACGGGCTCGAGCCGTACCTGGAGTTCGAGGAGGACGGCCGTGCCGGCTGAGCGCGGCCGCCTGTCCGTCCGGAAGACCTACAAGCTGTACATCGGGGGCGACTTCCCGCGGTCGGAGTCCGGGCGGTCGTACCCGGCGGTGGACGGCGACGGCGAGGTCGTGGCGCGCGTGGCCCGAGCGTCGCGGAAGGACCTCAGGGAGGCGGTCCGGGCGGCCCGGTCCGCCTTCCCCGGGTGGTCGGGGAAGACGCCGTATAACCGGGGGCAGGTCCTGTACCGGGTCGCCGAGCTGATGGAGGGCCGCCGGGCCCAGTTCGTCGAGGAGGTTCGCCGTGCCGGTGCCACCGACCCCGAAGGCGGCGTCGACGCCGCCATCGACCGGTGGGTGTGGTACGCGGGCTGGGCCGACAAGATCCACCACATCCTGGGCACGGTGAACCCCGTGGCCGCGCCGTACTTCAACTTCACGATCCCCGAGCCCACGGGCGTGGTGGGGATCGTGGCCCCGCCCGACGCCCCGCTCCTGGGGCTGGTCTCTCGCATGGCGCCGGCGGTGATCTCCGGCAACTGCGCCGTCGTGCTGGCCAGCGAGCGGTGGCCGCTGCCGGCGGTCACACTGGCCGAGGTCCTGGCGACCAGCGACGTGCCCGGCGGCGTCGTGAACATCCTCACGGGGCTCACCGCCGAGCTGGTGCCGTGGCTGGCCGGCCACATGGACGTGAACGCCATCGACGTGACCGGCGTCCCTGAGGACCAGCGGCCCGAGGTGGAGCGGCTCGCCGCGGAGAACGTGAAGCGGCTGGTCCGGGCCGAGGACGGCGAGACCGACTGGCTCGGCGACCGGGCCCAGAGCCCGTACACGGTCACCTCCTTCATGGAGATGAAGACCGTCTGGCACCCGATGGGCGCGTGAGCGAGCGCCGCGACACGACCACCGACCCCACCAAGGGGCTGAACCCCTTCTCCCAGATCGTCCGGTTCATCGGGCGGAGCGGGAAGCGGATCGCCGTGACCGTGGTCGGCCTCGCGGTCCTCATCGCCGGGATCGTGATGATGGTGACGCCCGGGCCCGGAGTGCTGGTCATCGTGGTCGGCCTGGCCATCCTGGCCACGGAGTGGGCCTGGGCCGAGCGTGCCCTCGACCGGGCCAAGGCGGGAGGGAAGGTCGTTCTCGAGCAGGCCACGGCCTCGCCGATCCGGATCGCGCTTTCGGTCCTGCTGACCCTCGGCGGCATCGCCGCGGTCCTGGTGTACTTCCTGGTGATCCGGTAGGGCTCCCCCGCGCAGCTCGTTTCGGGCCGGCCTCGGCGCCGGCCCCCCGATCCCGCTCCGCTGCCATGCCCGATTGGTACGATTCCGCTGATGCCGCTC
>OCZV010000707.1_pt1 | contig 12007 bp, 13 predicted proteins | sample 1539051 | NCBI WGS metagenome assembly OCZV01 (sample SAMEA3113581, study PRJEB22503) | soil metagenome
GCCTCGTCGCATCCGCCAGCGCGTGAAACAGACGATCAGGCTTCGCTCCATCTACAACCATATGGTTGTAGATTACATCCAGACCACCTTCTGGGAGACCTACCCGAGAGCGGCCGGTACCTCCAGCGCCGCCGGCAACTCCTTGGCGCAACCGATGGCTCGCTCGGCCGTCTCCTTGACGAGCTCGGCCGAGCCTTCTGCCCAACGCGTGTGCGGCGTCGCCGTCGATAACTTCCAGCGATGCCGGCCGGGCGAGTTCAAAACTCCGGATCGAAGGCACGTCGCCGAGGGATTGGTGCTCGCGCTCGTTGTTGTAGTCGGCGACCCAGATGTCCAGTGCCTCTTGGAGCTCCCTCGATCGCGTCGAAGCTTCTCTCGGAAAAGAACTCCTTGCGCATCGTCTTGCTGGTGGAGCTTTCGATGGTTGAGCAGTCTGCGCACCATTGAACATCTTGCGCCGCCGAGGGAAGGATCCGTTTGGAGAACCCGCCTCCCGGACGAGCTGCATCTTGCGATTGACGCTGCGGCGCATCGACTGCGACGCCGCTCTCGCTGGGTGCACGAGCCCAACAGATGGGCTAGTCACCCTCCAGCGCGTAGGCGACCGCCTTGTCCATCCCCATCTCGCGGCCCTCCGCCCAGGCCCGGTCGGCGGCCTGTTGATCCAGGCTCCGGCTTGACTCGTCGCGCGACTCACCGGATCGCATCAACTCAGCGGGGGCGCCGCCGCCGATCTCATCCTTCAGTGCCGAGGCAGCACCAGCCAGACGCAGGGCACGTTCGTGCCGACCCTCCATCGTCTCGATCATGGCCATCTCCTCCAGGACCATTGCGATCCCGGTCGGGTTTCCCACCTCTACGAACATCTCCAGGGCCTCGCGTTGCGCGGCGGTCGCCGCCTCGGCGTCGCCAACCCTCCGGTAAAACGATCCCAGGCCGGACAGTGAGTCGGCGGTGGCGAACAGGTTGCCCAACTCCCGGTAGATGCCCAGAGCCTCCTCGACCATGGGAAGGCCCTCCTTTGGCCGGTCTCGCCGAAGCTCGCGGTTCCCGAGGAGCCATAGGCTGTCGGCTGCCAACTGCCGGTCGCCGATCGACGTGGCCATCTCCCGGACCCTGCGAAGCTTGACCATCCCCTCTTCCTCGTCGCCCCGGATGCGGTCGAGGAACGACAGGTTGAACAGCCCTTCTGCGATAGACCGGGGGTCGTTGAGCTCGGTGGCGATCTCAAGGGCTTCCGAGTAGAACCGCTCGGTGGCGGGGTAGTCGTTCTGCCAGTAGGCGAGGCCTCCCGCGCCGATGAGTGCCTTGAGCCGTTGCGGCGTATGCCCGGCGCCTCCAGGTGCGTGGAGGAGATGCTCGAGCTTCCGCCGGCCCTCGGCCAGGTGACCGCGTTGATGCCAGAAGCGCCAGAGCGCCCCGGCGGCCTCCTGTCCGGCCGAAACCTCGCCGGCGTCGATCGACCATTTCAGCGCAGCCCGGATGTTGTCGTGTTCCCGATCGCAGCGATCCAGCCACTCCCTCTGGTCGGCACCGACCAGATGTGGCTCGGCGCTGGTGGCCAGGGTCAGGAAGAATCTCGCATGCCGGCGCCGGACCTCGTCGGCGTCTGGTTCTGCCTCGAGTCGCTCCTTCGCGTACTCCCGGATGGTCTCGAGCATCTGGAACCGGACCTCGCCGCCGGGCGTCTCGGTTCGGCGAAGCAGGCTGTCGTCGACGAGGGCTCCAAGGAGGTCGAGCACCGACCCGCCGGGGGCCGATTCACACACCGCCTCGATCGCCTCGAGGGATCCGCCGCCCAAGAACGTCGCCAGTTCCGCGAACAGCCGTTGCCCGGGCTCGTCCAGGAGCTGGTAGCTCCAGTCGATGGCTCCCCGGAGGGTTCGCTGTCGCTCCGGAAAGCTGCGAGGTCCGGACGTCAAGAGGGCGAGGCGCTCGTCCAATCGAGGAAGCATGGCCTGCGGGCTCAGGACGTTCACCCGTACGGCGGCGAGCTCGATCGCCAGCGGCAGGCCGTCAAGCCTCGAGCAGATCCCTGCCACAGCCAGGGCGTTTTCCGGCACAAGCTGGAAGTCCGGGCGGACGGCTCGTGCTCGTTCCACGAACAGAGAGACGGACTCGGACCGGCTCAGCCTGTCCAGGATCTCGGCGGTCCCCGGTTCCGGCAACTGCAGCGGAGGGACCGGGTACTCGCGCTCCCCGTAGACGGACAGGGCCGAGCGGCTGGTCACCATGACCTTGAGGCCCTGGGCGTGGGAGAGCAGATGTTCCACCGCCCGAGCGGCGTCGAGGACCTGCTCGAAGTTATCGAGGAGAAGGAGCAGTTTGCGGTCGCGCAGGTGGTGCTCGAGGCCCTCGAAGACGGGCTCGTTCGGATCCCGCGTGGCCCCGATGGCGATGGCGATCTCAGTGGGAACGACCGAGGGGTCCGTGACCGCCGAGAGGTCGATGAACCAGACTCCGTCGACGAACGCCGGGAGCTGACGATGCCCGACTTCGAGTGCCAGGCGGGTCTTGCCGGTGCCCCCGGCCCCGGTCAGGGTGAGGAGTCGGGTCTCTGCGAGAGCCGCCTCCACCTCCCGGATCACGTCGTCCCGACCGATGAAGCTGCTCATCTGGACAGGAAGGTTGTTCGGTCGCGCGTCGAGCGACCGCAGCGGAGGGAACTCACCGGGCAACCCACGGATCGTGAGCTGGAACAGCCGCTCCGGGTTCGGCAGGTCCTTGAGGCGATGCTCGCCGACGTCCACCAGATCGACCCCCTCAGGGAGGTCCTGCTGGATCAGCACCTTGGTGGCCTCTGACAGCAGCACCTGGCCTCCGTGTCCGGCGTCGCCGATCCGGGCCGCACGATGGACGTCGAGACCCACGTATCCGTCGCCGACCCGTGTCCCTTCGCCCGAGTGAAGCCCCATCCGCACCCGGACATCGGCGCCGTCTGGCCAGGGGTGCCTGGCCAGACCCTGCTGCATCTCGACGGCCCCTCTGACGGCCGCCGAGGGCGAGGCGAACACGGCGAAGAAGGAATCGCCCTCGGTGTCGACCACAGCGCCCCCCTCCTGCTCGAGCGCCGCCCGGATGATCCGGGCGTGATCGCGGATGACCTCCGCGTACCGCTCTCGGAGCTCCCGGAGCAGCAGGGTGGAGCCCTCGATGTCGGTGAACAGGAACGTGACCGTCCCGGTGGGCAACTGAATCGTCATGGCAATGCTCAGGATATGCAACGCTGCCCGGACGCCCCAGCTTCGTCGGAGTGACCGGCCGTCAGCGAGGACGACGTTGTCACCCCAGACGTGCGCCGCGGACACCTCGATGGGACCGCACGTTTGGTCCCGCTCGGACGATCCTCCGGCGTCGGCTACGTCCTCGCTTGTTCGAGTCCAGTGGGTCCCACGTCACCTAGCCCCATCATGGAAAGGCTCCGAAAGGCCGTCGGTGAACATAAACGCTGGACCTGAGGAGAATCGCATCCCTCAGACCCATCAATGATCCGATGGACCAACACCTTCTGATTTGGGTGCAGTGCGAGGGACCCGCCCGAGAGGAAGCCGAACAGACCATCCGTGGAGTTATCTACGACGTCGTGATGAACGTCATTCCGAAGCGCGTCGTTCTTCGGAATAGAGGTCGAACTTGAGCGAGAGTGATTTACGAGCCGTGTGATGCCCTTGACGAGCTTTGCGAGCCTCTCGAAGACTGCCAACTTGCCGACCTCTGTTGTTGGCCAGACAGATAAAGGAGGCACGTGAACGACCGGGGGCTCGGACCAAGGGCTCAGAGATTCGGGAACCAGACTCTCGGAGATCCCGGCGCCAGTAACTCCCTTGCGGTCCCGCCATTGTCGTCCGATGATCAGGCCGTGGATGTTGTGACCGAGATCGAGGAGGCCTTCGTCGCGCACTGGTCGATATTCGGCCGCTGGAAGCACGGCGAGCTCCACGAAGAGAACGGCGTCCTGTGGTTCGAGACTCCTATCAAGCATCTCCCCTACAACGCGGTCATCCGGACCCGCATAGACGGGGACGCGGATCAAGTCGTCGCGTCGGTGATTGAGCGCTTCGGGGCGCGCGATGTGCAGTTTTTCTGGCTCGTTCATCCCTCCGCACGGCCGCGAAACCTTAGCGACCGACTTGCGACGCACGGTCTGCGATCAGTCGAGAAGGCCACCGGGATGTCGCTTGACCTCGCGGGCTGGAGAGAATCCGACTTCCCGCCGGGGGTCGAATATCGGGAGGTTCTCGATGCTGCGGACCTTGATCGCTTCCACAAACTCACGACCGTTTATTGGGAAATCCCTGAGGACGATGCATCTCTGGTCGAGGAATTCCAGCGGGAATGGGGACCCGGTCGTGTATCCGGCCACCGCTACCTCGCGCTAGTCGACGGTGTACCGCTGGGCAAGGGCTACCTATCCGTAGCTGGCCCACCCGGCGTCGCCGCGATCTACGCAATGATGACCCTACCTGAGGCACGCGGGCGCGGCGTGGCGAGCGGCTTGACGACCGCTCTGATCAATCGGGCGAGCGAACTTGGCTGCCGGCGGGTGGTCCTTCACTCGTCAGATATGGCTGTTGGGGTTTACCGCCGCGCAGGTTTCATCGAACGGTGCCACTTCGTCGTATTCGCGACCGCGCCGCTGTGGACACAAGAACACTGACCCATATCGCAACTCCGTTTCCTAATGACCGGCCGGAGCCTGGTTCCGATCGTGCCGAGGGTGAGGACTTCACCCAGCACCCCGCAGCGCGGGCGCCCGAGGATCCATCCAACGCTTAGTTTTCGATCTTGCGCCGGCGTTCGAGCTCCGCGTCGATCGGTTCGTCGAGTGCAAAAGATCCTGTGGCGATCTCGCCCGCCGGCAGGTAGGTGGCGATCATGACGCCGCGTCGTGGAAACGTTGCTGTTCTTAAGCGTTAGCTTCCCCGCACCCACTACCATAGGGAAGATCCACAGCCGGTACTCATCTACAAAGGTTCTCCCGCAGCAAAGTTTGGATGAGGTTGCGGCTCCCGTGAGCCTGGAGCTCCGACCCTTCTTGCTGCTTGAGTTTCTCGATCTCCTGAGCTTCCCTTGATCAAGACCGAGTTGCTCCAATCCAACGAACGGAATGTCCTCGACTCGGGCCATCTTCTCTGCAACTGGATTCAAGCGATGAGTTTGCTCAATTGCGCCGTCTGAAGAGACCAAGCCCTTGGAGTCAGCATCATTGGCGCCGACCGGGGAACGATGCATGATTTGCATAGTGGCCCAGGCTACTCGTCGCCGATCCCGTGCAACTGCGTAATGCTCTTCGACTCTGCCACGATCCGGCCGCGGCTGATCACGTACCGCGGCGCGCCGTGCCGCGTGAGCGCCTCCCATACGCTTCCTCCGTCGAGGACGACCAGGTTCGCCGGATAACCTACTTCCACTCCGTGGTTGGAGATCCGCAGGACTCTTGCCGCCTGCCGAGTGACCATGTCGTACAGGGTTTCCATGTCGTCAAAGCTCGACGCGCCCAGAACATGAGACGCAATGAACGCCACCTCAAGCGGATTGTGGCGACCGTACGGATAGTACGCATCGGCGATGTCGTCCTGACCCAGCGCCACCGGGATGCCTGCGTTGAGGAGATCGAGCGCACGCGTGCACAACGCGCCCGTGTGCGGATCGGTCACAAACGTCATTCGTGCGCGGGTGACGAGACCGACGAGCCGCCGGAAGTAAGGCTCCGGATAGAGATTCATCGCGCGCGCGTGACAGGCAACCACTCGATCGATGAGTTCCCGTTCGAGTGCTGCAGAAGCGAGCATCTCGGTCGTGCGGAGGCCTGGGTCGCCGGCGTCGTCGACGAGCATCGCGGCCGGTCGCTGAAACTCGGCCGCCAGGTCCAGCATGGCATCGATGTGAGCTGCCGCGTCGGCATCGGTGAACTCGATCCAGGGAATTCCACCCACCACATCGGCCCCCAACTCAAGCGCTTCGCGAACGTAATCTGAAGCCCCTGCATCTCGGACGACACCGTCCTGCGGAAAAGCAACGACCTGCACGGCCATCACGTCCTTGAGCTCATCGCGCACCCGAAGGAGGGCCCTCACTCCTTCGAGTCGAGCTCTCGTGTCGGTGTCGGCGAACGCCTGCGCATGTGTAACGCCGTGACCGAGGCCCTCAAGGAGCGCCCGGCGCGCGTTGTGGTAAATCCAGTCCTCCTCATAGTGATCCTTGACGGCCGAAGCGAGTTCGATTGCAGTCATGGCCGCGCCCATCGAGCCACCCGTGTAGGCACGCAGGGCGGCGTCGCCGAGCATCGTTATTGTGTAGACCTTGCACAAGTGCAGATGAGGGTCGACGAAGGACTCCGTGACGAGATTCCCCTCGGCGTCAATCTCTAAGTGGCCGGAAAGCAACCCTTTATCGATCCCCTGGATGCTCCCGTCCTTGATGCCAATTGACCATCCAGGCTCCGGCTCGGAGCGCAGCCGTGCGTTCGTGACGACAAGATCGTATCTGTCTCGCATGAGGCCCAGGGAGCACTTTATGGCATCGAGCGACGGGCCGACTCAGACCCGGCGTCCGTGCGGGCGCGTGATCACGACGTATGAGAGAGAACCCGCGCCGACCTCATCGATCAAGATCGGCGGCGATGCTAGGTGCGCATTCGAGGGCATCAGGGGAGACGCCCAAGTCTGCGATTCCTCTGCCCCACCGTGGACCACCTTCAGCTTCGGCGTCGGCGGGGAGCGGAGGCGAAGAACGCGTTCCAGATGGCGGCGAGACAGCCCCGTTGAAGGCCCGCTGCACTCAGACGCGGACCGCGTGGCGCTGCGCCGGACCCCAGTCTTCCGTCGACATTGCTCCTAGCAGTCCGGAATGATGGTCGCCGCGCGGATGCATCGACGTGACCGGCGGGTTACTGCAACACCCACCACTCGCCGCGGTGGTCTTTGGGGTTAATCCGAGCGGCGGCGCCCATCATGACGGACTCTCCTCATGCTGCTTCCGCCAGCCGTAGCGCGTCATGCCCCGCGGCTTGTACATGTTGAGCACCTGGATCACGAGCAAGATCACCAGCCCGATCGCGGGATGACCCAAGTCGCCCCCGAGACGTTCCAGCGCGGCGCCTCCGGCAGTCTGGGCAGTATCCGCGGTAGCGCTGACGCTCGGCATGTGGAGGATCAAGATGACCACGGAAAAGACGGTCAGCAGAAAAGAGATCATCACCCAGTAGTGGCGGAGCAACCCCCACCTTGTCCCCAGGGCCATCACCACACCAGTGATGAGGGACAGGATTGCCACCGGCACGATTACGAACCACCCCGTCAGCTCCATCGCGGTCCACGCGGAGCGAATCTTGGCGACGTCATCGCTCGTAGCCGCGCTGATGCCCAAGGCGAGGTAGCTGGCCACTGCACCGATCCAGCCGATGGAAAAGGTCAGATGCACGCTCAGCACAAGCTTGCGAGCCGAGGCGCTCATGACCATGGGAATTTCCCGCTATTGGCTGTGCTCAAATTGCAAGTGTGTGCATCGCACTCCCTCCGCCCTGAGCGTGACGCCCGGGACCGTGCTCGCCGCCCGCCAAAGCGATGATCGCGGCTAGCACGAGGACCGCCAGGGCAACCGCCAGCAGCACCTTGACCCATCGCGGCCGAGGGGGCGGTCCTGGGCCGTCCGCTTGGCGCCGATCGACCATTTACATCAACCCCTTTCGAGCGGCCACAGGGCGAGTATATGAAACACTTTGTCTATACGAAATCATAGTGTCCAGATATAGACCATACGTATACTTAAGCCCGTGCCAAGGCTGTGGACCCAGACGATCGAGACACACCGCCGCGAAGTCCGCGACGCGATCCTCGATGCGACCATCGCCCTGGTCGGGGAACACGGGGTCCTGTCGGTGACCATGTCGCAGATCGCCGAGAAGACGGGGATCGGCCGGGCCACGCTCTATAAGTACTTCCCCGAGGTCGAGGCGATCCTGCAGGCGTGGCACGAACGTCAGATCGCCCGCCACCTCGGGCAGCTCGCCGAGATTCGCAACCGCCCCGGCCGACCGGGTGAGCGCTTGGTAGGAGTCCTCCACGCCTACGCGCACATCGCGCGGGACGCCCACGGACACAGCGACACCGAGCTTGCGGCGCTCCTTCATCGCGACGACGTTGTCCTGGACGCCGAGCGGCGACTGCATGAGATGGTTCGAGGCTTGATCGCCGAAGCGGCGAACGCCGGGGAGGTTCGTGGCGATGTATCCGCCGGCGAGCTATCGACGTTTTGCCTCCACGCACTGACTGCAGCACGCAGGGCGAAATCGAGAACGGCCGTCGAACGACTCGTCGAAGTGACCCTTGCCGGACTACGAGCGTGACCGTGTCCTTGAACGCTTGCCGAGGCGAGGGCGAGTTGTGCAGCCGAGTTAGGACTCGACCTAATGTGTGATCAGCGGACAATATTGGCCTTGGGCTGAATGACACTCATGGCTTTCCTCGCTAGGTGTGTTGAGCGCGCGTTTGACGAATGCGGGAGTGCCTCGACCACACGGAGTGGCTTGTCGGGGAGCCGTTTTGCCGATTCCGAGGAGCGCCTCAAGGGTTGGCTCACACACAAAGACTGATCGCGCGCTGCCAACTCATCCGCGATGTCAGCGTTGAAGGACGCTTGCTTCGCGTCCTCTGATCGGATCCTTTCAATCTCTGCGGCCGTGCCTATCTCGTCATAGATATATCGGAGTCGTGCAGCACAACGAAGGGAACGCCCAGAGCACGTGCGGTCCGAGCAACAAACGGGATTGCTGCCTTAGAACCACAATCCACGATTGCCAGAGCGGGTACTTCGGTTAGAAGATCACCAAGGGCGAGATAACTCTCGATGGGCAGTCTTTCATGCGTGCCACCGACCTTGAGGTAGAGACGGGCTTCATGCTCATCAAGGAGCCTGTCCCGGAGATACTCAAGCTCATCGACAGGATCAGTTCCTCACGTACGTGACGAAGGCGAGTTTGCTCGTCGAGCACTTCCACTGGGGCTTGCTCACCGTTGGTGAAAGGGTCTTCGAGCAGCTCGACCGTTTTGCCAAGGTCCGGGCAGACCCAGGGTTCCACTAGTTCGGGGCTGGAGCGGGAGGTCGACTGCGCCTCCCGCTTCACGCGATCGCTTAATTTGTTATCGACGTCGGGGGCCGTCTCGCGCGGAGCCGAACACCGGCTGGTCGCGTTTTTTTACTCGGATACCGGGGCAGGGGCGGCCGTGGCGGCTTCCAGGCTCGGAAGCGGCCTGATGATCAGGCCATCCACAGGGATAACCATCGGCAGCTCGTAGTGACCTTCTCCGCGCACTATTTGCACGTGCTCTGCGGTCAGCGTTCCAATCACGTCGCAATAGCCTGCGTCCATGAAGACGATCTTGCCATTCCTAATTGTCGTCACGAACCCCTTCACCAGAAATTCCAGTCGAAGCTCGAAGGTCATAGTCGCCACCCGAACGCCATCGAGAATCAAATCGATTGAGGGCCGGTGAACAGAAGTGATCCGATGGGTCGCAAGTTCGACCACTTCGGTGATATTCGGATTCTCCAGCGAGCGCTGCGCTGCCTCTGACAGCGCCGAGTGCTTTCGCCAGCCTGCGGCCAAGATGTTGACGACGTCGTGGTCCAGCAGCCGCGTGATGGCTCCCGCGACCTCTCGCCGGAGGGCTCTCCGCCCCGCCTTCGCGAGACTCCTTAGTGCGCCTTCCAGGGAACCGCCGACGGAAGTGTGTTCCAGAGACTGCTCGATCGTCGCCGACGCGGTTTCGTCCGAGCCGAACAGAATCGAATAGGCCGTGCGCGGCGGGTCAACGACAGCGGTCATTTCAAACCTCCTCGAGGGTCTGGACACCCTCGTCGTGGTAGCTATCTAGCGTTAAAGACCGACCTGGCGAACCCTCTGTGTCCTCGATGACGATCTCGGGACGTGTGCCTGCACGGAGCTCTGCTCGAATCCTGTGTATCGGAATCGGTCGAGGACGCAGAAGGAGATATGCGACCAGAGCCAAGAGCAAGAGAACAACCGCCACTTGAACAAGAACGGAGGTTGGAACCTGTTCCGAAGTCTCGACGGGTGACGACCGCTCTTGGAATCTCACCAGAACTACGGTGTCCGGCTCAACGCGTGTGCCGGGCGCGGGATCCTGGGCAATGACGAAGCCGCGCCGGTCGGCGCCCGGAGAACGATCACGCCGAAGACGAGCCCAGCGTCGAGCACCGCCTCGCGGGCATCTCGGACGGACAAGGAATCGAGATCCGGCACTTCAACGAGCTCAGGCGGATCAGGCTCCGGTGGAGGATCCACCGGTGGTTCGGTAAGGCTCAGCGCGATTTCATACCCGAACGGAACGAGCTGGTCGGAGGGTGGGGTTTGGTCATCGACGGTCCAATCGTCCGGCGCGTGGGGAGGATTGGACGATGGGACCAGCGCCAGCCGATCGAGGGCTTGTTTGGCCACGTCGAACGTCGCGCCGTTCAAATCGGGCACGTGCACTCCAAGCGTGAGCGTCAAGACCGGTTGCTGGCTTCCAGTAGCTCCGCGCAAGGGTTTGAAGAAGTCCTGCCCATAGACGTAAACCTCGGACCCATCCACTGTCGGAGGCGGCTCCGGCGGAGCCAGGTCCACGCGTACGATTCCGTCCCAGGACTGTTGGTTCCAATCGTCGATAGCTTGTAGAGCGTCGTCGATCCAGAAACCGGTTACGTCAGGAGGGTCTCCGTAGAGATCGGATTCTTCCTCACTTCCGGTCTGGTTGCCGCCTTCGATTTCGTCGTCACCGGCTGCTTGATCGGTAGCACCTGGCGACTCGACGTCCTGCTCTGTGGGAGTTGGAAAGACCTGCAAGTTCTGGGCCGCGACGAGCGGGCTCGCGTGAGCGATCCCCGCGGCCACGGCGCCGATGAAGAGAAAGCCGAGACCCAACGCAGCCCACCCACGACCCATTCGAAGCATTTTCTGCATCCCCACATCGCCCTTGGTACGCCCCCATTCTGACGAACGACCATTTATGGCTCCTTAAAGTCGCGGACAGCCGCGCCGTCGTTCATGAACCCCAGCAACACCAGAGACGTGGGTTCAGTGGGAGATAGGTGCCGGAGCCACTGTCGCCCAGGAGCCGGGTCGAATAGTGAGACAGAGGTGCCGGAGCCAATGTGGGACAGAGGAACCGGACTTTCACACCTTTTACTCCGCGAGTCGAGTGCCGACGTGGGCGGATCTCAGTTTTGACCGAACCGTGATCGTCAGGTTTGGGTTGGTTGCCTCGGCGCCTGGTTTGCGGCCAATTCGTCGGAGGACTAAGCGTTGATCTTGCGGGGCCTCCCAGGTTTGCGATCCCATGACTGCACGAAACGGCGGACTGTCGGCTCAAACCAGACTGGCCCCGCCGCGAGTTCCCGTTTCTGCTGCTCGGACACGTTTTCGGCTGTCATTGAGAATCAAGGAGTGTCACTGATTCGCGCGTCGCGTGGTGACCAAATGGTGACCAGACTCGTCGGCCAACGCGGACGGTTCCTCCCCACAGGCGGCTAATCTCGGTGGAGAGAATGAGATCACTCATCCGCCACGAGGGCTCCGCAAGTACGGCCAGAGTTTGGCCGTGACAAAACGCTTGGCCAGCTTGCTTCCTTACGCATTTGGCCTTTTCATCATTGCGCTGATCGTTCTCTCGATCGCATACGCGACAGAGGAACTCGTGGCTGTAACTGTGATAGGTGTATGGCTTGCCGCGACAACGGTGGTGGGCTTGCTCATCGCGCGGCGTAAGGCAAACCCGATCGGTTGGATCTTGCTGGGCGTGGGGGCCTTCGGCGCAATGGGAGCTTTCGGTTGCGAGCGCTGACTCGTCCGCCCAAGTGGCTTCAGTTCGACGGCTTGGGATCGCCACCGCAGGCACTCTCTTGGCCATCGACCTGGTTTACATCCCCAGAGGGGAGTGCGGTGGACCTACTGGCAGAACGCACTGTGCGAGATCGGCTGGATCGCCGCTTGGATGCGAGCACGCTG
>OCZV010000708.1_pt1 | contig 12005 bp, 13 predicted proteins | sample 1539051 | NCBI WGS metagenome assembly OCZV01 (sample SAMEA3113581, study PRJEB22503) | soil metagenome
CACGAGGAGAAGGGAGCCGGCCCCGCCCAGGCGGAGCGATTCACTCGCCTGACGCAGAACCCGGCCTGAACCGAGACGCAAGCACCTGGAAGCAGGGCCAGTAGGCCTCGGGCCGGACGTTGTCGTCCATCACCACCACAGGGCCCGCCCGGCCCTGATGGTGAGCGACGACCAGCGCCGGATCGTTCACGTCCGCGATCGAGACCGTGTCGATACCGGCCTCGATGGCCGCGCCCGCGAACCCGTGGTCGGCGAACACGAGATCGGGTGTTGCCTCCTCGAGCATCCGCCGCATCGGGTCGGCGCTGTGCGTATGCAGGGTCGAGCCTCTGTCGGTGAGGACCGCAACCCCATGCAGGTACCGGATTTCCCGTCGCCGCCCGGCCTCCTTCCAGCTTCTTCCCTCCAGTGGACGGAGAAGCTCGGCCCCTGCTCGCTCCAGGAGCCTCCCGGTCTCCGCGTACAGGAGAGGCAGCCCGGTCGGATGGCCGGTCGCCAGCACGACCCGCTCCCCGCGGTCGGCGGCCAGCGCCAGGCGGTCCCCGATGCGCTCGAGGCGTTCGATGATGCGGTCGGGGTCGACCTCGACCACGCCGTCGGAGACGGCAGGGTCCGGATCGAACCCGCCGGCCTCGGACATGAGCGCGAGAACTTCCTCGAACGACATCGTGTCCACTCCGGTCAGACCGAACTGAGAATCGGGGTCTCCCTGGCAGAGGCGCAGCAGCTTCCCGAAGACGTTCGGACGGTCGTGGGACACGACGCCGGCGATCCTGGCCTCCGTCAATGCCTCTCGGAGCACGTCGCGAGGGTAGGGCCGAGGGTCCCAGGCATCCGTTTCCGCCGCCGCTGTCAAGTGTGTTTTGCTTGCCACTCTCCACCCATTGTAAGGAGACATCGTTCGGATGCCTGAGCTCGACGGGAAGGTCGCTCTGATCACGGGGGGCAGCAAGGGGATCGGACGGGCCATCGCGCTGCGGTTCGCCGAGGCGGGTGCCGATATCGCGGTGGCCGCTCGAGGCCAGGAGGACCTGGAGCGCACGGCCGAAGACGTGGAGAAGGCCGGGCGAAGAGCCCTTCCGGTCCCCACCGATGTCTCCGACCTCGGACAGGTCGCTGCACTCGTGAAGAAGACCGTGAAGGATCTCGGGACCATCGACATCCTGGTGAACAACGCCGGAGCGGCGCCGTTCCGGGCCCCCGTCGACAAGATCCAGGAGGCAGGGTTCGAGAAGTACTTCAAGGTGTCCTTCACCAGTGCGTTCTACTGCACGAAAGCCGCCGCCCCCATGCTTCTCGAAAGGAAGGACGGCTCGGTGATCAACATCGCCTCGGTGGCCGGGTTCACGGCCAGCCCCGGCCTCGCGTACTACGCCAGCGCCAAGGCGGCGCTCATCAGCTTTACCAGGACCGTCGCCCACGAGTGGGCGCCGCTCGGGGTCCGCGTCAACGCCGTCGCGCCCGGGTGGATCGAGACCGAGATGAACGAGGCGCTGCGCCAGGATCCGGACTGGTACGAGGCTGTACGCGGAACGATCCCGATGGCGCGATGGGGGAAGGCCGAAGAGGTGGCGGAGGTTGCCCTCTTTCTGGCTTCGGACGCCTCCTCGTACATCACCGGTTCCGTGATCGTGGTGGACGGGGGCCAGACCATCTCCCGGCTCCCTCTGCCGTGAAGGGAGTCGCCGGAAAGGTCTGCGTCGTCACCGGAGCGAGCAGCGGGATCGGTGAGGCGACGGCTCGAGCCCTCGCCGCAGCCGGGGCGCACGTGGTGCTGGCAGCCAGACGAGAGGAGCGCATCGCCGAGGTTGCCGAGGAGATCCGGCGGACGGGTCGCCGGGCCCTCCCTGTTCGCTGCGACGTCACCGAGCCCGCCGATGTGGAGAGACTGGCCGCAGAGACCAAGCGAACCTTCGGCCGCTGCGACGTGCTCGTCAACAACGCTGGCGTTCCGGGAGGCGGCTCCTTCGAAGAGCTCACGATGGCGCAGATCGAGCGGGTCACGGCGATCGACTACGTGGGGGTGCTTCGATGCACGAAGCTCTTCCTTCCGATGGTGGCGGAGGCACGAGGCCAAATCGTGAACGTCGCATCCGTCGCGGGTCGCTACGCGATCCCCGGGACTCCCGTGTACACGGCGGCAAAGCACGCGATCGTGGGATTCTCCGAGTCCCTGTATCAGGAACTGGTTCCCCGCGGTGTCATGGTCACGTCGGTGAACCCGGGGCTGGTGGCCACCGAGGGATTCCCCATGACGGAGTTGCTTCGAGGACCGTACCGCCGCTTGGTGATGCGCCCCGAGCGCGTCGCCGCCTCGATCGTCGCGGTCATCCGGCGGCGGAAGGGACCGGAGGTCTCCATCCCCCGGTGGATGGGCGGCTTCCAGATCTTCCGGCTGATCGCACCGCCCCTGTACCGCGCGGCAGTGGCACGAGTCGCCCGGAGACGCGGGCCCCCGTCAAGGACTTGACCTGAGCCCTGGGCGATCGATCCCTGAATCCGCCTCCTACCGAGCGTTCCCGTCGGGAGAGGGGGGCGAGGATCCGAGGTGATGGATCTTGAGCAGGTTCGTGGGAGCTCCGAAGGGCGAAGCCGTGACCATTACCACCGCGTCTCCAGGGCGAGCGTGCCCTTCTTCCACCATCCGCCGGTCCATCATCTCGATGAGCACGTCCGTGTTCTGAGGATGCTCGAGCACCGAAGGATGCACCCCGCGATACAGCGTCAGCCTCCGGACCGCCCGCTCGTCGGGTGAGAAGGCATAGATGGGAACCCTGGGCCTCGCGGCGGACAGAAGCGCGGCCGTCCTGCCGCTCCGGGTGGCGCACGCGATCGCGATGACCCCACCCTGGAGACAGACCGAAGCGGCTGCCTGGGCGACGAGGTGGGCATCCGTGGGGGCCACCGCAGCCGGCGTGGGAAGGGCGAACCCCGACCCTCCGGCCACCTCCGCGATCCGCACGGCGGTCTGCGTCGCCTCGATCGGGTACGCGCCGATCGCGGTCTCGGCGGACAGCATGATGGCGTCCGTCCCTTCGAAGACCGCGCTGGCCACGTCGCTGACCTCCGCGCGGGTGGGCCGGGCCGACCTCGTCATCGATTCCAGCATCTGGGTGGCCACGATGACCGGAACGCCCGCTCGGGTGGCCCGGCCCACGAGATCGCGCTGGATCAGGGGGATCTCCTCGAGAGGCAGCTCGACGCCGAGATCCCCTCGCGCCACCATCACCGCGTCCGCCGCCTCGATGATCGCGTCGGCGTCCCGAACGGCCGGGCCCGTCTCGATCTTGGCCACCAGCAACGGCTGCACCCGGCCGAGGAGCGACCGGACCGCACGAACCTCCTCGGCGCGCCGAACGAACGACTGCGCCATCATGTCGATCTCTGCCGAGAGCGCCCACTCGATATCGCTCTCGTCCTTCGGAGTGATCGCGGGGAGACCGAGTCGCTCGGCGGGAACGTTGACACCAGCGCCCGACCGGATGCTTCCCCCCCTGACCACATCCGTGATCACACCGTCCCCCACGTCGGCCACGCGAAGCTCCACTGCGCCGTCGGCCAGGAGCACCCGATCTCCGGGCTCGAGGTCTCCGGCGAGGCCCGGATAGGTGGTCGGTGCGCCCGAGACATCGCCAGGGGCATCGTCGCGACGCAGAACGAACCGGGCCCCGCGCTCCAGTCGGACCTCACCTGCGGCGAGCTCGCCCATCCGAACCTTGGGCCCCGAGAGGTCGACCAGGATGCCGACGGGCCGACCCACCTCGGCCGCCGCATCCCGGACCCCCTTGACCATGCGTTCGTGATCTTCCCGCGACCCGTGAGAAAGGTTGACCCGGGCCACGTCCATCCCGGCGACGACCAGGTCCGGGAGAAGATCCTCAGAGACCGGCCCGATCGTGCACACGAGCTTGGTCTCCCGCTTAATCGCCATGCGCTCGGAGAACCTCCTCGATCACCTTGACCACGGCCTCGTGGTTCTCTCCGTCCGGGGGTGGTTCCTCGGACAGCCGGCCCGGCACTTCCCCGTCCGCGTGGCGAGACGCGAGACCGAGCCAGGATTCGGGAATCTCGTCCGGCACGTCGCGGCCGGCCATCTCGGCAAAATAGATCGTCCAGGCCCGGGGCACGACGCACGCCCACTGGTACCCGCCTCCACCCGTAGCCACCCAGCGCCCTTCGGCCACCTCGTGAGCCAGATCGTGCAAGGCCCTCGCCGCCTCGCGGTAGGCTCGGGTCGAAAGTGAGAGGTGCGCTAGAGGATCGGTGTGATGCGTGTCGCACCCGAGCTGTGTCACGAGCACGTCGGGGCGGAACCTCTTCACGAGCGGGGGCACGACCTTCTCGAAGGCTTCGAGCCAAGAGTCGTCCAAGGTGTACGGAGGCAGCGGCACGTTGACCTTCGTTCCTTCCGCCTCCCCCTGTCCCGACTCGTCGACGAAGCCGGTGCCGGGAAAGAGGTAGTGGCCGGACTCGTGCAGCGAGATCGTGAGAACCCTGGGGTCGTCGTAGAAGATCGTTTGGGGGCCGTCGCCGTGGTGCACGTCGACATCCACATACGCGACCCGCTCGACCCCCTTTTCCAGCATCCAGGCGATGGCGATGGCCGGATCGTCGTACACACAGAACCCCGAGGCGCGCTCCGGCATCGCGTGATGAAGGCCGCCCGCCGGATTGAAGGCGTGGTCCATGCCGCCGGAGACGACGGCTTCCGCCGCGGCCAGGGATGCGCCGGCCACTCGGGCAGAGGCCTGGTGCATATCCGGGAAGATAGGGTTGTCGCCGGGGCCGAATCCGAACTGCCACCATTCGCCGCGCTCCCCGGCCCCAGCTCGCTTCACGGCGTCCACGTACCGGCCGGTGTGCACCAACACGAGCTCCTCGTCCGTGGCGACCCGCGCGGGGATCTCGCGCACACGGGCGTCGTCGACGAGCCCGAACGCCATGATCAGCTCGCGGGTCAGCATGACCCGAACCGGCCGAAGTGGATGCTGCGGCCCGTGGTCGTACCCCACCAGGTCCGGCGAATAGACCAGGACGACCGCGTCGCTCACCGATCGATCACCGCCTCGGCCTCGATCTCCACGACGTAGCGAGGGTCGATCAACGCTTGAACCACCACCGCGGACGTGGCGGGGCGGATCTCCCCGAACAGCTCACCGTGAACCCGGAAGACCTCGTCGGCATCCTCGGGCCGGGTGAGGTACATCCTGGTCCGGACCACGTCCCCGGGGCCGGCGCCCGCCTCGCTCAGGGCCCCGAAGATGATCTCGAAGCAGCGCCGGGCCTGGGTCCGCGCATCGGCTGCAGGCTCCGCTCCACCGGGCATCACCGCGACCGTTCCGGAGACGTGGACGTGGTTTCCGGCCACCACGGCCCTGGAGTACCCGGCCACCTGCTCCCAGGGAGCGCCCGAAGAGATCCGGCGGCGCTCCATTGAGCTCAGTCGATACCCTGGGCTTTCTGGACCCGTCCGGAGAAGTCGATCGAGACGGCCTTCCACTCGGTGAACTCGTCGAGAGATTGGGGGCCGGCCTCCCGGTGGCCGTTCCCGGTGTTCTTCATCCCGCCGAATGGCAGCTGAACCTCGGCGCCGATCGTCGGTGCGTTCGCGTAGACCACGCCGAACTCGAGTCGCTGGATGGCCTTGAACACGTTGGTGATGTCCCGGGTGTAGATCGATGCGGAAAGACCGTAGCCGGTCGAGTTGGCGTGCTCGATGGCCTCGTCGATGTCCATGGCTCGGATGATGCCCGTCACCGGGCCGAAGATCTCTTCCTGCGCGATCCGCATGTTGGGGGTCATCTCATCGAAAACGGTCGGCGCGATGAAGTTCCCCCTGTCGTACTCCGGGCCCTTCAGCTCTTCGCCTCCCGTGAGCACGACCGCTCCTTCGTCCCTGCCGATGCCGATGTATTCGAGGATCTTCGCCTTCTGTCGTTCGTTGATCACGGGAGCGAGCTCGACCTCGGGATCGAGGCCATTGCCCACCCTCATCGATTCCACCCGGGAAACCAGCTGGTCCGTGAACGGCTTCCTCACCTCAGCGAGCACGACGAGCCGGGACGTGGCGGTGCACCGCTGCCCCGAGGTGGCGAAAGCCCCCCATGCCGATGCCTCCACGGCGAGATCGAGGTCCGCATCGGGCATGACGATCAGAACGTTCTTCGATCCCAGCTCCATCGAGCACCGCTTCATCTGGGCCCCGCATCTCTCGGCGATCTGCCGGCCGACCTCTAACGAGCCGGTGAACGAGATGGCCCGGACGTCCGGATGCTCGACCAGCGCCACTCCGACCTCTCTCCCCTTTCCGTGGATCAGGTTCAGGACGCCGGGCGGGAGTCCAACCTCCTCGAAGATCTGGACCAGGAGCGTGGCCAGGAGCGGCGTGTCCTGCGACGGCTTGAACACGCTGGTGCATCCGGACACGATGGCCGCGGCGATCTTCCACAGGGGGATGGCGATGGGGAAGTTCCACGGGGTGATGAGCCCGACCACGCCGATGGGGTGCCGGACCGTCATGGAGAACTTGTCGGGAAGCTCCGCGGGCATGGTGTGGCCGAAGAACCGCCTCCCCTCCCCGGCCATGTAGAACAGGAAGTCGATCCCCTCTTGGATGTCCGCTCGCGTCTCCTTCAGGGTCTTCCCCATCTCCCGGGTCATGAGGTTGGCATACTCCTCCTTCCGCTCCTCCAGCAGGAGACCGGCGCGAAGGAGGTAATCGCCGCGCTTGGGCACGGGCGTCAGCATCCATTCGGGGAACGTTTCCCTGGCCGCCGCGACGGCGTTCTCCACATCTTCGGCGGTTCCCAGGGGAAAGGACCCCATGACTTCGTCGTGATTCGCGGGATTCCTCGATTCGAACGTCTTCCCCGATGACGAGGGCTCCCACTTGCCTCCGATGTAGTGACGGTATTCCTCGGCCATGCTCGCCTCCTTGTCTTCGTGTTCGTAATCCTATGTGCCGGTGGTATCAGGCGCGGAGCCCCGTGTACCAGATCTCCCGGTCCGCTCCCCACACGAGCAGGTCCAGACGGTCTCCGATCCAGCTGCACGCGACCGCCCCGCCCCCCACGGGCGCGCCTTCGACCGTCTCCCAGGGAACCCATTCATTCCCGTCCCACCAACGGTGCCGGAGGGTCCCGTCGGTGCCGATGGCAAAGACGTCGATGCGATCCGCGTCCCGCGCCGAGGCGGCCGGCTGGCCCGTGAACGAACCCCCCAATGACTCCCACTCGTGCCACCGCTCGCCGTCCCAGTATCGATTCCAGACCTGACCGTCGCTCTGGATCGCGAAGATCTGTGTCTCCTCAGCCCCCCAGGACGCCGCCGCGGCGCCGGAGGCAGCATCCCCTAATGAGACCCAACCCATCCGTCCTCCTTCACGAACCGCTTTCTCTGCTACTCGAAGTCGGGACCGAGCAGAAGGATCTCGTCCAGCTCCTTCAACACCACGTCGTCGAGGTCCACATCCCCGGCCGCGGCGTTCTCCCTGACGTGGCCGGGATCTCTGGTCCCCGCGATCGCCGCGGTCACCCCCGGTTGGTGGACGTTCCACGCCAGCGCGAGTTGTGCGACGGTCACGCCCAGACGGTCGGCGATCGGACGCACCGCATCGACGACCGCCAAGCTCCGCTCGATCTTCCCGGGAGCGAACATCTTTTCGTAGTAGCTCTGGCCCATCCCGCCTCGGCGCCAGTCGCCCGGCGGAAACCTCGTTCCCCGCGTGATGGCCCCCGTCAGCAGTCCGTAGGCCAGCGGACCGTACGTCACCACGCCGACCCCCCGCTCGCCGCACCAGCGGATCAGATCGCGGTTCGCCAGGTGCAGCATGGAGAAGTGCTGTTGGAGCGAGTCGACGTGTCGGATCGCCAGGCAGCGCCCGATGAGCTCGCGGTCGAAGTTCGAGACGCCGATCCAACGGACCAGTCCCTTCTCCACGAGGCCCGCCATGGCGCCCCACGTTTCCTCCACCGGGACGCGGTGATCCCTCCAGTGGAGCTGGTACAGATCGATGTGATCCGTCCCCAGGCGCCCCAGGCTGCTGACGCAGGCCCTCTGCACTTCGGGAGCTCGAAATCCCGTCCCCCCGGGGCGGGGGGCCACCTTCGTGGCGATGAACAGCTCGTCGCGCCTTCCGGCGACGGCCTGGCCGACCAGTCGCTCCGACCGTCCCCGGCCGTACACCTCGGCCGTGTCGATCCAGTTGATGCCGGCGTCGAACCCGGCCTGCATGGCCTGGATGACCTGCTGGTCGGACTCGTTCGGGCCCCAGGCATCCCCACCGGCCTCCCATCCCCCGAAGCCCACCACCGACAGTTCGAGGCCTTTCGATCCGAGCTGGTTCGTCCGCATCCCGTTTTCCCGGATCAGGGGATCAGGCCGAGACCCCGGGCCCACGATGTGGCGTACCCTCCGACCTCACCCGCCGAAAGCGCCTCATCCGCAACGAGTGGCCGGTCCGACTCCACCATGATCGCGTACTCGTCGGCGAACTCCTTCGTCTTCGACGCTTCTATGGCCGCCGCCTGTGGGCCGTGGTGGAGGCCCTGGGGATGGTGGGTGATGAACGCCTCTCCGATGCCGGCGCGCGAGAAGAACTGGCCCTGATGATAGAAGAGGACCTCGTCGCGATCGATGTTCGAATGGAAGAACGGAACCCGAAGCGCGGTGGGATCGCCCGTCTCCGTCGGCCGCGGCGCGAAGGTCCCGATCTCGAACCCATCGGAGGCCCACGTGACGTGGACGCTCGGAGGGATGTGGTACCGGGGGGAGACGACGGGACGAAAGTCCTCGACGTTGAGGCGGATCGGACAGAGGTCTCCTTGCCATCCGACCACGTCCAGGGGATGGTACGGATACACCAGCGTCGTGTACTGATGGTCGCGCTTCACTCGAACCAGGAACTCCCCTTCCTCGTCGTGCGGTTGTGGGTCCGGCGTCTCGAGCACTCCCGGATCGAACAGCGCGTGCTTCCCGAGGATCCCCTTGTCGGGGATGCGGTACTCGCCTCGCCCCTCGATCATGTAGAAGAAGTTGTCGTCGGTCGAGGGAATCATTCGGTGCGTCGTTCCCTTCGGCACGATCAAGTAGTCACCACGCCGGAACGAGAGGGGCCCATAGTCCGTCTCCAGGGTGCCCTCCCCCTGGTGGACGAAGTAGCAGAGATCACCGTCCGCGTCCCGGATGAAATTCGAACCGGGCTCGGCGAGGCGAGAGACATAGATGGCCACGTCCTCGTTCCACAGGATGCGCAGCCAGTCGCCGGCCGGGTCGGTGAGATCCGGTGGCTTCAACCCGTTCAGATCGTAGGCCCGAGGCTGGAGGTCGCCGTCGATTCTCACCCATGACGTGGGCGGGTGCGTTCGGTACAGGTGCGAGGCTCGTCCCTCGAAGGCCTCCCGCCCGTGTTCCTCCTCGTAGGTCCCCTCGGGCAGCCCGACGTGTGCCTGCTTCGTGACCCGCCCTCGCGACAGTGGGAACATCCCGGACCTCCTGGTTCGCTATCTCTTCTTGGTCTTGGTCCCCTTACGGGATTTGGTCAGCTCGGCGACCATTCGAGCCTCCCGTTCCTTCTTCTTCCGCTCTCGGTCGTGCGCCCAGCGCACCTTCCGACGGTCACCTCGACCCACTCAGACCTCCTCCGCCTCTTTGCCCTTCGCCAGCTCGGCGCTGCGTTTCCTCGCTGCATCGATGGCGTTGAGGAACGCCGCCCGAACCCCGGCCTGCTCCAGCTCCCGGATCGCGGCGATCGTTGTCCCTCCGGGAGACGTCACCATCTCCCGAACCTCCACCGGGTGCATCCCCGTGTCCCGGAGCATCTTGGCCGTGCCCAACATGGTCTGAACGATCAGTTCGGTGGCCGCGTCGCGCGATATCCCCAACAAGATGCAGCCGTCGATCATGGCCTCGGCCAGCAGGGCGAAGTACGCCGGGCCCGAGCCCGATGTGGCGGTCACCGCGTCCTGATGCTTCTCCGGAAGCCGTAGAACCTTCCCCACGGAGCTGAGGAGCTCCTCGGCCACAGCCAGGTGCTTGTCCTCTGCATGCGCGCCGGGGCTGATCACCGAGAGCGCCTCGTCCACCAGCACGGGCACGTTCGACATCACCCGCACGACCGGGACGCCGGGAGGAAGAAGGTTCTCGATGAACTCGCATCGGATGCCGGCAGCGAAGCTGATCACCAGATGGTCCGTCCCGATCGCGTCCCGTACCTGAGCGACCAATGCCTCCATGTCCTGGGGCTTCACGGTGATCACCATCGTTGGAGTCCACCGCGCGGCCTCCTCGTTCGAGAGCGTGGTGCTGACCCCATGCCGCTCGGCAAGCTCCGCCGCCCGTTCCTCTCGGCGGCACGTCACGATGATCTCGTCCTTGCTCCTTCCGCCCGAGCGGATCAATCCGGCGATCAGCGCCTCCCCCATCTTCCCGCCGCCGAGGAAGGCGACTCGCTGATCGCTCATCCGCTCCTCCTCAGTAGGTTGGTCACGAAGAACCACACGTTCGCTGGTCGCTCCGCGAGACGCCGGGTCAGATACGGATACCACTTGTCGCCGTACGGGATGTACGTCCGAACGCGGTACCCCTCAGCGGCGAGCCGTTCCTGCAGATCCCGCCGGATCCCGTAGAGCATGTGGAACTCGAACCGTTCCCTGGGGATTCCACGCTGTTCCACGAAGCGGCGAGCGCCTTCGATGAGGCGAGGGTCGTGCGTGGCGAGGTGAACGGGGGAACCCGCCGAAAGGAGCGTCGCTGACAGGCGGGCGAAGTTTCGATCCACATCGGAGCGTTTGGACGGAGGCTCCAGATAGGCGCCCTTGCACACCCGAACCGTTGCCCCCTCTCGAGCCAGCTCCCGGACGTCGCCCGCCGAGCGATGCAGGTACGCCTGGACGCACACGCCCACGTTGGAGTACCGCTTTCGAAGAGCCCGATACGAGCTCAGGGTGCGCTCCGTGTATGCAGACGCCTCCATGTCGATCATCACCAGTGTCGATCCAGCCACCTCGAGGACGCGCGCCGCGTTCTCCAGACACGTGGCCCCGGATACGTCGAGACCCAGCTGGGTGAGCTTGATCGAGATGTTGGCGTCGGAAAGACGCTCTTCCTGGATCCGTTTGAGCGCGAGGACGTACGCGTCCGCGGCCGCCGACGCCTGCTCGGGAGATGCCACGTTCTCTCCCAGGTGATCCAGCATGGCTGCGATGCCGCGGGCATTCAGAGTTCTGGCCACCCGGATCCCATCCCCCAGCGTCTCCCCGGCCACGAAGCGGAGGGCCACGCGCCGAACCAGTCCGCCTTCCTGTGCCAGCCGCCGCACGAAGGGGAGTCCCGTGGCCCACAGGATGGGGGCCCGGAACAGCGGACCTGCCATCCCTCAGACCACCCTGGCCCCGAGGATGTTCTCGATGTGCGTGAGCGCCCATCGATTGACGGCCTCGTTGTCGTGCCCCGGCGTGTTGAAGGTCTCCACCCCATTTCGGTGCACGAAGACCCGGTAGTCCCGGTTTCGAAGGTCGGCGGTTGTGTGCAGCACGCAGATGTCGGTGCACAGCCCGATGACGTGAACCTCGTCGGGTCCGAGATCGCGGAGGATCTCGTCGAGCCTCGTCCCGTGGAACGCCGAATATCTCGTCTTCTGCACCACGGCGGCCGCCTCGGGCTCGAATGCCCGAAGCTCCTCCACCAGGTCATGCTCGTCGGTCCCGACGATGCAATGTGGAGGGAACATCTCGAACTCCGGATCCCCTTCCCGGTGACTGTCCTTGGTGAAGATCACGGGTGTCCCGGCGGACTGCTCTTCCTCCACGATCTTGCTGATCCGGGGGAGCGCCGCGGTACAGGTGTCGCTGGCAAGGTTCCCCTTCCGGGTGAATCCCTCCTGCGTATCGACGGTGATCAGCACTCGCCCCGGCATTTCACCCGAAGTATATCGATGGGTGGGATCAGGCCCTGGCCAAAGGAAGAGGCCCGAGGGACCTCTGGCTCGTCGCCGCGTCCTGCGAGAC
>OCZV010000709.1_pt1 | contig 12004 bp, 11 predicted proteins | sample 1539051 | NCBI WGS metagenome assembly OCZV01 (sample SAMEA3113581, study PRJEB22503) | soil metagenome
GGAACGTACTGGGCATCCTGGTCTCGGGCTGGGGACGCGGCGCGGCGTTCGCCATACCTGCCGACCTGGCCTGGCGTACCGCGGGGACGCTCTCGGAGCGGGGCTCCGTCAAGCGCGGATACCTCGGCATCCTGAGCCAGCCGGTGCGCCTCCCCGACGGACAGCGGCTCGGCCTCTCGCAAAGGGGCGGATTGCTGGTCGTAGGCGTGGAGGACGGCAGTCCCGCGGGGCGTGGCGGCCTCATCGTAGGCGACATCCTGGCGACGCTGGACGGACAGCCCGTCGAGGACACCGACGACCTGCTCGTGCTGCTGGCCGGAGACAGGGTCGGCCGTCCTGTACCCGTCGGGGTCGTGCGCGGCGGCGAGCTCGCGGAGATCGAGATCACCGTGGGCGAGCGCGGTTAGGAGTTCGGGAGATGGCCGAATTGTCCTCAGACTCCTCCGCCGTCCGGATGATAGAGGACGTACAGAGGAGCGTCGTACAGGTACGAAGTAGCGGCCGGGGTATCGGCGCTGGTGTGATCTGGCCAGGCGACGGCCTCGTCCTGACGAACCATCATGTGATCTCAGGACGACGCAGGAGAGGCAACATCAGGGTGGCCCTCCACGACGGCCGGACGCTCGACGCCGATGTAGTAAAGAGCGGCCGGAGGTTGGACCTCGCGCTGCTCAGGTTAGAGGGCGACCTCGGAGACCTGCCGCCTGCTCCCGTCGGGGACTCTGACGCCCTGCGCGTCGGCGAACTGGTCTACGCTATCGGGCATCCCTGGGGCCGGGTGGGGGCCGTGAGCGCCGGCATCGTTGGCGGTGTCGGCGAAGTTCGCGGGCAAGGCCGGGCTTCCTCCGCGCGCTACGTACGGTCGGACGTCGCCCTCGCGCCGGGATATTCGGGCGGACCGCTCCTGAACGCAAGGGGTGAGGTCGTCGCCATCAACGCCATGATATTCGGCCTTATGGCGCTCTCTATCCCAAGCAACGCGGCGCAAGCCTGGGTCGCCGGAGAACGCCGTCCGCGGCTCGGCATCGGGGTCTTGCCCGTCGAGGTGCCCGTATATCTGCGCCGGGAAGCCGGACCTGCCGGGCTCGTGATCGCCGGCGTAGAGACAGGTGGCGCTGCCGACAGGGCCGGCCTGCTGGTCGGCGATGTCTTGCTCGCCATCGCCGGGAAGCCGCTCGGGGAGGCAGGGACCTTGTTGGAGACAGTGGCGCATGCAGGTGATGTTGTCTCCTTGCGGGTCATGCGCGGCGGTAAAATCATGGTCATGGAAGTGCGCCTGGAAGAGTCGGGACGCGCCGCATGACGCATACGCGGGTGTTCGTCGTGGCCCCCACGCCAACCATGCGGGCGGGGCTGCGTTCGATGCTCGCGGCCGTCGACTTGCTGGTGGTCGGCGAGGCCGGTCTGGCCGCAGGGCCCGTTCCCCCGCTCTCTGGTGCCGACGTGGTGCTCGTGGCTGACGAGGAGTTGCTCGAAGAGACCGCGCTCTCCGTCTCGGAAGACGGTACTCAGTCGCTACTGCTGCTCTCGGAGGACGAGGGCACGGCGTCCAGGCTGCGCACCCTGTCTCTAAGGGGTTGGGGCGTCGTGCCGCCTGACGCCCCGTCCGAAGAGCTGGGTGCCGCTGTCGCCGCGGTGGCCCAGGGCCTGACCGTGCTCCCGAAAACCCTGGCCGAGCGGTTGTTCGACGAGCCTGCTGCGGCAGTCGAAGAACTCTCGGAGCCACTGACCGCGCGTGAGAGCGAGGTGCTCGGCCTGCTCGGGCGCGGGCTGTCCAACAAGATGATCGCACGCGAGCTACACATCAGCGAACATACCGTCAAGTTCCACATCTCCTCGATCTACGCCAAGCTCGGGGTGAGTAACCGCGCCGAGGCGGTCAGCCAGGGCGCGCGACACGGTCTGATCTCTCTTTGAGAGAGCAACTCAGCACGCTCAGGCTTCGCCTTCGCTTGTCAGCACTTCAGCTTGTCAGCCTTTGCTTTCGCTGATCATCGGGCGCTCGGAGGCGAACGCGTGGATTGCGGAGGATCGGTAGCTGTGCAAGTTGGATTGAGCGAACCATCGCTAACGCGTATCTTCTACTCCCGGTATAGAATGGAGTCGGCCATGCGGGGTGGTGGAAGGCAGGGCAATCTCGGGCTCTCCTATGAAAGCGGCGATTCTGGCTATCCTGGCACTCCTCTTTGTTGGGTGCGAGAGAGTTCGGGATACCGGGACGTCGCATTCTGCGGGCGGTAATAGACAGCCTGAACCTGTAATGTACCAGGAGCCTACACGGGTTATCGTTACCAGCGACGACGCCTCGCTCCCTGACGGTTGCCACCCCCGGCAGGTGGCAGGGCTCGTGATCTCCTTCGTCAATGCCTTCAACAGCGGGGATCAGGCCAGCCTGTCCCGCATCTTCTTCCTGTCCGAGGGTCCCAGTCCCCCTGATTTCGCGGATAGGAGCTATGATCCGTGGTCATGGTACACCGTAAGCGAAGTCGATACGGAAGGCAGAATAGAGAGCGGCTTCGTTACCTACGATCAGGGCGAACTGCTCCGGTACTTCGCCAAGAGACACAGAAAGGGAGAGCAACTGAGGCTGCTCAAGATCAGCCTGACGCAGACGGGCCTGCTCGGCAAAGAAGATAACGTCGGCTTCGTCTACGTCCTCAACCGGACCGCCAGGGACCTCGAACCTGGCCTCGGTGGACCGGCGCGCATAGCCTCGGGCCAGGGGACGATCAACTGCACGAACCGCCGCATCTTCGCCTGGCGCATGGATATGAAGGCCGAAGATAAGCGTACGGCCCGCGAAGCCGCCAACTGGCTGTGTACCGACCCGCCCGGTTGGAAGCCGGGCAAAGCCGTCGTCGCGTGTACTTGAGGGGTCAGCACGTAGAGTGCCACCCCAGAAACCTCTTATGCTAGTGCTTCTATTCCCTGGCGGCCGGGTAGGATCAAATGCAGGTCTCCGAACTCGTGCCAGAGGTAGCCTCTTTTCAGGGCTTCGGAGTAGGCGACTTCGAGATGCTCCGCGCCGGATGTGGCAAGTGGGCATTCCGACACGCTTCCGACGAGTGCCTCCAGCATCGACAGATGGGTGGAGCGCGGTTCGTGCAGCCCGGTCAGCATCGCGTCAACGGACCGTATGCCGCGCTCCGGGGTTATGAAGACTCCGGTCCAGCCCTCGCCAGGGTGTGTCGAGCCGTCTCTATCGGTGACCGTCTCGAGGGCGCGCACGACTGTGGTCCCGACTGCGACCACCCTGTGTCCCGCCGTGCGGGCCGCGTTGATCGCGGCTGCGGTCTCAGGTGGGACACGGTAGAACTCCTCATATGGCGGTTCGTCTTCTTCCAGGCTTGCTACGCCCGTGTGCAATACGAGCGGCACGACCCTGACCCCATTCGCGACGAGGCGAGTGATCAGCTCCGGCGTAAAAGCCCTTCCCGCCGAAGGCATCTCGGCGCTACCTACCTCAGTGGCGTAGACCGTCTGGTAGTAGACCGCCGGCCAGCTCTCCCTGACGTAGCGGTACTTGATCGGTGACCCGTTACGCTCCAGATAATCATTGAAGTTCACAGGCAGGTTCAGGGTGGAGATCCAGAGCCGGTTGGGCACTTCGTCGCGCTGCCGCCTCTCCGATAGATAAGGGGTGTGCAGGACCATGCTGGCACCTGCAGGGAGTGACACGATCTCACCAGACTCACCGTCGAGCACAGGTTCATCGCCGGAGGATGATCTCAACTCGACGACCCAAAGGTCCGCCGGCAGGCGGGTCGAGAGGTGCACGGTTAGGGGCGCGCCGTCCCTGCGCTCGGCGGGGAGCGCGGCTTTCATTGTGCCGCTGGTGTTGACGACGAGGGTATCTCCGGCACTGAGAAACTCGGGGAGGTCGCCGAACGTGGAGTGGACGACGCTATTATCCTCCAGGTAGGAGACCATCAGGCGGACTTCGTCGCGGCGCAGTCCTCGTGCCTCGGGCGGCTCGCCGGCCTCCAGTTCTGGAGGCAACTCGAAGTGGAGCGGGGATCTCGCCTCAGGATAGTCGGGAAAAGAGTCTATGGTTTCCAAAGCTTCTGTAATAGTGTTGGACAATTTGGCCCTCTCCTTCTATGAATCAGCGGCTGTTGTGCCCACCCTCGCGGCCACCTCGCGGGCCTCGTAGCGTCCGCTCGGCAGGTCGCCCGTCAGGAGCTTGATGAACCCGGGGACGCTCTCTTCCGGGAGCGGTCGGTCGCTGATGTCCTCGTCGGGGAACGCTTCCTGTTGCATCTGGGTCCTCATATCGCCGGGGTCGACCCGGTAGACGCGCAGCCCGGGGTTCTCGGCCGCGAGTATATTGGAGAGCTGTTCCAGTGCGGCCTTGCTCGACCCGTATCCGCCCCAGCCTTCGTACGGCTCGACAGCGGCGTCGCTCGTGACGTTGATAATGCGCGCCTGTGGTTTCAGTTCGTTGTTGAGCGCCTGGATGAGCGCGAGTGGTGAGATCACATTGTTACGGTAGACCTGTTCGAGCGTATCGAGCGGATAGTCGAGCAAGTCCGGCTGGGGGCTCGGGCCGAGGATGCTGGCGTTGTTGACGAGCGCGTCTACGCCGCCGACCTCGCGTGCCGCCTCAGCGAGATCCTCTCGATGTTCCGGGTCGGTAACGTCTCCAGAGATGGCGATTACGTGCGTGTATCTGGACAGTTCGGCGCGGGCGCTCTCCAGGGCTTCCTCGGTGCGGGCGTCGATGATCAAGGTCCAGCCGTCTTCGGCCAAGGTGCGAGCGAGCGCCAGGCCAAGGCCGCGGGAGGCGCCCGTGATCATCGCCGTGCGATCCGATGGTTCTCCGCTCATTTCGTATGCCTCCTCATTTTGTTTGAATACAATGTATCGCTCTGTCCGATGCCGGGAAACGTCAGGAGGGACGGTTTTCGGCCTGTACTTTGGTACAGTACGGCTTCTGGCAACGGGACAGTAGGACACCTGGGGTCTCATCGCTCCGCTGTTGTGAAATGCGCTGATCGAAATGGTTTAGCGGGTTAGGGGGCCTCCACGAGCCCGCGGCGGACGGCGATCCTGGCTGCCTCGGTACGGTTCTTGGCTTCGAGCTTGGCGAGGATGGAGCCGACGTGGAACTTGACCGTCCGTTCCGAGATAAAGAGTCGCTCAGCGATCTCGGCGTTCTTCAGGCCGCGGGCGAGGAGCGCGAGAACCTCGAGTTCCCTCGATGTGAGGCGGCGGTTCGAAGGGACGTTCTCCTCACCCTCTATACGCTCCAGCAGCCTGTCTGCGACGGCAGGCTCGAGGAGGGAACCTCCGGCCTGGACGGTGCGGATGGCGCCGAAGATCTCCTTTCGGGAAGCGCCCTTGAGCAGGTAACCGCGGGCACCCGCGCGCAAAGAGCCGAGTATTCGAGCGTCCGTGTCGTAGGCCGTGAAGACGACGGTACGTGCGCGAGAGCCAGCGTCGCGGAGCCTCTCCAGGGCCTCCACGCCGTCGGTCCCAGGCATCTCAAGATCTAGAAGTATCACATCAGGGTCCAGGATCGCTGCCAGCCTTACGACTTCTTCCCCGTCTGCGGCCTCGCCCACCACCTCGAAGTCAGGCTGGGTGCCGAGCACGGCGACGAGGCCCTCGCGCAGCATAGGATGGTCGTCGGCGACGAGGAGCCTTACCTTATCCACCCTGCAGCCCTTCGAGTGGAACGGTAACATAGAGGCGCGTACCCTCGCCGGGGCCGCTCTCCGTCTCCAGAGAGCCGCCGAGCATCTCGACCCTCTCCCTCATGCCGACGATGCCATGCCGATCATCCCCGACGCTGGAAGGGTCGAAACCGTGGCCGTCGTCCCTTACGATGAGTTGCACTGTCTCCGGTGTGGCCACTAGCCTGACCGTTACGCGGCTTGCGCCGGCGTGGCTGGCGATGTTGGTCAGAGCTTCCTGGCAGACGCGGTAGAGGGCGGCCTCGACCCGCGGCGGGAGCGGGCGACTGCCGTTCACAGCCCTGAATCTCGTGGCCACGTCCGTCTCTGCTTCCCAGCGGTCGACGAGAGTCTTTAGCGCCTCGGGGAGGGAGCGGCCTTCGAGTGGGGCGGCGCGGAGGTCGAGTACCGAGCGCCGGGCCTCATCAAGGTTGGAACGGGTGAGTGAGAGGGCGCGGCGCAGCGGTTCGCGGGCGCGCTCCGCGCCGGACTCGTCGTCGAGCAAGGCTTCGGCCGACTCGAGCTGGAGTCCCGTGGCAGTAAGCCCCTGAGCGAGGGTGTCGTGGATCTCACGCGCCAGGCGGTTGCGCTCCTCGACGGCGCCCAGCCTGGCGCTGCGGTCGAAGAGGCTGGCCCGTTCGACGGCGATAGCCAACAGGTCGCCTATGGTGGAGAGGAGCTGCAGGTCTTCTGGAGAGAGGCCTCGCCACTGGGGGCTCGCGACGTTCATTACGCCAAGCTTCTTCTCCCCGGCGTAGAGGGGGATACTGGCGTGGTAACGTAGACCGCCGGTGCCGTCGACCAGGCCGTCAAGACGGCTGCAAGTGAGGACGTTGACGTTGGCAGCGCCTTCCAGGTCGCCCCTCTTGTAAGTGTCCAGGCAATAGCAGTAGCCCGAGCCGTCCATGCGGCTCGGGTCGTCCGCGAGGGCAGGAGGGAGGTTGCGGGCCGCAGCCAGGTAGGGCTCGGGAGAAGAGTCGTCTATGAGCCAGATCCAGGCTGTACGCAATCCCAGTAGCTCGGCCACCTGCGACAGCGTGAACCCGAGGGCCTCGCCAAGCTCGACAGAGCGGTTGAGCTCGCGGGCGATCTCGTTGAGCACCGAGAGCTCGTGGTTGCGCCGCTCCAGGTCTCTGGTCTCTCGCACCTCAGAAGCATCGGGCATCGCGTCCGTACCTCCTCTCGCGAGAGTTTATCAGCGGGATACCAGGGCCGGAAACAAGCCGTTTGGATGATGGGATGCTCGGTGCGGAGCCGCCGGAAGGTTAGTGGCCCCGTTTGTTCCTGAACCGGCGTCGCCTGAGGACGTAGGCGAGGAACACCAGCGCGACGAGTCCGATGGCGCCGTAGCCGAGGGACCTCACGATGGCGAGCAGCTCCTCCCAATACTGGCCGAAGACGTACCCGACCAGCGAGTAGGTCACGGCCCATACGACTCCAGCGGCCAGGTTGTAGGGGAGAAACCTGTAGTACTTCATCCTGGTTACCCCGGCGAAGAGTGGGGTCATGCTGCGCAGACCCGGTCCGAAGCGTCCGACGAAGACGGTCTTCCCACCGTGCGCCTCGAAGTAGCGTTCCACCCTGGCGAGGCTCTTCTCGTTGACCAGGAAATGGAGGAAACGCATCTTGAGGATGCGGTAGATCATGGGTCTACCGCCGATGCGCCCGATCCAATACACGGAGTTGTCGGAGATGAAGGCCCCCGCGAAGCCGCTTAGCATCACTAGCGGGAGCGCGAGTCGTCCGCCGTTGGCGAACAACCCGCCTGCCAGCAGAACGATATCCCCCGAAGCAGGGAGACCGAAGTTGTCCAGGGCCGCCCCGAAGAGTATTACCAGGTAGCCGTGGGCTACGAGCAGGTTCGTTACGAAACCCAGTACACCGCTGGGTGAGTTTGGGATGGATCTGATGAAGTCCAGAAGGCTTTCCATGCGCCGGAGGGGTTATACCACGCCGCACGCACCTGCATACGTAACGGTTGACGCGTGCCGGAAGCCCGGCTATGCTGCTCAAGGACATAACAGGGGGTGAAGGGGCCCAGGAAGCCGGTGCGAGTCCGGCACGGTCCCGCCACTGTAACCGGGGAGCGAACCCCAAGAGGCCACCGCCGCAGCGGGAAGGCAGGGTAAGCACAGAGCCGGGAGTCAGGAGACTGGCCTTTCGCCCGTGACCCCAAACCGGGGCGAGGACCCCGAGAAGGAGACATCTATGGAGAAGATCCTCGGGCGGAGACACCCTTCGACCCTGCCGCTGTGGAGCCTGCTTACCCTGGCTCTGTTGCTCGTCGCGTTGTTCGTCCTCCTCTCGGCCAGCGGGGCCCTGCTCGCACCACTCCTGGGGCAGGCCGCGGGCCCCTTCGACTACCTGCACGAGTTCGCCCACGACGGGCGACACCTGCTCGGCGTTCCCTGCCACTAGGGCCACCCGTGGTCTCGGCCTACCTGCGCCGCGGCATGGCCGCCGGGTTGCTCGCCGGCCTCCTCGCCGGCCTCTTTGCCTTCCTCGTCGGGGAGCCCATCCTCGATCGGGCAATTGCACTCGAGGAGGTCTCGGCTGGCGACCACCACGAGGAGGTCTTCTCCCGCCCGACCCAGAAGATCGGCCTGTTTTTCGCCACGGGACTCTTCGGGGTGACTGTAGGTGGGGTGTTCGGTATCGGCTACGCCTTCTTTCGCGAACGTCTGGCCGCTGGCAGTGATTTCAAGCGCAGCATCTTCCTGGCCGGTGCCATCTTCGTGGGGGCGTTCTTGATCCCCTACCTCAAGTATCCGGCCAACCCGCCATCCGTCGGCGACCCCTCCACTATCAGGGAGCGCACCTTGGCCTACTTCACGCTCGTCGCCCTCTCGCTCCTCGCCATCCTCCTTGCCTGGCTGGCCGCAAGGACGCTCAGGTCACGTGGTGTCGGCGCCTCGCGACGTCGTCTGACGGTCGGCGCTGGCCTGGTCGTCGTCGTCGGCGTGCTGTTCTTGCTCTTGCCTGCTGCGCCATCCGCCGATGGATTTCCGTCAGGGACGCTCTGGGCATTCAGGCTCTCTTCTTTCGGTACCCAGCTGGCCTTTTGGGCCGGGCTCGGACTACTCTTCGGGGTGCTGTGTGAGCGTGCCAGGAGGAAGGGCGTGACCGCATGAACGGAGCCCTACTCGTCGCAGGGACCCACTCCGATGCCGGAAAGAGTGTCGTCGTGGCCGGCATCTGCCGCTGGCTGGCGCGCGAGGGTGTAAGCGTCGCGCCGTTCAAGGCCCAGAACATGGCCCTCAACTCCTTCGTGACGCGGGAGGGCGCTGAGATGGGACGCGCCCAGGCCTCCCAGGCCGCCGCCGCGATGATAGAGCCCGAGGTGGCCATGAACCCGATCCTGCTCAAGCCCTCCGCCGAAAGGACCACGCAGGTCGTCGTGCGCGGCAAGGTACGGGCGAACGCTAGCGCCACAGGCTACGGGGAGATGAAGAAGACGCTGATGCCCGTGGTGCTGGAGTCGCTCGAAGCGTTGCGGCGGCGTTTCGACGTTGTCGTCTGCGAAGGTTCGGGGAGTCCTGCGGAGATCAACCTGCGGGAGAACGACCTCGCCAACATGGGTCTGGCGCGTGCCGCCGACCTGCCTGTCCTCCTCGTTGGGGACATCGACCGCGGCGGCCTCTTCGCGAGTCTCTACGGGACGCTCGCACTCCTCTCGCCGGAGGACCAGTCCCTCGTCGCAAGCTTCCTCGTCAACAAGTTCAGGGGTGATCCAGCGGTCCTGGCCCCAGGCCTGGAACGGATGACCTCTTTGACAGGCCGCCCGTTCCTCGGGACGCTGCCCTGGATCCCCGGTCTCGGCCTCGACGGGGAAGACTCCCTGGCCCTCGACGCCCCACGACCCGTGAAGCCTCCGCTGGGCCGCGACGTGCTAAGCGTCGCCGTCGCCCGCCTCGGACGGATCAGCAACTTCACGGACTTCGACGCCCTGGCCCATGAGCCCGGGGTCTCCGTGCGCTTTACCGGATCGGCGGAAGAGATACTGGATGCTGACCTCGCCGTCCTCCCAGGAACGAAAGCGACGGTCGAGGACCTGAAACTGCTCCGCTCACGCGGAATCGACCATGCCTTCGCCGAAAGGGCGAAGCGTGCCCTGCCCACGCTGGGAATCTGCGGCGGCTACCAGATGCTAGGCAGGCGCATCGAGGACGGCGTGGAGAGCGGCGAGGCTGAAGTCCTTGGGCTCGGACTCCTTCCCGTCGAGACCTCCTTCGAAGTGGAGAAGATGCTAGGACGTCCACAAGGATGGGCGCCTGGTTTCGGGGGCGCGGAAGTAGCAGGGTATGAGATCCACCACGGAAGAGTCAGGCGAGAAGGAGGCGACCCTCTCTTCGATACCGTCGAAGGCACCGAGGGCTGCCGCTCAGGAGCGACGCTCGGCACGTCCTGGCACGGCATCCTAGAGTCAGACGGCTTCCGTCGCGCCCTGTTGCTATGGGTGACCGAAGATCGCGGCCTCGACTGGAAGCCGGGCGACATGCCGTTCGCCGCAGCCCGCGAAGCGCAACTGGAGAAGCTCGGGAATCTGGTGGCGGATCACATAGACCGTGAAGCCCTGCTGAGATTGATAGACGAGGGGCGGCCCTCGGGACTGCCCGTCATCGGGCTACAGGCCAGGGGCTACAAGCCTCAAGAGGGGAATGGCGACGGATTGTTGACGGGGACGGCAGAGCCTGTGGGTCTGCCCCCGAACGCGCCCGTAAACCTGAAAGCTGAAACCTGATGCCTGAAACCTCGAGATCTAAGCTGCTTTTCCTTACCACCGCCGACACCGAGATCCTGGCCGCCGCTAGAGCCTCGGAACGTCTGCCCGAAGGTTTCCCGAAGCTCTTGTGTACCAACCCTGTTGTGCTGGAAGACCCCGCGGCGTACTTCGAGAGGGAGTTGCCTGGGGCCGGGGCGGTCCTAGTGCGGCTGCTCGGCGGACGGAAGGCCTGGCCAGAGGGACTCGATGAGTTGCGGCGGCGGTGCGCGCGGCTTAGGGTTCCGCTGCTCGCCTTCGGCGGAGAGGCCGAGCCGGACGCACAGCTGACCGCACTCTCGCCCGTTCCTTCGGGCACAGTGCTGGAGGCTTTCGAGTACCTGCGTCACGGCGGCGTCCGTAATACCGAGAACCTGCTCCGCTTCGTCGCCGACACCGTTCTCATGGAAGGCTACGGCTTCGAGCCTGCGTCGCCGCTGCCAGAGGTGGGGGTCTACCATCCGGGGTTGCCCGAGGGCTCTACGGGCGAAGAACTGCTCGCGCGGCACGATCCGGCGCGGCCTACAGTAGGAGTTATCTTCTACCGCGCGCACTGGATGAGCGGGAACACAGCCTTCGTGGATGCGCTCGTCGAGGCGCTGGAGGCCGCCGGGGCCGACGCCCTGCCTGTCTACTGCTACTCGTTGCGGGCAGGTCCTGGCGGACAGGTACAAGGGCTGGAGCTCCTGAAAGAAAGAGTAGATTGCCTCGTCACCACCGTCCTCGCCGGTGGTGGGTCCAACGCGGCGGACGCCAGGAGATCCGGCTCTCCCCAGGAGTGGCTGGAGTGGGACGTCCCGGCACTCGAAGAGCTCGGAGTCCCCGTCATACAGGGCATCTGCACGACCTCGACGCGGGAGGCCTGGCTCGCCTCCGACGCCGGCCTCTCCCCGCTGGACACAGCCTGGCAGGTGGCCATACCGGAGTTCGACGGGCGTATCATCGGGGTTCCCTTCTCGTTCAAGGAACGCCTGGGCGAAGACTCGCCCGTCGGCGCCCCGCTCACCCTCTACAAAGCGGACCCCGAACGCACCGCCCGCCTCGCAGGGCTCGCGGCGCGCTTCGCCAGACTCGGGCGTATCCCGAACTCGGAGAAGAGAGTCGCCGTTCTGCTCTCCAACTACCCGACCAAGCACTCGCGGGTAGGGAACGCCGTGGGACTGGATACCCCGGTGAGCGCCATCAAGTTGCTGGACGCAATGCGGGAGGCGGGCTATACGGTGGAGGGTGTGCCAGAGAGAGGGGACGAACTCATCCACTCGCTCATCGGGGCTGGGGGTCATGATCTGGAGTTCCTGACCGGGGACCAGCTCCGGAACGCTGCCGGACGCCTGGATGCGAAACGCTACGCGGAGTGGTTTGGCCGGCTGCCAGAGGAACTGCGGAGCGACGTCGAGGAGCATTGGGGGAGGCCGCCGGGGGATCTGTACGTTGATGGCGACGAGTTCGTCGTGGCTGGACTCTCCTTCGGAAACGTCTTCGTGGGCATCCAGCCGCCGCGGGGATTCGGGGAGAACCCGATCGCGATCTACCACGACCCCGACCTCCCGCCGACCCACCACTACCTCGC
>OCZV010000710.1_pt1 | contig 11999 bp, 11 predicted proteins | sample 1539051 | NCBI WGS metagenome assembly OCZV01 (sample SAMEA3113581, study PRJEB22503) | soil metagenome
CGGCATAGGCCGCTGCCACCTCCGGCCCGGCGTCGGGCGCGAGCTCCTGGCGCACGGCGGCGGCGTCGCCGCGCGCCAGGGCGCGTCGATGGATCTCGAGCGGCGCAGCCAGGTCGCCGAGCGCGGCCGTCGGATCGAACGGCGGCGGCGGCACGAGGTCCTGGGCGACGGCGCCGGGATCGGGCGCCACGGAGGGTGGCGCGATGAGCGGCGCCCGGACATCGCCCGTTACCCCGCCGGCGGCGCCGAGGGCCTCGAGCAGGCGCCGCTCCCAGGTCTGCGCGCGCTCGGCCAGGGCCGAGTCGCCGGCCCTCAGCCGGTCGAGCACGACGGCGCCGGCCGCCGCGTGGCGTCGCTCCTCCTCGATGGCGCGGGTCAGGATGCGACGCGTGGGTGGCTCGTACACGGGGTTGGCGACGGCCAGGTGGCGCTCGTAGACCGTCGCCAGGTGCGGCTTGAGCACCCGATAGATCGCGGTAATGCGCTCGACGGTCTGCCCGGGCGCCTCGGCTGTCTCCATCAGGTCCAGCAGCGCGACGACCGCGGGACCGGCTGGCTCCGACTGCTGGGCGGGCGCGCGCAGTTCCGGCAACCGTCGGCCCCACAGGTCCGCGTGCTGGGCGCAGTCCCAGACGTGGCGGCCGAACAGCAGCTTGGCAGGAAGCTCGGGCGTGAGGGCAATCCAGCCGCCGAGCACGCGCATCATCCGCTCTTCGATGTAGCGGTAGTGGCGAATACGCCGGGCGGCGACGTCGACGGAGAAGTGACCGGCGAGTCGGTGCGCGGTCAGCTAGTACACCTGGGAGCGCTGCGTGCTCTTGATGAGCCGCTCGATCTCCTCCTCGGTGAAGCCGGCCAGCCGCCGCGCGTCCTTGGCGATCGAGATCGGCACGTCGTCGTGGTGGCCGTCCTGCCGCTGGCCGCCGAGGTTGAACCGGTCGTCGATCGAGTCCTGGAACTCGATGGCCCGCCGCCGGCGCGCGGGGTCCCCCCGGGTCAGCTCGTTGAGCCAGCGCGAGCCCATGCGAACGTGGGTGATCTCGTCGGCCAGCACATAGTCCACCGAGCACTCGAGCACGGGATCGTCGATCTTCTTGGCGATGTGGATCAGTTGGTTGAAGACATCACAGGCCAGGCCCTCGAGGCCCCGGTTGACCCCGGCAACGCGGGCGGCGGCGTCCTCCGCGCAGGCGCAGCGCCAGAGGAGCGTGGTTTCCGGGAACTCGCCGACACGGCCGCCCAGATGGTCGAGCAGCCCCAGGTAGGTCTCGACGTGGCGTGACTCGTCCCACACCTGCCGGGCCATGTCCACGGTGAACTCCCAGGGCGCGTCGGGAAAGTCGTAGACCGTGCGCCCGGCGCCCTCCATGGCCTGAAGCTCGCCGACCAGGATGCCGTGCACGCGGTCGCGCATGGACTCTCGGCTGGACAGGTCGGGAAACGGCGGCATCCCCTGCTCGACCTTGAGGCTGCCGACGTCGCGCGTGCGCATCCGCACGAAACGATCCTCGCGCGCGAGCTTGTCATAGGCGATCGGGCGATCCATTCCGGGCCCCCTGCTGATCACTGAATTGCTGTTCAGTGAGTCTCAACGAAGTCTAAACGATGCCCACCCCACGGGCAACCGGTGCATCGATCTCGCGTCGTGGCGGGCTACACCCGCTCCTTGAATTCCTTGCCGAGCAGGCCCTCCGGCCGCACCAGCAGCACCAGGATGATGATGATGAAGGCCAGCGTGTTCTTGAACTGGATGGTCAGGTAGGCGCCGGTCCAGGATTCGGCCACACCCAGGAGCAGGGCGCCGAGCACGGCGCCCGGCAGACTGTTGAGCCCGCCGAGCACGGCAGCGGCGAAGCCCTTGAGGAACGGATCGAGCATGAAGAACGGGTCGAGCAGCAGCGCCGGCGCCAGGAAGACCCCGGCCACGACGCCGAGCGCGGAGGCCGCCGCCCACGACACGCTCAGCACCAGCCGGGTCGGGATCCCCAGGGTCTGGGCGGCCATGACGTTCTCCGAAGTCGCCCGCATGGCCAGGCCCAGGCGCGTCTTCTGCACGAGCAGGTAGAGCAGCACGGATCCCACCAGGCCGGCAGCCATGGTCGCCAGCGAGAGCTGGCTGATCACGACCAACCCGATCTTGTACGTCTTCGTGTCGGAGATGGGGAACGGCAGCGAGACCGGCTCGGCCCCCCACAGGTAGACCACCACGCCCTGGATCATCAGGGCCAAGCCGAGCGTGAGGATCACCATGCCGAGCAGGTTGGCGCCACGGCGCTGGGCGCGCACGAGGACCACGAAGTAGAACACGATCCCGACGGCCGCGCCGGCGGCCAGGCTGGCGAGCAGGGCGACCGGGAACGAGACCCCGCGCGAGAGCAGAGTGAACGCCACGAACGTCGCCAACGTGGCGACGTCGCCGTGGGCGAAGTTCAGCACGCGCGTGGAGCGGTAGATCAGCACGATCCCCAGCGCCACCATCGCGTACAGGCTCCCGGCCGAGAGCCCGGTCAAGCCGTACTGGAGCAGCTTCTCCATGTCATCGACCGTTGGGGCGCCTGCGCAGCGTCCTCGGCGCGCGGCGGTCGGGCCCAGATCCCGGGAGGGCCTTCATCGAAACGGCCACAGCTGGAAGTAGAGGCGTGTCTTCAGCCAGCGGCCGAAGAGGCCCAGGGGCTCGAAGATGAGGACCAGGAGGATGGCCACCCCGTAGACGACCGGCACCATCTCGCGGAACTCGGAGAAGATCTTGGGGACGATCAGCACGAAGGCCGCGCCCAGGATGGAGCCCTCGATCGAGGCCAGCCCGCCGACGATCACCGCCACGAACAGCGTGATCGACTCCAGCACGTTGAAGATCTGGGGCTCGATGTGCCCCAGCACCTGTGCGTAGAGGGCGCCGTGCACGCCCGTGTAGAAGGACGAGATGGCGAACGCGAGCAGCTTGTAGCGCGTGAGGTTGACGCCGTTGACTTCGGCGGCGATGTCGGAATCGCGGATGGCGATGAACGCCCGCCCCACGTACGAGGAGATCAGGTTGTAGGTCGCGAAGGTGAAGGCCGCCAGCAGGAGGACGTAGACGTAGTACTCCCACCGGATCTTGGCCAGGCCGAACATCGGCGTCAGCGTGGCGATGGCGAGCCCCGAGCGGCCGCCGGACAACGTCTCGTAATTCACGAAGACCTGATAGACAGCGATGCCGAACCCGAGCGTGGCGATCGCGAGATACGGCCCCTTGAGCCGCAGGGAGGGAAAGCCGACCAGGACACCGGCCACGGCGGCCAGCAGGCCGGCGCCGAGCAGGGCCGCCGCGAACGGCGCGCCCCAGATCCGCAGGTGGCCGAACGTGAAGGCGCCGATGGCCAGAAAGCCGGCTTGGCCGAACGAGATCTGGCCCGTGTAGCCGATGAGGATGTTCTGCCCCATGACGCCGATCGAGTAGAGGGCGACGAGCGTCGCCAGGAAGACCATGTAGTCCGGCGCCACCCACGGGAAGACAGCCAGCGACACCAGCAGCAGCCCCAGCAGCCCCCGCGTGACCGGCCGCCGCGCGAACCGGAGGTCCTCCCGGTACGACTCGACGAGATCCATCAGTACAGCGACGCGATGAGATCGGCGTAGCGGGTCTCCAGCGCCCGCCGCTTGACCTTCTTGGTCGGCGTCACGTCGCCCTCCTCCTCGTAGAACCGCCGGGGCAGGAGCGCGAACTTCTTGATCGTCTCCGCCTGCGAGAGTGTCCTGTTGACCCGGTCCACCTCGCCGGCGATCAGCCGCACGACCTCGGCGTTCTGGGTCAGGTCCTGGAAGGTCGTGAACGGGATACGATGGTCCTGGGCGAAGGTGGTGACGTTGTCCTCGTCGATGAGGATCAGCGCCGTGAGATATCGGCGCCCATCGCCCACCACCACGGCGTCCTGGATGTAGGGGCTGAACTTCAGCTTGTTCTCGATGTAGGCGGGCGTGATGTTCTTGCCGCCGGCGGTGATGATGATGTCCTTCTTGCGGTCGAGGATCCTCAGATGGCCGCCATCCCAGGCGCCGACGTCGCCGGTGTGCAGCCACCCGTCGCGGTCGACGGTCTGCGCCGTCAGCTCCGGATCCTTGAAGTAGCCCTTGAACACGTGGGGCCCGCGCGTGAGGATCTCGCCGTCCTCGGCCAGCCGCACCTCGATCCCTGGCCATGGCTCCCCCACCGTGCCGAGCCGCGGATGGGCGACGCGCTGGGTCGAGATGACGCCAGTCGACTCCGTCATCCCGTAGCCTTCGATCAGTGGGATGCCGAGCGCCCAGTAGAACTCGAACAGCTCGGGCGAGGCCGGCGCCGCGCCGCAGACGGCCAGGCGGATCCGGTCGAAGCCGAGCCGGCGCTTGAGCGGCAGGAGCACGGCCCAGTACGCGAGCCGATAGACCAGGGCCAACGAGGTCGGCGTCCCATCGCCGCCGAACCGCGCCCGCACCCACCGGCGTCCGATGCTGACCGCCGCCCGGTACGCGGCCCGCTTCACCCACGTGGAGTTGCCCACCCGCAGCTCGACCGTGGAGGCGAGCTTCTCCCAGATGCGTGGGACGGAGCCGAAGTAGGTCGGCGACACCTCGCGCAGGTTCTGGAACAGCGTGTCGAGGCTCTCGACGAAGTTGACGACATAGCCGTTGGCGATGGCGCCGAACACCGAGATGAGGTTCTCGTACACGTGGGCGAACGGCAGATACGAGATGACCTCGTCGTCGGGTGACAGCGGGTTGACCAGCGCGCCGGCGGCCGTTCCCCACATGATCGAGTGGTACGAGAGCATGGCGCCCTTGGGTGGCCCCGTCGTGCCCGAGGTGTAGATGATCATGGCCGTGTCGCTGGCGGCGACAGAGTCCCGCCGCTCGTCCACCGCGGCAGGGTGGCGCTCGGCGAAGGCCAGCCCCTGCTTGAGAAAATCCTCGAAAAACGTCACGCGCTCGTCGGCAAAGCCCCACAGTCCTTTGGCGTCCCAGACCACGACGCGCTCGATGCGCGTCTCGCCCACGATCGTCAGCACCTTGTCGAGCTGCTCCTCGTTCTCCACGAAGATCAGTCGGGCCTCGGCGTGATTGAGCAGATAGCGGATCTGCTCCGGCGCCGAGGTCGGATACACGCCGACGGTCACGCCGCCGGCCGTCTGGATGCCGAGGTGGCAGTAGAGCCACTCGGGCCGGTTGTCGCCGATGACGGCGACGTTTTCCTGAGACCGCAGCCCGCCGGCCAGGAGCGCGGCAGCGACCGTGTGGACGGCGGCGCCATACTCGCGCCAGGTGACGCGGTGCCAGATGCCGTGCTTCTTGTAGCGGATGGCGAGCCGGTCGCCGCGCTCGGCGACCTGGCGGGCCAGCATGGCGGGCAGCGTGGGCGCCAGCGCCTGGATCATCACCATCTCCTCCTCTTGCGATAGAGGCGCCAGCCCCGGGCCGGCACCTCGACGCCGCCCACGCCGAGGTAGACCTCGCGCACGTCCTCGTTGCACTGCAGCGCCTCGGCAGTGCCCTCCAGCACGACGCGTCCGGCCTCGAGGATGGCTCCGCGCTGGGCCACGCCGAGCGCCAGCCGGGCATTCTGCTCGACGAGCAGAATCGTGGTGCCGGTCTTGCTGATCGTCCCCAGCGCCTCGTACACGATCCGGGCGATGCGGGGCGCCAGGCCGAGCGAGGGCTCGTCGAGCATCAGCAGCCGCGGCCGGCGCAGCATCGCCCGGCCGAGGGCCAGCATCTGCTGCTCGCCGCCCGACAGGGTCTCCGCCTGCTGCCGCGCGCGCTCCCTCAGGATGGGGAACATGCCGTGCACGAACTCGAGGTCCTTCCGCACGCCATCGTCGCGCCGCCCCCAGAGACCGAGCTCGAGGTTCTCGGCGACGGTCAGCTCTTTGAACAGGCCGCGATCCTCCGGGACGTAGACGACGCCGAGCCGGGCGATGCCCTCCGGCTGCCAGCCGTCGATGCGGCGGCCGTCGAAGTGGATCTCGCCCTTCTTCGGCTGGTCGCGGAGCAGCCCCGCGATCGTGCGCAGCAGCGTGGTCTTTCCCGCTCCATTCGGTCCCAGCACGGTGAAGATGCCGCCCTCCTGGATCTCCAGCGAGACGCCGAAGAGCGCATAGATCCGGTCGAAGTACAGGGTCTCGATGCTCGTGATCTTCAAGAGTGGGACTCCCCCCACACCGTCCGGTCGGCGGGAGGTGCTACTCACCGAGGTAGGCCTTGACGACGTCGGGGTGGCGCTGGACTTCGGCCGGCGTGCCCTCGGCGATCTTGATGCCGTGGTCGAGGGCCATCATCCGGTTGGCCAGGCGCGAGGCCACACGCAGGTCGTGCTCCACCAGCAGCACGGTGATGGAGAAGCGGCCACGGATCTCGTGGATCCAGTACGAGAACTCCTCCTTCTCTTCCTGCGTGAGCCCGGAGACGGGCTCGTCGAGCAGCAGCAACCTGGGCTCGGTGGCGAGCGCGCGGCCGAGCTCCACGCGCTTCTGTACGCCGAAGGCGCAGTCCGCCACGCGCGTCTTACGCACCGGCTCCAGGTCGAGGAACTCGATGATCTCCTCGCAGCGGCGCCGGTGGCGGATCTCCTCGGCGCGCTGCCGCGTCAGGGCCGCCAGGAAGTTGCGCTTGAAGTGGAGATGGCGCCCGACCATCAGGTTGTCGAGCACGGTCAGGTTGTGGAAGAGTCGCAGGTTCTGGAAGGTCCGCGCGATCCCGAGCGCGGCGACCCGGTCCGGCGAGCATCCCAGCAGCTCCTCGCCGCGGAACGTGATCGTGCCCGACGTCGGCCGATAGATCCCCGTGATGCAGTTGAACAGCGAGGTCTTGCCCGACCCGTTCGGCCCGATGACCGCACACGTCTCCCCCTCGCCCAGCGAGACGGACACGTCCTGCAAGGCCTGGATGCCTCCGAACCTCAGCGAGAGCCGACGAACCTGGAGGAGATCCCCCATGGATTGCCCGTCGAGGGCTCGCGACATCTCGTCGAGCGCGGGCTTCGCCCGCGCTCCCTCCGGGCTCAAAAATGAGGCTGGAAAATCTGAGGCGGGACGACCTCCACGTAGGAGTTGTCCGCCGCCTTGACCGCCTTCAGCAGGCGCAGGGCGTTCAGGCCATGACGCCGATTGGCTCCGAACGTGATGGGCGGGGTCAGCCCCTGGGCCGTGAACCCCTTCACACCCTCCATCGCCTCGACATAGGAATCGCGGGTCAGGTTCTTGCCCGCCCTGTTGAGGCCTTCCATGGCCAGTATCATGGCGGTGGCTCCCGCCAGCGCGGTGTTCTCCTTGCCGACCAGCTTGGGCTCCTGCTTGGTGAGGACGTCGAGGATCTTCTTCCCTGCCGGATCACCGGCCACCGCCGCGCCCGACAGGATGCTGAAGTGGGCGCCCTCCCACAGCTCGCCGAGCAACCGGTACATGATCAGGTAGTCGCCGAGTGGAAAGGAGGCCACGAGCTTGGGCCGATAGCCGACCTTCGCCATCTCTTTGACGATGTTGGCTCCGTGCGTGATGGTCGGGTAGAGGATCACGGTGTCGGCGCCGGAGTCCTTGAGCTTGAGCGCGTGGGTGCCCAGCTCGCGGTCGGCCAGCTCGTACGAGACGGCGGTCGCCAGCGCGGCCTTGCCGCCGAGCGTCTTGAGTCCACGGTTGACACCCTCGAGCCCGCCCTTGCCGTACTCGTCGTTCTGGTAGAAGACCGCGACCTTCTTGGCGTCCAGCTTGGTGGCGGCGAAGGTCACCAGGAAATCGCCCTCGTCGTGGTAATCGGTGTAATTGACGAAGACGTAGCGCAGCCTGTCCTTCGGCTGCTTGGCCCAGATCGCCGGGTTCCCATAGGGATTGATGGTCAGCAGCTTGGCGTCGGCCACCTTGTCCTTGGCGGCGTTGAGGATCGCTGAGCCGAGGAGCCCGACATTCATGAAGACGTCGTTCTGCATCTCCTGGATGTTGGCGACGGCCCGGCCGGGGTTGTAGCCGTCGTCTTTCATGACGACCTTGATCTTGCGGCCGTGGACACCGCCCTGCTCGTTGAGGTGCTTGGCCCACGCCTCCATGGCCACACCGGTGTTGCTCCAGGCCGCCGCGACGCCCGAGAGCGGCATGGTGAGCCCGACGGTGACCTCGCTGTCGGTGACGCCGGGTGCCTTGACTTGAGCAAAGGCCGGGGGCACCGCCGCCAGCGCCAGGGCCGTGATCAACGCAAACGCTCTCGTCCTCATGCCTCTGTCCTCCTCGGGTCGAGCACCGTGAACGTCGCAGAGCGACTGAATGGCCCTTCGGTCCGCCCAATGGTGCGCGGGATTATATACCGTAGCCCCACGCCGCCCAACGCGCGCCGCGTTACTCGGGCGGGCCGACCAGCCGGGCGGGCAGAATGGCGGAACGGCCGAAGCGTCCGGTGATCCGATCGACGGCCCGGGCGAGCTGCTCGCGGCGGATGGCGGCGGGATCGAGCAGCGGCAGCTGACCGTGCCCCTGCGGCCGGAAGGTGGATGCCGAGACGCCGATGAGACGGACCGGCTGGATCAGCCGCTCGCGGGCCAGCAGCGTGGCCGCCCGGCGATAGATCTCCAGTCCGTCCTGGGTCGGGTCGCCGGTGTGGCTGCGCGTGAGCGTGCGGAAGTCGGCCCAGCGCAGCTTGAGCGTCACCCGGCAGGCCGCCAGCGCCTCGGCGCGCAGCTCGCGGGCGACGCGCTCGGCCTGGCCTCGCAGGGTCTCTTCCAGGCGGGCGAGATCGTGGCAGTCGCGCTCGAACGTCTCCTCGGCCCCGATCGACTTGGGTGGCGAGAACGGCTCGACGGCCCGATCGTCGCGGCCGAACGCGAGCGCGAGCAGGTCGGGCCCGTGCGGGCCGAGCCGGGCGGTGAGCACCCGCGGCGACAGCGCCTGCAGCTGACCGATCGTCGTGACCCCGAGCGCTTGTAGCTCCTTCGCGGTGGCTTTGCCGACGCCCCAGAGCCGCTCGATCGGCAGCGGCGCCAGGAACGCCGCCTCCCCGCCGGCCGGCACAACGACCAGGCCGTCGGGCTTCTCGAGGTCGGAGGCGACCTTGGCCACGAACTTGTTCGCTGCGAGACCGGCGGAAGCCGTCAGCCCGGTCTCCTCACGAATGCGGGACTTGATCCGGCGCACCGCCTCGGCCGGCAGCCCCCACAACGTCCGGGTCCCGGTCAGGTCCACGAAGGCTTCGTCCACTGAGACCGGCTCCACCAGCGGCGAGAAGTCGCCGAGAATGCCCATGATCTCGCCCGAGACGCGCGCGTACTTGGCCATGTCGACCGGTAGGTACACGCCCTGTGGGCACAGCCGATAGGCGCGCGAGATCGGCATCGCCGAGCGCACGCCGAAGACGCGCGCCTCGTAGGAGGCGGCCGACACCACGCCGCGCCCCTTGGGATCGGCGCCGACGATGACCGGCAACCCCCGAAGCTCCGGCCGATCGCGCTGCTCGACCGACGCATAGAACGCGTCCATGTCCACGTGCACGATCGCACGTATCACGGCTTCGCGACGTCCTCGATGATCTCGACCACCTCGTGAGCTCGGTCCGGAGCGCCCAGGGCTACTGGTGGATCAGGCGCTTCCCTCCTCGGCGTCGGCGAGCCCCTCCCGGTCGACGATCTTGCGCAGGCTGTCGAGGTCGGCCTCCAGCCCGCGAATCCGCTCCACCAGTTGCTCGATGGCGCGGCTGACCGGGTCGGGCAGGTCGGTCATATTCATGTCGATCCCGCTCACGCGCTGGCCGTCCTTGTAGGTCACGCGGCCGGGCACACCGACCACCACGGCGTTGGGCGGCACGTCCCGCACGACGACCGAGCCGGCGCCGACGCGGCTGTTCTCACCGACCGTGATCGCCCCGATGACCTTGGCGCCGGCGCCGACCGTGACGTTGTCGCCCAGGGTCGGATGGCGCTTCTCGCGCCGGGTGCTGGTGCCGCCCAGCGTGACGCCCTGGAGCAGGCTCACGTTGTCGCCGATCTCGGCCGTCTCGCCGATCACGATCCCCATGCCGTGATCGATGAACAGCCCTCGGCCGATCCGGGCCGCCGGGTGGATCTCGATCCCGGTGAGGAACCGTGAGACGTGCGACACGAGGCGCGCCGCGCTGAGCCAGCCACGGCGCCACAGCCGATTGGCGACGCGATGGAACGCCAGCGCGTGCACTCCGGGATAGCAGAGCACGACCTCGACGGCGGAGCGGGCGGCCGGGTCGCGCTCCATGACTGTGCGGACATCGCTCCGGATGGCATCGAACATCACTCCAGCCCTCCCTGGCGCCGCCGGAGCGCGTCGAGGGCGGCCGCCCGCAGGGCCCCCGCCACGACGTCGGCGGCATGCTTGCGGTCGTCCGGCAGCCCGTCCACGGCGTCCTCGACCTCCTGCGGCTTCAGGCTCAGCAACTCCTCCACCGGGCGGCCGGCGACCCGCTCGCTGGCCGCGCTGGCGGCGGCGATCGTCGGCCCGCAGCCGTACGTCTGAAAGCGGGCCTCGAGCACGCGACCGTCGCGCACCCTCAGATAAAAGCGCGCCTGATCCCCGCAGCCCTCGTACTCGTCCATGCCCACGCCGTCCGGTTGCCGCATCAACCCGGCGTTGCGCGGGTTGAGGAAGTGGTCGAGCAGCGTCGGGCTGTACCTCATGCGGCGCCGACGGGCAGCGCCGCCCGCAACTTGCGCACGAGCGGCTCCACCGACTCGATCACGTAGTCGATATCTTCGGCCGTCGTCGACCGGCCGAGCGAGTGCCGCACGGCGCCCATGGCCCAGTCCAGCGGCGAGCCCATGGCCACCAGCACATAGGAGGGCTCCACGGTGCCGGTCGTGCAGGCCGAGCCCGCCGACACGCCGATGCCCTTCAGATCCAGCCCGAGGACGACGGATTCGGACTCCACGCCGCGGAACGAGATGTTGGCCGTGCCGGGCAGCCGCTCGGTGGGATGGCCATTGAGGCAGACCTCGGGCACCCGGGCTCGGACCCCTTCCCACAGCCGATCGCGCAGGGCGGTCACCCGCACGCGCTCGTCATGCATCTCGCGCGCCCGGATCTCGACCGCCTTGCCGAGGCCGACGATGCCGGGCAGGTTCTCGGTCCCCGCCCGGCGACGGCGCTCGTGCTCGCCGCCGTGCTGGACGGATACCACCTTGGTGCCCTTACGGACCCACAGCCCCGCGACGCCCTTGGGCCCGTAGATCTTGTGGCCCGAGAACGAGAGCAGGTCGATCCCGGCGGTCGCCACGTCGAGGTCGATCTTGCCCAGTGTTTGCACGGCGTCGACGTGGAACGCCACGGCGTGCTCTCGCGCGATGGCGCCGATGGCCGCCACCGGCTGGACGGTGCCCACTTCGCTGTTGGCGTGCATGATCGAGATGCCGATCGTGTCGGGCCTGATGGCCCGCTTGACGTCGTCGGGATCGACCATGCCGTGCCGGTCGACGCCGACGTACGTCACCTCGAAGCCCTGATGCTCCAGCCACTGGCAGGCTCGCAGCACCGCATGGTGCTCGATCTTCGAGGTGATCAGGTGGCCGCGCCCGCGCGCCCACGCCAGCCCCTTCACGCCCAGGTTGTCCGACTCCGTGCCGCCCGAGGTGAACACGAGCTCGTCGGGCGCGACCCGCAGGAACCGGGCCACGCGCTCGCGCGCAGTGTCCAGCGCGGCCCGCGCCTCGCGCCCGAAGCCATGCGCGCTGGACGGGTTGCCGAACCGCTCGGAGAAATACGGCAGCATCTCGGCCAGCACCTCCGGGTGCACCGGCGTCGACGCGTTGTGATCGAGATAGACGCGACGGCTCATGCCTTGCTCTCCCCCCACCCCGATGTTACGCTCGGCCGGCGATGGACCTGGCCAAGAAGAAATTCGGTCTGCTGCTCTCCACGGGTCCGGACCGCCCCGCCAATCTCGAGACCGCCGTCGGCCTGTCCGAGGCGACGCTCGCGCGCGGGGGCCAGCTGTACCTCTACCTGATCGATGACGGCGTGCGCGCGCTGGACGACCCGCGCATC
>OCZV010000711.1_pt1 | contig 11999 bp, 11 predicted proteins | sample 1539051 | NCBI WGS metagenome assembly OCZV01 (sample SAMEA3113581, study PRJEB22503) | soil metagenome
TGGGAGACCCGGTGCCGGTCCACGTCGTCGGCAGCCACGCCTCGATGTATTTTACTCGCGGGGAACGACCGGTACGCCCGTCCATTGCTCGTAGAGCGTCACGATGGAGGCCGCGTCCTTACCGCCCAGCCCCATCGCTTTGCCCATCTCGTAGCCCCGTAGCGCCATGCTTGCCATGAACATCGGCATGCCGAGCGATTTCGCGAGCGCCACCTGGAGCTCGACGTCCTTGTAGGTAATCTCCATCCGGATCCCGTCGAAGTCACGGGCGAGAATTCGTGGCGCAGAATACTGGAACGCGACGCTGTTGCCGGTCGTCTTGCTGATGGTTTCGACCATCTGGTTCGGGTCGAGTCCGGCCTTGGCTCCCAGGGCCAGCGCCTCGGCGATCAGGACGCGATTGACCTGCATCAGCATGTTGTTGACCAGCTTCATCGCCATGCCCTGGCCGAGCGCGCCGAAGTGAGTGATCTCCGAGGCCATGGCTTGAAGAACCGGCCGGACGCGTTCGAGCGCAGCGGCATCACCGCCCACGTAGGCTTTCAGTGTGCCGGCCCTCGCACCTTTCTCCATGCCGGTGACAGGCGCGTCGAGGAGGTCGATTCCCTGCTCGGCAAGCTTCGGGTGCAGTCCCCTGAGCGCCGTCAGATCTATGGTGCTCATGCTGATGATCACGTCCCCCGGCTGGGCGGTCTCGATGAAACCACCTGGGCCGACGATTACCTCCTCCCCCTGCGCGGTCGTGTCGACCATGGAAATGAGCGTGCTCGCACGGCGGGCGGTGTCGGCCGGGCTCGAGGCCGCCTGCGCGCCGAGGCTGACAGCGCGCTCGACCTTACGCTTTCCGATGTCGTAGGCGATCAGGCGGTGCCCCTTTTTCAGAATGTTCTCGGCCATGGGAGCGCCCATCTGTCCAAGGCCGACGAATCCAACCGTGTTCGTTCTGTCTTCAAGGCTCATTTGAAGCTCCCGAGGCGGCGTCATTCAGCGTCTTGCCGAACGTGATCGTCCGTCGCCGTCATAAACGGTGAACTCGACGAGATTGTCATCGGATCGCGGAAATAGATGCTCGTCGATGGGCCGCGCGCGCACGTGCGTATCCCGGGTCCAGCCTCTGGCTGGATGCCGTTGCGCTTCAGGAGCGCAAGGACCTCGTCCACGGTCCCATCCCTTTCGAGACAGAAGTCAGCGCCCCCGACGGCCGGGTGGCGCGCTCCCCGGTAGCCCGGGCGCGCCGGCGCCTCAGGTCGGTGGACGTTGATCTTCTGCGTCTCGTTGATACGGATCGTGGGCATGCCGGGGGCCGCACGTTGTTTTCCAGGCGATGCTGAAGGCGAGCCGCTGGTAGAAGTCGAGTCTGCCCTGCAGGTCGCCCGCGACAACGACCCACTGATCGATACCCTTGATTCCCATGGTTGGTCCCTGTTCGACGCGCGTGGTGGCTCGCTCAATGTCCCTTGAAGCTCGGCTAGCATTTCCCCGTGAATGCCGCGACCGCCTCTTGGTGAGCCGCACGTTCACGGAGATGCGCTGGTACGGCGCGTGACCGATGAGCGCGGCACGAGCTTGAGCGTCGTGGCGCGCGCCGTCGGGGCCACCATCGGATCGACGTAGCGTCCGCCGTGGCGGCGGTACCTGGTGCGGTACGCGGCGTCGATCCGGTCGTTGACGTCTTCGTCGGTCTCGGCGACGAAGGTCACGTCCTTGCCGACGCCGCCCGCCTCGATGTGGTCGGCGTGACCCACCTCCTTCATTTCGGACGCCTGTCGAAGACTTCCTTCGCGACCGGCAGCGCCGAGAACGCGTTGGGCCAGCCGGCGTAGAAGGCCAGGTGGGTGATGACCTCTGCGGCCTGAGCCTGTGTGAGACCCGCGTCCATTGCCCTGTTGAGGTGGTACGGGAGCTGCCCGACGTGGCCAGACGCGATCAGGGCGCTCACGGTCACCAGGCTTCGGTCGCGAGGCGCGAGGTCCGGACGCAGCCACAGGTCGCGGAACAGGACGTCCGTGGTGTACTGCACGATTCCGGGCACCACGGCGCCGAACTGCTGGGAGACACGCGCGGCGCGCTCCGCCTCCGCAGCCTCATTGAGCGGAAGAAGCGCGGGCGGCACCTGAGGGAGCTGATCGGTGCCGATCTGACGCTTGCCAAAGACCTCCTTCGCGACGCCAACCGCAGACATCGCATTCCCCCAGCCCGAATAGAACGCGAGGTGCGTGACGATCTCGGAGATCTCGCGCGGCTTGACGCCGTGATCGAGCGCCACGTCGAGGTAGTACGGCAGCTCCGTCGTCTGATTCCGCGCGATGAGCGCGGCGATCGTGACGATGCTGCGGTCGCGTAGCGTGAGGCCAGGGCGTTTCCAGCCGTCGCCCAGCAGGCGATCCTGCCTGTACTTCTCGAGGGGCGGGGAGACCTTCAGGACGTCGTCACGCCCCGGCATTGGCGTCGATCCGCGCTCGGCCGCTGGCTGGTTGCCCTGAGCCGATGCCGAGGTGATCAGGACGAGTGACACGACGGTCGCAACGAAGAGTTGCATGTCGCCTCCTTCCACGCTGCGCGGTCCTGCGCACCGTCACAGCAGCTTGTCCGGCGTGATCGGCAGGTCCCGGACGCGTCGGTCCGTGGCGTGGAACACGGCATTGGCGATCGCCGCCGGGATCCCGACCATCCCGAGCTCGCCCATGCCCTTCACGCCGAGCGGGTTGACGACGGTGTCGTCCTCCTCGACGAACGTCGTCTCGACCTCGTGGACATCAGCGTTGACCGGCACGTGGTAGTGCTGGAGGTTCGGGTTCATGATGCGCCCGTAGCGGTGATCGATTTCCGTCGCCTCCTGCAGCGCCATGCCAATGCCCCAAACGACGCCACCGATCTCCTGGCTGTGTGAAGACTTCGGGTTGATGACCTTGCCGGTCGCGGTGACCTCGATGGCGCGCGTGACGCGAACGGTGCCCAGGTCGGGGTCCACCTTCACCTCGACGAACTGCGCGCCGTGCGCCAGCGTCGCGTATCTCTTGCGCTCCTCCGAGGGCCGCGACTCGAACGTCTCCGTGATCTCGGCGAGGCCGGTGAGCCGCATGACGTCGGAAACGCGGACGAACCGCGAGGGATCACTCTTGAGCCGCAGCCGGCCCTCGAGCATCTCGACGTCGGAGGCGTTCACGCCTCCGAGCGTCGAGCCGGCATCGCGGTTCGCGAGCGCCAGGAGCCTCGCGGCGATGGCCAGCGCCGCGCCGTGCACGGCCGAGCCGACGCTCGCCGTCGTCCAGGAGCCGCCCTGGGCCGGAGCGCGCGGCAGGTTCGTGTCACCTAGCTCGAACTGCACCTGCTCGGGCCTGAGTCCAAGGTACTCGGCCGCAATCATGGTGGCGACCGTGTAAGTCCCCGGGCCCATATCGCTTGTCGCGCTGGCCACGCGAGCCGTCCCGTCCGCCTTGAGTATAATTCTCGCGGTCGCCGGCATTTGGAATGCGCCCCAGATGCCGGTGGCCAGGCCCCAGCCGACCAGCCACCGCCCGTCGCGCATCGAGCGCGGCTCGAACTTCCGGTCTTTCCACCCGAACTTCTCCGCGCCGACCCGGTAGCACTCCCGCAGCGCCTTGCTCGAAAACGGCAGGCCGCTCTCCGGATCCGTCTCGGCGTAGTTGATGAGGCGCAGCTCGAGCGGGTCGATCCGAAGCGCGTAGGCGAGCTCGTCCATCGCACACTCGAGCGCGAACATGCCGCTCACCGCGCCCGGGGCGCGCATCCACGTGGGGGTACTGAGGTCCGTGTCGGTGATGTTGAGCGGCGCGTAGAGGTTCGGGCAGGCGTAGACCTGGCGCGTGAACCTCGTCGTGTCGTCCGAGAACTCCTCGAACGTCGACGTGTTGTGCACGACCTCGTGGATCATCGCGACGAGCTTGCCGGATCGGTCCGCGCCGAGCGCCACTCGCTGGATCGTGTACGGCCGATGGCCGTGGCCGGTGAACATCTGCGTGCGCGTGTAGACGAGCTTGACCGGGCGTTTGAGCTCGCGTGCCGCCATGGCGGTCAGCGCTGGATAATAGTTCGGTTGGAGCGACGACCCGAACGCCCCTCCAACGTAGGGCGACACGACGCGCACGTTGTCCTCGGGGACGCCGAAGCTCGAGGCCAGGTGCTTTCGCACGCCGTAGACTTCCTGTGTCTTGTCGAAGATGGTGAGCCGGTCGCCCTGCCAGACCGCGACCGCGGCGTGCGGCTCCATCGGATTGTGGTGCTCGATGGGGATGCGGTACTCCGCGTCGACCTTCGCAGGAGCGCTGCGCAGGGCCTCCTCGGGATTGCCGCGCGGCGTCGGTGCCGGTCCCTTCGACGGCAAGCGCGCCCGCTCGCGTACGGCCTCGGTGTCCGTCACGTGCCTCTCCACGTCGTAGGAGACCTTGACGAGGAGCGCCGCATACCGCGCCTGCTCGTACGTCTCCGCGACGACGAGCGCCACGGGTTGCCCATTGAAGAAGATCCTGTCCGACTGAAGCGCGCGGAACGACGTGTCCTCCTGTTCGGCGGCTCCCGGCGGCGCCGCCTCCGTGGACGCCTTCGGGCCGAACTTCGCGCTGTTCAGGTGGGTGAAGACGCGGATCACACCCGGAGCGCATTCCGCCTCCCGCGCGTCGATCGCCGTGATCCTGCCTTTCGCCACGGTCCCGAGCACGAGGAAGCCGTAGGCGAGATTCGGCACTCGGAACTCGGCCGCGTACTCCGCCTTGCCAGTCACCTTCGCCACGCCGTCCACGCGGCTCATCGCTTTCCCGATGTACCTCGGCATCGCATTCACTCCCGCCGCTCGATTCCTCGGAGCAGCGTCAGGTCTGTCACACCAGTCGGCTGGCTCGCAGCAGCGCGCGGACGACGGCCCGCTTCCCCAGCTCGACCTTGAAGGCGTTGTGCGCGAGCGGTTGCGCATCTTTGAGCGCAGCGTCGGCGGCCTGCCGGAAGCTTTCCTCGGATGCGGGTTTGCCGGCGAGCGCTGCCTCCGCCTCCCGGCTCCGCCATGGCTTGTGGGCCAGGCCGCCGAGGACCACGCGAGCCTGCCTGATGGTGTCTCGGTCGAGTTCCAGTGCGGCCGCCACGGCGACAAGTGCAAAGGCGTACGAGGCGCGGTCGCGAACCTTCAGGTAGTAGGAGTGCTTCGCGAAGTTGGACTTCGGGAGCTCGATCGCCGTCACCAGGTCGCCGTGTTGAAGATTGGTGTCTCGCTCCGGCGCACCGCCTGGCAATCGATGGAAGTCGTCGATGCGGATCGTGCGCTCGCCTCCGGCCGCGCCTCTGACGCGCACGACCGCGTCGAGCGCGTAGAGCGCATTCGCCATGTCGCCCGGATAGGTGGCGACACACTTCTCGCTCCAGCCGAGGATCGCGTGCATCCGGTTGAGCCCTTCGCGCGCGCCGCAGCCGGTCCCCGCCTCGCGTTTGTTGCACGGCATCGCCGTGTCGTAGAAGTACGGGCAACGCGTCCGCTGCAGCAGGTTCCCGCCGTTCGTCGCCATGTTCCGGAGCTGCCCCGAGGCGCCGGCGACAATGGCCTGGGTCAGCAGCGGATACTCGCGGCGTATCAGCGGATGGTTGGCGGTGTCCGTGTTCGTCGCCAGGGCGCCGATGGAGACGCCGCCGCGGGTCGCCTTGATCTGGGTGAGCTTCAGCCGAGTCAGGTCGACCAGCTCGCTTGGGCGCTCGACGTCCTCTTTCATCAAATCGAGGAGGTTGGTGCCGCCAGCCAGGAACTTCGCGCGCGGGTTCGCCGCAACCGCCCGCGCGGCCACGGTCGGATCGCTCGCGCGCACGTACCGGAACGGCCTCATCGCTGAACTTCCTGGATCGCCGCGACGATCTGCGGGTAGGCGCCGCAGCGACAGATGTTGCCGCTCATGCGCTCGCGGATCTCGTCGTCCGTGAGCCGAGTCGGCGTCGCGGTCATGTCCTCCGTGACGTGACTCACCTCGCCGCGCCGCGCCTCTTCGAGCAGGCCGACGGCCGAGCAGATCTGCCCCGGCGTGCAGTACCCGCACTGGAAGGCGTCGTGCTTGATGAAAGCGGCCTGCATCGGGTGGAGACGATCGCCTCGTGCCAGCCCCTCGATCGTCCTGACTTCGCGTCCCTCCAGGGTGGCGACGAGAGTCAGGCACGAAAGGACGCGCCGGTCGTCCACGAGGACCGTGCACGCTCCACACTGGCCCTGGTCGCAACCCTTCTTCGTGCCGGTGAGATCGAGCCGCTCGCGCAGGGCGTCCAGCAGCACCACGCGGGAATCGAGCTCGAGCGTCCTACTGACGCCGTTGATCCTCAGGACGACCTTGACGGGGTCGTTCACCGCGGGAGCCGCGGCGAACACCGCATCCGGCGACGCGGTCATGGCCGCGAACGCCTTCTCGTGCTCCAGCAGCGTCAGCGTTAACAACCCCAGGCCGCCGGTGATCGTCTGCTCCAGGAATGCGCGGCGCGTTTGCCCGACGCCCGTCAACGCCGGCATCTCGTTCACGAGCGCCTGCTCGTCAGCCGTCAGCTCAGGCTCCGAGTGCTCGTTGAAGTCGTCACTCATCTCAGAACTCCCGCGCGCTAGAGACCGACCGTTTGGCCACCGTCGACGACCATGGCGTGCCCGACGACGAAGGCGGCCTCATCCGAACACAGCCACAGGACAGTCGCTGCGATCTCCTCGGGCTTCCCCATCCGCCCGACCGGCTCCTGCGCGATCACTCTCTTCCGGCCCTCAGGGGTGCCTCCGGTGAACCGTTCCATCATCGGGGTGTCGATGATTCCGGGGCACACGGCGTTGACGCGGATGTTCCATTGGGCATAATCGCGGGCCGCCACCTTGCTCAGGCCGGTCACGCCGAATTTCGCGGCGGCGTATGCGCCTTGACGTTTGACGGCCACGATCCCGGCTCCCGAAGACGTGTTCACGATCGTGCCGCCCCCGTTCCGGAGCATCAGCGGGATCTCGTACTTCATGCACAGGAAGACGCTGCGGAGGTTCACGCGGATGATCCGGTCCCATTCTTCCTCCGCGAGGTCGGCTGTCGCCTTCACCGGCTGTTCGGCGCCGGCGTTGTTGAAGGCGGCGTCGAGACGCCCGAACCCTTCGACCACCTTGTCCAGCGCAGCCTTCACGTCCTCGCCACGCGTCACGTCGCACCTGACTGAGAGCGCCCGCCCGCCGAGTTCCCCGATCATGCGAGCCGTTTCCTCATTGCCCTTCTCCGAAATATCGGCAACCACCACGCTGGCGCCCTCACGCGCGAACGCCAGGGCCGTGGCGCGACCGATGCCGTTGGCGGCCCCGGTCACGAACGCGACCTTCCCCGTGTATCTCCCCTTCTGGCCCGTCGTCATGTCCCGTTTCCTTTGTTACAAGAAACCCTCAGATGTCAGGCGAGACGGTCTCACTTCCCCACGCGCGCGATGGTGACCTTCAGCGAGCCGGGCACGTTCAGCGCCTCGACGCCCGAATCGACCCGGCCCAGCCCGATGAGCCCTCGCGAGTAGCCGAAATCCTCGTAGAAGATCGCCAGATTGCCCCATGGGGCGTAGTACGCGATGTCGCCCACGGAAGGATCGATGCCGGCAGGAGCGCCGGTGGTCGACAGCTTCCTCGGCGGATAGCCGACCTTCTCGGTGGAGTTGTAGTCGTCGAGCGTCAGCGTCATCGGCAGCAGGGAAAGAAGGTCGCGGGCTGTCGCGTCGTCCAGCAACGTTGCCTCGACGGCCCTTCCATCGAATGTCAGGCGGATCTTCATCGTGCTTGCCTCCTCGGCCGATACCACGGGTCGAGCGAGAACGAGCGATAACGCGACCGCGATCCAGCCAATTCGCAGGCACATGCCTGCCTCCCTCCCAGCGCCTCTGTCGTGTCCTGTCCGCACACCGCGTTTCGTCGCCGCGGCGCGGGCCGTCGCGCACGACTTCATCGAACGCCCGACGGGCGTGGCCGTCCAATATCAGTTGCGACACGACCCATTCGCGGGGAGATATCATTCCGAGCGTGGAGCTGCGACACCTCCGGTCTTTTCTCGCCGTGGCCGAGGAGCTGCATTTCGGGCGTGCCGCAGCGCGTCTGCACATCTCGCAGCCTCCACTGAGCCAGCAGATCCGCCGCCTCGAGGACGAGATCGGGGCGCGCCTGTTTCGTCGGACGAACCGACGGGTGCAGCTCACGCCGGCAGGGCGGGCGTTTCTCGCCGAGGCGCGCCAGACCATCGCGTCCGCCGGACGGGCGGTCGGCGCCGCGCAGCGCGCGGAGCGGGGAGAACTCGGGGAGCTGGTCGTCGGCTACGTCCCGTCCGCCACGTATGGTCCGCTCCCCGACGTGATCCGCATGTTCCGTAAGCGGCTTCCGGAGGTCGAGCTCAAACTGCGGAACTTGAGATCTGTGCACCAGTCGCAGGCGCTGCTCGACCGGCGGATCGACGTCGGTTTCGTCCGGCCGCACCCTGTCGATTCACGTCTCGTGTACGAGACGCTCTGGCGGGAGCCGGTCGTCGTCGCTCTCCCGAGTGATCACTCGCTGGCCCACCGGCCAGCCGTGGACATCGCCGACCTCGCGACCGACATCTTCCTCATTGCTCCGGCGGAAGATACTGTCGCGTTCCACGACGAAGTGCTCGCGCTCTGCCGGAGAGCGGGCTTCACACCCCGCGTCGACGACGGAGTTTCCGACGTCCAGGCGGCGATCGCGCTGGTGGCCGCGGGACTCGGGATCCACCCCGTCGCCGCCGCCCTTCAGAGATTCAGACGAAAGGGCGTCGTCTATCGCCCGCTACGACCACGCAGTCTCAGGATCGAGATGGGACTGGCGTGGCGACGCGACGACGACTCCGCGCTCGTGCAGCAGTTCAGGCGAGTCGCGCGTGAGATGACCCGTCGCGCCTCTTAGCCCTTCGCGAGCTTCTCCAGCCAGTACGTCATGCCCATCGCGCCGTACATCACCCTCGCGCTCGCCAGGTGCTCCTGGGCCTGCTGCGCGTCACTCGTCCGCCGATAGAGCGTGCCGACCCCGGCGTGGCAGTGCGCCACGAGCGGCCGCATCTCGAGCTCGGAGGCCAGGGTCATCGCCGCGTCGTAGTGCGCCGCGGTCGTTGCCACGTCGGTCCGGGCACGACGAGACTCGATATCTCCCAGGAGGCGCAGGGCCCACGCCTCATACCCGCGTTCACCGCGCCCACGAGCGAGCGTCACGGCGCGGTCGGCGCAGGCACGCGCGTCCTCAAGCTGGTCCGAGAGCAGATACGTCTCACCGAGCTGGTAGACGCCGAGCGAGTGATCAACCCCAATTCCTGCGGACTCATAAGCGGCTAAGGCTTCTTGCAGGTAGGAGACGCCCTCCGCACTGCGTCCCGACAACGCGTACGCATGCCCGAGAGACGCCATCACCATCGGAGTGTGACTCGTGATGTTCCACTCACGGCACCCGGCAACCGCTCGTTCGAGCAAACGGACCGCCTCGGTCAGCTGGCCCCTTACGCGCTTGAGATACGCGAGATCGAAACATCCCAGGCTGACGCTGAACGGGTGATCGAGCGCTTCGGCGATCCGAATGGCCTCGCGTCCCTGGGCATCTCCCTCGTCGAATTCGCCGAGTTCGGCGAGGACGCGCGCCAAGGAAGCACGAGACACGACAGCAGGAAAGATCGCGAGTCCAAACCGCTCACGGGTCGGCTGGTCGTGCAGCGACTGCACAAATTTCCGGCAGACCCGCTCCGCCGCGCGATAGTCGCCTGAGAGGTGCGAAGCGCCGGCAAGATAGTAGTGAGCTGCGATCTGGAGCGGAACATCGCCGAGACGTTCAGCGATCCCCTCGACCCTCACCGCAAACCTGCTCATCTCCGCGACATGACCGCCGGTATGCCAGTGATGGCCGCTCATATACGCCGACACCCACCCGAGTCGTCGCGGGTCGTCGAGCGTTCTGGCCAACTCTTCGGCTTCCTCGAGATACCTCCAGACCTTCGTGAGCTCGTTCATCAGGAAGAGTGACTGGCGAAGGTCGAGACGAAGATCAACCGCGCGCTCGATCTTCTCGCGCGTCTCCGGCAGCGGGTGCAAGGCCGTCAATGCCTGTTCGAAATGGCTCGCCGCCTCGCGGTAGGCCGAGTGGGCGAGCGCCTTGGCGCCGGCCTGCCGGAGGTACGTCACCGCCTTCTCCCAGACTTCGCCGCGGAAGGCATGGTGCGCCAGGCGCTCGACCTGCTCAGACAGGTGATCGGAGTAGAGCGTCTCGAGCGCCGACACGATCCGGGCATGAAGTACACGCCGCCGGTCCTGGAGCATGCTCGCGTAGGCGACCTCGTGGGTCAGGGTCTGCTTGAAGGTGTACTCGAGATCCGGAGAAAGGCTCGTCTCGTAGAGAAACTCGGCCAACTCCAGATCCGTGAGCGCTCGGCGGAGGCTCGTCTCGGGCACGTCGGCGATGGATTTCAATAGTGCGAACGGTACATCCGGCCCGATGACGGAGGCGGCTTGAAGCAGCTCCTTTTCGTCGGGTGGCAGCCGGTCAATGCGCGCCGCGACGATGGCCTGAGCCGTTGCAGGGAGCGGCCATACCTCGGGCACCTTCGTCATCCGATAGGCGCCCCGCGCCCCGACGAGCACTCCGGTCTCCACCAGAGTCTGCACGCTCTCCTCGAGGAAGAAGGGGTTGCCCTCGGTCCGCTCGATCAACACGCGCTTGAGCGTCTCGAGGCTCTCGTCCTGTCCGAGGAGGTCGGCGAGCAGCTCTTCCGCGGTGCCGGCTGGGAGCGGCTCGACCCTGAGCTGGGTGTAATAGGTCTTGCTCCCCCAGGCGTGCTGGTACTCGGGACGGTAGCTGACGAGAAGCAGGATGCGCGCGGTCGGCAGGCCGTCGATCAGGGCATCGAGCAATGCCTGGCTCTCGGAGTCCATCCACTGGAGATCGGCGACGACAAGGAGGAGCGGTTGGACCTGACTCCCGTGGAGGAGCAGCCGCTTCACCGCTTCCAGGATGCGCTGCCGGCGTTGCGGAGGGTCGAGGGCGTTCCACGCCGCATCATCGATCGGCGCGTCGAACAGGGCCAACAGCGGCGTCAAGAGCGGCTGCTGCGTACGGTCGAGCGTGAGGAGCTTGTCCGCGACCCGCGCGCGAACCTCGCGCGGGTCATCACCCTCCTGGACCCCGAGATATGTCCTAAGCAGTTCGATGATGGGCAGGTACGGCGTGCCTCTCGCATAGGACACCGAGCGGCCCCTGAGCACCAGCCAGCCGTCCGCGTGGTGCGACCGCGTGAACTCCCAGTGGAGGCGCGATTTCCCCACGCCGGCCTCACCGACGACGGCAACGACCTGCCCGTGGCCCGAGCCGGCGCGCTCGAGCGATCGGCGGAGCGCCTCGATCTCGGCGTCACGACCGACGAACCGCGTGAGCCCACGCCGCGCGGCGGCCTGCAGTCGCGTGCGCGCCGGACCGAGGCCCGACAGCTCGTAGACTTCGACCGGCTCGCGGCGACCTTTCACCGGCACCGGGCCGAGTGACTTCACGGTGACGAACCCTTCGGCCAGGTGGAAGGTCGCCAGCGCGATCAGCACCGTGCCGGGGCGCGCGAGCTGCTCCATGCGGGCGGCGAGATGCGTCGTCTCGCCGACCGCCGTATAGTCCATGCGCAGGTCGCTGCCGATCGCGCGCACCACGACGTCGCCGGAGTTGAGGCCGACGCGGACCTGCACCGTCACGCCGTGGGAGCGCCGCGCCTCCTCCGCGTACCGATCGAGCGATTCCTGCATCCGAAGCGCGGCGTAGCAGGCACGAACGGCGTGGTCCTCGTGCGCGATCGGGTCGAAGGCCCGTTGGTTAGAGAGCCTTCCCCTTCGCCGGCTGTCCCCTCAAGAGGAAGGTCTTCGGAAACTCACCTTCACCACAGATCTTGAACGACCCGAAGTCCTTGTACCAGGGGCCGTCCGGCGCCTCCGGCTCGGACTCGCGCCACAGCTTCAGCTTGTAGAGATCCTCGGCGGTGATCTGACGA
>OCZV010000712.1_pt1 | contig 11998 bp, 11 predicted proteins | sample 1539051 | NCBI WGS metagenome assembly OCZV01 (sample SAMEA3113581, study PRJEB22503) | soil metagenome
GCAGCAACAGTTCTTTACCTATCTTGCCTCACCGCTGGTGAGACTACAACTCAGAGGGACATAGCTGAGGCCGCAGGAGTAACAGAAGTAACCATCAGAACTAGGTTCAAAGACTTGAAGACCAATGATTGCTTGAGTGCGATGATGATGATGATGCAGGAGATGTTGTTGTAGATGCCAATGTTGATGTTAAAATGCAAAAGCTGTGGGGAGGTATTTCCTGGAGTTTACTTGCCTGAAGACAGTACTGACAACTTTAAATCAACTGTCACAAGTTCTGACACGTCCCACACCTGTTCAAGAGGACACAAAAATGAGTACATTACAGAAGAATATATGGATTGGTCCTAACTAAGTTGGCACTTTACTCAGGCGGAAAAAATATGTAGGATACCAATAATTCTTGTAACCTATCCTGGCAGTTCAGCACAGTCACAACCTACTTAACTGGTTGTTGACACTACACTTTGTATCATGAGCATTACAGCAGCTGCATACAAAACGATCACGCTTCCTGCGATGGCATCGTTAAGACGATAATAGATGGCTTGGAGACTACCGAAATGTGTGCATGTCAATGTCATAACAGCAGCAGCTATCAGCCGACCAAAAAGATGTTTGGGGTAATTAACCAGAAAGATTAACAGCTGCAATAAAAATAGACGCAGCCTCATAAATCCTCTAGATAATAGGTTTGAAGTAGCACATACATGGATGAATTATTTACATCGGAATGAGGAGCTAGCGCGCCGCTTTTATTAAAGAAGTATTGTAATTCCACTACTTCTACAATTGCTACGTATATGGGATTGAAACATAGGGTGACTTAAGCGCATGACCTGAAGGACAATCATTGCCTCCATTCAAAATGAGCTCTGCTCTCACATCCCTCTCTAGACAGTCACTTCCATCCTTTGGCTATATCTTTTGCTGATTTCGGATCAACTCATTCGTAGTAGTATATTCTCTATGTGATTCATCAATTCAAGTACGGAAAAACTCGGAGAAAAAACAAGAGAAGAAAGAACAAAGAGACCTAATATTCATTAGATGGATATAACGACTTCAAGTATGTGAACCTCATTTACGGTCGTGGCATCACAGATCTTTTGCGAGAGATACCTCTTTACATTACTCTTCTCTCCAAGTATGCCAATATCCGATTATTTCATGCAAAGACGCCCCTCTATGGTTCTGTTGATGTAAACAATATCTGCAATTTACACTGCACTCACTGCTACTGGTGGCTGAACCGAAAAGAAGAAGAAAAAGACCTTTCTGCAGAGCAATGGCGGCAAATAATTAAAAGTTCATTCAAAAAACGGCATCGTATCTTCTTTGTGACTCTTGTAGGCGGAGAGCCTATGCTACGACCTGACATCATTGAAGTGTTTTGCAAAGAGATGCCAAAGAGGGTATATGCGTCATGACAAACGGTACGTTTCCTCTAAAAAGAAGTGGTGATGATGAAGATTGGCAATAAGATATGGCAGAATGCAATTCTCTCTCTATGCTATTCCTTTAAGATAAAACTAATAATTATTTTCTCGAGATCACCAGCATTTGTCTTTGCCAGCGCTATGTATATGGACTGTTGTTAGAAAACCCGGGCCCGGGGGAATCCGGTAGAAAAACCTTCAGAACTTGGACCCGATGAATCAATGACAGAAATTGAATTTTGCTGCTGCTGTAGCCTAGAACTTCAAGTACATCCTTATAGTTTTCCCAAGTATCTCCACTACCTCCACTCTTGCAAGCTTTATACTTTCTAATGTGATGAGGTTTTCAAATCCTTATGCCTTACTCGCGCACCAATAATTCCAGCCACGATTCCAAACGCCGGTATCTTTTGGTTCATCCCTTCTATAGATCAAGAATTGATTAAACCCATTGAAGACATTGGCAAATAACATCTCTTCAACGAGACTGTTAAATATCAACGGATGCGTTGAAGATATAACCAAGAATTGGAACATCTAGCAGAGCTTCTCTTCATTATTGCTAGTATGGATAGGCTTACATTGCTTTCTGAAATTGCAATCGAAAAACGCAGATTGAGTCAGCTTACTGCCAAGCTCTCAGCTACACCACAGGAAACTTCCAAGCACTTGACACGTCTACGGGATGCAAAGCTCATAGAGAAGGATTCTGATGGGTTCTTTTGTCTGACTGCATTTGGCAGGATAATGCTGAATCTTCTACCGTCAATTAGATTTCTTATGCAAAACAGAGAATATTTCTTGTCACATGATATATCCTCTCTTCCCCTAGAATTCATAGAGCGTTTGGGAGAACTGAAAGAAAATGAATATGGGGAGAAAGTAGGCGCTATTCTGGTACATCTGCAACAAGTTGTACAAGATGCAGAGGAGTACATCTGGTTGATGGCAGATCATCCTCTTGGACGTCAGGAATACGTTACTAGAAGTGGAAAGCTTGAGAGCACCAGCTCAGTGACATGGAGGGTAATTATTCCTGCTGATAGTAACATGGACTGGACAGAGCTCCGGAGAACTGTTGGAACCTATAAGGGAAGAATTGAATATCATCTGATAGAAGATCCTAACGACATTAAGGCAGGCATAGCCTTGAATGAAAAAATAGCAGGATTGAGTTTTCCAGACATTACGGGAAAGCTTGACTTTAACAGTGGCTTTAGAAGCAATAATCCATTATTCCACAAATGGTGTCAGGACCTCTTTGTATTTCATTGGAACAAAAAAGGAAAAAGAGTGCAGATATAGAGAAATGTCCAAAAGTCAGAGACCTGAAGAGGATTTCGGCAGTTAGTCCATAGCCGTACTTTCTTTGGATCTCTCTATAGTAGAGCGCTTTTGTAGCAATGACATTCGAGTTTATGTCTTCAAAGTTATTACTGACCGTAACCATCAATTTGATGCTTGGAGGATAACGCTGTATTCAGTTCTAAAATTAATACTTCGTTAACTGAAGCGATAACCACTGCGCAGCATACAGTAGGTAACTATTCATTTGCAGTAGCAGCTTTTGGTAGTGAATACGGTGGATACTTTGCGTATCAGATTATACTTGGTACACTTAGAATGGAATTCTATACTGTTTTAGTTGACCCAGAAAATGGGCACATACTAGCAACGCAAAAAGTATCTGCAACTGAATCGGAGAAGATGCATGTAGAACATTCAGCCGAGGTAGTGGGGAGTGGTAATGGTGATGGTGTGGTATCGGATTCCCGTTTTTGATCCCACATTAATATGATAATAACCCGCCTTCACATACAGTAGGAATCTCAGCTATGCAGGCGACAAGATCTCATCTATCATTTTTTTGATACATCATATCCTAATCTAGGGTTATTGCTGTACAACTTCCTCTTCATTTTTTGAACGATTTTTTAGCGGGCCCAGAGAGTTCCAACAAAAAAACTTCAAAATTGAGACTCGATGAATGACGTATATCTAACTTGTCCAAACTTTTTCGAGAATCAGAACTTGGGATAAAGTATTGACAGGACCGGTTAGGCACAGACATCCACTACTAACTTGCGAGATATTGTCCCATAAACATGGTATGCAGTAAGGTTGGACTTGTCTTCCGAACTATTTCGTTAAAGTCTTGAAATTCAGGATCGAACATTTCCCAGGCTCTGCTTAAAATAACTATCAAGTTTGTAATAAGCTGCGTGGTAAATAGTTGTTCCAACAGTAATAGCGAACTGACTTACAGCAGTAGTAGTAGTATTCAGACATAGAGCAACGCCCAAAACCCATATCTAACATATAGAGCATAGAATGTGTGTATCATGTCCAAAGCCGACCTTAACCAGAGACTGAATAGAGTCTCCGAGATAAGACTCAGCGTTAAAGGTAGAAAATCAGGCAGAGATATCCCTCGGCCAGTCTGGTTTGTACATGAAGACAACACTCTGTATTTGCTTCCAGTTCAGGGTTCTGACACCAACTGGTACAAGAACCTGCTAGTTGATCCAACTTTGAAGATTTCTGCAAATGGCGGAGGAGGAGGAGAAGAAATACCTGTTAGAGGTAAAGCAATAACAGACAGAAATAGCGTTGACGATATCGTGAGGAAATTTAAGTCTAAATATGGCGAAGGAAATGTGAAAAAATATTATCCGAAAGTTGATGTAGCAGTCGAAGTCCCGCTCTGACAAATCTTCCGAAGAACTGACATATGACTTGTTGACTTGTACCTTTTATGGAAACCTTTTTCAAAATGTTTGAATCTTAATGTCTAGAGACAATGCCATGATAGAAAATGTGTCGCATGTACGCAACAACCTGCTTTCAGGGAAAGTCAGTAGGATGTAAGCGGATTGTCAGAAGGTAAGAATAACTGCCAAAGAGCGCTGGTCTTTCAAGGGGGCGGCGCACTGGGTGCTTATGAGGCTGGCACTTACCAACAGATCTATAAAAAAGTCAGCCATGAAAACCCGGATGGCAGGCTGTTTGATATTATTGCAGGCACTTCAATAGGAGCCATAAATTCTACGGTTCTAGTAGGATATTACCTTAAAAACAATAGCAGCTGGAAAGGCTCTGCTGAGAAAATCTTGGAATTCTGGGAAGGACTTATGTGCCCTACAATTGCAGATAACCTATTAGGCAAGAACCCCGTTGTACGCAGCTCATGGGATTACTTGCACACAATCAACTCCAGTATAGCTGATTCAGAAAGTGCAAGAAGGTTTTGGTCGATTTTCGAGTTTGCTTTTACTTTACGCGGCATTCCAAACATGTACGAATGCATTCCCAAATGGGGTTCCAAGTTCCTCAATCCCTTTACCGATTTCCTGCCTTGGTGGAGATATGACTATAGTCAGTTGAGAAGCTATCTTTCAAAGTTTGTCGATTTTCCAATAAAGACAAGTCTTGAAAAGGGGCAGCCAAGATTGCTTCTTACAAGTGTAGACATTCAGGATTATACTACACCTGTAGTTTTTGATAGCTACGAAAAGCAACATGATGCTCAAATTAATCGTAACACAATTGCGGAGGGAAAAGAAGAAAGGGCTAACAGTAGATGGTACTCTGAATATGGCAATTCGGAAAATAGACACGTTGTTTTTTACGATGGCATAGGGCCAGATCAAGTGCTTGCAAGTGCCCTTGGTAAATACGCAATAGAGCATCCTCACATAGAGGATAGGACAACTGGAACCATGCGTCAGCTCTGGGACGGTGGCTATCTTAGCAACACGCCGTTGCGTGAGCTCCTGACAGCTCACAGAAACTATTGGATGGAGTATTTGCGAAAGAACCGCAGAGAAGAAGGCGATAAGTTAATTGCATATACTCCAGAGCTTGAAGTCTACATCGTCAACCTCCATCCTCTTGCTCCAAAGGATATTCCAGAGGATAAGGATCTTGTTGATGATAGAGAAAGCGATATACTCTTTCACGACAGGACTACTTACGATGAACAAGTGGCATATGCCTTTACAGACTTTGTGGATATGACTCGTGATCTTGTCGAGCTTGCAAGAGCAAATGGCCTTTCAAAGAGCGTCGAACAAATACTAGAAAAAAAGGCAAAAGAAATAGCAAGGGTTGGCGAATATAGACTTACTACATACAGGGACCTCTTGTACGGAAAGCCACGCATATCTAAGGTTTGGCGTATAGACAGATTAGAGAATGCTGGCGCGACATTTGGCAAGGTCACAGACTTCACTCCTTCTACCATTAGAAAGCTCATCGAATCTGGCCGGGTTGATGCAAGGATTTCAATTGATAGGATGGAGATCATATTTGCCATAGAAGACTTGGTTTCTGATGGCATTATGTCAATAGAAGAAGGAGATGAAATAATGAGGGAGGCTAGGGAAGTCATAACAACTGAGCAATTGTTGTATAGAATAAAAAAGGAAGAATTGGTAGAGGCTTATGATAGATATGTCAAGAGAATAGAAGTCAAAAATATATCATCTGAGCGCAAAGAGAAGTTGATCAGTCCTGGAAGAGATATTGTTGCCATAGTGTCAGAAGCAGATAGTGCCAAGGGTGTGAGCAGCCATGAATAAGGTAGCGGACTCTGATTATCATATCCTTCGAATGGAGAGGCATAATTGTACGAATGAAGACTGAAGAATTGACAAACCCTGTTGTACGTGCAATGGTTACTGCCATGCACAATGGTGACCGTAAAGCATTCTTCTCCGTATTTGCGCCGTCGGCAAAGCTAACTGATGATGGCAACCCAGAGCCGGTTACCGAATGGGTTGACCGGGAGATATTCCGCGCACATGGTAGTTTATATGTAGAGTCAGAAGACCGCGATGGACTCGAATTAACTGGACGATTTGAATCGGATCAGTGGGACATGTTAACCGTGTGGCGATTCGAGATAGTCAATGAACGTATACAGCGTCTTGATGTGGCCGCTGTGTAGGCCATTCATTTTCAATGCAGACCATGATGTCAATCATATAATATTTTCTTGAACAAAATTAAATTCAGTCCAGTTAGGATAATCCTGTACCGATATACCCATCTTGATATTCTGTAATTCTATCTTCAAATGCTGTCTGGCAGCTTCAATTTGAACAAAATCTGATCTCATCACAAGATTGGACAAACTAGGGCCCAGAGGGACTCGGCAGAAAAAACTTCAAAAGATAGACCCGATACACCAGGGCCTTCAGGTTACTGTCAAATTAATTCAAGTCTTCTGTAGTAGCAATCAATTCCTTCCCTGTTACTCTTCTTCCGGTCTTTGTTCTGTCACGTGAACTAGAATTGTTATTACGGCCAACCAACCCCGCATCATTAGCAAACTCTGCCAATCTTTCCCATTCTTCTAGCTGCAATGAAGTGTCAGTTCTGTAGCATTTCAGGGTTGCAGGATATGACTGTCTAGTTAATTCATTATCAAGTACAGGTACTGTTTGAAGAAAACTAGACAGTGCTTCATCTTTATTCTTTATAGTGTATTCCACGCTTTTTGATACTGATCGCAAAAATCTGCAGATGATATCCTTGCCTCTGTCCTCTTTAGTATTTTGCTTATGAGTTACAAATACAAGATACCCATAAGAGGGGACCCCATAATCAGTGAATTTTAGTAACTTTGTTTTTAACCCTCTCATACTCGCTTCAATCATTTCATAGTTTTCAAATGCAGCAAATGCGGCATCAGCCTTTCCTTTGACCAATGCATCTACAAGGTAATATCCTACACTTGTAAAATTGAAATCTTCATCTGAAAGGTCTTCTTCAACTTCATCAGATCTTGCCATGTGTCTGACAATTATTGGAGCATAGATCCCAAGTGGAGCCGCGATTGTCTTCCCTTTTAAATCCTTTGGACTGATAATAGTTTCAGATTTAACTAGTATGCCAAAACCTGTTTCAAAATATCTTCCAATAGCAACTATTGGCAGACCAGCGCTACTATTATCTTCTCCTGCAGCTACAGCACCTGGTAGATGTATTGGTTCTGTTATGGCAAAATCCAGTTTTCCTGCTGCAACAAGTTCCATCCCAGCCTCATGATTGACAGGTTCTACTAGTTGCAGGTCAATACCCTCATCCTCAAAGAACCCGTTGCTCAATCCTGCCAATATTGGAACGTGGTCTACATTGACGAACCACTCCAAAGATAGGCCGATTTTGTCCATTGCTATGTAATCGAGAGTTCAATGATTATTATTATTATTATTATTTTCCTTATCAATACATTCTTTACTTCTATTATTGCAGGATGCCCTAAGAGAGCAGTCTCTACATCAGCCATATATCCTAGAGCTACGAAGATACCTTCCTTTTCCCTCTTCTCCTTCTTGCTCTTTGCGGACAGAATCGATGAATCCTTTGAGTTGTCGCTTGATGGCTTGCCCTTGTTTCCTGAGTGGCTCTACATCAATCTCTAGTGGGACACTAGGCATTTCACTTACAGTCTCCAGAAGCATTGCCGCACCTTCTGGATCTGGTATGCCCACTGTCGAAGGAATAAGGACACCGGTACAAGGGATTTCATCTGATAAACATGCAGAGATCAAACCGCCAGATACCCCCATCATTATGGCACTTCCTACAGAACCATCGTCTCTTGAGACATCAGAAGAAGAAGAAGGCAAAGGAGAAGAGCTCGATAGCACCATGGGTTTTCTATGTTTGTTTGGCAATCCTCCTTGCCTCACCGGCACTCCATCCAGAACTAGCACTTCTCTCACTTGGTTCCTTGAAGCCCAAGTAACCACCAATTCCATGATACTATGGATGCCTTCTGGTCTTAATGGGGCTTCACAAACTATAACACAAAGAGCTTTTTTGTCATCAGCATAGATGCGGAAAGGGTGTCTGAGTTTGCCACCTATGTATATCGCTGCTGGAATGATGTGTTCCGAATCAACAAAAGCTATTTGGTGCATGCTTTTCTTTTCAATTATGTAATTTGTACACATCGAACCCACAAGCCCTATGCCAGAAAAGCCTACAATAAGTACTGGCTTCGCCATATCGCCGACATAATCATCTGGTTTGCTGTGACCTCCGGCCGTCATCCCTTTTTTGTTAGCTCCGCTTTCTGGTCTGGAACTAATAATAGCTTGCTTTATCTTGCTTTTTCCATCTTTGGATACTAATACCATGCCTCTATCCTCCAAAATTCGGCCTACAGGGGAATTTTTCTGAGTGCTATTATTATCAATCGTAGATTGCTAAATCACGATCTAGTAATATCATCAGCTATTGTAAAATGTTTCTTACCTTAGAAGAGGTCAACTTCGTGTTTGTCATTTCATCATTCTCATACTTTTATGGTTCTGGATGTTCCTGTTCCGCAGTGGCTTAACAAGTTAGAGCGCTATTTATAACATCAAGTTTTCAGCATCAATCTGTTTATGACTACCTCTGCCAGATATGGCGTGAATTAGGGAGATCTAAAGTAGAGATAATCGTTTGGCAGCGGAGATTATGCATTCCGCTTTTTGATGGCATCACCTGAGAGTCCAATAAAGGGACTTCAATCGACAATAGATTGAGAAAGGATTGAAATGATTAAGATGAATTTATTGGCGTAAGTTCTACAATTAATCCTTGACTCCATTTGTATTTCGTATTCATTAATTTCAAAACTTCTGCAGACAATGCAGGCTCTTTCTCTTGATCAACTGTTCTTGCATTGCCTTTGGATACTTTATCATTTATGCTAAACGAAACTGTAGGATTATGTTTAATATTCTGAATCCAATGCGCACCTTCGAGCCGCTCAGATATTATGTAATATCTTTCATTATGCTCTACAAACCAGATCTCTATTCTGTGCTCTTTGCCTGACTTCCATCCCAAGGTGGTCAAATATAGGAACTGAGGTTTACTCAACTATAATTTTGTAATACCTCATTATTTAATTCAAAAGCATGTCATTGAAGGTTTCGGCTCGTTAGACTTGTAGACAAAAACAAGTTCTTGTCCGTGAAAAAAGCTTTCATATTAAATTCTCCCAATTTAGGTGACAGCTGATCCTCGAGTACCTTCTGTCATTTAGCGCCATCATTTGCAGTGAAGAAAAGTCATTATTAGCTAGATCGCTTTGCTAATAAACATCGAGTCCATTTTTTGAACGTTTTTTTATTTTTAGCGGGCCCAGAGGGTTCCGGTAGAAAAAACCCTTCAAAGGCAAGACTTGATATAATTACAAGGCGAGCCTGTCGGGATTTGGATAAAAATTCATTTGAATCCAAGACCCGTTTAGGCATTTACTATTGGAAATACCTCCATCTAGAGGGATTCGACAGAAAAGTCGAGTCAACCGAATTGAGATTCGATAGAAATCATGGCAGAATAGAATAAAACTCATATGCAGTTCTTTTTTCCATTCTGTACCTCAACAAATTCTGTTGATTGTCGCTGCTGCCTTATCCTATTCTCCACCATTTCTTCGTATAATTTGTATTGTGGAAAGACATCTAGCAGTATACTTACATGTGCTTGCTTGACACCCTCTTTTCCACCTGCCCATTTTTGTATTTCTTGGCTTTTTGAAATGTTAGATAGAATTAAAGCAAAATGATCCATATTAGGATTAAAATTCGGCTCAGAAAACAAAAGCTGATCTCCAAGATATTCTGCTATCTGCAACCTTGTCTTGTCCTTTAATTTGGAATTGATCTTGTTGTAGCTATTTTCGTAAAAAACAAGCAAATCTGCAGGTACAATGCCTTCAACAGATTTCATGTTCAAATCTACCAACAGATAGACCGCTCCGTCTCTTGCTAATGCTTCAATTCTTCTCTTCACTGTTTTGGATGAGACCTTCAATTCTTTTGAAATGGCACTGTACGGCTTCCAAGGATCCTGTAGGAGACTGCTTATTATCTTCCAGTCAGACTCCGTCATTTTTGCTCTGCACTCTGTAAAGAGTTTTGGCAGCTTATTCACGTAATTAGCATTGGTTATTTTCATTAGCTTATCAATATTATCATCAAGGTCTTGGGTATTCTTATAATACAACATTACAATCAGTTTTTGCTCCAAGTGATTGCACAAGAGGGCCATGTTTTCAGAAAATGATGAAGAGATCCTTTGCATTATCCCATCTTTGTCTGAGTAATCGTGCAAAAAAATCTGCAGAGCTGCCATCCTTAATCCAAAGAGAGTCGGGTTTACTGCAATATACCAGCGCCTTATGACTCCTTGCTCTTGTAGCTTTCTTATTCTGTTTCTAATCGCATGCTGGTCTATTTGTACGCTCTTTGCAATTGAGCGAAAGGATCTTCTAATATACACATTCCTTGGTGGCATTACGTAGTCTTTATACAACTCTTTCATGATTTTGATATCTATCCTGTCCACCTGCATATAGATAGATCCGATGATAATCATTAGGTCTTTGATATAAAGGTGAAGAAAAAGGAGATGTCCAAATTGCGGTTCTAATGTCCGCTCCGAGTTAAGAATAGGATTCGCATAAGTTTAGTCATGGAAAAAGACTATGTCGGAAGACCAAAAAATAACGAAAACATTATTATGAATACACCCAAGGTTCAGGCAATTGACATCAACGGAACTCAGCTACATTACGTTGAGCTTGGGAGACAAAATAAACAATCCGTGATCTTTGTACACGGTGCACTGAGTGACTACCGTTGGTGGCAATATCAAGTCGAGCCATTCGCCCAAAGATATAGAGTGATATCGTACAGCAGAAGAGGAGCCTTTCCCAACGAACTGCAGAAAGAATTCCACTACCATGTAGAGAACGATGCAGTTAAACAAGGAGCTTCTGACCTGGCAGAACTTATCCGAAAGTTGGACTTGGCACCTGTACATATGGTAGGCCATTCTGACGGAGCCTTCGCCGCGCTGTATCTCGCCTGCCAGAATCCTGATCAGTTCAGAACGCTTGTATTTGCAGAACCTGCTGTGTTGCCAGTTCTTGCTGCTAGTAATAGGGAGGATGACATAAAGTTGATTCAGAATTTATGGGAAGGCGCATTCAAGCCGGCGCAGGAAGCTTTTGACCAAGGGCGGTTTGAGGAAGGAGTGAGAATAATTGGAGACGCGGTTATGGCTAAAGGCTTTTTTGACCATCTTCCTCTCAAGGTAAGGCAGTCCATATTGCAGAATGTAGGCGAGTTTCACAAACAGCTTGAAGCAGAAATGCCCAAAGAGTTTCATCTTCAGCAACTAAAAAATATTTCATCGAAACCTGTACTATTTATAAACGGAGAGCAAAGTCCAAAGTTTCTTATACGCATTATAGATATTCTTGCCTCCAAACTACCAAAATCAGAGCGCTTGGTAATCCCAGGTGTTACACATGAATTAGGTCTTTCTAGCAAGCCAGATGTGTTCAATTCATATGTATTGCCGTTTCTAGCGAAAAACTAACAACGATGTCATGTTGGATCATTTTAAAGGAGAAATTTTTTTTTCATTAGGTCATCGTATCTTGTGTGAGTACATCTTGGACAAAGTTGCACACAACTTGCTTGTTATTTTCTAGACATAGTGGTCAGCTTAAGAAGACGATTTTAAGAGGACTTTCTTAACAATAA
>OCZV010000713.1_pt1 | contig 11994 bp, 12 predicted proteins | sample 1539051 | NCBI WGS metagenome assembly OCZV01 (sample SAMEA3113581, study PRJEB22503) | soil metagenome
CCACGTAGCCCACGATCTCGTCTCGGCCGACTACGACCGCCATGAAATCCTGATGGTCCTCGTTCTCGAGCGCCGTGCCGAGGTGCTCCTCGAGCTTGGCCCGATCGCGGTCCGCAAGAATTCGGCTCAGCTTGGGGCGGTCGATCGCCGCGCCGAAAGCTGCCTCGAGAGCCGCATCGAGCGCACCCGCCCGTTCGGTGTAGGCCACGGCGCCGAGGTCGAGTACCGGACCCAGGGCCATGACCCTGCGGGCTCGGATCTCGTCCGAAATCAACTGGAGAACGATCACGCTGCCCGCGGCGAGGGGGACGAAGACGACCGCAAAGAAGAAGATGGTCAAACGCCGTTGAAGTGACATTCAACTCGCCCCATAGCCCAAAGTCCTTGGTTTCAAGCTCCATACGCAATATCGGTACGGATCGGGACTCACTTTACGCTCACGGCAGCGCTCAAGCCGTACAATCCCCCCGTCATGCCTATCTATGAGTACGCCTGTACCGCCTGCGGAGAGCGCACGGAGGCGAAACAGGGATTCGACGATCCTCCGCTGGAGGAATGCCCCGTTTGTGGGGGACGGCTGCGAAAGCTGTACTCGCCTGTGGGGATCGTGTTCAAGGGATCAGGCTTCTACGCTACGGACTCCAAGTCGTCGTCCAAGAAGGAGACGACGAGGTCATCGTCCGGCGAAAAGAAATCGTCCGAATCCTCGAAGGGCTCCGGGTCGGAGTCCAAGTCCTCGTCTACGGAAAAGAGCGCCTGAGGTGCCTTCGGCTCGCATCGGAGTTTTCGGGGGGACTGGGTTCTACTCGTTCCTGGGAGACGTCGAGACCGTTGAGATCGATACTCCCTACGGCCCACCATCGGCTCCCGTATCTGTCGGATCGGTTGATGGGATTCCGGTAGCGTTTCTTCCGCGGCACGGACTCGAGCACCAGTTGCCGCCTCACAGGATCAACTTTCGGGCGAACGTCTGGGCCCTCAAGGAACTCGGCGTCGAACGGATCGTCGGGCCTTGCGCGGCCGGCTCCCTCAAACAGGAGGTGGGACCCGGTCACTTCGTGATCTGCGATCAGCTCGTCGATCGGACGACTGGGCGCGCCGATACCTTTTACGACGGTCCGATCACGACGCACGTTGGTTTTGCCGACCCCTATTGCCCTGAGATGCGCAAGCTCGCGATCGAAGCCGCTAGGGGCGAGGGCATTACCGTGCATGATAGCGGCACGGTCGTCACGGTCCAGGGCCCTCGTTTTTCGACTCGGGCGGAGTCGCGCTGGTATCAGGACGCGGGATGGGAAGTCATCAACATGACGCAGTATCCCGAAGCGTTTCTCGCCCGGGAGCTCGAAATGTGCTACGTGAACATTTCGCTGATCACCGACTACGACGTCGGCGTCGAGGGCGAAACGGAAGCGGTCAGCCACGAGGCCGTTGTGGAGGTCTTCAACGCGAACCTCGAGGCCCTCCGCCGGCTGCTCTTCTCCCTCGTTCCGACCATCCCCGAGGCGCGCGACTGCATATGCAGCCGGGCGCTGCAGGGTGCGCGCCTCGAAGCCTGACCATCCGGCACGGCGGACGGCGACCGGCCACGGCGCCGTTTATGCTGCCCCGCCGTGTCCATAGTCCAAGCGCTCGTCCTTGGCGCCGTCCAGGGACTCACTGAGTTCATCCCGATCTCGTCGTCGGGGCATCTGGTCGTGGTCCCGGAGCTGATGGGCTGGGATCAGCCCGGACTCGCATTCGACGTGCTCCTGCACGCGGCATCGCTGATCGCGCTCCTCGTCTACTTCTCCGGAGATCTCCTGGACCTCTTCCGTGGCGTCGCAGCCGGGGATCGGGCCTCTCGGCGCCTTCTCCTGCTGCTCGTCATCGGCTCCGTTCCCGCCGGCCTCGCCGGCCTGCTGCTGGGGAGCTATTTCGAGGGCGAGTTCGAAGACGCCTCCGGCGCTGCCCTGCAGCTCCTGATAACGGCCGCAGTGCTGGTGGCGGCGGAGGCTGCGCTCAAGTACCACGAGCGGCACACCGCGGCCAGAGGGGAGATGCTGCGGCGGATCGACGACCTCGGTCCCGTCGACGCCACGGCCGTAGGAGTGGCTCAGGCCATAGCGATCTGGCCCGGCATCTCGCGCTCCGGTTCGACCATAGGAGCCGGGCTCGCCCTAGGGATGGCCCGGGATACCGCGGCGCGGTTCGCCTTCCTGCTTGCCATACCCGCCCTGTTCGGTGCTGCCCTGGTTCAGATCCCCGACTTGGGGGAGGGTTCGCTTGGCGTCGGCGCGGGGATCGCCGGATTTACGGCCTCCTTGGTGACGTCCTACGCGGCAATCGCCGGCCTTCTCCGGTATCTCCGAACGAACACGCTGTACCCGTTCGCGGCCTACTGTGTCGTTGCGGGACCTCTGTTCTACATTCTTCTGTAGGTCAAGACGTTTCTGTCTGCTCAAAACCGCGGATAGCGCGGTTCTCGGCAGACAGAAAGTGCTGCGCGCCGGTTATTCGCCGGCCACGGTCATTTCGGCGATGAGAGTCGTCGCGCCGCCGAGGCTTCCCCCGAACGGGAGCCAGCGCCGGTCGTCGGCGATGGCCACGATGCCGGCGAGGATCTCGAGCATCGGCGCCGCGATCGTGACCTCCTTGACGGGGCGGACCGGCGCGCCCTCCTCCAGCAGCATTCCGGTTGCCCCAACCGAGAAGTCGCCCGACACCGGGTTTGCGCCCGAGTGGACGCCGTGGAAGTCCTGGACCAGGAGCGCTCGGCCGGCGCGGGCGAGGACCTGGTCGCGGGTTTCCCCAGTGGAGTCGAAGGCGAGGTTGGTCGGCGCCGGACCGGGAGGGGACTTGAATCCCGACCGGGCGGCATTGCCGGTGGACGAGCGGCCCTCGCGCCGGGCACTCGTCACGTCGAACAGGAACGACTCCAGCACCCCACGCCGGATCACTTCGGTGCGCTGAGTCGGGACCCCCTCGGCATCCCACGGGGCCGAGCCAGGCGCGCCGGGGACCCGCCCGTCGTCGACGAGGGTGAGGCCTGCGCCGGCAACCGCCTGGCCGATCCTGCCGGCGAAGAGCGACCTGCCTTTCTGCACGGCCTCACCGGTAAGCGCCTGCGCGAGCACTCCGAGGAACTGGCCCGCCGTGTACGGATCGAACACCACCGGCATCCGGGCGGAGGGGACCTTGGTGGCGCCGAGGACCGCAACGGCGCGGGCGGCGGATCGCTGCGCAACGGCCTCGGCGTCGAGTCCGGCCAGCCCCCGAGCGAGGCCGAACTCGAACCCAACCTCGGTGTCGTCCCCCTCAGTCGCAATGGCCAACGAGTAGCACCACGCATCTGTCGAGCGATACGCGCCTTCGATGCCCCTCGTCGTCGCGATCGCTACCTCGCCGTCGGAATCGGCGTAAACGCTCTCTTCGACTGCGCGCACACGCGCGTCCGACTTTCTCGTAGCTTCGTCTAGCGTGACCGCGAACTCCACCTTGCTCTCGGGTCCGACCGAGTCTTGTCCCTTGTCGAGGAGATCGGGGACGTCCTTGGGCCGGCGCTGCCACGCCTCTGCCAGCCCCACCGCCTCATCTGGAGTCGCGTGCTGCGCGTTCGTGCGAGCGATCTCGACGATGGTGTCGAGTCCCTTGTCGCTCAGGTCAGTCGTATATGCGAAGCCGGCGCGCCCCCCGTCGAGGATCCTGACGCCGGCGCCGCGTGGTTCCGATGACGAGAGGGTCTCGACCTCGCCGTTGTAGACCTTCACCGAGAAGCTCTTCTCGTGTGTGACGAATGCTTCTAGACCCTCGCCCCCGCGGGCGCGGTCAACTATGCGGCGCGCCAGGGACAACAGTTCGTCGGACATCAGGCCTCGGTTCCCCCAACCGTCATTCGCGACAGCAGCACGGTCGGCATTCCATTGGTCACCGGCGCATGCTGTCCGTCTTTACCGCACACGCCTTCCCATTTTGTGAAGTCCGACGCAATCGCCTCTATGGCTCCTAGGACCCTGGGGCCGTTGCCGATGAGCTGTGCGCCTTTGATGGGATGGGTCAGCTCACCGTTTTCGATCATGTAGGCCTCGGACATCCCGAACACGAAGTTGCCGGTCGCCGGATTCACTTCGCCCCCGGCGAAGGTCGCTGCGTATACGCCGCGTTTCACAGACCGTACGATCTCGGCGTCGTCATCGGGGCCCGGCAAGAGATTGGTGTTGGTCATCCGCACTATCGGGACGTGCGTGTACGCCTGACGGCGACCGTTGCCCGTCGGCGGCGCGCCGATCTTTGCTGCGGATCGGAGATCGCTCAGATGACCGACGAGCACACCGTTTTCGAACAGCACCGTCCTCTGCGACGGCGTTCCCTCATCGTCGACACCAAAGGATCCCCATGCGTTCGGAACCGTTCCATCGTCGACGATGTTGACGATGTCCGAGCCAAATTTCTCACCGTGCCTGTTCGCATACACGCTCGCGTCCTTTACGAGTGTGTCTGCCTCGAGACCGTGGCCACAGGCTTCGTGGATGAGGACTCCCCCGGTGCCGGGAGCCAGCACCACGGGAAACTCCCCCGCAGGCGACGGTTTCGCGCTCAGCATCGCCACTGCCTTGATGGCGGCGCGCCGCCCAAGCTCGTCGGGGGGCCGCGCCTCAAGCAACTCGTAGCCACCGGAGTGTCCGGGGGCCTCGAAGCCGGTTTGGATGATGCCATCGCGCGCCGCGACGACCTGGACAACGAACCGGACTCGCGTGCGATCGTCCGTTGCGATGTGGCCGTTGGAGTTCGCGATCAGGACCTTCTGGTGAACGTCCGCATAGGTTGCGCTCACTTGACGGACCGCCGAGCTCATCGAACGAGCGGCATCGTCGGCGATTCGTAGTGCCTTCGCCTTGTCGGCCGCCCCAACGTCTTCGGGAACGATCCGGACTTTGTTCCGAACCGAGGGCTTCACCCTTCGAAGGTCCGCGACGGACTTCTCCTCACCCGCCTCGAGCCCGGCGCGCGCCGCGCGAGCGGATTCCAGAAGGGCCTCGGCCGAGAGGAGGTTAGTGAACGCGTACGTGGCTCGCTCCCCGGACACGACCCGGATCCCGGCGCCGACGTCGATTCCGGCGGTCACATCCTCGACCCTCGAGTCGTCCAACCTGAGCGCGGACGAGCGCCGATCTTCGACGAACAACTCGGCGTAGTCTGCTCCGCCCGACAGGGCCTCGGCCAGCACTCTTCTGATCGTCCGGTCGGGGATCATGCACCGGCGAGGATACCCGCGCAGGCCCTGAACCCCGCCCGAGCCAGGCGGCGCCCGGGGGCGCTGAACCCCACTACTGGAGTAGTTCCAGACCTTGAATTTCCAGTGCCTTAGCCTGGGATTTCGGGTACTTCGTGCGCTTGTGAGCTAGTACCATGGAGGGTAGCCTCATAGACAATCGAGGACTTGCCGGGAGCAGTCAGACTGCTCCGAGAGAACAATAGGGCGGCGGGCACGCATGCACAAAAAGCCTGCTCCAAGGCCGCTCTTTGAGCAAAGGAGTCTCGACCTGAGCACCGGGTCCGGTTACACCCCTGAGCAGCTAGAACGTTTGCGGAGAATCCACGCTCGCCTGATTGAAGCCCGCCGGGAACTGGATGCACTGATCGGAGATGCCTATCTCCGTCCCCGCGCCTCGATCGTCCCCGTTCACTTCCTTGATCTCGCCTCGGCGGTGGAGAAGCTCCGCTGGGCCGAAAAGGAGTGGCGGGAGCTCGATAGGGAGATGGAGGGCGCCCCGGCAATGGCCGGGGAGGCGGGCACCCAGGCAAGTCAGGCCGAGGAAGAGTCCGAGGAACCCCATTCTGGGAGGGTCCTCGAGCCGGCCGACGCCCGGAATTAGCGCTTCTGTCTGCTCAGATCCGCGCTGGCCGCGGTTTTCAGCAGACAGAAAGCTGACGATCACGGTTAGCGCGGCTGCATCCTCAGCGCCCCATCGAGCCTGATGACCTCCCCGTTGAGCATCGGGTTCTCGATGACGTGGCGGACCAGCGCGGCGTACTCATCCGGCTGCCCGAGACGGTGGGGGTGAGGGATGCCGTCGGCCAGGCGACTGCGTGCTTCCTCGGGGAGTCCGGCGAGCATCGGCGTATCGAAGATGCCGGGGGCGACGGACACCACTCGGATTAGCTTGCTCGCCAGGTCGCGGGCCACCGGCAATGTCATCCCGACGACGCCACCCTTGGACGCCGCGTACGCCGCCTGTCCTATCTGACCGTCGAACGCGGCGATGCTCGCCGTGTTCACGATCACTCCGCGCTCCTCGCCCTCGGCCTCGCCCCGGGCCATTTGGGCCGCCGCAAAGCGGATCGCGTTGAACGTCCCGATCAGGTTGACTCTCACGACGAACTCGAACCGCTCGAGGTCGACGGGCTCTCCCTCCCGGGTCAGGACGCGGCCGGGGAAACCGACTCCGGCACAATTGACAAGGATGTGGAGCCCACCGAACTCCGCCGCCGCCAGTTCGACGGCGGTCTGGACGTCGTCCGACGACGTGACGTCGGTGGGAGCGAAACGCGCCGCATTGCCGAGTTCCTTCGCAGCTTCGGCTCCATTCGAAGATTCAAGATCGGCAATGACGACCGAGGCTCCCGCCTTCGCAAGTGCCCGCGCCGTTGCAAGACCCAATCCGGAGGCACCGCCCGTGACGAGGGCGACTTTTCGGTCGATGTTCACGCTGTCTCCTGTCGGCCGTGATATCCGCGTGCCGCGCCCCACAACATCTCACCAGTTTTGGCGGCGAAGCCGCGGCGCCTCGCGGCGTTCTCGCTCCGTCACGTACCTTCCAGGTACGCTCCTCCGCTGCGGCCTTGCGAGGCTGGCGTTTCGCTCGCCAAAACCTGCCTCACATTATGGGACGCGGCACTAGCCCAGCGACTCCTGGACGACCTCGCCGCTCGCGAGGACGAGCCCATCTTCGCATCTCGTCTCCACGCGGCCGTCGGAGAACTGCCTGTGATAGAGCTCGGCGTACGCGCCGCCTGCGGTCAGGAGATCCGCGTGGGACCCCCGCTCGAGGATTCTTCCTCGATCCAGATAGAGGATCTTGTCCGCGGCGAGGATCGTCGATAGGCGGTGAGCGATCGCGATGGTCGTCCGTCCCTGCATGAGCGGCCTCAGCGCCTCCTGCACAAGCCGTTCCGAATGGGTGTCGAGCGCGCTGGTGGCCTCGTCGAGGATCAGGACGCGCGGGTCCTTGAGGATCACGCGTGCGATCGCGAGGCGTTGTTTCTCACCCCCCGACATCCTGTAGCCGCGCTCGCCGACCGTCGTGTCGAACCCATCTGGGAGCTCCATGATGCGGTCGTAGATATGGGCGGCGCGCGCGGCCTCCTCGAGTTCGGCATCGGTTGCGTCTGGATTCCCGTATCGAAGGTTGTCGCGAACGGTCGTATTGAAGAGGTACGTCTCCTGTGTGACGACTCCGAGGATCTCCCCGACCGACTCCAGCCGGATGTCCCGCACATCGATGCCGTCTATCTGGACGGCTCCGCGGTCGACGTCATAGAGCCTCGGAATGAGATAGGTCAGCGTCGTCTTGCCGGCGCCGCTGGGACCGACCAGGGCGACGAGCTCTCCGGGTTCGGCGGTGAAGTCCACGCCCGAGATGGTCCATAGGCGTTTGTCCCCCGTCCCGTCGCCGCTCTGGCGCTCGTAGCGGAACCAGACGTCGTTGAACCGCACCCGACCGGAGGTCTCCGCGGGCGTCAGCTCGATGGCGCCGTCGCGGTCGATGATCTCGTGTTCCATATCGAGGTACTCGAAGATGCGGTCGAACAGCGCGAGCCCGCTCTGGACCTCGACGTTCACATTGAGAAGCTGGCCCAGCGGGAAGAACAAGCGGCTCTGAAGCGTCGTGAACGTCACTATGGTCCCGAATGTGATTCCCGCGCCGGGGTTGTTCAAGAAAATCCATCCCGCGACGAGGTATACGAACGCCGGCGTGATCGAGAAGAAGATCTGCACCAGGGCGAAGAAGCCGCGCCCGATCATCGTACGTTTGACTTCTAGCTTTGAAAGCCTGCGGTTCTCCTTGCGGAAACGATCGATTTCATAGTTCTGCCGGCCGAACGACTTCGACAGAAGAATCCCCGACACGGACAAGGTCTCCTGCATGATCGCGGTCAAATCGGCGAGGGATTCCTGGGTTTGGCCCGATACCTCGCGCCGGACCTTGCCCACCTTTCGGCTCAGAACCAGGAAGACCGGAAGGATCGCGAGCGACAGGACGGTTAGCTCCCAGCTCAGAATGAACATCGTCACGATCGTCGAGATCACGGTGGTCATGTTGGCGAGCAGGCTCGATGCCGTGTCGGTCAGCACTCCCTGAACTCCCCCGACATCGTTAGACAGTCGGGATTGGATCTCGCCCGTTCGAGTGGAGGTGAAGAACTTGAGCGGCATGTTCTGCAGATGCGAGTACAGGGAGTTCCGGAGGTCCTGCATCACACTCTGTCCGACGACGTTGTTCGTGTAGGTCTGCCACAGGCCCAGGAGACCCCCGATGATCGGGGTGAGGACCATAGCGCCCGTGACCAGGAACAGCAGTTGCATGCGGTCGTCTCGAGGACCGCTCCCGCCGATTACGTCGTCGAACACGACCCTGATGAGGAGCGGATTGATCAGGCCGATTCCTGAGGTGATGAGGATCAGGAGCGCGACGAAAGCGACCTTCCCCTTGTAGGGCTTGAAGATCGTCACTATCCGCCGGAACGTCCCGGGCCGAGCCGGCTGCTCGGGCGTCCCCGGCGGGATCATGCGGTGTGGGCCGGGCAACCTACCTCCTGATTGCGTGTTCTATTGATCTAGGACGATCAACGCCCGAGGGCGCCGCTCGCTTCCCGGCTTCCGATCCTGAGATGGTAGTTAACCGTGATATTTCGTGGTTGATTGCCATCTCGGCGCCGGGCTTGGTCAGCGGACCTTCAGCGCCGCGATCACCCCGTCCCGGATGGGAACTATCACCGAGCGATAGTTCGGGTCCGCCTCGATCGCCCGGTTCGTCGCATCGATCGCCTGGGTCCAATCCGGGTGGGCGTCCTCCTCGTCCGACTCGCCGGTGACCCTCCCAGACCACAGCATGTTGTCGCAGATGAACATCCCGCCGATCCGAACGCGGTCTTTCGCCGCTTCCCACGCCTCCGGGTAGCCGTCCTTGTTGATGTCGCAATAGATGATGTCGAACTCCCCTCCGACCTCATTGAATGCTTCGATGGCACTGGCCACGTGATATCGAACCGGCGCATCCAGCCCGGCGCGCCGAAGGTATTCGAGCGCCAGCTTCTCGTTTTCTGGGTCCATGTCCGTGAGGTGCAGCTCCCCGCTCGGACCAACGGCGCGCGAGAACCAGTAGGCCGAGTAGCCGTAGCCCGAACCCATCTCGAACACCCGCCGGGCACCGATGGCAAGTGCGAGGAGCTCGAGCACTCGTCCGCACAGCCGCCCGATGATGGGGAAGTGGTTTTCCTCGGCGCGCCGCTCCATCTCGAGGAGGACGGCTTCGTCGTCGCTCGACGCAAGGTCACTCAGATAGCGATTGATTGCCGGATTGAGAATGTCCATGGTGAAACGCTAACCCACCACCAGCTCTCTGAGTTTGTCGTGAAGGACGGGGTTCGCTGCCACGATCCCGAGCCCCTTCCCTTTGGGCGGTGACAGATCGGTGACCTTCGCACCGGCCTCACGCGCGATCAGCTCCCCGGCTGCTCGATCCCACGGATACATGTCGGATTCGTAGAAACCGTCATACCGGCCGCACGCCACCTGGCACATGTCGAGCGCCGCCGATCCCAGCCTTCGGATGTCGCGCACGACCGGCAACAGCCGGTTCACAACGCTCGCCTGGACGGACCGTATTTCAGGGTCGTACGCAAAACCGGTTCCGATTAGTGCGTCGGCCAGGTCGAGCTTCGCGGAGACCGTGATCGGATCTCCGTCGCGGCTAGCGCCCTGGCCCCGGACCGCCCAGAACATCTCGTCATTGCTGGGATCGTGGACCACTCCAACAAGGGACCCGTCTTTGTCCTGAACGGCCACGCTCACGGTCCAGATCGGAATGCGGAACAGGAAGTTGACGGTGCCGTCGAGGGGATCGACCACCCAGCGGAGGCCGGACTTCGATTCGCCGCCCGCGCCTTCTTCTCCGAGGAGTCCATCGTCCGGGCGCGCCGATGTGATGATGTCGACCAACAAACGTTCCGTGTCGCGGTCGGCGTCGCTCACCAGGTCGGTCGATGTGGACTTGGACGTCACCCCGCGCGCCGGCCCTGCGAACCGCTCAAGCAGCAAAGTCCCCGCCCGGCGCGCCGCGTCCTGAGCGATCTCCAGAAGTTCGTTGGTGTCGGTCACGGCGCAGAATCCTAAGGGGCGCGCCGGTACATGAATGTCGCTAGTCGAGAGCTGATCTCACGTTCGTGAGATCACGTACGAACTCCTTGTACGCAATCCGGCGCGCTTCATCGTCGGGCGCGCGCAGGATGGACGAGGGATGGACGGTCGCCGTGACGATCTCAGCGAGCGACGACTCGACGAGTTCACCTCGTTGGGTACTTACCTTGAAACTGCGTCCGATCAGGGCCTGGGCCGCGGTCGAACCGAGGCACACGAGCGCCCGGGGTTTTACCGCTTGGATTTCGGCATCGAGCCACGGTCTGCAGGCGGTTATTTCTTTCATATTCGGTTTCTTGTGGATCCGACGCTTGCCGCGCGGCTCCCATTTGAAATGTTTGACAACGTTGGTGAGATAAACGCCGCGGCGCTCAATGTCCGCCTCGATCAGAGCTTTGTCGAGCATCCGGCCGGCCGGGCCCACGAACGGCGCGCCCTCGATGTCCTCGCGATCGCCCGGCTGCTCGCCGACAAGCATCACTTCGGCACTCCTCGTGCCCTCACCGAAAACGGTCTGAGTTCCCGTCTCCCAAAGCCGACATGCCCGGCAAGTGGCGGCCGCCTCTCTCAGTGTGGGCAGGCCGCCACCTGCCGGGACTAATTCGCTTGCGTCGGTTAACTGTCGTCCCACGGAGCGGTCTCGTCCATCTTGTTGTAGTAGCGACCGAGGTGTGACTTGACCCTGTCGATGTCCTTGTGTGGGAGATCCGCGCCGCCGCGGCCGCCCTGCATTACGACCGCCGAGGCAAAGACGCCACGAGGAACGGCCTTCAGCTTGCCCCCGATAATGTCGGCTATCTGGAACTTGTAGGCGCCGAACTTTTCCTTGTTCTCGGCGTCGTACCAAACGAAGGCCTTGCGGTAGCGGTTGTTGGGCTCGTCCTGCGCGTCTGCCCATTCCCGTACGCGTTTGTTCGCCGCGCTTCCGTCCCACTCTCGATCCCGATCGGCCAGGGGGAGGTCCTGAAATTCAACGACGCTCATGGCTTCCCCTCCTTCGTCTCCTCGTTTTCGGCCTTGGATCTTTGTGCGGGGATGTCTGTCACCATCACCGTGTCTGCAGGGGATGATTCGAGGTAGATGACCCTTTTTCGGATCGCTTCTTCGGTTTCCGCTAAGGGCCCCAAACAGACCGGGCACTCTTGTTGGGCACGCCCATTCGTATAGACAAGCCGGTCGCACGCCGAACAGAATGCAATTGCCATCCGCCCCGATCCCCTCACGATCTGCCGGCGCCGGGCTCGCGCCTCGAGCGTGCGGCTCAGTTGTTTTGTCGGTGTGTGTAACTACCCGGGCGGCGCGCCGCCTAAAACGCCGAGCGGCGTGCCCGGGAAGCCTGTTGGGCAATCCGCCGCGCTATTCGCGGTGGATTCACCAAAGACCGAGGTCCGGCTCGGCCGGCGGCCGTCTGTGGCCCGATAATCTGGTGACGCGCCCTCGTAGCTCAGGGGATAGAGCACCGCTCTCCTAAAGCGGGTGTCGCAGGTTCGAATCCTGCCGGGGGCACGAACAAAAGGGGAGCGCGCGGCCCATCAGGATGCGTCAGCTCGGGAACCAACGTCACCCTGATGGTCAGCTCGCGCTTCGTCGGGTCG
>OCZV010000714.1_pt1 | contig 11985 bp, 12 predicted proteins | sample 1539051 | NCBI WGS metagenome assembly OCZV01 (sample SAMEA3113581, study PRJEB22503) | soil metagenome
TTCGCCGGGCTCAGCCCTGCCGCGGCTCCATCCCCGGCTTCCACTTGATGCTGCATCGGGCCTCCAGGTGCAGCGGTGTGAACCCTAGTGCGCCCACGTCGTGGTCAGAGCCGATGTGGCTCCCGGCGAGTGCACCTGTGTGAAGTGCTGCACGGTGAAGTTTGTCTGACACGGCGCTGACATTTGGCTGCGAGACGTGCCGTCTATCGTCGGGCTCGACGATGTCGGCCGCCACCGGGCCGCCCAGCCGGATGTGCTCGTCCCACCAGGAGCCGTAGAGCGGCCCCTCTCGCATGAGCAGCTGCGACGCGCCACCTGGTCACGGGCAGCGCGGGACGGGGGGGCTCCAGGTGGTGTTCGACCGGTTGGACACGTTGTAGTCGGTGACCCACCGACTACTACTGTCGTCGAGCCGATCCCAAACCGACGTGGTTCCAACCAGGCTGCCCACCTTCTGGCAAGTCACCCAGGCCAAGCCACCTGGCGGCAACGGTGCTCCAGACAGTGGGTAGGCCGTGCCCGGGCCAGTGCGGACACTGAGTGATGTCGAGCTGGTGACCTGGCCCGGATATGTGCACTTCTGGAGCGGTGGCGAGAATGTCGTGTTCGACGGGGTCGAGACGTAGTAGTCGCTGACCCATGCACCATTGATCAGCCGGTTCCACACCGAGGTCGTGCCTACCTTCTGGCCGATCGTCTGGCACAGGACGGCCAGCGTGGCGCCAGGCGCGTAGGTCGTGACGATGCTGTAAGACGACGAAGGCCCGGTGCGGGCGTTGAGCGCCGTGGTGCTGGTCACCGTGTACGAGCGCGACACCGTGGCGACCGGTGCGTTGAGCGCGTCGCTGTCGATGTTGAGTGTGACACCACCCCACGTCTCGTTGTGGTCGCCCCGATACTGCTTGGCACGCTGGTGAACCGCCCACTGCGAGTCGGGAGCGGTCGGCCAACCAGTCAATGAGGTGTTGCCGTCCCAACGGGCCATCCACACCGCGTCCGGGCGGGCGTACGTCGTCGAGCTATACACCGCCGACAAGTCGCGGAGCCCCGAGTCCTGGTGAACATAGACCCCGGCGAGATAGCCCGAGGCGTGGAGCGTCTTGGTCCAGGCCGAGACGTACCTGCGGACGGCCGTGACACACGACGAGTTCGTCCGGTCGTAGTGCTCGACATCGGCGTAGAAAGCGCTGCCGGGCCGCAGCCCGAGCGCCTTAGCCTTGGCGATGGCGTCCTGAGCCTCGGACGTGCCGTACGAGGTCGCGTCCGAGGCGGTGTAGCGGTAGGGCTTGGTGCCGAACATGCAGCTGGGCTGACGGCCGAAATACGTGGGCATCAGTCGCCAACCGAGCGCGGTGACGTCGCGAACCCACGCGGCGGTCAGGTTAGGTTGGGAACAGCCGCGGTTGACACCGCCGAAGTAGATGTTGACCGTCCGGTACGGCGACGCCAGCCAAGCCCGCAGGGCGGCGACGGACGGAGCGGTACATGTGTCGAACCCCAACCCGGTGGTTCTGGTGGCGGTCGAGCCCGTCGGATAGGCGACCGGCGTGTGGGGTTCGGCCGCCGCCGGTGGCACCAGTCCGGCGACCACCAACGCTCCCGCGAGCGCCGAGGCCGCGAGAATGTTCACGATCTTCCCAGGGAGACCCATCGGACACCCGCTCTCTTTCCGCCTGAGCGCATTGTGCGCACCTAGAACGTGCGCAGTAAAGAAATGTTGGTCCCCCATCTATCCGCGGGAACCGCGCGGCGCCACTGGGCGGAGAGCCGGCATAGCGGGTTGTGCCAGTTCACGTGCTCATCACCGGGGCCCGTAGATGGCGTTGCCGAGCAAGCGGGCTGCATCGGCCCGCTGCTGCGGCACCGCGTGCCTGTAGAGCCCGAGCGTGATGGAGATGTCGGCGTGACCGAGCCGTTCCTGCACCACGTGGGGTTGCATCCCGGCGGCCAGCAACAGCGTCGCCGCCCGTGTGCCGTAACCCGTGGACCCCGATGTCGGACACCCCACTGGTCCTGGTGGCCTTGGCGAACGCGTAGGTCAACGAGTCGGGTCGGATCGGTTCACCGATCTCGCTGGTGAACACGTAGCCCGACTCCACGTAGCCAGGCCCAGCCGAGAGCCGTTCGGCCATCTGAGCCTTGCGCCAGCTGCGCAGCACCGTGACGGTCCGGGGGTCGAGGCGTAAGCCCTGGTCAGCGGCCCGCTGTGCCGGGCTCCATCCCGGGTCGCCACTTGATGCTGCAACCGACGCTGGGCCGCTGGTCGGACGGCGCCGGTTCGCCGGCCAGCACGGCCCGCACGGCGGCGTCGAGGTCGGCGCCGGTCACGGGCACGCCGTTGGACGGGCGGCTGCCGTCCATCTGGCCCCGGTAGGCCAGCGCCCGGTCGCGGTCGAACAGGAAGAAGTCGGGCGTGCAGGCAGCCCCGTAGGCGGCGGCGACCTGCTGCGTCTCGTCGTAGAGGTACGGGAACGTCCAGCCGTGCCGGGCGGCGAACGCCGGCATCCGCTCGGGGGCATCCTCGGGGTACGCGCCGACGTCGTTGGGGTTGATGCCGACGACGGCCACGCCGTCGTCCATCCACCCGGCGGCCAGGCGGCCGAGACCGTCGGCGACATGCTGCACGTAGGGGCAGTGGTTGCACAGGAAGGCGACCAGCAGGCCGGCGGCATCGGCGACGTCGGCGGTTCCGTGGAGCGACCCGTCCGGGGCCGGGAGCTGGAAGTCGGGCGCCCGGGTCCCCAACGGCAGCATCGAGGAGGGTGTCGCGACCATCGAGATTCAGCGTACCGCCCGGGGATGGGCGGCCCGATAGGCGGCGAACAGCCGCTCGGTCGAGACCTTCGTGTACACCTGCGTGGTGCTGACCGAGGCGTGGCCCAGCATCTCCTGCACCGCCCGGATGTCGGCCCCGTGGTCCAGCATGTGGGTGGCGCACGAGTGCCGCAGCACGTGCGGCGTGAGCTTGCCGTCGAGCCCGGCAGCCCGTCCCCAGCGCGTCACGACCAGCCACGCGCCCTGGCGGGTCAGGCGGCCGCCCCGCCGGTTGAGGAACACGGCGTCGGCGTCGCCCCGGCGCTTCCACTGGTGCGGTGCCAGCGCCGGACGGCCGCCCGGCCCCAGCCAGTCCGTGAGGGCGGCGATGGCGTGGCGGCCGACCGGCACGACCCGCTCCTTCGAACCCTTGCCGAACGCCCGCAGCAGCGCCGACTCGAGGTCGAGGTCGCCGAGGCGCAGCCCCACCAGCTCCGAGATCCGAAGCCCGGTCCCGTACAGGACCTCGAGGATCGCCCGGTCGCGCCGCGCCACGGCGTCGTCCCCCACCACCGCGCCGAGGAGGGCCTCGACCTCGGGCTCGGACAGCGCCTTGGGCAGCCCGGCGGGGACCCGGGGCGCCTCCAGGTCGGCGCCGGCGTCGTTCGGGAGCCGTCCCTCGTCGGCCAGGAACCGGTGCAGCGACCGGGCCGCCACCACCGCCCGGGCCACGGTGGCGGGCGCCAGTCCCGCCTGCCGGAGGTGGCCGACGTACGCCTCGACGTCGGCCTCCCGCACCGTGTCGAGCGCCAGCCCCCGGGCCCGCAGCCAGCGGCACCAGCGCCGGGTGTCGCGGCGGTAGGCCTCCAGCGTGGACCGTGCCCGGCCCCTCTCGGTCGCCAACCACGACAGCCACTCCTCGACGTCGAGGGGCAGGAGCTCGGCATCCTCGGCGATGTCGGCGATATCGGTGCTGGCGGGCATGTCGGGTTCACCGTACGGCGCCCGCCGACGTTAACGTTGCACCCGTGCCGCTCTACGACTACCGCTGCCGCAGCTGCGGCGACACGTTCGAGCTCCGCCGGTCGATGGCCGAGTCGGACACACTCGCGCCGTGCCCCCAGGGCCACCGCGACACGGTGAAGCTGCTGCCGCTGGTGGCGGTCGGCGGCCGAGCGTCGGCGTCAGCTCCCACGGCGGGTGGCGGGTGCTGCGGCGGGGCCTGCGGCTGCGGCTGATCTATCGTTCTGTCAGCGCTCACCGTTCGTATCGCGGGTGAGGTCCGACAGAACGGCTCACATGCTCCGCCGGGACAGCGTGAGCAGCGCGATCACCGTCTTCGCGTCGGTGATGCGGCCGTCGTCGACCATCGCCAACGCGGCGTCCAGCGGCATCCGCTCGACCCGCATGTGCTCCTCCTCCACGCCCTGGCGGTCGTCGGCCACGGCGCTCAGATCGCGGGCCAGGTAGATCACCACCGCCTCGTCGGAGAACCCGACGGAGTTGTGGAACATCGCCAGCCGCTCGAGGCGCCCGGCCCGCAGCCCGACCTCCTCGGCCAGCTCGCGCCGGGCCGTCTCCTCGGTGGGCTCGTCGGCGATGTCGCGGAGGCCGGCCGGCACCTCCCACACGTCCGAGCCGACGGCCACCCGGTACTGGTGCACCAGCGTCACCGTGCCGTCGTCGTGCAGCGGCAGCACCGCCACGGCACCGGGATGGTGGATGATCTCCCGCTCGAACCGGTCGCCGCCGGGCCCCTCGACCTCGGCGATGACCACGCCCATGCGCCGCCCCTGCCAGGCGACGCGCTCGCCCACGATGTGAAACGTCAAGACGGTGACAGACGCTCAGGAGGCGGCCGAGCGCAGCGTGTCACGCTCGTCGACGGGGAACAGGTGCGGCCGCCGGCCCTCGGCCCGCTCCAGCGCGGCCCGCACGAACTCGCGGAACAGCGGCGCCGGCCGGGTCGGACGGCTCTTGAGCTCGGGATGGGCCTGGGTACCGACCCAGAACGGATGGCCCCGCAGCTCGATGAACTCGACCAGCCGCCCGTCGGGCGAGAAGCCCGAGAACACCAGGTCGGTGCCCTCGAACTTGCCCCGGTAGCGGGGGTTGAACTCGTAGCGGTGCCGGTGGCGCTCGGACACGACGGTCTTGCCGTACGCCTGGGCCACCTGGGACCCGGGCACCAGCTCGGCGACATAGGCCCCCAGCCGCATGGTGCCGCCCTTGTCGGTGACGTCGCGCTGGCTGTCCATCAGGTCGATCACCGGGTGCGGCGTGGCGGGGTCGAACTCGGTGGAGTTGGCGCCGGTGAGGCCGAGCACGTTGCGGGCGAACTCGATCGTCATCATCTGCAACCCGAGGCAGAGCCCGAGGCAGGGGATGCCGTGCTCGCGCGCGTAGCCGGCGGCCATGATCTTGCCCTCGCTGCCCCGCTCGCCGAAGCCACCCGGGATCACGATGCCGTCGAGCTCGCGCAGCCGGCCCTCGGCCAGCAGGCCCTCGACCTCCTCGGCCTGGATCCAGTCGATCTCGATGTGCGTCCCGTGGTGGAAGCCGCCGTGCTTGAGCGCCTCCACCACCGACAGGTAGGCGTCGGGCAGGCTCACGTACTTGCCGATGATCCCCACCCGGATCGTCTCGGTGGCGGCGCCGACCCGCTCGACGAGCCGCTCCCACTCCGACAGGTCGGGCTCCTGATCGAAGCCGAGCAGGTCGCACAGGTAGCCGTCGAAGCCCTCCTCGTGCAGGACCAACGGCACCTCGTAGATGTTGGCGGCGTCGGCGGCGTTGACCACCGCCTGGGTGGGAACGTCGCACAGCCGGGAGATCTTCTGCTTGAGCGCGTCGCTGAGCGGCCGCTCGCTGCGGCACACGATGACGTCGGGCTGGATGCCCCGCGCCCGCAGCTCCGTAACCGAGTGCTGCGTGGGCTTGGTCTTCTGCTCGCCGGACGGGCCGATGAACGGCACCAGCGTGACGTGCACGAACGCCACATTGTTGCGCCCGACGTCGAGGCGGAACTGCCGGATCGCCTCGAGGAACGGCAGGATCTCGATGTCGCCGACCGTGCCGCCGATCTCGGTGATGACGACGTCGACGTCGTCGCCGACCAGCAGGTTGATGCGCCGCTTGATCTCGTCGGTGATGTGGGGGATGACCTGGACGGTCTTGCCCAGATAGTCGCCGCGCCGCTCGGCCGCCAGCACCGCCGAGTAGATGGAACCGGTGGTGGCGTTGCTGCCGCGCGACAGGGGCTCGTCGATGAAGCGCTCGTAGTGCCCGAGGTCGAGGTCGGTCTCGCCGCCGTCGTCGGTCACGAACACCTCGCCGTGCTCGAACGGGTTCATCGTGCCGGGATCGACGTTGATGTAGGGGTCGAGCTTCTGCATCGTGACCCGGAGGCCACGAGATTTCAGGAGACGACCCAGAGACGAGCCGGTGATGCCCTTGCCGAGGGAGCTGGCGACACCGCCCGTGACGAAGATGTGCTTTGTCACGGGCTCACAGCCTAACTCGGCGGGCTTCCGGTCCCGCGGATGCCAGGGTGTCAAGCTTGAGTTGACACACCGGCTGGTGTCAACGCTAGGTTGACGGCCATGGATCTCAACGAGCTCATCACCGCCGTGGAGCTGGCCGGCGAGGATGATCCGCTAGCCCGCGTGTCCGCGGCGGCCACCCTCAAGGACCAGATCGAGGCGCTGGGCGACGAGCTCCTGGACCACTTCGTCAAGGAAGCCCGCGACCAGGGCTGCTCGTGGACTCTGATCGGCGACGCCCTGGGCGTGACTCGCCAGGCCGCCCAGCAGCGCCACGGCGGACTGCTCGGCCGACTGGTGGCAGGGCTGACGGAAGGCCGGTTCCAGCGCTTCACCCCCCGGGCACGGGCGGCCGTCATCGCCGCGCAGACCGCGGCCCGCGACCGCCGCCACCCGTCGATCGATACCGAGCACCTGCTGCTCGGGCTCTTCGACACCACCGCCCGGGGCAACGTCGCAGTGAAGGCCCTCGCCCGGCTCGGCGTGGACGGCGTCACCATCGAGCGCCTGGTCGACGAGCGGGTGCCGCCGGGCACGGCACCCGTGCGCGGTCACATCCCGTTCTCGGCCCGCGCCAAGAAGATCCTCGAGCTGACCCTGCGCGAGGCTCTCCGGCTGGGGCACAACTACATCGGCTGCGAGCACATCGTCCTGGCGCTGCGCCGGGAGGACAACGGCGTTGCGGCCACCATCCTCGCGGAGCAGGGAGTCGGCTACGCCGAGCTGGAGGCCGCTGTCCGCGACACCCTCGAAGAGAGCGCGGCGTAGCCGACCGCCGCCGGCCGCTAGTACGGCAGGCGGCCCCAGCGGTCGGCGGCATCCAGCGGCGGCGTCGCGGCGATCACCCGGCTGAAAGACACCCGCTCGCTGACCAGGTTGAGCGCGGCGACCACCCCCAGCACGACCGTGCGCACACCGGGCGAGCAGGTGAGCACCACGCCGAGGCCGAGCGCGGCCCCCAGCACGTTGGCCCCGGCGTCGCCCAGCATGAGCCGTTCCCCGAGATCGGCGGTCAGCAGCCCGGCGCCCGCCCCGACGGCCAGGGCCACGCCCGCCAGCTCGGGCTCGGCCCCCACCGCCAGCACAAGCACGACGAACGTCACCAGCGCCACCTTGATCGTGCGGCCCGGCGCCCGGTCGAACAGGTTCCCGAGGTTGGCGGCCAGCGCCACCAGCGCCCCATCGACCAGCACCCGGCCGAGCGAGTCGGGCTCGCGGGTGGCTACCACGACGACCGCCACGGCCGCGCCGCCGAACAGCTTCATGGCCCCCGTGGTGAGCCGGCCCCCGGCCAGGGCGCGCAGGTGGGCGGCGAACCCCCCGCTCTCCCCCGCCCCACCCAGGTCGTCGAGCAGGCCCAGCAGGCCGAACCCGAGGGCCGTGAACGTCGTCAGCCGCAGGCCCTCGACCGCGGCAGCATCGGGATCGGCGCCCGCGGCGACGACCACCGCCACCACGGCGTCGGTCGCGAGGACCACCAGGGCGACGATGATGCCGACCCCAGTCGGCAGGGCCCGGCCCCGGAAGTTCTCGCGCTGGAACACCGGGCCGCCGAATGCACCGGCCGACAGGACCCACAGCGCCGCCGCGGCCACCAGCCCCACCACGAACGCGCCGACGACCACCTCAGGCCCCCGGGACCGGCACCGTGCCGGCGTCCCTGGCCCTGACGCCCCGGCGTGCGAGCCGCCAGGACCGCAACCGGTCGACGGCCGCCGGCCAGTCGATGAACAACAGGACGACGGTGGCCGCCCACGCCCAGTAGTCGAGCCCCAGGACGAACCACGTGGTCACGTGCAGCAACACCGCCGCCAGCGCGTACCACGCCTGCAGCCGCCGCACGACCAACACCACCGGGAAGGTGATCTCCAGCCCGAGGATGAACGCCCCCGACGCCTTGGCCACCCACAGGTGCTCGCCCACCCAGCGGGCCATGCTCTCCCATGCGGCGTGGCCGATGCTCGGGCCCCACAGCAGCACGTAGCGCATGTTGTCGCCCAGCACCCAGTCGATCCCCGACCGCCGCAGCTTGTGGTAGCCGGCGAAGAAGTAGACGAGGGCGGTGATGACCATGGCCACCCGGATCGGCCAGCCGTACCCCCGGCGCGCGATCCGGTCGCGCACATCGACCGCTCGGCCCACGGGGGCCAGCAGGAACGGCGCCGACGCCCAGAGCAGCAGCAGGTCGTTGTGCAGCACCTTGCCCCGGCTGCCCCGCAGCCCTGCCAGCACGAGATAGCACAGCCAGGCGACGGCGAACGCGAGGCGAGGACGCGTGCGCAACACGGCGGCCAGGGCCGCAACGCCGCCGACCACTTGGATGGCCACGAACGCTTCGGCCGAGGGCATTCGGTCCAACCAGCCCAGCAGCGGCACCGGGTCGACCAGCGCGGCGGGCGTGTCGGCCAGCTGGCGGTACGAGCCGAGCACGATCCGCAGGCCGATCAGCGCCGACAGCCCGACGTGCACGATCACCAGACGCGAGGCGGTCTCCGGTCCCCACAACGCATCGTCGAGCCAGCGGCGCACCCGCGTCACGCGCTCGCCACCAAGTCGGCGGGGCGGCAGGTGTGGACGACCTCCAGGTCGTCGATCGCCGTCCACTCGCCGTCGCGCTCTTCCAGGCGGGCTCGGTCGCGGGCGATGTGCAGCTCGGCGGTCGTGGGCTCGACGTCGACCACCGCGCCCAACAAGGCCTCGCAGACAGCCTGGCGCCGCTCGGTCGAGGCGCCCGCCAGATCCGACATCGGCCACTCGGCGTGCCGGTAGCGCAACGGCAGGTCCTCGAGGTCGACGATCCGGGCCGACCCGTCGTCGTCGACCGCCTCGATGACCCAGCGGGTCTGGGTTTCGTCCCGCGCCAGCGAGAACAGGCGCCAGCCGGTGAGCGGCCAGGCGTCGAACCCGATGAGCCCGGGCACCAGCAGCAGGGCGAGCAGGGCGCCCACCAGCCAGTGGGCTGAGCGCGGGACCGTGTCGGCGTCGCTCTTCACGAAGCCCGACCCCCGGCGCGCGGCACCGGTTCTGGTTCGGGCTCCCGTCGGCGCCGGGGCGCCGGACCCGCTTCGGGCGGAACCTCGACATGGTCCCTGCGGCCGTCGGCGGACGCCGGCTCGACCGCCGCCCACTCGGGTTCGAGCGCCAGCACCGCCAGCGCCATCGCCAGCACCATGAGCGTGATGCCGCCCACGATGGCGCCGGAGTCGTTCACGGCGGTGCCCAGCAGTGCCGCCAGGTAGGCGGCCACCAACCCGGCCTGGAGCGTCGAGATGTTGCGCCGCAGCCCGTCCAGCGGCCGCCCCGGGTAGCGCGCCAGGAACACGATGAAGGCCACGGCGACGGGGATGGCCGCCACCCAGAACGACGTCGTCGTGACCCGCAGGTTCGCCAGCAGCTTGCGCTCGACCACGTCGATCAGCGGTTGCATCCCCTCGTCGCCCACCCGCTCGAACAGACGCCCGAGGTGGGCCCGCTGGCCCTCCGGCCGGGCCAGGTCCAACAGCCCGAAGCCGACGACGGCCGCGAGGGTCAGCAACCCGGCGACCACCAGGCCCCGGAGGCGGATCCGGCCCCGGTACACCAGCGCAGCGAACACCAGGATCGTCGGCGTGAACGCGAGGATGCCCCCGACGTCCGAGCCCCAGAAGGGCGCGCCGATCACCACCAGCAGGGCCGCCAGCAGCCCCACCGCCTGCAGTCGCCGGCGACGCGTCGGCAAGAGCGCAGCCAACAGACCCGCAAGCAGGCAGGCGGCGCCCGCCACCTGACCGAACGCGTAGTTGCTGATCCCGTAGAGGCGGGAGTTGCCCGTCGGCGAGTAGCCGAAGGCGGCGCTCAGGCTGAGGTTCGACCCGGTCATCACGTCCAGCACCGGCACCAGCAGCACCAACGCCAGCACTGCGACCAATGCCAGCCGCGGCCGCCGCCAGCGCGCCGTGGCAGCGGTGGCCGCGCCCGCCACCGCCACGGCTCCCACGAGGACGAACGCCCAGTAGAAGCCGATGCCCAGGTCCTCCAGGGGGAAGCCCCGCGCCAGGTACGACAGCGGCAGGATCGCCAGGTCGGCCAGGGCCACGAACGTCACCCCCTCGCCCACCCGGGGCCAGCCTCCCCGGGCCAGCACCACCACCGCGGCTGCGCACACCGCGCTCATCACGACGACCACCACCAGCGTGGTGGGGAACAGCAGCTGCTCCCGGAAGCGGGAGGCGGCGTTGGCGTCGACCAGGTGGTCGACCCTGTCGCCGAGGGACGCGTCGGAGTCGACCACCTCGGCGGGCCGTCCCTCCATGCCGCTCGGCCGCTCGACGCCGAGCACGTCCAGCACGGTGGGGGCCACGTCGACCAGGGTCAGGAAGCCCGCCCGCTGCGTCGACGCCGAGCGCAGGTAGCCGGCGCTGTCGCCCGGGCCGGGCTCGTCCAGGGCCGCCGCCGTCAGGTCGCGGTTGCCCGGCAGGTTGTACGGAGCGACCAGCAGCACCGCGTCCCGCTCGGGATCGACCGATGCCAGCAGCCTGCCCACCAGGGCGTCGGAGTCGGCCAGGGCCTGGGCCCGCAGCTGGTCGTAGCGGGCCGCGTCGACCCGGTCGCGGTAGCGCATGGTGCGGCCCAGGTCGGACGCCTCGACGATCACCATGCCGCCGTCACGCCCGTCCGGCGCCCGCCATGCGTCCTGGAAATGGGCCATCACCTGATCCGCGTCGAGGCGCTCGCCGAACGGCCGCGAGGGATCGTCGAGCAGCAGGTCGTCGCCCAGGTCCCCGGCGGGCACCACGCCGTCGCCGGTCACCACTGCGAGGCCCACCTGCCGCTCGAACGACGGTCCCACCGTCTCGCTGCCGTCGGCGTTGCCGATCGCCACCGCTCCCAGGCCGGCCTCGTCCAGCGTCTCGGCCAGCAGCCCCAGCTCGGCGTCGTAGGGCTCGTCGGCGTTGACGCGCTCCAGCGTCGGCCACGCCAGCGACAGGTACGTGCCGTCGGGCTCGGTGCCGGTGCGCCGCTCGAAGATCTCCCCGGCGGTCGATCCGGCCGACTGCTGGTCGACGGCGAGCTGCTGCCCGTCGACCAGGGGATCCGAAGTGGCCCGCGCCCCCGCCGAGATCGTCAGGTAGGCGGCGCCGGGCGTGGCACGGGGGGACACGCCGCGGGGGGCCATGTCGGCCAGGGCTGCGCCTTCCAGGAACCGCTCGATGTTGGGCAGGTCGTGGTCTTGCACCTCGGCCCAGGTCAGGCCGGGCACCGAGATCACAAGGATCCGGCCGTCGTCGCCGGCCTGCGCCCCGGCGGGGGCCGCCGCGGCGGCGCCCACGGCCAGCGCCACGCCGGCGACCAGCAGCAGGCACAACGCTCGTCCCCTCATCCCGGGACCCCCGTCGAGCCGAAGCTCCGCAGCGTGAGCACCGGCACGATCACGATGAACATGGTGAGCGGCACCGCCACCGACGAGTCGTTGGCCACCAGCCCGATGATGCCCAGCACCGCCAGCCCGGCGGCCGCGGCCACCGTGGGGCGGTGCCGGGCCCGGGCCGCGGCTCGGGGCCCGACCCGCCCGAGCGCCGCCAGCGCCGCGTAGACCCCGGCGCCCACCGCGAGGGCGCTGACGGTCAGCCACCCCGCCAGCTCGGCGCCGCCCAGGCTCGCCTCCCAGCGGCGGGTGAGGCTCTTGAAGAACGTCGTCCAGCGGCCCTCG
>OCZV010000718.1_pt1 | contig 11921 bp, 14 predicted proteins | sample 1539051 | NCBI WGS metagenome assembly OCZV01 (sample SAMEA3113581, study PRJEB22503) | soil metagenome
TCGCCTGAATCCCCGGTTTCCTCAGATTTTCTTGGACAATTTCTCTTGGGAAAGGGCGGCGCGCCGCTTACGGCGCGGCGGCCTCGAAGAACCTCACCTCCGCGTACAGCCGCCCCGATTCGTCTTGTACGACAATGGTGGCGATGTGGAAACCCTCCCCCAGGTCGCGGTCCAAAGTCGCGCGGGCCACTCCAGTGTCGCGGTTGAAGCGTCCCGGTAGCGGCGTTTCGTCGTCGTCGATGGAGAAGTAAACTTCCGCCACTCCTTCACGTTGAAGGAAATCGGCAGTTAGCTCCTTGCCTTCGCGGTACCTCATTGGGCCCAAGCTCGCGGAGGTGAAGGTGGTCACCATCTCCGAGAAGTAACGGACGTCAAAGACCTCGTCGATCAGCACCTCGTCGCCGACAATGCGCATCGGGATTGCGCGCGCATCAACCTCCGTCGTGCCTTCCCTCGTCACCTCTCCCGAGAGCACCGCAACCACGGCCGCCTCAGAGCCGGCCGAGGCCACGACCACATGATGGAAATCGGGTGCCTGGGAGAAGGCGCCTAGACCCTCGGGCAGGGCGCTCCCCATCATCTGATCGAATTGCTCCCGGCCGATCTCGGCTTGCGCCTGCGGCGTCATCATGCTCCACGCCTTGTCCTCGTCGCTGTTCTGGATCGCCAGCAGCCACTCCCGGACCGTCGGCTCGACCTTTTCGAAGCTCACGCCTTCTTCGGAGGGAGTCTCGGAAGGAGATTCCTGTGGCGTCGGGGTCGGGCTCTCCTGACGCGGAGTCTCAGTACCGGCCGGTGGCACAGGATCCGGACTCACACCCTCGTCGCCCACCAACACAACGGCGCCGGCCACCGCAAGAGCCACCACTGCAGCCGCAGCGGCCGCCATCAGAGCCAATCCCCGGCGCCGGGCTCGATGACCCTGCTCCAGGACCTCGTTGAACTTGATGCTGCCGGCCGGCAGAGCAGCTGCAGTCCGCTGCAGTTCGTCGCGCAACCTCTCCTCGAAACTCATTGCCTCCGCTCCCCCGCATTAGCGTCCTCCAGCAGCGGGCGCAGCTGGCGAAGCGCTCGGTGAATATCCGACTTGACCGTGCCGAGCGGGCGGTCAAGCACCTCTGCAATCTGGTGTTCGCTCATGTCGTCGTAGAAACGGAGCACGACCGTCGCCCTCCGGACGGGCGACAGCTCCTTGAGCGCCCGGGTGACGTTCATCCGGTCGGCGATGCGATCTCCCGGAGCCTCCACCGCTCGCCCCTCACCTCCGGCCCACGCGGGCACCGGCTTCAGCCCTCGTCGTTTCTTTGCCCTGTGGGCACTCCTCACGAGATTGACCACGATCTGGCGTGCGTAGGCGCCGGGGGTCCCGGTCCGGATCCGACCCCAGTGCGTGTACACGCGGACGAGGGCCTCCTGAGCGACGTCCGCGCCCTGCGCAGGATCGCCGGTGAGCAATGTAGCGAAGCGCTCGAGGCGGTCCGCCTCCGCGAGGAAGAACGCTCGAAACGCTTCGTCTCTGGTCGCCATCGACATCACACCCGTTCAACGCCGAAGTCCGAGGAAAGGTTGCAGTTCGGAGCAGCTCTAGCGGCCGGTTACCACCGCTCTGTCCTCGACCACGGTCCAGGCAGCGATCCGCCACCCCCCATCGGTACGCAAGAGTGTCCACTCGATCCCGAGCCTCCGGCCTAGGCGACCGACCGAGAGGTCCTCGGCGGTGAGATCGACATCCCAACCGGAGAGCTCGATCACCTGTTTGACGCGGGCCTGGTCCCCGCCGAGCGAGAGGACTGCGAGGTCCAGCGTCCGACCGCCGGACGGGACGGCTCGCTCAAGCCCACGAAGCGACAGACCCGGCGTCACCACTCCCTCGTCCATGCGACCTCGCAGCTCATCGAGCACCCGGAATGCGGCCAGCACATCGGCCTCCGTCGGAGGAGAGTCCTTGACCACAGACGAAGAAGAAGCAGCAGGCCGCCCTGTAGCGCGCACCTCATCGGAGGCCACGTCGCGCGACGAGCCCCTCGATCCGCCCGCAATGGTCATCCAGGCCACGAGCCCGGCCGAAGCAAGGATCACGAAGGCGCGCACCGGCGATAGGAGTGCCCGGTCCGCCGGCTGCTCCGGAGGAAGGCCAAAGCGGCCTGTGGCTTCGGTGTCCTCGCGCTGATGCACACGCCCCCTCGTAGCTCGCATCCAAGCATAGGTTGGGGTCATGCGATTTGCCGTCGGCCTTCCGAATGTCAAGGAGTACGCGGACCCGCCCCTGCTCGTCGATCTCGCAGTGACGGCGGAGAGCGCGGGCTGGGACGGCGTCTTCGTGTGGGACCACCTCCTCTACAGAGAAGGTGGCGCGGCGGTCAATCCATGGCTCACGATGGCCGCCATCGCGCAGGCAACAAACCAGATCCGGCTTGGCGTAATGGTCGTGGCGCTCGCGCGGAGAAGGCCGTGGAACGTGGCGCGCGAGGCGGCGGCTTTGGACATCCTGTCGGACGGCCGGCTGCTCTTTGGAGCGGGGTTGGGCTCGCTCGACGACGAGTTCACCCGCTTCGGGGAGGACGCCGGAGCCCGCGTCCGAGCCGACAAGCTCGATGAATCCCTTGAGATCATCACCGGCCTCTGGAGTGGCGGGCCGTTCAGATACGACGGTAAGCACTTCCGGATCGAGGAGGTGCGTTTCCTCCCGGCGCCGCTGCAGACCCCTCGAGTCCCGGTTCTTGTGGCGGGGATGTGGCCGAACCGCCGCCCGTTCCGGAGGGCGGCACGGTGGGACGGCATCTTTGCGACGCACGAGCAAGTCGGACACACCGAAACCATGACGGTGGAACAACTCAGCGAGATCGTCGAGTACACGCGCACCCATCGCGCCGAAACAGAGACGCCGTTCGAAATCGTGATCGAGGGTCAAACGCCCGGCCCCGATTCCCAAATCGCTGCGGCCTACGCGCAAGCTGGATTGACGTGGTGGGTGGAGAAGCTCGGTTGGTTCAGGGGGCCGCTCGAGGAGATGCGAGACCGGATCGAATCCGGGCCACCCCGCGAATGATACGCCGGCCGCCGTGAATGGACTCTGTCTGAAGTACCGATCCATTTGTATGCTCGGCCCTGTTGCCCCAGAAGGTTGCAGGCGGGCACTCTAATTCACTGCTGCAACACCTCACGAGCGGTCCTCGGAAGAAGTCTGTCCTCAACCCCCTAGCCCTCATCGCCGGCCCTTGCCATGCTGAGGCGCCGCACGAACGGAGAAGCCTTGGCTCGACGCGATAGCAAGCTCTTGTGGAACCGAAATCTCACCCGTAGGGATTTCCTTTATAGGACCGCAGCGACGTCATTGTCTTTGACGGGACTCGCTGCTCTTGGAGCGTGCACGCCGTCTCCCCAGCGCCGGGCGAGAAACGAAGCTCCCCAATTTGCGCGACCGGACTCCCCGGTCGCTCTGCCGGTCTACGACGACAATCCGCCCCTGGAAGACGGACTCGAGCCAGAAGTCGGAGCAACTCTGAGAATCTACAACTGGGAGGAGTACCTGCGCCCTCGAGTAATCGACGAGTTCGCAGCGAAATACGAGGTGGAAGTTGAGATCTCGACCTTCAGTGACATGGACGATGCCCTAGCTACGCTCAGATCGGGAAGCGACTTCGATCTCTTCTTTCATCGGATCGATGTGATCGGACGGCTGGTTGAGGAGAGGCTTCTGCGTCCCCTCAACCACAGTTACATTCCCAACTTCATGTCAAACTCCTGGTTGGTTTACCAGGACCCGTTCTACGATTTGGGCGCGCGTTACGGAGTGCCCTACACTCTCTACACCACGGGGATAATGTGGCGCGCCGATCGCGTCGACGAGGACATCGCCGCCCTGCCCAACCCCTACGAGATCTTCTGGAACGAGCGCTACCAGGGTCGCGTACATCTTCTCGACGATTACCGGGAAGTGATCAGCATGGTGTTGCTGAAGAACGGCGTCACCGATCTCAATACGGGTGACGCAGGAGATCTCGCTACCGTCGCCGACGATCTTGCCACGCTTGCCGGCAACGTCGGCGGCCTGGACGTCGATGGCTACACAGACGTCCCCTCCGGAGACGCCTGGATCCATCAGGCGTGGTCCGGGGATGCAATCGCATCTCCCTATTACTTTCCGAAAGGAGACGACCCGACGGTCATTCGTTACTGGTTTCCTCCTGACGGGGCCGGCTCGGTGGGCAACGACTGCATCGGGGTGTTGCGCGACGGACCCAATCCAGTGCTCGCGCATCTATTTATCGATCACCTCTTTGACCTCGGCGTCGCCACGAGAAATTTTGAGTGGAACGGATACCAGCCACCCGTTGACGGCTTAAACCCAAGATTCCTGGTGGAGAAGGGCTTCGTGCCCGGATATATCAGGGACGCGGTGGTCGACAGGGCGGCTTTCAACCGGGGCTTTATGCAACTTGAGCTGCCCTCGGAGATTGACGACGAATGGCACCGCGTGTGGGGGGACTTCGCTAACCGTGTTTGAGCGCCGCTTCCCGAGATGGTCCGCGGTCATTGTGCTCGCGCTCGTTTGGACGTCGCCCTTGACGGTACTGAGTGCGCGCAGTGTCGCCGCACAAGAGGTGAGCCTTGTGGTCGAGACCTCCCCACCCGTAGAGGGAGTTGCCTTCCGACTCGGCAAACAACGGTTTGAGACGGACGCCAATGGCGTCGCCCAGGTGGCTCCGGTCGAACCGGGCGCATACGAGCTACGGGCTAACGAGCATCAGCAAGTGGATGATCAACGCCGCGTGTCGTTCGTGGCCTGGTCGGACGGCGTTGTCGAACCGACCCGGACAATCGACGTCCGGGGCACTGTTGTCCTGCAGGCTGGTTTTAACGTGGATTACTTGGTCACAGAAAGCTTTCGCACCGTGGCCGGTGAGACTCTGAGTCCGGAAAGCATCGGCTCGTTTCAAGTCGTTGACGACACCGGAGACGCAACTACCTACCAGGGAAGCTCCCGCGGCCTCGCGGGACCAACGGCTCAACAGTGGGAGCGATTCCCTCCCGGCACTCGCTGGCTCCGCGCCACCCGAGTGTTTTTGGGCCAAGAAGGACTGACCGCGGAGGAGGCCTCCTACCGGGTCCGGTGGATCATCGTTGACGACGAACGCGTGCCCGGAAGCGTCGCCCCCTTCCTCCCACGGGCAGGCGCTGAGTGGGAAATCGCCTCAGGTCCCGAGGCCACCGATGCACCGCCTGCGGGCCCAATCGCGGTGCTCGCGGTCTTCGTGGTGGGGGTTGTGGGTCTAGTGGCCTTCAGGCGACCTCTGCTCGCCCGGATTCCCGCCCTCCGGCAACGCGAGGCAGCGGGGGGCGTCGACGGCGGTACGGACAGGGAGTACGTGCGGGTGACGCTCCGAGACGGACGAGTGCTCGAGGGTTGGAAGACCCACGTTCCCGGAGGGAGCGACGCGGAGGCCCTAACGATCGACGTTACCTCCGTCCGGAGCCCGGACGGCGAGGAACTGGCGAGCGACCCGCTGGACTCGTTCATCCTGCCTTCTCAGATCAAGCATCTAGAGAGGCCGACAGAGAGCTCCCAGCTGCGCTGAGTTATCGGCACCCACGGCTCCACCCTCAGCCAAGCGTGCGATCAACTGCGTTGATTGCCGGATCGCTTCGAGAAAATCGGAGCAACAGCGCCTTCTCCCGTCTGGTGCTCGTCGAGGGAAGGCGTGTCCTCGCCCGTTAAGTCGATGCGCTCTATGGGTTCCAACAGCCCCTGCATTTCGGTCACGAGCCTCTCGAGCGCATCGGTGCGCTCGCGCAGTTCCTTCTCGTGTTCGACCAATGACGTATAACGCTCCTGAAGTCGCGCAGCAGCTTCAATCTTCTGTCGCACAGAGGATTCGTCGACCTGCCTGGCGCGCTCCTCAGCATCTTTGATGAGCTGTTTCGCTTCGCTCTCCGCTTCACCCACAAGTTCGGCCCGTCGCTTCTCGGCTTCCTCAAGCTGGTTACGAGCGTCGCGATCCGCTTCCGCTTTTATCAGATCTGCTTGTTTTTTGGCTTTTTCTTTGATTCGGTCGGCGGTCTGCCGTGCCGCGCGAAGTAGCTCTCCCATCTCCGACGCGATGTCGTCCTCTGTCGCGATCCCGCCGCTGGCAGCGATGGCGATCTTCTGAATAGCCGCGCTGTAATCCTCGGCGACACCGTCGAGAAACTCGTCTACTTCGGAGCGGTCGTAACCTCTACCAAGTACGACTTGGAACTTCTTGTCGGCTACTTCCTCAGGAGTTAGCGGCATATTCTGCACCTTTCTCCTTGGCCACTTCCTTAAAAGGCAAATTGTCGGCGTCCATAACCATTCATCCCTTGCGGCAATGCGGCGATGATCTCCGCCAAGACGTGCAGGTGCGGAGCCATCTCCTCGACACACCGCTCGTACGACCTCCGATTGAAACGCCCGATGGGCTCCATGATCTCGTGTCCCGGCAGCGTGCTTCTGTGTTGTCCAAGGACCGCAAATGCGCCTCGCGCTGAGTCAGCGTGATCGACGCTCGCGTCTCGCATGTGACCGAGCAGAACGACATTCGCCCACGGATGGAGTTCCCTGACCACGTCGGCATGCCACTCTTCCATAACGACGACGAGATCGGCGAGTACCACGTCCTCGCGCGAGAGACGCTTAGAACGATGACCGGTAATGTCGATTCCCAGACGACCCGCACAATTCACAACCTCGGACGGTGCTGCATGTCCGAATGGCGCCTTTGTGCCGCGCGAGGACACGACAAGGGTCTCACACCCGAGTTCCTCCGCCTCTCGTTTCAAGATTTCTGATGCGATCGGCGAGCGAAAGCGATTCCAGGTACACACGACGACGACTCGGATCGGCACGTCGTTTTGCGCCAAGTCCGAGTCGAGGATCTTCCGCAGCGAACTGGACACCGAATGGACAGTTTCCAGCTCGCTGCGAAGCCGTCTCGCTTTTGTCACCGCGGCGTGAAGCTCCGAGAGCCTGCGTTCCAGTTCCTCACTCACGTCTGCGGAAATGGTGCTTTCCGCCTCTGCCTCTGCGTCCCGGATTCCGAGGATCTCCTCGGCTCGCGTGAACGCCTCCGATCGCGTGTGGGAAGCTTCGGCCTTTGCGATCCACTCAAGGTCCTCCAGCGCAGCTGCGTTTTGCCGTTTTATCTCTGTAGCCTCGTCGAGCGCCTCATCAATCGTTTGGCGTGCTGCAGAGCGGGCCTCGCCAAGGATTGCTGCAACGTGCGTCTCGATGTGACGAGTGGGGTCGGGCGAATCAAGCTCCTCAAGGGACCTCGCCACGTTCGACAGGAAAGCTCGCACTTCGTCGGGGTCGTATCCGATTGCTGCAGTGGTGAAATTCTTCTGAATGAGGTCGACGGGCTGAAGAGGTCTCATCGTCCTCCCTCCCTACCCCTGGAGAGTGATGAGTCCATCTCCCCGACGGTTTCGATATGGTCGACCTCTGCAAGAGGAAGGAACGCATCCAGAAGTTCAGGTTCGGTCCTGTGACCGGCCGCGTTGGTAACCTCAACGACATCCAACAGCATGACGGGGTTGTCGTTCGTTGCAGCGTGCTTGACCCTTCCCTGAACAACGCGCCCATCGTGGAGATGAACCCGGACGAGGCCGCTCGGAGCCGGTTGATCATTCGCGGGCCGTTCCGCCTCGGTGGGTGGGTGCGCGCCGACCACGGCCTCTTCTCTCTCGGTACTCGGGCGTGACGTCTGCGGGCTCCTCGTCGACCTGCGCGAGACAAGACGCACGGAAAGTACGCCCACACCCAACGTCACCACTGCAATTAGGAGAACGACCCCACTCCGTCCTCCCTTCTCGTCTTCAGCCACGGGTGCATCCGGGCGGCCCGGCGCCTCCCGCTCCGTCGAAGCCGGCGGCGCTTCCGTCGGAACGGCGGCCTCGGATTCAGTTTCCGCATCGACTTGCCCCGCCTCTGGGTCCAGGGGATAAAGACGCCAGAGCCTTTCCAGCTTGTCCTTTTCTCCCTGATCGTCCCCACGGCTTTGGGCTCCTGCCGGAGCTGCAACGAGGCCGATCACGGCCAGCCCGACGATTGCCACCCCCAGCCCCTTCATTCTCATGCCTGGATCCTCACCGGCGTTCCCACCGGCATCAGCCGGTCCAATTTCAAGATGTCCTCGTTTCGTAGCCTCACGCAGCCGTGCGAGACGCGCCCTGGAATCAGCTCGGGTGTGGCGGTCCCGTGGATTCCGACGAAGCCGCCGGCGGGCCAGTCCGTCAGCACGCCCGAACGGGCGCTCGTGCCGAAGGCTACTGGCCCGTAAAAAGGATCGTCGAAATCAACTAGACGATTGCGAACGTAGAAATCCCCTGTGGGCGTGGGCCACTGATCCTTCCCGATCCCCACAGGCGCGCTAAATACAAGTCGCGCGCCCCTGTAGAGTTCCGCCCTAAAAGCGCTGAGATCAATCACGAGGCGTGTCCGCACGACTCCATACCCTCCGAGCCCACGGCGCGTGACCCAACCCGAGGCGCCGTTAGGTAACGAGGGGAAACTCACTCGCACCCAGAGCCGGTTCCCGGAGGCAAGACGTCGATCGAGAACCAGAACAATATTGTCGGTGCCTTCAGGCGTCACCGGGGTCAGTCGCCCAACGACCGGCGAGCCGGGGCGCGGGCGTGCGTGGACGTTGGTCTCTCGTCTCACCAGCGCCCAGACCGAATCCCATCGATCCTCGCGAATGGGGATCGGATCGGCGGGCGTGAAGGCGGGGGTAACGGGCTTGGGAATAGGGAGACGACTCGAAACTCCGTCCCGGGCTCGAGCGACTTGCGGCCGATCTATCTGGTCGGACGGCATGAGGGCCAAGATCAAGGAGGCTGTCGCAACTCCGACCGCAAGCACGGCCGCACCGGGCCCCCGAGTAAGACGCGGCGCTTTCATCCGGTGAATCGAGGAGCTGTCTTCGCCCACGTTATGGGGTTCTCTTTCATGAATCTGGTCGACGCGACGACTTCGGCAACCTCTTTTAGAGATTTGGCTTCATCCAATGGACTCGCTATCGGCAGGACGCCCAGATCGTTGCGTACCCATGCTGCGTGCCGGGCCTCGACGGTGATCAGCGAGAACAGGGCGGAGACGAGCGCCGGCGTCCTGAACTCTCGTACTTGGCCGGTCAGAAGAGCCGTGGTCAGGTCTTCCATGGCCACGGCGGTCTTTGTAAAGGCTTCCTCGTCCTCGGTCACTCCCCGATAGTCGAAGAAGGGCTTTGTGACGGCGCGCCGTCCCAACACCGACCGCAGGATTCTGACGTGAGCGTGCTCATGGGCTCCGATCACACGTGCCCATCTCGTAGCCTCCGGCCCGAGCGCTCCGAATCTCAGCGCCTCGTCATAGAACTCTGCCTGCAGGTATTCAAAGGTCAGATCGAAGTTAAGGACGTCGATCTCATGCGGCTCGAACTGCGCCGCGCGAGCAGCGGATGCGAGTTTCGCGAGGACGGCACCGCCGCCAATTGCCGCAGAGAGCAGGAATGCAGCCCTCGATCGGTTGGCCCGCGTGAAGGACGCGCCTTCCCCCACCGCGCTCCGGAGGTCCTCGTTGTCGTTGAGGAGTTCGTCCATTTCGTTTCCAATCTCGCGTTGCATCAACTCAAAAATCCGGTCTTGCGTATCGCCGCGGATACTTCTTTCTTGGTCATCGATGGATCGGCGGCGTGAGGCGCAGGATGGCGTCCCGCGATGTCTCTTATCCACGCCGTATGGCGAGCCTCCACCGAAGCGATGCGCCCGGCGGTCACAGCCATCGCGCTGCTTAGATTCGCCCCCTGGCCGATGTAGGCGGCCGTTCCCGTCTCCTCGAGAAGAACGGCTGCAGACAAGAACTCCTCCGGATCAGAAACAGCCGGTCCGAAATCAAACGTGGGACGTGATCGCGCATCGGATCCCAATGCGTCTTGGAGCAACTCGACATGCGCCGCTTCGTGCCGTCCGACTTCCTCGGCAAACCTCAGCAGCTCTCCCGAAAGGGCACCGCTCTCGAGGGCCTCACTGTAGAAGCCATCCTCCAGGTACTCGAGGAGCAAGGCGAAGTTGAGGATCTCCTTGTCCATCTCAGCCGATTGAACGGCACCGGCGGCCCCCGGCCGCGAGGCAAGAAGCGGGACCCCGGCGAGAAGGAGAACGCTTCCCCCCGCAATCGCCCCCCTTAGGAACTCCGCTCGCGTGACGGCAGAAGCCTGATTCATGATTTCCGGCTCCCAAGCCGACCGATTCCCACGAGCTTAATCCCCCAGATTTTCCCTTGGCAGACTTTGGATACTAGGTCAACTCGGACGTTGGGCACACCAGGTTTCAGGAATAACTATTGTTCTTTTATAAGATTCTGGAAATAAATGGGAACCTAAGCTCAGCGTAGCAGGTGGATCCAGTCGCCTATGGAACCTGAGGCATGGCCTTAAACATCAAGAACGCGGAAGTCGAGCGCTTGTGGGGAGAGATGGCTGGATTGGCCGGTGAAACTGAGACAGAGGCGATTCCTCGCGCCCTCGAGAAGCGCCGCTGGGGCTGGTCCGACGCAGCGCGAAGCGGCCGGTGACACAACGGTGGGGCGTTCGAGTGGTGCATCCGTCTCCTGCTAACTCACAAGCAGGTCGTTGAATGCCTCACTCAGAGTTCTGTAAGTGCGGACGCGGCAACGGTCAATTAATGAGGAGAGAATGGGGCCATCCTCTGCCGGAGCAACAATGCCCAACGCGCCGCGACAAGCGTGAAGCTCTGCTGCTTGAGCCAGAATCTGCGTAGGTGCCTCTAGACCCAAAGACGCGGCCGACAGATCAAGAACAATGTGGTCCTTGCCTTCAGACACCAGCCGCCTAATACAATTCGATACTGCTGTTTCTGATTGGACGGTCAGTCTTCCCTGCACTGTGATAAGCGCGACGTTGCCGACTGAAAGGACGTCAATGGTGAGGTCATCATTGAGGGGGATATCCCAATCAGGGCGCGAGGCCAACTGACGCCAGGATTCGATAGTGGCCGCGCTACTACGCCACCACCTAACTAACAGGCCAATGATCGATACTAGGGCGCAAACGACCATGGCCCAAAATGCCGCCTCGGCTAAAAACTCCACTGACACCCCCAATAGAAGTTTGGTGCACGTACAGGCGGTGCTCAATCCCCGGCGCGAGTACGAAGTTCACCTAATCGGGGGAGGCGTCACCGAACTCTTGTTTACTCAAGCATCACTTCTGATCGATATTGGTCGCAGTAATTCTTTTTGTTTACACGTCGCGTCTGATGACACAACTTTTCTGCCAAAGAATGGAGCGGCAATGGACGCCAGGATCGAAGTTATTCCTCGGGCGCTTGACACGCGGCCGGCGCGTCCAGTCCGCATCTCCGCGGCAGCCGGCTCTATTTCCGGAGGATCTCCGTGAGAAATGCCTTCAGCGTCACAGTCGACGCCACCGCACTCAGCCGACCTGGGCGACCTCGTCTTGCGGCATCCACGGAGGAGTCTGAGCGACAAGCCTCTCCGCGTCGACCACCGGCACCGGCCGTGAGAAGTAGAAACCCTGTCCTATCTGAGCGCCGAGCTCACGTAGAAGCCAGACGTGCTCCAGCGTCTCGACGCCCTCCGCCACCACACGCCGGCCGAGAGTCTGCGCCAGGGAAACCACGGCGCGAACGATCGCCTCGTCTTCCGCGTTGGGCAACCCCTTTACGAATTGGCGATCGATCTTCAGAACGTCAACGGGGAAGTTCTTGAGATAACTGAGAGATGAATAGCCGGCACCAAAGTCGTCGAGGGCCAGTTTCACGCCGAGCTCACGAAGCTGCCTGAGCGTCTCTACCGTCGTGTCTGCGTCCTCCATCATCGTCGTCTCGGTTATCTCGAGGCCGAGCTGCCAGGGATGGATCTCGCTCCGCCGGACGAGGTC
>OCZV010000719.1_pt1 | contig 11910 bp, 12 predicted proteins | sample 1539051 | NCBI WGS metagenome assembly OCZV01 (sample SAMEA3113581, study PRJEB22503) | soil metagenome
GGTATGCGCCGGAGGTGGAGGCGGCCGTCTACTTCTCGGTCCTCGAGGCGTTGCAGAACGTCGCGAAGTACGCGGCCGCCTCGCACGCCGCCGTGCGTCTCGGACTCGACGGCCGAAACGTGACGTTCGAAGTTGAGGACGATGGGATCGGCTTCGATCCGTCGGCGACGAGCGGCACCGGGTTGCAGGGCATCGCGGACCGGCTGGGAGCGCTGGACGGCTCGGTGGAGGTTCGATCCGCTCCGGGTCAGGGCACCGTGATCCGTGGTCGTATCCCGGTCGGCGAAGCGTGATGGCGCGTTCGATCTGGCGGCGGGGGGAACGGTTCGTTCTCGGCATCGCGTTCGGCATGGTGGCGTGGATCATCGAACGGCGAGTCCTGACGGCGATCCGCCGTCGCGGTGAAGTCGCGCCCTCGCTGCCTACGCCGCTGGCCGAGAGCGTCAGCGAGGTCGAGCGTCCGGTCGGATAGTCGGCGTTCCGGGCGACTACATGCGTTTCTCGCGCCGCCCACGGATCAGGTCGGCGATCAGGAAGAGCGTGAACCCCGCCGCGACGACCGACAGCGTGACCGGAACCCAGTCGGCCACGCGCTGCGACGCCGCGGTGATCGCCGCCCCGAGCAGCGCAGCGCCGGCGATGATGCCCGTCGACAGCCGGCGGCCGACGCGTCGAACCGTGTCCTCCAGCCGTTCGGCGGTGAAGTTCACCTGCAGCTTCGGTCCCGGCCTCGCGCCGGCGAGCCGCTCGAACGCCTCGGCGATACGCGAGACCCGCACCTTCACCTTCTGCGCCTCGTAGAACAGCGTCTTCGGGTCCATCCGATCGCGTATACGCCGCGTGACGCCGCGCATCAGGTATGCGCCGGCGACCTCGAACGGATCGATGTCGGGATCGAGCTCAGCCGTCGCGAGCTGCATCTGCGCCATCGCCTTCCCGGTAAGCGCCAGCGAGGCCGGCAGCGGAACGTTGTGGCGGATCGAGATCTCCGTGATCTCTTGCAGGATCGGTCCGAGCTGGATCTCGCGCAGAGAGACGTTCCTATACTTCGTCATCACGCCGCCGAGCTCCTCCTGGAACGCGCGCACGTCGAGATCCGCGCGCTCGGCGCCGCCCGCGAGCATCAGCGTGACGTCGGTGAGGAACTGAACGTCCTCCTGCCAGAACGCCATCAACAGGAGCATGAGGTTCTCGCGGACCTCCGGACCGATCTGTCCGACCATCCCGAAGTCGAGGAAGTAGATCTTGTCGTTCCACCACATCAGGTTGCCGGGATGCGGATCTGCATGGAAGAACCCCTCGGTCAGGATCTGCGCGTAGTACGACTCGAGCAGCTGTCGTGCCGCTTCCGAGCGCTCCGGTCCGTCCGGCGCGGTTCGGATCGACCCGCCCTGGATCTCCTGCATCACCAGCAGCCGTGCCGACGACAGATCGTGATGGACGGCCGGAACGTCGAGGCGTTGATACGGCTCGAGCACCTGACCCATCCGATCGATGTTCCCGGCCTCCTGGCGGAAGTCGAGCTCGCGCTGCAGCGACCCCGAAAGGTGCTCGAACACCGCCGGCATGTCGATCACCTGCCGGAACGCCGGTCGGTTCTCGGTCTTCTCGGCGAACAGCTGGAGTAGCGCGAGGTCCTGCATGATGTCTTCCCGTGCCGTGGGGCGCTGCACCTTCACCACGACTCGTCTTCCGTCCGCGAGCGTCGCACGGTGCACCTGCGCGATCGTTCCGGCGGCCATGGGCGTCGGTTCGATCGACTCGAACACGTCCTCCCACGGCACCCCCAGCTCCTCTTCCATGACCCGAACGACCTGTGCTTCGGAGAGCGGAGGAACGTTGTCCTGCAGTGTCGCCAGCTCTTCGATGAACTCCGGCGGCAACAGGTCGGGCCGTGTCGACAGGATCTGTCCGAGCTTGGCGAACGTCGGACCGAGCTCTTCCATCGCCGAGCGGATCCGTCCTGCCTGCCGCCGGCGGTTCGTTTGCGTGTCGGGATCCGCCCGGTTGAACAATTCCTTCAGGCCGTGCTTCGCCATCACCGACGCGATCCGCGTCGCTCGTCCCATCAGTCGCGGTTCGATCTCCTCGGTCTCGGGCGCGAGGCGTCCGGCGTGCGCGGTCCCCGGCATCGCGGCAGTGCGCTGCTTACCGTCGCTGTCGAGGAGCGAGGTGTTGACGATGATCACGGTGCACCGCGCGTTGTGGCTGATGCGGTTCGGCACGTTGCCGAGCAGGAACTCCTTGCGTCCGCTCATGCCGGCGTTGCCGACGACCAGCGTGTCGACGCCGTCCTCTTCCGCGACGCGGAGGATCGCGCGTGCGGGGTCGTCGTCCATGACGATTCGCGCTCGACCTCGGGGACCGGCGAGCTCGCTCGCGAACTGTCTCAACGTCTCGGCGGCGAACGCCGCTCGGGTCGCCTCGGCCTGACCGCTCTCGGTAGACCCCGGGTTCGACGGGAGGATCACCTGGAGGAGGAGGAGCTCGGCGTCGTAGCGATCCGCGAGCGCGGCCGCCCATCGGACGGCGCGATCCGCCGTCTCCGAACGGTCGGTCGCGACCATCACGCGCCCGACCCGTGCCGTTGCGCGGGTCCCGTTCCCCTCTGCCATCTCGGTCGAATCATGACAGAGGGGTTTCGTGCGCGACATGACCACGACTCGTCCACGTCACTCGACTTTGCGGCGTTGCGCGTTCGGTAGACTCGCTGCACCGCCGGAGTAGCTCAGCCTGGCAGAGCAACCGCCTCGTAAGTGGTAGGTCAGGGGTTCGAATCCCCTCTCCGGCTCCATCTCCACGACGGCGACCGCTCCAGCACGGCCTGTAGAATCGCCGCCGTGCTCCCCCAGATCATCGTCGATCCAAGCGTCACTCCCACGCTCAACAACGGCGGTTGGGTCTACAACGCGGCGGTACTCCTTGCAGTGCTCGGTGCCATCGTCGCGCTCGCCCTCGTGTTCGGATACATGCGGTTCGCGCCGCGGTTCCAGACCGACGAGGGTGCGCGCCGGAGCGTTCGAGCACCGCGGATCCAGCCCGGCCGCGATGTGCGCCGTCCCGTCAACGTCACCAGCGCTCCGGTCGTGGTGCAGCCGCCAACAGTTATGGGCGCGGCCGCGCCGGTTGCAGCCCCCGCGGCGCCGGTTGCAGCCCCGGCGGCGCCGCAAGCTGCTCCGGCGCCGCCGCAAGCTGCTCCGGCGCTGCCGCAAGCTGCTCCGGCGCCGCCCCAAGCTGCTCCGGCCGAGCCTCAAGCCGCTCCAGCGGCAGCTCCCGCCGCGCCGTCGAGCCCGGCGCCCGCTGCGCCCGTCGCCGCTTCCACCGAGGAGCGGCCAGAGGTGTCGCTCGACGAGGAGACGTTCGAGAAGACGCTCAACGAGCTCATCGCCAAAGGCACCGATCGCCGCGTCGCCGAGGGTCAGGCGCGGCGCGCTGCCATGATCGCCGCGCGGAAGAAGGCCGGTGGTTAGCGGCCGCATGAATACCGCAGTCGATTGGTCGATGGGTTCCCGCGCAACTGACCTCATCGATTGGGGCACCGCCGCCGAAACCGGCCGGCGTGTGGGCGGCCTCGGCCCACGAACACCTGCGGTGGAGCGAGCGCGACTGCGGGAAGACCTTTCCGAGCTCGTTCCGTACGCCGAGTCGCTGATCGGCGACTTCACCGGCCTTCGCGCGAACGGCTCGCGCCCCCGCGCGTGGGTGATGTCGCGTTCCGAGTGGGTCGGCGCCAACCTGAACACGCTCCAACGTCTGCTCGAGCCGCTCGCGAGCAAGCTGCTGCCGAATGGTGCGCGTCGCTCGGAGTTCCGCCGCAAAGCGTTCGGCGCGCAGATCGGCGCGCTGCTCGGGTACGTCTCGCGCAAGGTGCTCGGTCAGTACGATGTGTTCCTTCCGCCGGACGACGAGGGCTTGCTGTACTTCGTCGGGCCCAACGTCGTCGAGGCCGAACGTCGCTTCGCGCTCCCGCCCCGCGACTTCCGGTTGTGGATTGCGGTGCACGAGGCGACACACCGCGCGCAGTTCGGCGCGAACGAGTGGCTCAAGCCGTACCTCAAGCGGCAGATCGACACGTACATCGACACGGTGCAGGTCGACTCGCGCGAGGTGATGGCGCAGATCCGCCGCGCCGCCGACGAGATTCGCGCGGGTGCCGATTGGCGAGGGGCGAACGGCATCATGCTCTTGATGAACGACGTCCAACGCGAGCTGTTCGCCAAGATGCAAGCGTTCATGTCGCTCCTCGAGGGCCACGCGTCGTTCGTCATGAACCGCGTGGCGGCGGGTCAGGTGCAGGACATCGATCGGATGCGCAGAGCGCTCAAGGAACGCCGGCGAGCGGGTGGGATGGAGCGCGGCTTTCAGCGAGCGATCGGGTTCGAGACGAAGATCGCTCAATACAACACGGGTGAGCGGTTCGTGCGTGCGCTCGTCGACGGTGTCGGCATGGACGGTTTCAACCGCATCTGGGAACGCGAGGAGCACCTCCCCACGCTCGAAGAGATCGCGGAGCCGGCGCGCTGGGTGTCACGCGTCGCGGGGTCGTGACCCGGTGGGGATAGCCGCCGCCTGACGCGTCATCCTCCAGCCGTCGCCCGTGTACTCGAGCGGGTGACGAGGACGATTCGCGAGCACGACATGTTCCGCCCCGGCGAGGCGGTTCTCGTCAGCGTCTCAGGCGGTCCGGATTCCGTCTGTCTCCTGTACTCGCTCTGGTACCTGCGCCGGTTGTTCAAGATCCGGCTCCACGTCTTCCATTTCGATCACCACCTTCGCCGAGACTCGGCGAGGGATGCCCAGTACGTTCGCCGACTTGCGGAGCGGCTCGGTCTCCCGTTCCACGCGCGCGCGGCGGAGGACCGGCCGGGGAAAGGCATGTCCGTCGAAGCTTGGGCGACCGTTCGCCGGATGAACGCGGCGAACGAGGTTCGGAGGTCGATCGGTGCGTCCGTGACTGCCGAAGGCCACACGCTCGACGACCAGGCCGAGACGGTCCTTCTGAACCTGATTCGCGGTACGGGCCTCGAAGGGCTCAGCGGGATCTGGCCCGGGGGATACGAACACGGATACTCCGCCCTGGCGGAGCCGCTCCTCGATGTGGAGCGCGCGGACGTCGAAGCGTTCTGCAGATCTCTCCACCTCCGCCCGCGGCGCGATCCGACCAACAGGGACACGCGGCTTCTGCGGAACGCGATCCGGCTGAAGGTGATCCCGGGTATGGAACGGGCAACGGGACGCAGCGTGAAGGCGCCTATCGCCCGTTCGGCGGCGCTGCTGCGCGAGTCGCGGATGGAGCTCTCGCGCGCCGCAGTGGAGGCGTTTTCGAGAGTTGTGAGCGGCTCCCGCGACGCCGTCCGCGTCGACGCCGATGCGCTCGTCACGTTGCCAGATGCGGTTGCCTCGCGAGTGATCCGGCTCGCCGTCTACAACGTTTTGGCGCTCGAGGATGCAACGGCGCCATGGACGAGGGAGGCGATCGTCGCCGTGCTCGACCTCGCGCGAGGACGACCCGGCCGCAGTCGCGACCTTCCGTCTGGATTGAAGGCTCGTCGCGAGCGAGAGTATGTTTCCCTCTCTCGCACTTCCCCCGAGAGCCGGGAGTGAAGGGGGGCGAGATGGAAGGCCGGTCGGCGCTGTCCGAGATCGAGCACGCGGCACCGCCACCCGCCGTTGCGCCGCACGCCGAAGCGTACGAGCGCGATATCGAGCGGGTGCTCATCACCGAAGCGGAGATCCAGCAGAAGCTGCGTGAGCTGGGTGAACAGATCGCGCAGGACTACGCGGGCCGCGACCTGCTGCTGATCGGCGTCCTCAAGGGCGCGTTCGTCGTGATGGCGGATCTCGCTCGCTACATCCGCATGCCCGTGGAAACCGATTTCATGGCGGTGGCCTCGTACGGCGCCGCGACGAAGACGTCGGGTGTCGTCCGGATCCTCAAGGACCTCGAACACGACCTCGAGGAGCGCCACGTGTTGCTCGTCGAGGACATCGTCGACTCCGGACTCACCATCAACTACCTGCTGAAGAACCTTCGCGGGCGGCGGCCGGCGAGCCTCGAGGTCTGCGCGCTGCTGAAGAAGACGGGGATCCAGCGCGTCCACCTGGACATCCGCTACGTGGGCTTCGAGATCCCACCCGACTTCGTCGTCGGGTACGGCCTCGACTTCGCGGAGAAGTTCCGGAACCTTCCGTACATCGCGACGCTCAAGCCGGAGGCGTACGCGGACGTTTGAGGTGTTCCCCCGGGGAACGGCCGCATCGCGTCGAGGCGTCTCACCTGGGATGCGCCGTCTCCCACTCGTCTCACTCCTTGTTCTTCTCCTCTTGACGGCGTGCGCGTCGGACGGTGGCGACGAAGCCGCCTCATCGTCCGGCGTCCGTGGCCAGGTCCTCCTCGGGCCGACCTGCCCGGTCGTGCAGGAGGGGAGCCCGTGCCCGGACGAGCCCGTCGGGGGCGTCGAGGTCCGTGCGCTGACCGACGGCGAGGCCATCGCGCAGACGACGAGCGGCGAAGACGGTCGGTTCGAGCTCGAACTGCCACCCGGTCGATACACGCTCGAGGCCGTCGTCGGTCCTGACGGCCCCGGTATGTTTGCGAAGCCCGTCGCCGTGACCGTCACGGCCGGCGCATTCGTCGAGGTCGTCGTTCCGGTCGACAGCGGGATCCGTTGACGATCACGACGGCCGCATGCGCGCACGCCGTCGGTCGAACGGGGTATCGGCGCATCCAGACCCCGGTGCTACCATCGCCCAGGGCTTCGAGCGTCGATCCGACGCGCGGGCCCCGAAGCATTCCCGCAGGTATCTGAACCGAAAGGAGCGCACCTCTGGCCGCCGACCCGGCGCCGCCCTATCGGCGGCTCCTCCGCGGGCCCGCCATCTACATCCTGATGGGGCTAGTGGGCCTGTGGCTGTTCCTCGCGCTCGCCAATCGCGAGAGCCGCGCCGACGAGCTCACCTTCTCCGAGTTCCAGGACCGGGTCGCGAGCGGCGAGGTCGATACGGCGACGTTCCTCCTCGGTGACGGCAAGATCAGCGGCGAGCTCTCGGATGGGTCGACCTACGAGGTCGCGTACGTCGAGGGAACGCAGGAATCACTCACTGCCCAGCTCGAGTCCGAGGGCGTCGATGTCTCGGCCGATCCGCAGCGCGGCTCCGCGCTCCTCGGATTCCTGTTCCAACTGATCCCGGTGATCCTGATCGTCGGCGCCTTCATCTTCATCATGAATCAGTCGCAGGGCGGCGGTGGACGGGTGATGCAGTTCGGGAAGGCGCGCGCGAAGCTCGTCAGCAAGGACCAGCCGAAGACGTCGTTCCAGGACGTCGCGGGCGTCGACGAGGCGATCGAGGAGCTGCAGGAGGTCAAGGAGTACCTGCAGAACCCCGCCAAGTTCCAGGCGATGGGGGCGAAGATCCCGCGCGGCGTGCTGCTGTTCGGACCACCGGGGACGGGAAAGACGCTGCTCGCGCGAGCCGTCGCCGGTGAGGCCGGGGTTCCCTTCTATTCGATCAGCGGTTCGGACTTCGTCGAGATGTTCGTCGGGGTCGGCGCCGCGCGCGTGCGCGACCTGTTCGAGCAGGCCAAGCAGAACGCGCCGGCGATCGTGTTCATCGACGAGATCGACGCCGTCGGTCGTCACCGCGGGGCAGGTCTCGGCGGCGGTCACGACGAGCGCGAGCAGACGCTGAACCAGCTCCTGGTCGAGATGGACGGGTTCGATCAGCGGACAGCGGTGATCCTGATGGCGGCGACGAACCGCCCGGACATCCTCGATCCCGCGCTGCTCCGGCCGGGACGCTTCGACCGGCACGTGACGATCGACCGTCCGGACCTCGAGGGTCGCAAGGGGATCCTCCGCGTGCATTCCCGGGGCAAGCCGTTCGAGGAGGGGGTCGACCTCGATGTCGTCGCAAAGCGCACGCCCGGGTTCACCGGCGCCGACCTGGCGAACGTCATCAACGAGGCGGCGCTCCTCGCCGCGCGCTGGGGCAAGCGGGCGATCGGGGCGAAGGAGGCCGAGGAAGCGATCGATCGCGTGATGGCCGGTCCCGAGCGCAAGTCGCGCGTCATGAGCGAGCGCGAGAAGCGTGTGATCGCCTATCACGAGGGTGGCCACGCCCTCGCCGCGCACGTGCTGCCGAACACCGACCCGGTGCACAAGATCAGCGTGATCCCGCGCGGTCGCGCGCTCGGCTACACGCTCACGCTCCCCGAAGAGGACAAGTTCATGATGACGCGTGAGGAGCTCGCAGATGAGCTCGCCATGCTTCTCGGTGGGCGAGTCGCTGAGGAGCTCATCGTCGGCGACGTGACGACCGGCGCCGCGAACGACATCGAACGCGCCACGAAGGTGGCGCGACAGATGGTGACCGAGTACGGGATGAGCGACATCATCGGGCCGCTGACGCTCGGGCAGAAGCAGCACGAGGTGTTCCTGGGTCGTGACTTCCAGGCGCAGCCGGACTACTCCGACCAGGTGGCGTTCGAGATCGACAACGAGGTCCGCCGGCTGATCGACGAAGCGCACGACGAGGCGCTCGACATCCTTCAGGAGCAGCGCGAGAAGCTCGACCAGCTCGCGTCGATCCTGATCGAGCGCGAGACGCTCGAACGCGAAGAGGTGGAGCGGTTCCTCGCCGACGTACCGAAGCGCTTGCCCCGCGACCTCGCGGTGCGGGGCGCCGGCCTCGCCGTCTCGCGCCGGGCGATCCGCACGGGTGGGCAACCCCCGACGCCGGGCACGATCCCGCCGAACCCCGTCGGTTAGCCTCTCCGTCGATGACGGAGCGGTGGGCCACCTTCGATTGCTACGGAACGCTGATCGACTGGATGGGCGGCATCCGGGACACGCTCTCCGACCTGTGGCCGGAGCACGACGCCGACCTGCTGCTCGGCGCGTACCACGAGATCGAACCCGAGGTTCAGCACGGCCGTTCGATCTCGTATCGCGAGGTGCTGACCGAGTCGCTCGAGAAGCTCGCGCGCCGTGAACGGCTCCGGCTCGACGACGACGAGCACGCGGCGCTCGCCGACTCGCTTCCGACCTGGCAGCCGTTCCCCGAGGTGCCCTCCTCGCTCTCGGAGCTCCGCGACCGCGGTTGGAAGATCGCCATCCTTTCGAACACCGATCCGGACCTGCTCGACGCGTCGCTCGGGCTGATCGACGTTCCCGTCGACGTGCGCATTACGGCCGCAGAGGCCGGCTCGTACAAACCGGCGCACGGTCACTGGGACCGGTTCTTCGAGACGACGAACGTCGACCGAGCGCGACATATACACGTCGCGGCCTCGATCCCCCACGACATCCGACCTGCAGCCGAGCTCGGGCTCACGGCGGTGTGGATCAACCGGATGCACGAGACCTCCGACGCGCCGCGCGCGGCCGAGCTGCCTGACCTGACGAAGCTCCCCGAGACGCTCGAGGACCTCATTCCGGTGCAGGGGTAGCGATGGCGGAGATCGATCACAAGAAGGTCGAGGAGGGCGTTCGGCTCATCCTCGAGGGCGTGGGCGAGGACCCGGACCGCGACGGCCTGAAGGACACGCCGCGACGCGTGGCGGACATGTACGAGGAGATCCTCGCCGGCATCGACGTCGATCCCACGCCGCTCGTTTCCGCGGTCCCGGGCGCGGATTTCGACGAGATGATCATGGTGAAGGACATCCCGCTGACGGCGCTCTGCGAGCACCACATGTTGGCCTTCAACGGGAAGGCGCACGTCGCATACATCCCCAACAAGGACGGCCGGATCACCGGGCTGTCGAAGATCGCGCGGGTGGTGGACGTGCTGTCGAAGCGGCTGCAGGTCCAGGAACGGCTGACCACCGAGATCGCCGACACGATCGAGAAGGCGCTCGAGCCTCGCGGTGTGTTCGTCTTGATCGAGGCCGAGCACCTGTGCATGACGATGCGGGGGGTGAAGAAGCCGGGTTCGATGACCGTCACGTCGGCTGTGCGCGGTCTGTTCCGCAGCGACGCGCGAACCCGCCAGGAGGCGCTCCACCACATCGGCAAGGCGTAGTTCTTCCCGGAACGCGTTTACCTTTCGGCTAGTCCTTCACCCTGTATGACCAAAGTGGATCGAGCGCCGGCGGGCGTCGAGCGCGGTGAGCGGCTGGAGCGCCTGTACCGGGAGCGGGGCGCAAGGATGTGGCACGCCGTGCTCGCATTCGCCGGCGACCCGGAGGTGGCGAGCGATGCCGTGGCCGAGGCGTTCGCGCAGGCCCTCAGGAGAGGCGACGAGATCCGCGACGCCGAGCGATGGATCTGGCGGACGGTGTTCCGGCTGGCATCGGGAGAGCTGAAGTCGCGGAGGCGAACCATCGCCATGTCGGTGGAGAGGACGTATGAGATGGAGGAACCGGCGCGTGAGCTCGTCGCTGCGCTATCGCGGCTGTCGGAGCGACAACGCGCCGCGGTTGTGTTGCATCACGCCGCGGGATATCCGATCCGTGAGGTCGCAGCGATCGTCGGTTCCACGCCGGCCGCCGTGAAGGTCCACCTGATGCGGGCGCGTCGACGCCTTCGCGAACTCCTGGAGGACAGCGATGACTGATCTCGACGAACGTTTCAGTTCGCTCAAGCGGATCCCTGCACCCGACCTGTGGTCCGACATCACCGATCGGCCGCCGGCCGTGGTGCCGCCGACGCGGGGGGCTCGCCGGTGGGTCGCGGCCACAGCGGCAGCGCTCGTCGCGGTTGCCGGATTCGCGGTGGCAGTCGTCGCGTTCCGAAGCGAGAAGGACGTGCTCGGTCCGCCGTCTGGCTCTCCGGTGAACGCGCTTCGAGGAGAGATCGCTGCGACGTTCGCGGTTGGCGAGGATCCGCGCTCCGTCGTGTATGGAGCGGGCAGCGTGTGGGTCGCGGTGTCGAATAACGACGGAACGTTCGGCGGCCGGATCCTCCGCATCGATCCGGTGACGAACGAGACCATCGCAGAGATTCCCGTGGAGACGATCCCGACGTGGGAGGTCGGCGGCGGCGCGATGGTCGTCGAAGGCGACAACCTCTGGATCACCGGAGGCGTCGAAGCGTCGGGCGGGTTCGAATCGCCTGGCGGTGGATCCGACGCGGCCGTAACGCGCATCGACGTCGCGACGAATGAGGTGGTCGGCCTGTACACGCTAGGCGGGACGGTCGGCGCCGACCTCGCGTTCCTCGACGGTGATCTGTGGGTGTTGCTCTTCGGCGACGAGAGCGTCGACCACTCCATGGAGGTCGTGCGAGTCGACCCGGAGACGGGCGCGGTTCTGACGCGAATCCCGCTGTCCTCGAGCTGGGCTCACACGCTGGTAACGGCCAACGGTCGTCTCGTCACATACGAGGGCGGCGACCGCGCCGCCAACGTCGATGGGCACCTCACGTCGATCGATCCCGTCGGCGGAGTGACAACGACGGTCGACGTCCCGTCTCGCTATTTCGAGGGTGGGCCGGTCCTCTGGCGAGGCGAGTTTTGGTTCGCCTCGGATCGCGGCTTCTCGCGATTCGATCCCGCGTCCAACACTGTCATGGGTGGAGGTCAGGCGCTGGACCCTAGCCGATTCGCATTCTGCTGCGGCTTCGTCGAGGCGGATGATCGCGGGATCTGGTTCCTCGGGCACGACGGGATCCAGGTCGAACGGCCGGTGCGACTCACGCTCTTCGATCCCACCATCGACGCGGTGACCGAGCTCGTGACACTTGGCGACGAGAACCCCGTGGCGATGGCCGTCGCCCCGGATTCCGTCTGGATCCTGAACTACGAGGGCTCGCTCACGAAGGTCGATCTCATCTCGGGATAGACCGCGCCGCGGTTCGGCGGCGCGTGGCTACGATGGCCACATGGGTAGCCCCATCTGGCGCATTGGCGATCGGGCGTTCGACTGTTCCGAGCGGACGCTCGTCATGGGGATCCTGAACGTCACACCGG
>OCZV010000720.1_pt1 | contig 11896 bp, 14 predicted proteins | sample 1539051 | NCBI WGS metagenome assembly OCZV01 (sample SAMEA3113581, study PRJEB22503) | soil metagenome
CCGCCGTGAGAATCGCGCAGGTGTTACCGTCGAATCCCATGGACGAGTCGATATAGCCGATGTCGCGAACGACTTCCCGAACGATGTCTCCGTAGCTTACCCTCGCCTTGCTGGTGATCTCGCCGGCGACAACGACCATTCCCGTCTTAGCCAGGCTCTCGCACGCGACCCGGCTGTCCGGATCTCCCGCGAGATGCGCGTCCAAAATCGCATCGGAAATCTGATCACAGAGCTTGTCCGGATGACCTTCTGAAACGGATTCAGACGTGAATAAAAAATCCTTCGCTGCCATTGAGCCACCTCCAGGGGCATTTTCGCTCGAAAATGAATCTGTACTCTATAGCGAATCGGAAGGGGGTATTCAACCTTACTCGGATTCGTTGAATCGGCTGCCGATCAATTTCTCGATGGCCCTGACGGCGCGCTCCGCATCCTCACCGGTCGCTTCCACTTGGATCTTACTGCCCTGAGTTGCCGCCAACGTCAGTACCCCCATGATGCTTCGACCGTCGGCGGTCTGGCCATCCTTGGAAAAACTCACTTGAGCGGCGAATTTGTTCACGGTCTGCACGAGCAAGGCCGCGGCCCGCGCATGCAAACCCAGCTTGTTCTTGATTTCCAGCTTTTTGACAACTCGGTTCACTACTTTTCAATATCCCGATGCTTCACATGAAGCTGATAACGGTCGCTCTTCAGCCGCTTCTGCAGTTCTTCTACCAGAACCACGGACCGATGCCGTCCACCGGTACATCCCAAGGCGATTGTGAGGCTGCGTTTTCCTTCCCTCTCATACAGAGGTAGCGTAAATTCCAGAAGGGCGTCCAATCGCGCCAGAAAATTTTTGGTTTCATACCTCCGGAGGACAAAACTGGCCACTTGTGGATCTAAACCGGTTTTGCCGCGGAGCTCGCTGACAAAAAAAGGATTAGGTAAAAAGCGAACGTCCAACATGACATCGGTGTCGTGCGGAGTTCCGAACTTGTAACCGAACGATAGAAGGAAAAGATTCATGCCGCAGTTGTTCGACATATGGCTAAATTGCCGCTCCATCTCTCGCTTCAGTTCATGGACGTTCAGCTCACTCGTATCGATCACCTTGTCGGCGAGTCCGCGCATATTCTCCAAGGCCTTCCGTTCACGGCTGATCCCTTCCTGGATCGATCCCGAACCGGCCAGCGGGTGGGGCCGGCGTGTCTCGTTGAATCGGCGCAGCAAAACGTCATCCGTAGCATCAAAGAAAACAACTTGAACGCGGTGGCCGGCGGCGCGTATTTCGGCCAGGATGTTGGGCCAGGCCTGGAGAAACTGACCGCCGCGCAGATCCATGCCGAGCGCGATGCGTCGCGTATCCTCCTGGTAGCCGTGGCAAAGATCGATGAATTTAGGGATCAGCGGGGCGGGGAGATTGTCGATGCAGAAGAAACCTTCATCTTCCAAGGCGCGAATCGCAACGCTTTTTCCGGAACCGGAAAGCCCGGTTACGACGATAATATCGAGACCATCGGCCATACGAAGGCTAGAATTTTTGATCCTCTTCAGCGATGGTCTGAAAGATCTCTTGGCGCGTTTTTGCTTCCATCAGACGGCGTCGGAAAACTTCGTCTTTGAGTAAGCGTGAAATCCTCGCTAGGGCTTTAAGATGATCAGCCGCGGCATTTTCGGGAGCGATCAAAACAAAAAATAAGTGAGTCGGCGCACCGTCCAAAGACGCAAAATCAATCCCTTCAGCACTGCGGGCGAAAACGCCTATCACATGATCAACACCCGGGAGCTTCCCGTGGGGGATAGCCACCCCCTCCCCGATCGCCGTCGTGCTAATGCGTTCCCGATCCAAGAGAACTTGAAGCACTCTGTTTTTGTCCAGTGGCGGATGGGCCGAGGCTAACCCATCCGCGACCTCTCGTAGGACGGCATTTTTTTCTCGGCTGGCAAGCGTCGGGATGACGTTTTGCACGCTCAGGAAATCCGTGATCTTCACGCCTTGGCCCTTCTCCGACCGAGCTTGTTCTTGCCTTTCTGCTTTTTGACTTGCCGCTCAACCTTGTCCATGACCAAGTCGATGGCAGAATACAGGTCTTCCGTTTCCTCTTTGCCATGAATCATGTTCCCGCCGTGTGTATGGAGCTCGACCTCGGCGAAATGGAGCTCTTTGGAATCTACCGAGAGAACAACATGGGCTTCGAGAGGCCGAGAAAAATACTTGCCGATTCGATGAACCTTCTCTTCGGCGTAACGCTTCAATGCCTCGGTGGGCTCGGTATGGCGAAAAGTGACGGAAACTTTTACCTCGCTCATCCTAATCTCAATTCTTGCAATTATTATTTTCGAAAGTAGGGTTGCCTGCGCTTAGAAGAAGGGAGAATCCCCATGGCCTCGCGGTACTTGGCCACGGTGCGTCGCGCGATATTGATGGAATCGTTGGATAACAGCGCAGCGATGTGCTGATCACTATGCGGCCGTCGCGGGTCCTCGCGAGTGATGATTTCGCGGATTTTCTCTTTTACGCTCTCGCTTGCGACTTCTTCTCCGTTATGCACCGTGAGACCGCTTTGGAAAAAGTACTTGAGCTCGAAGAGACCTTGAGGCGTGTGGACGTACTTGTTCGCCGTCGCTCGACTTACGGTGGATTCATGCATGTGAATATCCTCGGCCACGTCTCTAAGAACCATCGGTCGCAGATGGCTCTTGCCATGGTCCAGAAATTCTAGTTGAAATTTGAAAATGCTTTGCGTGACGCGAAAGAGGGTTTGCTGCCGCTGCTGAATGCTTTTGATCAACCAAGTAGCCGCCCGGACCTTCTCCTGTAAATATTGCCGGGCTTGCTCCTCCGCCACTCCTTCCTGGCCCGCCATGCGGCGATAAAGAGAACTTATGCGCAGCCGTGGAACGCCATCATCATTTAGGTAGATGACATACTCGCCGCTGATTTTCTCGACGAAGACATCCGGCAGCACGGTTTGCACTTCGTCCTGTTCGTAGCCACGGGACGGCTTGGGTTCGAGGGAGGCAATCAAATGCGCCGCCCCGGCTATCTCGTCGATCGTCACCCCCAAATCGCGAGCCATCTTTTCGTAGCGTTTCGATTCCAAATGTCCCAGATAATTAGAGACGATCCGTGCCGCCAGACTGTCGCTCAATCCCAGATTTTCCAGCTGAGTCAGCAAACACTCACGCAAGTCCCGCGATGCAACGCCGACCGGGTCGAAAAACTGGATTCTTTTCAATACCGCCTGGACTTCTTCGAGCGTGCTCTCGGTGGCTTGGCAAACGTCCTCGAGCGGAAGCGCGAGATAGCCGTTTTCGTCGAGATTGCCGATGATGTAACGTCCGATCAACTCCTCTCGCTCCATGATCTTGGAAAGCCGGAGTTGCCAGAACAAATGATCTTCTAGGGACGTTTTCTTCGTCAGGCTATTTTCCCAGGATGGGGGCCCGTCGCCATCGTCCGATCCCGTCTCGGCGGTTAATGTATCGTGTCTGTCATTGGAGTGGGTGTCGAGATATTCCTGCCAATCCGGGGTGACGAGCTTATCAAGGACCGACTGCTCCCGATTAATGACCGGTTCTACGATCGGTTCGGGGCTGTCGGGTTGTGCCTCCGGCCGTACCTGTTCACCCGCTTCGGGTTCTTCGATAGGAGCTTCTTCGAGGGCAGGGTTCTCTTGCAATTCCTGAGAAATCATCTCTTGCAGTTCGAGGCGGGAGAGCTGCAGGAGCTTGATCGCCTGCTGCAGCTGAGGGGTCATAACTAACTGCTGCGCGAGTTTTTGAACCTGACGAATCTCAAGAGCCATAACTAGAACTTAAATCCTTCTCCTAAATAGAATTTTCGCGCCTTGGGGCTCGCGGCGATGGTCTCGGGTGTACCCTCTTCGAGAATAGCCCCTTCGTTTACGATATAGGCGCGGTCGCATATGCCCAAGGTTTCTCGCACGTTGTGATCGGTAATGAGAATCCCGATTCCACTGGTGATCAGTCGACGTATGATCTTTTGAATTTCCGCTACGGCGATCGGGTCCACGCCGGTGAAAGGTTCGTCGAGCAAAAGAAAGTACGGCGAGAGGACCAGCGCGCGAGCAATTTCGACCCGGCGCCTCTCCCCGCCCGATAAGGTAAACGCCTTGTGGGTGGCCAGGTGGCTGATGCCAAGCATTTTCATGAGCGCCCCTGAGCGCTCCTGTTGCTGTTCTGCATTGAGTTCTAAGGTTTGCAGGATCGCCAGCAGATTTTCCTCCACACTCAGCCGCCGAAAGACAGAAGATTCCTGTGGCAGATAACTTATTCCCGCGCGTGCCCGCTGGTAAATCGGTGCGGCAGTGAGATCTTCGTCGTTAAGAATCACCTGCCCTTCATCGGGTTGAACCAAACCGACCATCATGTGAAACGTCGTGGTCTTGCCTGCGCCGTTAGGGCCGAGCAGGCCAACGACGTCTCCCCCTTTGACTTCTAAATTCACTCCATTGACAACGCGACGACCCTCGTAGGACTTCGAGACTCCCGCCGCCTTCAAGACGCTCATTTCTGTTTGCCGCCGGTGGCATCCCCTTTATCCTGATTCTTGAGCTCTTCCGGGAAAATCGTCGCCACGACCCGGGTCTTGCCATCGCCCTCAGCAACCGCGCGATCCTGCTCCATGAAGTAGACGACCTTGGTGCCCGTGACTTGACTGTTGCCTTGCCGCATTACCGGATTTCCCGTGAGGGTCACGGTTTTAGCTTTGTCATCGAAGACCGCTTTTTCCCCAGTGGCAATCCGATTGCCCTGCGTTGCATTCACTTTTCCCTCAGCCACAATTTGGCTCATTTGTTTCATTTGCGGATCGTAGAAGGCCGTCAGCGTCTCACTTCTCATCGTCATATCCGCCTGCACGGTTACCACGCGGCCCTTATAAGTGATCGTGTTCTTAGTCTGATCGACCTCCATCCAGTCAGCGGTAATGTAGATAGGATCCTTCTTGCTAAGTTCGAAAGCGGAGGTTCCGCCCTTCTTCGTTTGTTCCGTGGCCGGAGCCGGCGCATCGGCGGCAGAGTAAACCGCTGCTGATGATAGCAATAATACCAAGAGACACCGGCTGAGCAACGACAACGAATAGTGCATTTAGCGCCTATCCGCGAGATTCAAAATTCGCTTCTTTTCTCTTCTTTGGCAGCTTATTGGGTTCGATCTTAGTCTTCACGTTCCGCAACAAGCGCACCTTCTTGTCGTCTAATTCGACTTCCATACTTGAACCCTCCAATTCAAGGCCTTCGCCAACCATTGTCGTCCTCCGGGGAAAGACGATTTGCTGCTTCGCCGGCAAGTAGACGGCCTCGTCGGAATTCAGAACATACCCCTGATAGGCGAGTTGGATGCCGCCCTGAAGCTCCATTTTTTCCAGGTCCTTTTCATTCAAGTAAATACGGGCCACCTCACCCGTCGTTTCAGCGGTCTGGCCTTTCTTGTCGTAGTAAAAGAAGCGCGGCTTCTTGATAACCGCTTCCCTCTGTTCCTTAAAATAGCTTGCCTCATCGCCGAAAAGCTCCCATACCTTCCGACCGTCCTCAATTTTTGCGCGACGAAAGTCCCGAATGTGCAGGGCCGACTCGGGCAGATGCTCCAATGCCTTCAACGGATCTTTTCTAAACTCTCTGGCCTTCATGACCCAGATGCTCTCGGCCACCTTGTAACCGACAGCCGCGAGCGAAACAAAAATGATCGCTAGCAGTATAAGCCGCTTACGTTTATGCATTTCTTATCCGCCGACTTGTTGCAAAAAATACCATTCTTTCGGACCCATGTAAAGTAACGGGCACGAAAATTGCACGTCAAACCTGAGGAAAATAAAGAATTCTAAGAGCGATAAAGGCTATCTGCCAGATTCTGCCAAACTTTTTGGGCTTTAAGAAGGACTTCAGAAAGCTCCCGCACCGCGCCTCGGCCACCCTGAGCTTGAGTCACATAATCGGCCACGGACTTAACTCCTGACCACGCATCTTGTACGGTCACGGCTAATCCCACCTGTCGCAGGATGGGGAGATCAGCGAGGTCGTCTCCAACATAGGCCATCTGCTCATCCTTGAGCCGGCCGTTTCGCTTGATGCGTTCATATATAAGGGTCTTGTCTTTCACCCGTTGATACACCAAGCTCACGCCAAGTTCTTCCGCCCTATGACGCACGGCACGGGAGGAACGTCCGGTAATGAATCCGACCTCAATGCCGGCGCGTTGCAGCAGCTTAATGCCTTGCCCGTCGCGTACGTCGAATCTTTTGCTCTCATGGCCGCGATCATCAATGAAAATGCCCCCGTCAGTAAGAACTCCATCGACATCGAGCAGGAGCAATTTGATTTTTTTGGCCTTATTCTGGACCTTGAGAGAGACGCGTTTCACAGCGGCGCTAAACGATGCCGGCTTTGAGAAGATCGTGAATGTGTAGAATGCCGATTGGCACCGTATCACCAGGTCGCTCGACGACAAATAGCGAGGTGATCGGTCGCGGCATATTCTCTTCCATTCTTGCGAGGGCTTGCGAAGCAAGCGCGTCTTTCTCAATCGACCGCGGCTTAAGGACCATAACCTCGGCCGCGCTCTTACCGAGGATGCCATCACCGTGCGCTTGGAGCCCGCGGCGCAGATCACCGTCAGTAATAACGCCGATCAGGTTGCCCCGTTTATCGGTTACCCCCGTTACTCCCAAGCGCTTCGAAGTGATAACTAAAATTGCCTCCCTCATGGAGGTCTCTTCTGGTACCAGGGGTACATCGGCATCCCGATGCATCAAGTCCTCGACGCGCAGCAGGAGCTTGCGCCCCAGGGTACCCCCTGGATGACGCAGAGCGAAATCTTCTTCTTTGAAACCTTTTTTCTCTAGTAGAGAGACCGCAAGCGCGTCGCCCAGAGCAAGAGCCGCGGTGGTACTCGCCGTCGGCGATAATCCGAGGGGGCAAGCCTCTTCCTTTACGCTAGCATCGAGAACGACGTCAGCTGCGCGGGAAAGGCTTGACCCGTGATTTCCGGTCACGGTGATCAGCTTTATGCCCAATCGCTTGAGGATTGGAATCAGCCTTAAGACTTCTTCGGTCTCACCGCTATTAGAAACGGCGAGGACGACATCGCCTTCCATAATCATCCCCATGTCGCCATGGTTGGCGTCACCGGCATGGAGAAAAAATGAAGGCGTGCCCGTGCTTGAGAGCGTCGCGGCGATTTTGCGACAGATCAGCCCTGACTTTCCCATGCCGGTTACAACTACTTTGCCGCGGCACTCGTAAAGCAACTCCACCGCTCGGACAAAACTTTCGTCGAGTCGATCGATCAGGGAAACAATGCCCTGGGCCTCGATATCGAGTACGGCTTTGGCCCGTTCTAGAATGACTGCCTTGCTCAAATGTGCAATTACCCTTTCAAAATGCCGTCGAGACGTTTGACGACTCGAAGCAGCCCTTCGAACTCTTTCAAGGGCAGAGAGTTTGGACCGTCACTCAACGCACGATCCGGATCTTCATGGACTTCCATGAAGAGCGCATCGATTCCGACCGCCACGCCCGCACGCGCTAACGGGCCGATGTATTTTCTCTCTCCGCCGGACGCCTTGCCCAGGCCCCCCGGCAGCTGCAGACTGTGCGTCGCATCGAAGACGACAGGATAACCCAGCTCCCCCATCACCACCAGGGAGCGCATATCGGAGATCAGATTATTATAGCCAAACGAAACCCCGCGCTCGGTTAAGAGGACTTGGTCGTTGCCCGTCGAGACGATCTTTTCCACGACATGCCGAATATCCCACGGAGCAAGGAACTGTCCTTTTTTCACATTAATGACTCTGCCAGATCGCGCCACGGCCAGCACAAAATCAGTTTGACGACAGAGAAAGGCCGGGATTTGCAGAACATCGACGACCTCTTTAGCCGGTCCTATCTGTTCTTGCTCGTGCACGTCAGTGAGGACCGGCACACCGATTTTCTTTTTCACTTCAGCAAGAATAGCGAGTCCCTTTTCCAAACCGGGCCCACGAAAGGAATCACCCGAGGAGCGGTTCGCCTTATCGAAGGAGGATTTGAAAATGTAAGGAACACCGACTCGATCCGCCGCCTGTTTGAGCGCGGACGCATGTTTCAAGGCGGACTCCCTGCTCTCGATGACACAGGGACCGGCGATGACAGCGAGAGGCCCGGCTGCACCAATATCGATGTGACCTACTTTGACCTGCTTAGAAGCCATCGATGAATGGATAGGCATCAGGGGCGGACAACCTTAATCCGCGGCACCTCTTTCATGGCCTGCCGGCTCTGTAGCGCGGCTCTAACGAATCCCTTAAACAGCGGATGGCAATCCAGAGGGCGAGATTTGAACTCGGGATGGAACTGGCAGCCGAGAAACCAGGGATGATCTTTGAGCTCGATGATCTCGACGAGATTTCCGTCCGGCGACCTGCCGCAGAGAACCATGCCTTTTGCGGTGAACGGTTCAGCGTAATGGTTATTGAATTCATACCGATGGCGATGTCGCTCGGAAATTTTCTTTCGACCGTAGAGCTTCAACGCCAATGAATCCTCTTGCAGAACGCACGGATAGGCACCCAGCCTCATCGTTCCGCCCTTGCTGCCAATCCCCTTCTGCGATTCCATCAGGTCGATCACCAGATGGGGACTGTTCGGATCGAATTCGCTCGAATTCGCTCGAGCGAGACCGCAAACGTTGCGCGCGAACTCGACCACGGCCATTTGCATTCCCAGACAGATGCCGAAAAAAGGAATCTGGTTTTCCCGTGCGTAGCGGATCGTTTCAATTTTGCCTTCGCTACCACGCTCCCCGAATCCGCCGGGAACGAGAATGCCGTCCGCTTGCGCCAGAAGTTCACCCGCTCCGACCTCTTCAATGTTTTCAGCCTCGACGTAGTCCAACTCGACTTTGGCCTCGTTGGCGATGCCGCCATGGACCAAAGCCTCGAACAGGCTCTTGTAAGACTCTTTGAGGCTCATGTATTTCCCGACCACGACGATGCGAACTGCGGATTTCGGGTTGTTCAAGACCTGGACAGTCTTTTGCCACTTCTGAAGATTCGGCGCCGCCGTCCACATGTGGAGTTTCTCGACGATCTGAGCGTCGAGTCCTTCTTCATGAAAGACCAACGGCACTTCATAGATCCATTGCACGTCCTTAGCGGTGATGACCGATTCCTCTTTGACGTTACAGAAATGGGCGATCTTCGACTTGATGTTCCTGTCGAGGATGCGATCGGTCCGGCACAGTAAAATATCGGGTTGGATACCCAATCCGGTGAGTTCTTTAACGCTGTGTTGAGTCGGTTTGGTCTTTAATTCTCCACCGCCCGTAATATAGGGGACCAAGGTGAGATGAACATAGAGGACATTTTCCCTACCCCAGTCCCAGGCGAATTGACGAATGGCCTCCAAGAACGGCAGTCCCTCAATGTCACCGACCGTCCCGCCTACCTCACAAATCGCGAGATCGAAGCCTTCGGCGGCGGCCAGAATTCGTCTCTTGATTTCGTCGGTGATATGCGGAATCACCTGAACGGTTCCGCCCAGATAATCGCCGCGCCGTTCTTTGCTAATGACGGTCTCATAGATCTGGCCGGTCGTGCAGTTGTTCTTCCGGCTCATCGAAGTGGAAACGTAGCGCTCGTAGTGGCCCAAGTCCAAATCCGCCTCGGCACCGTCTTCAGTTACAAAAACCTCGCCATGTTGGAACGGGCTCATCGTGCCTGGGTCCACGTTAATGTAGGGATCCATTTTGAGGGTGGTGACTTTCAATCCTCGGCTCTCCATCAGAGCCCCGATCGATGCCGAGGCCAGTCCCTTGCCCAATGACGACACCACACCCCCGGTCACAAAAATGAACTTTGTCTTTACGCCAGCCATGGCTTCCTCTCAGTGGTTCAACTGCTTCCAGTAATTTTCTGCTTGGACTAGATCGTCGGCGGTATCGACCTCCACTGATTGATCATCGACGTCGGTCACATAAACTCGATGGCCGTAAACCAGCGCGCGCAACTGCTCCAGTGATTCTGTCTGCTCCAATAGCGTGGGTCGAAACCGGGCAAATCTTAGGAGAAAATCCCGCCGATAAACATACAGACCGAGGTGACGATAGCCCCAAACCTTATCAGATCGACCGCCACGGCGCTCCGCGACATCGTTTCGGGGGTACGGAATGGTTGCGCGAGAAAAATAAATCGCAAAGCCCTTCGCGTCTTTGATGACCTTCACGACATTCGGGTTACGCCATTCATCTTCATCGTAAATGGGCGAGCACACGGTTCCCATGGGGATGGAGCGGTCACGCCGCATCGGTCGAACCGCTCGACTGATCGTCTCCGCCTTAATGAACGGCAAATCTCCCTGAATATTGACAACCCAATCCGCCTTGATCTTTCGCGCCACTTCTGCGAGCCGATCCGTGCCGCTGGTGTGTTGTTTAGAGGTCATGACGGCTTCGCCGCCAAACCCCCGTACGGCTTGCTCGATCCGGCGGTCATCCGTAGCCACCAGCACTCGATCCAAGATCCTGGCCTTCGACGCGTTTTCGTAAACATGTTGAATCATGGGCTTGCCGCCAATTTCGGCTAACGGCTTTCCCGGCAGACGGGTGGAACCATAGCGCGCCGGGATTATCGCCACAACGGCCATAGGTTCATTCGATCAGAGGTGCGTGCGTGGAAGAAAGATCAAAGTTGAACTCTCGCCCCAAAAATAAAAAACCGCAATGCCTCTCCGGGAAAGCGCATCACGGAATTCGAATATACGCTGCCGCTACCATGGTGTCAATGAAAATGGATTCTGCAACTTGACTTATCGTTATCATCGTGTGGTAGGAGATAGTGAGCTTCCCAGTATTGGAGGCCGGGCACGATTCTTCGAGGTATCAAACCGTGACAGAAACCTCTAAGTTGACCGCCGGCTACGCCACGATCGGTCAAGGCGCCGGGCCGATGATCGTCACGTGGAAGGCTGGTTTGTTCAAAAAATATAGGCTCGAAGTCGGAACGCCGCGATTGATGGGCGGGGCAAAGGGTGTCGTCCGCGGGTTAATGTCGGGAGAGATTCAGTTTGGCAACCTAGCGGCCCCGGCGCCGTTGAGAGCGAACCTGAAGGGCGAAGCCAATTTGGTTTTCTTGACTGGCGGAATTAATCAGCAATTCATCATGGGACGTCCGGGGATCAATAGCCGCGAGCAGCTATCCGGTAAGAAACTCGGCTTTGTCGGGGACGGCGGGCTTAATGATGCCCTGGTTCGATTCATTATCGAGAAGTTCGACCTGGCTGGCCTCCCGGGGCTGCGCGAGGAGTCTATCCCCGCCGGTGGCCATGAAAGCATCGAAGCGCTGATGAGCGGAAAATGCGACGCCGTGGTCATCACCCCGCCGGAAGCGCTCGAGGCGAAAAAGCGCGGCTGCAAGTTTCTCGTGGACTTTGCCGAATACGGTTTGAACTACGCTCTTGGAGGGGTCGCCGCGCGCCGTGATTACGTTGAGAAGAATCCCGAGATCGTGAAAAATTTCATCAAAGCCTACATTGAAGGTATGCACCGCTACCGTACGGACCGTGAGTTTACGGTTCAGGTCCAAGCCGAGTACAGCGGCATCTCGGATCGTGCTGTCGCGGAGGAGACGTACGATCTCACGCAACCGGGCATGCCACCCATTCCTTATCCGGTGGTTTCCGCCCTGCAGACGTTGCTGAACTTCATGGCCAAAGAATTCCCCGAAGCCAAAGATGCCGAGGCCAAACAATTTGTCGACGACCGGTTTATCCGCGAGCTGGAACAAAATGGTTTTATCGCATCGTTAGCTAGCTCCAAAGTCGGAGTTTAGCTGAGCGGCTGAAGCACCATCAAGCCTTTGGTCGACCCGTGGCTCGAGTCGATCTTGCATCGGAGCAACCGGTGGCGATAA
>OCZV010000721.1_pt1 | contig 11891 bp, 9 predicted proteins | sample 1539051 | NCBI WGS metagenome assembly OCZV01 (sample SAMEA3113581, study PRJEB22503) | soil metagenome
CGGGCCCGCCACGTTGTTGGCCACGATGACGGCACCCGCGCCGGCGTCCTGTCCGTTCTTCACCTTGACGGTGAAGTTGCAGTTGCCGCGGTCGATGAGCGGAATGGCGCCCGCCGGCAGCGCGAACGGCTCGCAGCCGTCCGAGGTCGTGCCGACGCCGTCGTTGACCACCACGATCGACCCGGAGACACCCGCTTCCGTGGGCGCGGGGCCGAAGGCCGCGGTCACGGCGTCGTACGTGCCGGCCGCGGGCGACGGTGCGTCGACGATCACTGCCGGAAGGCCGCCCGTCGGCGCGTTGTCGTTGTTGTGGTCGGTGTAGGCGTGGGCGTTGTTGCCGCGCGCGGTCGTGAACTCGGGCCCCGCGGCCCCGTTCGTGTCGTGCCAGCCGAACGGCGAAGCGGTCGCGTCCGCGGGGTTCGTCTCGAGCGTTCGCGGCCCGTCGTTCGGGCTCTCCTTCGGCAAGGCGAAGACCCGATAGCTCGACCCGTCGATCACCGGGTTCGGCGAGGTGAGCGCCAGCGCGGAGCCGGCCGAGGCCGCGGCGCCGGAGCGCCCCAGCCTGCTCTCGAGCCCGGCCCGGCTGTCGTGCGAGGTCCAGTCGGCGGAGGCGAGCAGCTCGCCGGTCGCCGCATCGACAGTCGCGTTCCATAGATGGACGTCCGTGGCATCGTCGATCGTGAGCTGCCAGGCCAGGCGCAGGCCGTCCGCCGTGGGCTGCCAGCCCAGCCGCGCCGGAATCGGCTCGTCGGAGATGCCGCCGTCCGAGACGACGGTGGCCTGGGCTGCGCCCGTGCTGCGGCGCAGGACCCGCAAGCCGGACGGCTCTGGGAGGTCGAGCGCGTCGGCCGCCGCCTCGACGGCCTCGGTTGCATCCGTGCCGGCCTCCGCAGAGGTCGCCGCGCGCAGGCCGTTCACGAAGCTTCCCGCGGCGAAGAAGACCTTCCCCCCGGCGGCGACGTTGACGGTGGCGTGGCCCCCGAAGACCTCGAGGCCCCGGAAGCGCTGGTTCAGGTTGACGTGTGTGACGTCGTTGTGAGCGCTCCTGTAGCTACTCGTGACGAAGAGGTCGGCGACGTCGGCTCGGGTCACCCCGAACTCCGCCGCGTTCGCATCGACGTAGCGGAACGCGGCGTCGACCGGTCCCGCCTCCGTCGAGGTTGCGGCCCCCGTGTCGGCCGCGGGCATCGCGCTCGGGACGAGCGCGAGCGTCAACGCGGCCAGCGCAAGGACCAGCCAAAAGGATCTAGACGGCATGTCTTTCCCCCTCCTGCCCTAAGGGGCGTCGCTTTGGACGCGGGCAGTCTCTCATCGTCGGGAAGGCGCGTCAATGGACCAAATGACTTGCCGTTAACTCTCCAAGTGACCGTAAACACACAGTGGGTCTCGGCCGATACACACGGGCATGAGAGCGGTCCTCAAGGTGAGAGCGGCCTCCGCCGTCGCCGTCTGCGCGACCGGCGCGGCGCTGCCGGCCGCCGCACTCGCGCTCGCCTGGCGCCGTGAGGCGCACTTCGGCGACGCCCTACACTTCTGGGGCGTCGGCGGGGCTGCGCTCGCCGCGACCGCGGCAGCGCTCACCCTCACGATCGTCGGGACCCGCCGCCGCGACGCCCGCACCGTGATCGTCGGCACCGCGTTCTCGGCGATGGCCGCGCTGCTCATGCTCCACGGGCTCTCCTCGCCCGGCGTCCTCGTCGGCTTCAACGGCCTCGTCTCCTTCACGGGCGGTGCGACCCTTCCGCTCGGCGCCGCGGTGCTCGCGCTGACGGCGCTTCCCGCGGCTCAGCGCCCCGGGAACGTGCGGCGGTTGCTCGTCCTCCAGGGCGTCCTCCTCGCGGCCGTCGCCGTCGTCGGCACGGTGGGCATGCTGCGCCCGAGCCTCGTTCCGTCCGTCCCCGAGCCGGGCGGCCCGCTCGCCCTCGGGACGCTCGCCGTCGGCCTGGGCCTGTTCGCCTTCCTCGGCCTGCGCGCCGTCAACACGTTCTTGCTCACCCGCCGTCGCGCCGACCTCCTGGTCGTGATCGGCCTCGCCTTCCTCGCGACATCCCTCGTCGCCGCGCTCGTCCTGACCTACATGCACCTCGGCTGGTGGCTCGGGCACGCCTTCGAGCTCCTCGGAATCCTGCTCGTCGGCGTCCCGGTGGCCGTCGACCTCCACCGCGGAGCCCAGTCGCGGTCGCTCACGGGCGGGCCCCGGGCCGGCGAGCTCGTCTCGGCCGAGGAGGCCTTCCTCGGCGCGCGCGTCCGTGCGCTCACGCTCCGCCTCGCGGAAAAGGACGAGTACACGGAGGAGCACACGCGCCGCGTCGCACTGCGCGCAGTGCAGGTCGGGGAGGAGCTGGGTCTCCCGCCTACCCGGCTGCGCCTCCTCGCCACGGGCGGGCTCCTGCACGACATCGGGAAGCTCTCGGTCCCGGACGAGATCCTGAAGAAGCCCGGGCCGCTGGACGATGACGAGTTCGCCGTCATCAAGCTGCACCCCGAGTGGGGGCACAAGCTGCTCGGCGAGCTGGGCGGCTTCCCCGAGCCGGTGCGCCGGCTCGTGCTGGACCACCACGAGCGCCTGGACGGCAGCGGGTATCCCAACCGGCTCGCGGGCACGGAGCTCGACCTCGAGACCCGGGTGCTCGCCGTCTGCGACGTCTACGACGCCCTGCTCTCGGAGCGCGTCTACCGGGCCGCGTGGAGCCACGAGCGCGCCGTCCAGCTCCTGCGGGACGAGGCTGGAACGTCCTTCGACCCCTCGTGCGTCACCGCCCTCGAGCGGGTTCTCGCCCGCGACACCACCTTTTCGCTCGGCCTGGCAGTCTAGGAGGGGATGCCCTCCGACCTCGAGCGCGCCGTCGCCTTCGAGCAGGCGCTTCGCGAGCGCTGCGCCGAGCGCGTCGTCCCGTTCCGCTTCGGCCGCGCTTTCTTCAACGACACGTTCCCGCTCGTCTGGGACCTCAACGTCCTGCGGGTCGAGGAGCCGGCCGGCGCGACCGCCGAGGAGCTCGCGGCGGAGGCCGACCGGCTGCACGGAGAGGCGGGACAGAGCCATCGTCGCGTGTCCGTCGCCGGCGAGCGCGCGGGCGAGGCGCTCGCCGACCCGTTCCGCGCCCTCGGCTGGCGGGTCGACCGCTTCCTCGTCATGGGCTATCGCGGCACGGGCGAGCGCGTCGCGAACCCCGCGACCCCGGTCGAGGAGGTCGATGCGGCCGCCCTCCGGCCGCTGCGCGAGGCGATCGTGAGCGCGCAGCCGTGGGCGGAGACCGAGGAGGTCACGCGCATGGTGGCGGACGCAGTGCAGCTCGTCGGCCGGATCGGAAGCGCCCGTCACTTCGCCGTCCGCGTGAACGGCGGCGTGGCGAGCGCGGCCGACCTCTACTCCGACGGGCGCACCGCGCAGGTCGAGGACGTGGCCACGCTCCCGGAGCACCGGGGCCGCGGGCACGCGACCGCCGTCGTCCTGCGCGCCGTCGAGGAGGCGCTCGCGACGGGCCACGACTTCGTGTTCCTCGTCGCCGATGCCGAGGACTGGCCCAAGGAGCTCTACGTCCGCCTGGGCTTCGCGCCCCTCGGGCGCACCTGGACGTTCCTGAAGCTCCCGGTCTAGCGGATCTCGCGGAGCGCGCGGCCGAGCGACTGGCGCGTCGTGAGCACGCCCTCGAAGAGGTCGCCCTCCTGCTCGACGCGGGCCAGGACGACCTCCATCGTGAAGTCGAGCGGGTCGAGATCCTCGCTCACCTCGTCCCAGCGGAGCGGCGCCGAGACCGGCGCGCCGACCCGCGGCCGCACCGAGTAGGCGGAGGCGATCGTCTTGCCCTCGCCGTTCTGGTTCGCGTCGACGAGGACGCCGCGCCGCTTCGCCTTCGCCCACTCCGTCGTGACCAGGCCGCGGTGCGTGCGGGCGAGCGTCCCGGCGACGATCTCCGCGAACTCGCGCGTGTCGTCGTACGTCGAGCGGCGCTCGACGGGAACGAGCACGTGGAAGCCGTCCGCGCCGCTCGTCTTCGGAAAGCCGGCGAGCCCGAGCGCGTCGAGCACCTCCTTGACGAGGAGGGCCACCTGCACGACCTCGCGGAACCCCACGTCCGGCGAGGGGTCGAGGTCGAAGAGCACCCAGTCCGGCCGCTCCGGGCGGTCGACGCGCGAGTACCAGGTGTTCATGTCGATGCAGCCCATGTTCACCATCCAGAGCAGCGCGAGCTCGTCGTTGACGAGCGGGTAGCGGATCGTCCGCTTCTGGCGCGTCTCCCGCGAGGTGGATCGATAGGCACGCGTCTCGATCCAGTCGGGCATGTGCGACGGCGCGTCCTTCTGGAAGAAGTGCTTGCCCTGCCAGCCGTCGGGATAGCGCTTCATCGTGAACGGCCGGTCGCGCAGATGCGGCAGGAGGACGGGCGCGACCTCGCGGTAGTAGGCGATCAGGTCGCCCTTCGTGATCCCCTCCTCGGGCCAAAAGACCTTGTCGAGATTGGAGAGCCTGAGCGTGCGGCGGCCCCGGCGGATCTCCGTCTCGAGCGGCTGCTCGCGGCGCACCTCGGCGGGCGCCTTGTCCTCGCGGAGACCCTTGTACGAGGGAGCGCGGAGGCGGCCGTCGTGCGTCCACTCGGCGAACTCGACCTCGCAGACGAGCTTCGGCGTCACCCAGACGACGTCGCCCTTCTTCACCTTCGGCATCTTCGGGACGACCGCGAACGGCGGCGTGGCGCGCTCGAGCGGCCGCAGCTTCCGCATGAGCTTTTCGATCTCGTCCTCGGTGAAGCCCGTGCCGCAGTTGCCGGCGTAGTGCAGCTCGCCGCCGCGGTTGACGGCGAGGACGAGCGAGCCGAGCCGCCCCGCCCGCCGCCCTTGGCCCTTCGTGTAGCCGGCGATCACGAACTCCTGGCGGCCGTGCGTCTTCACCTTGAGCCATTCCCGGGTACGCCGTCCCGGCTGGTAGCGGGAGTCGGCCTTCTTGGCGATCACGCCTTCGAGCCCCTGCTCCTGCGCGGCCTCGTACAGCGCCTCTCCGTCGTCGAACGCCTCCGAGAGGCGCACCGTCCCGTCGCGGAGGTCGAGCAGGTCCGCAAGCTGGGCGCGACGCTCGCGGAGCGGGAGCTCGAGGAGCTGCTCGCCGTCAGCCTCGAGGATGTCGAAGGCGTAGTAGACCAGCGGGCCCTTGCCCTGCTGCATGACCGAGAAGCTCGAGCGCCCCTCCTCGTCGAGGGCGCACACCTCGCCGTCGAGCACGCAGTCGGGCGTCCGAACGGCGCGGGCGAGCGCACGTGCCACGTGCGCGAAGCGTCCCGTCAGGTCGTTGCCCCGGCGGCTCGTGAGCGTCGCCTCGCCGCCGGCGACACGCGCGATCGCCCGGTAGCCGTCCCACTTCACCTCGTGGAGCCATCCCTCGCCGCGGGGGACCTCCGGCGCGAGCGTCGCCAGCATGGGGACGTACTCGGCGTCCTTGGCCTTCGCCGGCGCGGGGGACTCGTCGTCCTGCTTGCGAAGCAGGAGCCAGTTCTTCTCGTCGCCGTCGAGCTTCGCGGGGACGAGCGTCCACGTCCCGCGGAGCCGCTCGCCCGCGAGCCGAACCGTCAGCCCGCCGTCCTTCTTCTCCTCCAGGAGCTCGTACGTCCCGCGGTCCCAGATCTCGACCGTGCCGGCGCCGTACTGACCGGCCGGGATCTCGCCCTCGAAGGTCGCGTACTCGAGCGGGTGGTCCTCGACGTGCACCGCGAGGTGCCGCTGGCCGGGGTCGCGCGGGATCCCCTTCGGGACGGCCCAGCTCGCGAGCGCGCCGCCGCGCTCGAGGCGCAAGTCGTAGTGGAGGCGCCGGGCGTCGTGCCGCTGCACCACGAAGATCGGGTTGCCGTCCGAGCCCGCGCCCGCGCCGAAGGGCTCCGGCGTGCGGCCGCGCGAGCGCTTGCGCTCGTACTCCCGGAGGCGTGCCACGGGCTAAGGATGCCTCGCCGGCGCCCTTCTTGAACGCAGGTGTTTACGCCGCGAAGGCACGGGTACAAGGCGGGCGTGCTTGATCGCCGACCGGGGGGGTTGGCAAGCGGGGCCGGCCTTGGTGCCGGCCCCGTCGCACGCTCGGAAGGCGTTCACGGGTCGGGGATAACCCTGTGGACGCTGTGGATTGCCGAACTCTCGACGTCTACTCGAGGTACATGCCCATCGTCCGGAACCGGCGCCTGCGCAAGCGCCGCCGCTCGTCCGGATCGACGGGCTCGACCTCGGCGAGCGCCGCCCGCAGGGACTCGCCGAGCAGGCGCGCGGCCTCGTCGGCGTTCGTGTGGGCGCCGCCCTCGGGCTCCGGGACGATGCCGTCGACGACGCCGAGCTCGAAGCAGTGGAGGGCATCCGGCTTGAAGGCGGCCGCGGCCTTCTTCGCCTCGCCGGCGTCGCGCCACAAGATCGCGGCGCAGCCCTCCGGCGAGATCACGGAGTAGATGGCGTTCTCCTGCATGAGCACGCGGTCGGCGAGCGCGATGGCGACGGCGCCGCCCGAGCCGCCCTCGCCGATCACGCAGGAGACGCTGGGGACGCGGAGCCGCGCCATGAGGAGCTGGCACCGGGCGATCCAGCCGCCCTGGCCGTGCTGCTCGGCGGCCACGCCCGGGTAGGCGCCGGGCGTGTCGACGAGCGTGACCACGGGGAAGCCGTGGCGCTCTGCGAGCTCCATCGTCCGCATCGCCTTGCGGTAGCCCTCCGGATAGGTCATGCCGAAGTTCCGGTGCGTGCGCTCCCGGATGTCTCGCCCTTTCTGATGCCCGACGAGGACGACCGTGCGGCCGTCGAGGCGCGCGAGGCCGGCGACGATGGCCGGGTCGTCGGCCAGCGCGCGGTCGCCGTGGAGCTCGACGAAGTCGTCGCAGATTCGCTCGACGTAGTCGAGCGTGTACGGGCGGTCCTGGTGGCGGGCGAGCTCGACCGAGTGCCAGACGTCGTCCGCGCTCGGCTCCGTCGCCATGCGCTCGAGCTGGCGCTTCAGCCGCGCCATCTCGCCGGAGACGCCGACGCCGCGCAGGAGCGGCAGCTCGCGCAGCTTCGCGAGCCGCTCGCGCAGCCGGAGTTGCTCGGCCTGCGTGGAGGGGCTCTCGGTCACGCCGCCCGGGAGAACATGGCGAGTAGCCGGCCGACGAACGGGCGCAGCTCGCGGCGGGGGACGATCGCGTCGACGTGGCCGAAGCGCGCGTTCGACTCCGCGAGCCCGAAGTCGTCCGGGAGCTTCTCGCGCGTGGTCTGCTGGACGACGCGTGGCCCCGTGAAGGCGAGGAGCGCGCCCGGCTCGGACACGATCACGTCGCCGAGGCTGGCGAAGCTCGCGAGCACGCCCGCCGTCGTCGGGTGCGTCATGACGGAGACGAAGCCGCAGCGCGCCTCGTGCAGCTCGTCCACCGCGCACACCGTCTTCGGGAGCTGCATGAGCGAGAGGATCCCCTCCTGCATGCGCGCGCCGCCCGACGCCGTGACGCAGACGAGCGGCACCTGCCGCGCCGCGGCGCGGTCGCAGGCGCGCGCGAACTTCTCGCCGACCGTGCTCCCCATCGAGCCGCCCATGAACGCGAAGTCCATGACCGCGAGCTCGCAGGGCCGCCGCTCGATCGCGGCCGCCCCGGCGATGAGGGCGTCGCCGAGCCCCGTCGCGACCTCGGCCTCGGCAAGCCTGTCGGTGTAGGCGCGCAGGTCGAAGAACGCGAGCGGGTCGGCCGAGCGCAGGCGGTCGTCCTCCTCGACGAACGTCCCGCGGTCGGCGAGCTGCGCGACGCGCTCCCGGGCCCGGACGGGAAAGTGGTGGCCGCACTGCGGGCAGACGCGGAGGGTCTGCTCAAGCTCATCGTCGCGGTAGTGCGAGTGGCAGCTCGGACAGGTGTTGGGATGCCGCTTCCCGTCTGCCTCCGCTCGCCCGGCTCCGCGGTTCTCGACGGTCACGTCGATGCGGCCTTCCATGACCGGCCTATCTTACGGGCTTCCCTCTCCCGCTCCGATCCTCCTAGAGGCCCAGGGCGCTCGTGAGCCGCGTCAGGGACTCCGTATTGCCCGGCGCGGGGGCGAGCCCGCTGAGACCGGCGCCGGCGAGCGGGCGCTCCGCGGCGATGCGCCTGAGCATGGCCGCCGCCTCGAGGACCGTGAGCCCGCCCGGCTCCGGCATGAAGGAGACGATCTCGTCGTCCGGATCGAGCACGTCGGTGTCGAAGGCGACGTAGACGGCGTCCGCTCCGTCGAGCGCCCGCTCGATTCCCGCCTCGCCGGTGTGCACGCCGTGTGCGGCGATGAACTCCTCCTCGGGCGGGTCGAGGTTGCGGGCGCCCACGAGGGCCACGTCCTCCGGCGACACGATGTCGCCGTCGACGAGCATCCGCAGCGGCATGCCCCACAGGTTCCCGCTCGGCGAGCTGTCGGGCGTGTTGAGGTCGCCGTGGGCATCGAACCAGACGAGTGCGAGTCTGCGGTGGCGCGTCGCGAGGCCCTCGACGGCCCCCACGTGTGAGCAGCAGCAGCCGCCGAGCACGAGCGGCCGCTCGGGGAGCGCCGCGGCGAGCGCGAGGTTCTGCTCGCCGAGCGATTCCTCGTCCACGACGCCCGCTTCGGGAAAGGGCAGCGGGAGGAACGCCGCCTCCGCCATGCACTCGCCGTCCGTGCCCCACGCGCGGGGGACGCGCACGAGCCCGGCCGAGAACGTTCGCCCGCACGAGTGGCACTCGTACTCCCCGGCCTGGAGGGCGACCGCGGTGAGCGTCCTGCAGTCGGGACAGCGGGCGCGCAGGCGCGACATGCCGTAGAGCCTAGCCGGACGCCGCGGCCGGGGGAACGAGCCGCTCCAGCGTCTCGGGGAGTGGCGCGAGGTCGGTGAGCTCGGCCGCCCGCGGGAGGTCGCTCGTCTCGCCGAGACGGTTGATCCAGACCGTGGTCAGGCCGAGCTCCTGCGCGGGCGCGATGTCGTGGAAGAGGCTCGCCGCGACGTGGACGTGCCGGCTGCGCTCGGCGCCGAAGCGCTGGTAGAAGGCCTCCCAGTGCCCGTGGGCCGGCTTGTAGGAGCCGATCTCCCCCGCGACGACGGCTCCGTCGAAGGGCACGCCGATCGCCGCCAGCGAGGCGTCGAGGAGGTCCGCGTCGGTGTTCGAGAGCGGCACGAGACACCACCCCCGCCGGCGCAGCTCGGCGAGCGCTCCGGGGACCTCCGGGAACACCGGCCAGCTCGGGAGCGCGTCGGCGAGCGCCGACTCCTGGTCCGGCGGCAGGTCGAGGCCCTCGCTCTCGGCGAGGAGCACGAGCGCCTGCCGCAGGACGTCGCGGTAGGCGATCGAGCCCTCGAGCTGGACACGCGGCTCGATCTCGTGGTAGCGCTCGCGCAGCGCCTCGGCGTCCGCGTCGGGCCAGAGGCGCGCGAGCTCGCGGCCGATGCCGGTCTCCCAATCGACGAGCGTGCCGTAGCAGTCGAACGTCGCCCAGCGATCCACTAGTGCCTCTTCAGGTGGTGATGCGCCGCTTCTGCGCCACGAGCACCAAGCCGGAGTTCGCACTCGACCGAAGCCAAGGCTGAAAAGCCTTGGTGAGGGCGAGGGTGGGCTCCGGCGCCGCCTGATCGCGGGGCAGAAGTGCCGCGGTCACTGCCTGGAGAGGCACCACCTAACCGGTGAACTTGCGGATCACGAGGCAGGCGTTGTGCCCGCCGAAGCCGAAGTTGTTCGAGAGCGCGATGTCCGTCTTCCACTCGCGCGCCTCGTTCGGGATGTAGTCCAGGTCGCACTCGGGATCTGGCACGTGGTAGTTGATCGTCGGAGGCACGACGTCGCGCTGCACCGCAAGCGTGCAGGCGATCGCCTCGATCGCACCGGAGGCCCCGAGGCAGTGACCGGTGGCGCCCTTCGTGGACGAGATCGGCGTCTTGCGCGCCTTCTCCTCGCCGAGCGCGAGCTTGATCACCCGCGTCTCGCTCGCGTCGCCGAGCGGCGTCGAGGTCCCGTGCGCGTTGATGTAGTCGATCTCCTCCGTCGTCACACCGGCGTCCTCGAGGGCCATCTCCATGGCGCGAGCCGGGTGGCGTCCGGTGGGGTCCGGCTCCGTGATGTGCTGCGCGTCCGAGGAGAGCCCGTAGCCGACGAGCTCCGCGTAGACCTTCGCGTCACGTGCCCGGGCGTGCTCGAGGTCCTCGAGGACGACGACCGCGCCCGCTTCGCCCATCACGAAGCCGTCGCGCTCCGCGTCGAAGGGGCGGCTGGCCTCCTCCGGCGCGCCGTTGCGGCGCGAGAGCGCCCGCATCGCGGAGAAGCCGCCGATGCCGACCTTGGTGATCCCGGCCTCCGTACCGCCGGCGAGCATGACGTCCGCACGCCCGAGGCGGATGGCGTCCATCGCGTCCCCGATCGCCATGTTGGAGGCGGCGCAGGCCGTGCATTCCGACGAGAGCGGGCCTCGCGCCCCGAGCTCCATCGAGACCCAGGCGGCGCCCATGTTGGGGATGATCGCCGTGATGGCGAGCGGGTTGATGCGGTCGGGGCCCCGGTCGAGGAGCTGGTCGTAGCAGTCCTGGAAGCTCTGGAGGCCGCCGATCCCCGTCGCCACGGAGACGCCGGTCCGCTCCGTCTCGGCCTCGATGTCGATGCCGGAGTCCTGCTCCGCCATGCGGGCGGCGGCGATGATCATCTGCGCGAAGCGGTCCATCCGCCGCGCCTTGCGGTGCTCGATCCACTGGGTCGGGTCGAATCCCTTCAGCTCGCAGGCGAAGTGCACCGGGTACTCGCTGGGGTCGAAGGCCGTGATGGGCGCCGCCCCGCTCTTCCCCGCCGTCAGGTTCTCCCAGAAGGTCTCGGCGTCGTTGCCAAGGGGCGTCACCGCGCCCATGCCCGTGATGACGACCCGTCTGCGTCCGTTCTGCGAAGCCACCGCTACATCCCCAGGCCGCCGTCGACCAGGAGGACCTCCCCCGTGACGAACGCGGCCGCGTCCGAGAGGAGGAAGCGTACCGCAGCGGCCACGTCGTCCGGCTCGCCGAGACGGCCGAGCGGGGTGTTCCCGAGGATGGCGCCGCGGATCTCCTCCGAGAGGACGTTCGTCAGCTCAGTGTCGATGTAGCCGGGCGCGACCGCGTTCACACGGACGCCGCGCGTTCCGAGCTCGCGCGCGAGCGCCTTCGTGAGGCCGATGATGCCGGCCTTGGAGGCGGCGTAGTTGGCCTGGCCGGGGTTGCCGTGCAGCCCGACGACGCTCGTCAGGTTGACGATGGCGCCCGAGCGGCGGCGGAGCATCTTGCGGGAGACGGCCCGGCACGTGTTGAAGGCGCCGCGGAGGTTCGTGTCGACGACCTCGTCCCAGTCCTCGTCGCTCATGCGCGCGATGAGCGTGTCGCGCGTGACGCCGGCGTTGTTGACGAGCGCGTCGACGTCCCCGAGCTCCGCCTCGACCTGCTTGACGAGCGCCTGCGCCTCGGCGGAGTCGCCCACGTTCGCGCCGACCGCGATGCCGCCCACCTCGGCGGCGATCGCCTCGGCGGCCTCCCGGCTGGAGCGGTAGTTGACCGCAACACGCGCGCCAGCGCGCCCGAGCTCGCGCGAGATGGCGGCGCCGATGCCGCGGGAACCGCCGGTCACGAGCGCGACCTTCCCGTCGAGTGACGCGAACGCGTCGTTCATGCAGCGGAGAGCTTCTCCCGCAGCTTGCGCAGCGCCTCGGGATCGCTGACGGAGATCGTCCGGAGCGACCGGTCGCAGCGGCGCAGGAGCCCGCTCAGCACCTGCCCCGGCCCGATCTCGACGAACATCTCGACGCCGTCCTTGACGAGCCCGCGGACGGCCTGCGTGAAGCGGACGGGGCCGGTGAGCTGGTCGACGAGGAGCGAGCCGATCCGCTGGGCATCCTCGATCTTCGCGCTCACGGTCGACATGAACGGCGGCGCCGGGTCGCGCCAGGCAGCCTTCGAG
>OCZV010000722.1_pt1 | contig 11875 bp, 12 predicted proteins | sample 1539051 | NCBI WGS metagenome assembly OCZV01 (sample SAMEA3113581, study PRJEB22503) | soil metagenome
TTTTTCTTATTCCACACTTCTGAGTTGAACTCTGTAATTGGTCCTGTATATTTACATAGCTCTCGATTATCCTCTCCAGGTAAGAGTTCGGGTAGGTGCTCCGTATGAATGCTCGTAGTTGAATAAATCTTTGTCCACAATTCTTCTGTGATAAAAGGACAAATGGGTGCTAACATTAATAAAATTGTAGATAGACACCGGTGAAGAGTGAAAGATGCTGATTTGTGTCCGTTACTTTCTTCTTTCTCGTATGCACGAGCTTTAACCATCTCTATATAATGGGCGGCAAATAAGTTTCTAGTAAACTCTCGAATCGCATTGGACGGCACAAAAAAGTTGAGATTATTATACCCCGCTTTGCATTGTTCTACTAATCTCGATAGCTCTGAAATAATCCACCGGTCAGTAATAAAAAGCTCTGCGGGAGCTCTTGTTGGTACATCAAATGAAGAAATGAACCTACCAATATTCCACAGCTTGGACAAGAAATTCTTTGAACCTGCTATTCTCTGCTCCGAGCATCGAAAATCGTAACCCAAATTACCCTCACTTGCTGACCAGAGTCTAAAAGCATCTGCACCATACTGATGAATGATAGGAAATGGATCAATAACATTACCTTTACTTTTACTCATCTTTTCACCCCTTTCGTCTACCCCAAATCCCATAATCCATGCCCTTGACCAGGGCATCTTGTCAGTTAATTGAAAGCATCTCAGCATGCTATAATGGAGCCATGTTCTTATGATATCTTTGGCCTGAGGTCGAATAGTAGTTGGATATGTGTATTTGTGAAATTTCTGATCTCTTTTGTATTTTGTGATAAAAAGTGGAGTAATGCTGGAGTCCATCCAAGTATCGAATATTCTATCCTCACCAGTAAAGTCGGTACAATTACACGCCATACATTTTTCGAATGGAGGTCTCTCCTTCCAGGGCCTGTAATATCTGTCTGTCAAGGTTGAGCCTGGAATGTTTGGGGTCCTGCAGTTGTTGCAATACCAAACAGGAATCTCGGTACCGTAAAAGCGCCGTCTCGATATAGGCCAATCAATGGATATGGAGTTTAGCCAATTAATCAAAATCTGTTTATGCATTGGAGGATAAAAATTCATTTTTTCTGCCAAGGTTTTCAATTTCGGAATGAATTCGATTTGCTTTAAATAATAGTCCTCCAAAGGTATGATCTCAATTGGAGTTTTACTCCTTTCACACAATGGAGTTCTGTGCAATATATCTTCCACTTTTTCAAGGAATCCAGCGCTATTCAAATCCTCGATTATTTTTGCCCTTGCTTCTTTTAGTGTTAAATTGGAGTATGGCCCTGCTGCAGCAGTTGTTATCCCGTTTGGATTGATTGCAACAATTTCACTCAAGCCCAATTCTCTGAATACTTGGACGTCGTTTTGGTCCCCATAGCTGCATACCATCACTGCACCCGAACCGAACTCTTGTTTGGCTGAATGATGAGGCAAAACCTTAACTTCCCTCTTAAAGATAGGAATCTCAACATATTTTCCGTGGAACTTAGCGTAACGCTCATCTTGTGGATTTACGATAACACACTGACAAGCAAACAATAACTCTGGCCTAGTAGATGCTATTACAATTTTCTCAGTTGTTTCACGGACCTTGAAATACATATAAGCAAGTTTTGCGGGCAAGTCTTCATAGACAATTTCTGCATCAGCAATAGTTGTTCCACAATCAGCACAAAAATTATTTGGTCTTGTTGCAAGATAAACAAGACGGCGCTTCCATAAATCAATAAAAGTATTCTGGGTTAATGACCTAAATTCATCAGAGTCGGTGCGATAGTATTGATCAAAGTTACAACTCAAACCCATATCTTTCATAATGCGGATCATCTCAGCCTCCAAATCATCAAGCGCAACTTTACAAAGATCAAGAAATCTTTCTCTTTCCATCTTTCTCATTCGGATTTTGTATTTCTTTTCTGTGTAGATTTCGACAGGCAGCCCGTTTCTATCTATGCCTATTGGAAACAAGACATTCTGTCCTGACATTCTTGCAAATCGTGCAATCATGTCTATCTGCGCGTAATGAGCAGCAGCTCCCAGATGCCAAGGCCTGCCGGAAGGGTAAGGTGGTGGTGTATCAATCACAAACGGGCTTTTATCTGATTCAGCAGAAAAGTTGTAAGTATCATCAGACTCCCACTTTTTTAGGATTTCCATCTCCAAAGTAGGATTCCACGACTTTGCCTCTATTTTTGGGACCATTCGTATTTCATTCAATGGCGTAAACATGGAGTTATTAACGTTAGTGTCTCAGAGAGTTTTATTATCATTGTTTACTAAACGATAATCCACATGCAATCTCCTAGACATTCAAACCACATAGTTATCATCACATAATTATCTCACGCGCTTCCTGGTCGTTTTTCTGAGCTTGCAAGGGAGGCTAAAAATGATTTCATCTCAATTTTTCAGACCTTGCTATCCATTTACCTGAGTCCATACCAAGAACAATGTTTCCAATAACATGTCCGTCGCTGTGTACCTTAGCGAATTCTTTGCCTCCCCCGAACATTGACTGCAACAGATTGCCTTTCTGATGGTAACCTGCTTCTACCACCTTTATGTTTAACTTTTTGCTTGTTCTTATTATGATGCTTCGAGCCGCCGACCAGTCACCGTTCCAAGATATTACTTCAAAGTTGCCAAAGTTTATTGTCGACAAAATATATCCCTCAAGCTTTGCAGTGAATTTTTTATTATTCTTGATGGCATAGGAATTCATCCACTCTATTGAATTCATTGCATTTCTTTCTTCAACCGCAAAATTGTCAGCATTAGCCAAGTTATTTATTTATTTATCCTAACGGCCTTCATTTTATTTATTATGCTAATTCATTTATCAATCTGCTTCTCTGCTGACGAATATTTGTGGTCACAACTGTATATTCAAAAACACAAAAGAAGAGAATTTCATACTCATTGAAAAATCCTAGACGGCCTTTCGATAAAGAAGACAGAAATGGTTACTAAAAGCTCAATTATTGTGCAGCTAACATAATTTTGCAAGCAGCAAGAGTTGGAGATTGAAGAGGGATTGCAGATAGGAGACGCGGGCTCGAACTTATCCAAAATTGCCTAAATCAAGCTGTTTCAAGCTGTTCTTATCGAAATAAATCAGTGCCTTTTATCCCAAAGTCACATCCTGATCACAGAGATATCACAATCGAGTCCCAAATAACAGTGATTGAAAAACTAAGACGATCATAATAACTGTGCTGTAGCACAACTCTTCCTATTATTCTATTTGAAAATATAAAAAAAAGTCTTATTGATACAAACTCACTCGTCTTCTTTTAAGCTTTTGTATAGTCTGATACCCAAATATCTTTCTAGTTTTTTTGCAAACCCCTCATCAGGCTTCAGGGCCCCCGTTTCGAGTTTTCGCAGCAATATCGCTCTCTCATTCATTTTTATCCCGAGCTGTTCATGTGAGAGACCCAATTTCATACGCGCTTCTCTAATAAGTTTTGCAAATTCAGGATTAAGCATGGTGTCGTCAGTGAGCTGAATTCTTCGAGGCTTATCTCTTGAGGAAGATGAAGAGCTATTTTGCTTTCTCAAACCTCGAGCAGGTGGCACGTAGGGCTTTCCTCTTCTTGAGCAACCCATACAAACATTCAAAACAGTATTATCTATCATTATGGATCTCTTTCCATCAGTGATTGAGCGCCCACATAGTTCACAAAATGACGGTGACATCGAGAATATGTAGACTAATGTGAATTTAGCCTTTTCTAAGGGATAAAAAATCTATAATATGATTCCCCGGAGACAAAATGGATATTCGCAGGTATTCTTTTTAGATTCAGCACTCGGAATGCTATTTATAAGGATATTTATTGCAGGACAAATTAACTCGATCAATGAAACCACTACCACTGAACCCAGGGGAAAAAATTTCTCATCATATAGATGCATTATTTGGACTCGGAGTTTCTAGCGCTCTACCAATTGAGAAAATTCAATTTGAATATTCTAGAAGGACAGGACGCATTAAAAGCTTCAGTCTAGAGAATCAGCTAATCGCGACGTTGAGAACAGATGGTGGACTTGCCTTGACAGTATTTGGTGCACAGGAGCTGTCAAAGATTAAGCTTTTTGAACAGAATTGTATTATTCCTGCTCAGGACGCGCTTCCTTTTGTTAGTGAAGGGAAATCTTTATTTTGTAAACACGTACAATGGTGTGGTTCAAATATAAGATCTGGTTCCGATGTCGCAGTGGTAGAAAAAGTTAGTAACAGAATACGGGTCATAGCAACTGGGGTTGCACTATTTGATAACTCTCTGATGAGGAGATACGAAAGGGGTGTAGCTGTCAGAATTAGAGAAGGAATAAAAGCCCGTAAAAAGTAAATGATAATGATATGATGCGTGGCGGCAATCGGGAAATGAGACGTATGCTTGATAAGATGGGGCTGGAGATGAAGGATCTTGGGAATATCGAAGAAGTGATAATTAAAACCGAAACAAAGGAACTTTATCTCATAAAACCTCAAGTCGTCGAAATGAAGGGAAAAGATAGCACTATTTTTCAAGTTGTTGCTACAGATATCGAAGAAAAACAAAGAGAGGTCCCATCACTTAGGGAAGAGGACATTATTCTAGTAATGCAACAGGCCAATGTTACGAGAGAAAGGGCAATTCAGGCATTAACTGACGCGAAGGGTGACATGGCACAGGCCATTTTAAATCTTACCACCTAAAATAGGAACAATTGGTCCTTCCCATGACCTAAAGGTATTCACTCACACATACATAAATGAATGATATAACGGTATACCCAATATGGGTTCTTGGATCACTTCAGTTTTTATCTGTTAATTGCGAAAAAATATGATTTTTGTACTTTTAGATCGAACGGGCTATATCTATAATTCGGTCTATTTGATCGACTCAGATATAGACCTTGAGCTTTACTCTTACGCAGCAAAAAGTAATGGTTTAATAGGACTTATAGTAGCATTAATAATCGTTGGAACGACAAAGTTATTCTGTTGAAGGAATTATCAAGGCGCTATCCGAACTTGAAGGCGACTTAGATGCTATTAGTTCCAAGGTTGAAGAATTGAAGAAGCACATGATAAACAAATCACAAGAGGAGATTGAGAAGTTGAAGCAGCAAATGATTTCGAATGCCCAAGAAGAGGCAAAACAAATAATTGATAAGGCGAGAACTGAAGCAGAGGCTGATTCAGTTATTGTTTCTAAGGAGTCAGAAGAAAATCTTGCAAGAATCAGAAAAAATATCAACTCATTGTCAGACACAATGATAGACAGGATAGTTAAAGTAATTGTGAAAGGCTCCGTCTCTTACATTTCTGGAGGCAAGCGAAGGACAGATGAAGGCATCTCGCGTCGTGTTGAACAAACTCCGTAGAAGCGGGTTTCAAACCTTGATTTAACATAGTTTACAGAACCCTTATCCACAAGGTTTAAAAGGAATTTTCTCTAACCAACCATTGATGAAACGCCCCTGAGTAGGGATGTTTTGCAACAAAAGGTTACGGTTGCCACTGTTTATGGTCGGTCGTACTATAGAATCATTAATGCTTTGAAATTGATGAATCTACAGTTTGAGTCACTTTCTCCACAGGAGGCAGCGCAAACTGATGCTAAGATTATTATTACAACAAAACGTGAGGCCGAAATTCTGAAGAGAAAAGATTTACTTCTTGACACCGAGCTTGAGAAGCTTCCGGTTCTTATGAAAGCCAAAATCCTTCGATGCAGCATGGGCACCGTCTATTCAGACACGTTAACTATAGGCGTAGACCCAGGTAAGAGGATAGGGATCTCGATTATTTTTATGCGCGAAGAGATAGGGAGTTTTGTAGAATCATCACCTTCAAGAGCGGTGCAGTTGATATCTGTTTTGATTAGCGGCATTGACTCAAGAAAAAGAATTGTAAGAATCGGAGATGGTGATCCGAATATGGCAAGACTCATTGCGACTATGTTGAAGTCGAGGTTTGAAACCTCAGTCGAGATCGAAATAGTGGATGAGCGGGGCACCTCACTGCCACACAATTCGGGTAAAAACAGGCGAGGCATAAGGGACATATTGTCTGCTAGAAAGATAGCTCACAGAAACGGCAGACCCTTTAGGCTCATTCAACCCATTATGGCCCGAGGATGATTTTTAAGTACAATCTGGTCAATAGGTTTCAGACAGAAACTGACGGACATATATGCAAACGGTATGTGTGGCAGCAGAACGTATGTTACCAGCAACTAGGGTTTCTCATTTGTGATAAGCATTAAAAAGTGTAGGCTGAGATTGGTTTTATATGATCAAAAGAGATTCACTTTCGGTTATCGTATTCAAATAAAAAAACCAAAAATACTAACGGGAACTTAACGTACTACAATATTATTTTATAATATATACTTGATTTTAAAAATACTTTAAATACTTGACTAGATTTAAATACTATCAAACGCTATTAAATACAGGTAGGACATTTTACCGAGTAAAATAATGACCTGCAAGGGAATATGTATTCGTCATAAAGCACAAAAGCCTGTAGGCTCTGGCCGGTACGCTAGTGGTCAGAAACGTTGTCAGATCTGCGAAATTTTCATCAAATGGGATGGACTGTGGTGTCCTTGTTGTGGGTACCGCTTGAGGACAAAACCTAGGAACCTAAAATACAAAGCTAAACTTAGGGCAAGAAAAAGATTGCAAGGTTCGAATATTGTTAAGCCCATCTCAATTCGCTTACAATAGTTAGGAATGAACGATACGAATGATCTTGTTATACGAAAAGTAAAAACCGACAGCCAGAAATCTTTTTATTTAAAGTGTATTTCATTTGAGAACGGATTATTTATTATTGTAGCGGAGGGTGCAAATAGGATTGGATCGTTGACTATTTCGATAAGTTCTTCTAATAAAACTAACACAGCGACTGTTATACCAAGTAAGTACAACTCCATGTTTATTAATACGGTCTCAGAAAGAGTATCTTCAATGATTAATGGAATTTGCTTAGTTTCACTCCATAGTGTGAAACAATTGAATTTAAATGATATGAGGGCGATTATGGGAGAAATCATGACTATAGTAGAAGGAAAGCATTATGGAAATAACGAAAGACAGGAATCCGAGCGTTTCCAGTAATTACAATAACGATTGTGACTTTCGCAGCTTTCTTAAGTACTTGGAACAAATAGGAGAGCTTGTAAAAGTAAAGAAAAATGTGAGCCCAAGGTTCGAGCTTGCTGGGGTCGGGAGCAAATTTGAAGGAAAAGAAGCTCTAATTTTTGAGAAAGTAAAAGGTAGTAATTTTAAAGTAGCATGTAACGTGTTGGGAACTCGCAAGAGGTTTTGTCTTGCCGTTGGTGCTGAGGATGAAAAAAAAATCCACGCCCGCATAACGTCGTCCATTTCAAAACTCTCCTCATCGAATGAAATTTCTAGACATCCTCCTTTTCAAGATAATTCCTCACATGATTTGCTGGATTTGCCTATTATAACCCATTTTGAGAAAGATGCCGGTGCTTATGTAACATCTTCCGTCGTATTTGCAAGGAATCCGGAGAACGGTAGCCAAAATTCCTCTACTCATAGGCTTTTGAGATTGGATGAAAGGCATATGGCCATCAGAATGGTGGAAGGTAGGCACCTACATAGATGCTTTACATTTGCCAGAGAACACGGTGAAGATCTCAGAGTGTCAGTTGCCATCGGTCTTCATCCTGCAATAAGTGTTGCTGCTGCCTATCAGGCTGCTTATGGCATCAGCGAAATGGAAATTGCAAATTCTTTGCTCGGTGGCAAACTCACATTCGCCAAAAGTGAATATACGCAACTGCTTATTCCTGCACATGCTGAGATTGTTCTTGAGGGCAAAATTCTCAAAGACAAAACACATGAAGAGTGGATGGTTGAAATGTTAAGGACATATGACTTTAAGCGCAAACAACCAGTTTTTGAATTAAATAAAATATGGTTTAGGAACAATGCAGTGTATCATGATATCTTGCCAGGTTTTATGGAGCATCGCCTCTTGATGGGCTTACCGGTCGAAGCTAAGATGTTCGAAGCGGTTAAGAATGCCGTCCCAAATACACGCAATGTGTATTTGACAGAAGGTGGTAGTAATTGGTTAGACGCAGTAATCCAAATTAGCAAGATGCTTGAAGGCGAACCAAAAAATGCCATAATTGCAGCATTTGCTTCGCATCCATCACTTAAGATGACAGTTGTAGTAGACGATGACATTGACCCTACTGATCCTGCCGCAGTTGAATATGCGATTTCTACTAGATGCCAAGCAGACAAAGGAATTATCATAATAACCAATGCTAAAGGATCAAGTCTGGATCCATCAAGCGATCAGGAGAATTTAGTCACGACAAAACTAGGAATTGATGCAACAGCTACGCTACATAAGTCCAAAGAAAGATTTGAAATCGCACAAATACCGGGGAGTAACGAAATTGATCTCTCAGAGTATATTGACAAAAATTAAGTCTTCTACTTTCTATTTTGTGAACTGTTTCTACGATAATATTAGCCCATTTAAAGGAGCATAATTGATTTCATGAAATGTAGGCGCGATTTCTGTTTGCATCCCCAGGAAGATACTCTGCTAGACATATTAATGGCCTCACTTTCATTAGACTAAGACCTGTGAATTTAAATAGCCTTTTCCGTTAAAGGAGCATGCAGACAGTAATGAAGTCGAATAATTTTGCGATGAAAGACTGGCATTTAGAACATGTGGAAAAGGTAGTAATCCGCTATATAAAGGGCATATCCCCTGATGCATCATCGTTTGAAAAGCGCAATTTCAAAAAGTACAGTACATTATCAGCCTGTGCTAAGCAAATAGAGTATGATATAAAACATGGCGTTACAATGGATGAGGCTCTGTCGGTCATTAAAAAAATTAGACATAATAAGGAATTCTCGCAATTTCAATCAAACCATGAGGTTATGCAAAGACTAGATGAACTTGAAAGACAACTGTCTGCTCCCAAAAGAGTGCCCACGTGGTAGCCCTTTTGCCTCCAGTTAATATTTTCTGGGTCATTCCTTTAGCTAAATTAGAACGCGTATCTAACAAATGATATGCAACTTTAAGTATTCGTGGATTCCCATTCAATGAATTTCACTTATCTTGTGCATTTCTCAGTAGGCAATATATAAACGTGAATCATATGGATACTGATATATTTGTCTGAATATCGATTTACCGATGGAAACCTCATAATTCTCTACGCAATCCATAGCCAGCCCTCTAGCAAGCAGAATGAAATTCCAGACTACATAAACGAACGGGTTAAAGTTTGTTTGAACACATACAGAATTACCATTCAATCAAGACCAGATGGAAATAAAACTACAATCTTGATAGTTGGAAGTCAACCAGATATTAAGAACATTACCGAGACGCTAATAAAGGCTGGAATTGAGTCCGATATAATAACTAGTGACCATCAATCGAAAGATATCACTCAATGTTTTGATCATGTGAAAGCTATAATTAAATCCAGACCCAATCCTCCGAACTTGTACTTTATTGGTTCTGTATGGCTCAGAGATATTTATGACACGGTAGTTGTATCAAGGCTGAACGGATATCGTATTCAATTTGAGGGTGCCTTAGATCATAGACCAGTAAAGGAAGTTAAAGAAGAAAAGGCATTAAATGCTCCCAAAAAAGGTTTAGAACATTATAAGAGAAAAGCAAAGGATAAGGCAATTGATTTGGTACTGAATAGGATGTTTCCAGAAGGAAAATGATTTAAGTATTATGAGTAACAGCAGCGACGGTTCAGTTACGCGCTGAACTATTGAAATAGCTCTCAGCATAGCACGTACGAGCTGCAGCATATGAATTTCTCTTAGAAAGAAATGTCTTAGCGAAACTTATACATTGAAGGTTAGATGAGAATTTTCAAAACGTTAAGATTTAATATCCAATATTCTCGGCTAGTATATGTAGCGCGGTCATCGTCTAGTTTGGTTAGGACACTGGCCTTCCAAGTATAAAATATACGAGGTCAGCCCGCAACCCGGGACTCTATCTCGTTAAGTCGATAGAGCGGGAATTCAAATCCCGGTGACCGCACTAATTACTGGCGTTCACATACCAGAGACGAGCTTCTCCTGGCTACTCTTGCAGAAGTTAAGGAAAGGGAGACGAGCAGCACCAGAATCATGGTACATTGCAAGAAGGAATAGTTCATGTTTTCATATTTATCGCAGAAGAGGGATAGCTAAGGAACACAGATAATTCTACATTGTTATCTTGATATCTTGATATTGCCATGGTTTCAAATCAACGCTAATCTTCTACCAAGACCACTCCCAATCAAGTTTTCTTGTGGCAATATCATGGGCAGTAGTAATTGAAATACTTCTGTCGTTAAAATAAATCCAAATGGAATGGGTAACAAGAGAGCCTGCCAAAGTGGATAGAATTGCATGTCCATGGTTAATTAAAAGGTTCGTTGATAAAGATGCTGAATTTCTTTTTGTGCCTGCACATAAGGTAATTGAGTATATCAAGGGCGGGAAAGATAAAGCAATTCCCTTTGATATACCAAATGTTGATTTAGGGCATCATGGTGAAGAATGTTCATTTGACGCCATAATCAAAAAATATGAACTTGACAAAAAGGAACCTGCATTAATTGAATTAGCAAAAATTGTTAGGGGCGCAGATACTGATAACAGAAAATTAACTCCTTATTCTGAATGCCTTGCTGCGATAGCAGCAGGATTTAGTATTATCTCCAAAGATGATTATGATAATATGACAAAGCAATTCCCATTGTATGATGCACTTTTTGAATTTTGTAAGTCTGACTACAAAGAGAAGTTGTTAAGTTCTAGACACTAACTTTGAATTATCAGAATGTTTCCACCATGTCGCCATCAATGTAGAAAAACTTTATGCATGAAGAAAGGGTTCAAATGGCATTAGGCAAACAAAAACTAGCTAGTTAGTGGATGATGCCAACTTATCAGCATTATTTCAGTAACTAACAGATAAAATATCAAGTACTAACCTCGAAATAAACCTGACGACCACTTAGAAATTATATTTTAATCGACCCTCAAACTTCTTGTCATAGCATTGCAGTTATCAGCTAGAAACACATTTACCCCTCCTAACCTGCTCTCCCATTTATCCTTCATTATATCGATGCATTGTCCTGTGATAGTATCGAAGTATGTTTTTGTTACTAACCAAGGATTAGAAAACCCGCCAACTTCTTGCGCAACAGAACTGAAATTAACGTTCTTAAGTCCTGTTTGAGCAGCAGCCTTCAAATCAGATACAAACTCCTTTTGTGTAATTATGTCTTGAGGGGTTCCAAGCCTGATAACATGACCCCCAACGAACTTGTCAAAGTCGTAATTATTTAGTGCAATGTCATGTGCTCGGATAAACCCAGTCACATTCTCGGATCCTGCTAAGCCATCAAAAACAATCCATCCAGGATAAACTATATCAACTAACATCAGCGTCTTTTGGGCAGGAGCATATATGAATACATTACCTGCTTCATGGTTTGAACCATAATAATCTAAAGATAGTGACTGGTTCCCAGAATTTAATTCATAATTATCGGTAAATGTAACGGTAGGAACAGGTCTATTAGAATCATTGGCCATTCTTAATTGCGCTGCTGTATCTGCATGTGCTACGTATGTAGCATTATCTGGAAAAATGTTTGAAGCACCAATATGGTCTGCATGAGAATGACTATATACAACATATTTGACAGGTTTATCGGTTACTTCTGCTATTGCTTTTAAGTAATTATCTCCAATGGCAGGCGGAGCATCAACTGCAATAACTCCTTCATCTGTTA
>OCZV010000723.1_pt1 | contig 11868 bp, 15 predicted proteins | sample 1539051 | NCBI WGS metagenome assembly OCZV01 (sample SAMEA3113581, study PRJEB22503) | soil metagenome
AGACCGGGGTGTTCCGGTGCCGGACCACGTTCAACTGCACCGAGGCCTGCCCCCGCGGGATCAAGGTCACCAAGGCGATCCAGGAGGTCAAGCGGGCCGTCATGTTCGACCGCTTCGGCTGATCCTCAGGTCGTCTCGCGTTCCTGGCCGGACAGTCGCCGCCGGCGCTCCTCGTCCTCGAAGGTGAGGAACGAGAACTTCCCGTCCGCCTCCAGCACGCCGTACCGCACGATCCGGATGTCCGGAATGCCCTGCTCCCGAGCGGCGTCCGCGAGCTCGTCGACGGTCACCCGCTCGATGCGAAGGGCCTCGCGCTGTACCCGGCCGTCGTGGACGACGATGACGGGGTGGCCCTCGATCACGCCGCGGGTGCGGGCGAACCGAAAGCCGACGTACGACGACAGGACGATCCAGAAGGCCAGCGTGCCGATGGCGAGCAGCGCGCCTGTCATCGAGAAGTCCTCCTGGGTCACCCCCTGCTGGACCAGGTCGCCGATGGTGACCAGCAGCACCAGCTCGAACACGCCGAGCTGGGCCAGCTCGCGCTTCCCCATCGCCCGGATCAGCAGCCACATCAGGAAGTAGATGATCGTTGCGCGGATCACGATCTCCATCTACGGCACCACCCTCGTCGTGTAGCGGACGGTCACCACGGGCACGTCACCCTCGAGCACCGAGGTGGCGGCGAGCGGCCCGAGGTGCTCGGTCGGCTCAAGCCGTCCGTCGAAGGACGCCCGGAACGTCTCCCCCGGCGGCGGATCGAACTCCCAGATCACCAGCTCGGGCGTGCCCGTTTCCGCCGACGGCTGCGGGTAGATCACGTTGTAGTCGAACAGGTGGAGGTACGACCGCGTCGTGGCGATCCGGATCGGGCCGTCGAACCCGCCCTCGCGGGTGACCTCGACGCCCCAGGGCGTGGCCAGTCCCGGCCGGCTCACCTCGGCGTAGGTGACCGCGAGGCGGTAGCCGCCGCCCGTCGCCGTCACCGCTCCGACGCGCGGTCCAAGGACGTTCGCCGCGGCCAGCACCAGCACGGCGAAGAGGGCCGCGAGGAAGGCCCGGCGGAAGGCCCGGGCTCGCCGGAGCAGCTCCAGGCTTCTGGGGAGGGGGCTGGTGGGCAGGGGGTGGAGCTCCTCCATGGCGCCTCCTTCCTGGGGTTGCGCCATTGTCCTTCCCCGTCGGGGCCTGTTTCGCCGTTTCGGACACCGGGTACCAGCCGGGCGGAAGGGCCACGGGAAGGAGGTCGACATGCCCCAGCAAGCTTGGAGCGGCAAGCGAGAGCGCCAGTACGAACACATCAAGAAGAGCGCCAAGGAGCGCGGCGCCGGCGAGGGCCGGGCCCAGGAGATCGCCGCTCGCACGGTGAACAAGGAGCGGGCCCGGAGCGGCGAGGCCAGGGAGAGCTCCCGGCTGTCGCGGACCGACATCTCGTCGGGACGGCGCGGCGGTCAACGGGCGCACCGAAGGAGCCCTCGGGGGCGCACCCGGGACCAACTGTACGAGGAGGCCCGGGACATGGGGATCGAGGGCCGCTCCAGGATGACCAAGGACCAGCTCCGACGTGCCGTCGACCGTAGGAAGGCGTCCTAGCGAGGCGAGCGAAGCGCCGCTGGTACCCTCCGGGAGGTGCGGCACCGCGTCACCCTGATCCCCGGCGACGGAATCGGCCCCGAGGTGGCCGAGGCCGCCAGGCTGGTGGTCGATGCCACCGGGGTTGCGATCGACTGGGACATCCAGATCGCGGGCGCCCAGGCCCTGGAGCGCGAGGGAACGCCGCTGCCCGACCGCGTCCTCGAGGCCGTGCGCCGGTCGCGCACGGCCATCAAGGGACCGATCACCACGCCGGTCGGCACGGGGTTCCGAAGCGTCAACGTGGCGCTCCGCCAGGAGCTCGACCTGTTCGCCGCGATCCGACCGGCCCGCCGCTACGCGGGGCTGCCCACCAGGCACCCCTCGGTCGACCTGGTCACGATCCGCGAGAACACCGAGGACCTGTACCGTGGGATCGAGTTCGAACGAGGCGCCCCCGACACGGCGCGCCTCCGCGAGGTCGTGTTCGACATCGCCGGCTATCGCATCGCCGAGGATGCCGGCGTCACGGTGAAGCCGATCTCGATCACCGGGACGCGCCGGGTCGTCCGGGCCGGACTGGACTTCGCCCGTCGGAACGGCCGCCGCCTCGTCACGGTCGGCCACAAGGCCAACATCATGCCGTTCTCCGACGGCGTGTTCCTGGCCACGGCCATGGAGGTGGCAGAGGAGTTCCCGGAGGTCGAGGTGCGCGACATGCACATCGACGAGATGGCCATGTGGCTGGCGCTGGAGCCGGAGACGCTGGACGTCCTGCTGCTACCGAACCTGTACGGCGATATCGTCTCGGACATCTCCGCCGGGCTCGTCGGTGGCCTGGGCGTGGCGCCCGGCGCCAACCTCGGCTGGGAGTACGCGGTGTTCGAGCCGGTCCACGGGAGCGCTCCCGACATCGCCGGACGCGGCGTGGCCGATCCGATCGCGATGATCCTCACGGCGGCCATGATGCTGCGCCACCTTGCCGAGACGGATGCCGCCGATCGGGTCGAGGCGGCGGTCTCCCGGCTCCTCGAGGAGGGCCGCACCCTCACTCCCGACCTCGGCGGTTTCGCCGGGACGATGGACGTCGCCGGGGCAGTGGCCAACCTCGCCGGGTGAGCCGGGTTCTTCAGTCCGAGCGGCCCGCCCGGGGCCGCGGGGGCGGCATTCAGCAGCCGGGCTCGCCGGGATGGCCGCAGCAGCCGAGCGCGATCCTGGCTCGCACCCGGTTGCGGACCACCAGGCTGACCCATCGGCCGGACAGCCGCTCGCGACGGAGGTTGCGGGCGAAGGCCCGAACGTAGTCGCCGACGCGACGGCCCATCGGCGGCAGTCTACCTAGGATGGAGGGATGTTCCGGAAGTCGCAGCAGTTCTACGACGCGATCTACGCGTGGAAGGACTATCCGGCTGAGGTCGAGCGGCTGGTCTCGATCATCCGCGAGCGCTCCCCCCAGGCCCGATCGTTGCTGGACGTGGCCTGCGGGACCGGGAAGCACCTCGAGCTGCTCCGGGAGCTCTTCCGGGTCGAAGGTGTCGACCTGGATCCGGAGATGATCGCTCTCTCCCGACAGCGGTTGGGCGCCGAGGTTCCGCTCCACGTCGGGGAAATGACGGAGCTCCACCTCGGCCGCACCTTCGACGTGGTGACCTGCCTGTTCAGCTCGATCGGCTACGTTCGCTCGAGAGACGCCCTGCGCCGGGCCCTGGTCGCGATGACTCGGCACGCGTCCCCGGGAGGGCTCGTCATCGTCGAGCCCTGGTTCTTCCCGGACGCCTGGACCCCCGGACACGTCCATGCGATCTTCGTCGACCAGGACGACCTGAAGGTGGCCCGGATGTCGGTCTCGGAGCCGCTCGACGACCCGCTCACGGTGCGGTTCGACTATCTCGTGGCCACTCCCCAGGGCGTGGAGCACTTCGCCGAGGACCACGTCATGGGGATGTTCACCCACGACGACTACGTGGGGGCCTACCGGGCTGCCGGCCTCGACGTCGAGCATGACCCCGAAGGGCTCATGGGGCGCGGGCTGTACATGGGGAGGAAGCCGGGCTAGACGCTGGCCAGGTCGGCGCAGCGCTCCCGGATCCCCTCGGCCGCCTCGTGAAGCGCCGCAACCTCGGCCCGGTCGAGGTCGAGCTCCACGACGTCCCGCACCCCGCCGCGCCCGAGCCTCGCGGGAAGGCCGACGAAGACGTCGGAGATCCCGTACTGGCCCGTTGCCCATACGCACGCCGGGAGGGCCTCGCCGGTGTCGCCGGCAATGGCGTTCACCATTTGGGCCACCGAGGCCGAGGGAGCGTAATAGGCGCTTCCCTTCTTCAGGTATCCCACGATCTCCGCCCCGGCGTCCCGGGTACGCTGGTAGAGCCGCTCCAGGGTCTGCTCGTCGACCAGGTCCCGCAGGGGCTTCCCCCCGACGGTGGCGTGACCTGGCAGAGGGACCATGGACTCCCCGTGCGATCCGAGGGTCATGGCCTCCACCGTCGAGGGCGACACGCCGAGCTCCTCGGCGATGAAGTACCGGAGCCGCGCGGAGTCGAGGGTCCCGGCCATCCCCATCACCCGCTCCTTCGGAACGCCGGTCACCTCGGCCGCCAGGAACGTCATCTCGTCCAGCGGGTTGCTGACCACGACCAGGACGGCGTCCGGGGAGGTGGCGCGGACCCGCTCGGCGACGTCGCGCATGATCGCGGCGTTCTTGCCCAGCAGATCCATCCGGCTCATCCCGGGCTGTCGAGGGAGCCCGGCCGTGATCACCACGATGTCCGAGCCGGCGGTGTCGGCATAGTCGTTCGTCCCGCGGACCACGGGCTCGAACCCCTCCACGGGAGAGGACTGGTTCATGTCGAGCGCCAGCCCCTGGGGAAGGCCCTCGACGATGTCGACCATCACGACCTCGTCGGCCAGGCCCTTCTGGGCGACTCGCATCGCCGTGGTTGCACCGACGAAGCCGCTGCCGACGATGGTGACCTTCACGCGCGAGCCTCCACGAGACCTCATCCTACCCACGTAGGCTCGCCGACCCCGCCCCTGGCCCGTTCGAGCCATGCGGATATGGCCTCTCCGGGCCCGCAAGACCACCCTGTGAGGCTATGGACCGGTTCGTCCCCATGGCCCACGATGAAAGCTGATGGCCGGACACCTCCGCTCCGTCCCCGCCGATCCCCCCGGCCCCACCTACGTGGTCGGCCGGACCAGGCTGACCTACCCCGGAAGCCCTTACGTCATGGCCCTGTGCGTGGACGGCGCCATCGCCGCCGTGCTGGCCCTGGCGGGGTTGGAGACGTACGAGCGGGAACGGATGGCGGAGGACCCGGACCTGGCCGAGGCGCTCCGGCGCTGGGAGGCCCATGACCACGGGACCCACGAACGGGAGCGCTCGGCTCGGGCCCTCGTGCGCGGCGTTCCCTCGGGGCAGCGTCGCTCGGCGCATCCCTCGGTGCTGGCCAAGCTCCTGCCCTAGACGCCCGCCTCCAGCCGCACGATCACCGCGTCCGCCACCTCGGAGGTCCCCACGGCGGTCGGGTCGTCCCGCGAGGGCTTCATGTCGTAGGTGACGCTCTTCCCCTCGGCGATCACCGCCGCCAGAGCCCGCTCCAGCCGGTCGGCCGCGTCCCGCTCCTCGAGGTGCCGGAGCATCAGCATCCCCGAGAACATCATGGCCATCGGGTTGACCTTGTTCATCCCCCTGTACTTCGGGGCACTCCCGTGGGTGGCCTCGAACACCGCGGCGCGGTCGCCGATGTTCCCGCCCGGCGCCACGCCGAGCCCACCGATCAGGCCGGCGCACAGGTCGCTGATGATGTCCCCGTACAGGTTCGGGAGGACCAGCACGTCGTACTCCTCAGGCCGGGCCACCAGCTGCATGGCCAGGTTGTCGACGATGCGGTCCTCGAACTCGATGTCGTCGTACTCGGTCGCCACCTCCCGGGCGGTCTCCAGGAACAGCCCGTCCGAGAACTTCATGATGTTGGCCTTGTGCACGGCGGTGACCTTCTTCCGGCCCTCCCGCCGGGCGTATTCGAAGGCCCACCGCACGATCCGCTTCGTCCCGGTGACGGAGATCGGCTTGATCGAGATCCCGCTGTCCTCCCGGATCCGGATGCCGGAGATCTCGGCGATGGCCTCGATCAGGCGCTTGGCGTCCTCGGTCCCCTGCTCGAACTCGATGCCGGCGTAGAGGTCCTCGTGGTTCTCGCGGCAGATCACCACGTCGACGTCCTCGTACCGGGACCGGACGCCCGGGTACGACTTGCACGGCCGGAGGCAGCAGAACAGGTCCAGCTCCTTGCGCAGGGCCACGTTGACGCTGCGGAAGCCGGTCCCGACCGGGGTGGTGATCGGCCCCTTGATGGCCACGCCGTTGGTCCGGATCGAGTCCAGGACGTGCTCGGGCAGCGGCGTCCCGTACCGATCCATGACGTCGGCGCCTGCCTCCTGGACGTCCCAGTCGAACTCCACGCCGGTGGCCTCCAGGACCCGGCGGGTGGCCTCGGACAGCTCCGGGCCGACCCCGTCGCCGGGGATGAACGTCACTCGATGGGCCATTCGATCGCTCCTCGCTCGGGATGCGCGGGCCATCATAGTCAGGGCTTGCCACAGCCGGGGTATCATCCCGGGAGCGCCGTGACCGAAAAGGGCCTGGCCGACGTCGTCGCCGCCGAAACCGCGATCTCCGACATCGACGGCAAGCTCGGCAGGCTCTGGTACGTCGGATACGACATCCACGACCTGGCCCGGTGGTCGACGTTCGAGGAAACGGTTTTCCTCCTCCACCGACAGCGGCTCCCCACACGGAACGAGCTCGAGGACCTGACCCAGCGGCTGGTCGAGGAGCGCGAGCTCGACCAGTGGACCCGCGAGCTGATGCCCACGTTCGCCGACGTGGCCTCGCCCATGTCGATGCTCCGGACCAGCGTGTCCGCGTCGTCCGGCTACGACCCCGACGGGTGGGACCAGTCGGCCGAAGCTAACGAGCGGAAGGCGATGCGCCTGGTGGCCCGATTCCCCACGCTGATCGCCACGTATCACCGGATCCGATCGGGCCAGGAGCCCCTCCTCCCGAACCCGAGCCTGCCTCACGCCGCCAACTTCCTGTGGATGCTCACGGGCACCGAGCCCGACGAGGAGGCCGCCCGGGCCTTCGACGTCTGCCTGGTCCTCCAAGCCGACCACACCATGAACGCCTCGACCTTCGTGGCCCGGGTGGTGGCCTCGACGCTGTCCGACATGCATTCGGCCATCACCGCGGCCATCGCCGCGCTCAAGGGACCGCTCCACGGCGGCGCCAACGAGGCCGTGATGAAGATGCTCGAGGACACCGGCGAGGTGGACCGGGTGGAGCCCTACGTCCTCGACCGCCTGGAGCGGAAGGAGAAGATCATGGGCTTCGGCCACCGCGTGTACCGGACCGAGGATCCCCGGGCGACGCACCTCCGGCGGCTGTCCCGGGAGCTCGGCGAGCGCATCGGCGACACCCGCTGGCACGATCTGTCCGAGCGCATCGAGAAGGTGGTCCAGGAGCGGAAGGGCCTGTACCCGAACGTGGACTTCTACGCGGCCAGCGTGTACCACACCCTCGGCATCCCCACCGACCTGATGACGTGCGTCTTCGCCGCCAGCCGGGTGGCCGGATGGACGGCGCACGTCCGGGAGCAGCTCGCCGACAACCGGCTGATCCGCCCGGAGTCCGAGTACATCGGGCCCCGGAACCAGGACTACGTCCCGATCGAGGAGCGGTCGTGAGGATCTCGTCGGTCATGACCGAGGCCGCGGTCACGGACCGGCCCGACGACGATCTCGCTGCGGCGGCACGGAAGATGTGGGATCAGCAGACCGGCTCGCTGGTCGTGTTGGACGGGGAGGACCTCGTGGGCATCATCACCGAGCGGGACATCCTGCGCGCGGTGGCCACCGGAACGCCCCTCGACACGCCGGTGTCCGAGGTCATGTCGAAGGACGTCGTCACGGTGGAGCCGGGCACGTCGCTGCGCGAGGCGGCCAGCATCATGACCGAGCAGTGGATCCGCCACCTCCCGGTTCTCGAGGGCGGCCGGCTGGTCGGCGTGGTATCCCAGCGCGACCTCGCCGGCGTGCTGGCCGGCGCGCTGAACGAGCCCGAGGACCTCCACCGGCTGATCGAGTCGAGCGGGCTGGTGCGCGAACGGCGCCTCCGCCGCATCGAGCAGGGCGACCTCGACTGACCGGATGGCCTGGACGCCTCCCGCGGTCGGGGCCACCGCGTCCTGGACGCGGACGCTCACGGAGGAGGACGTGGAGCGGTATGCGCTCATCACGGGGGATCGCAACCCGCTTCACTTCGACCAGGACTTCGCCGCCGGCACTCGGTTCGGCCGCCTGGTGGTCCAGGGCGGCCTCACCGGGACGTGCGTCGTCTACACGATGCTGCCGGACGGCTAGGCCGAGCCGAGCACGGTGACCGGCACCGTCTGCACCAGGTTGTTCCCCATCCCCTGGTAGTTCCAGGGCTGCTCCACCGGCTGCGTGGTCCCGGTCGCGTCGGTGGCGCGGCACGAGAGCAGGTGCTCACCGGGCGTGGCGTCCCACCGGCACGACCATCCCCGCCACGCGAACTCCCCCACCGGCGGCTCCAGGTCCGCATCGCGCCACTCGTCGTCGATCCCGACCTCGACCCGGGTGACCTCGGCCTCACCGCTCCAGGCCCGCCCCCGGATCGTCACCTCGCCGGCCACCACGAACCGGCGGCGGCCGGGGAAGTCGGGATAGCCCGGAGGGGTCATCAGGGCCCGGACGCGCATCCGCCTGACGCGCTCGCCGGGGTCGTCCTCGTCGCGCTGGTACCGGTACGACACGGCCTGCTGGTACCCCTCGAACGGCTCGGTGACAGCCTCGACCCGGGTCAGCCACTTCACGCTGGTCATCCCGTACCAGCCGGGCACCAGGAGGCGGAGCGGCGCGCCGTGCTGGGGCTCCAGGGGCCGCCCGTTCATCTCGTAGGCCAAGAGGACCTCGGGACGGGTGGCGTCCTCGACCGTGAGGCTGCGCTGGTAGTCCTGCTCGACGTCGCCCTGGACCCCGTGGTCGGCGCCGGTGAACACGAGCTCGACGGTGTCGTCACGAGGCTCCGCTTCCGCGACGAACTCAGCAAGAGGCGTGCCGGTCCACTCCGCGGTCCCGACCGCCTCGTATAGCCAGGGGTTGCTGATCGGCCGGGGGAACAGGCGAGCCCGGCCGTTGCCGGCGCACTCCATCGTCACCGGCATCGCGGTGGCCGGTCGCGATCGGATGTCGTCCAGCGAGAGGGAGAGCGGCCGCTCGACGTTCCCCCCGATCTCGAGCCGCCAGGACGACGCATCGAACTCGGGAATGTCGAAGTGGATCAGGAGGTAGTGGATCCCGGTGGGCGTGATGTCGTATCGGAGCCCCTCCAGCGGCATGCCGCGGTTGCGGGTGGCGAGCTGGAGCTCCTCCAGCGTCAGCGGACCCTCGGTGACCCCTTCGCCCACGGCCCCGGATTCTATGTCGCCTGGTGGCGCGGCAGCAGCCCTGCCTCCTCGATCACCCGGCGAACGGACTCCTCGCGCCCCAGGCCTATCACGTGCACTCCGGCGATCCCCTCGATCGCCCGGATCCGCTTCACGACCTCGACGGTCAGCCGGACCCCCTCGGCCTCGGGATCGTCGGCCTCCTCCAGCCAGCCAACGACCTCGTCGGGCACGACCACGCCAGGGAGATGGTCGCGCATGAACCTGGCGCTCGCTGCGGAACGGGGCGGGGCCACACCCACGAGGACGAACATCCGCTCGAACACCCCGAGCGGACGGACCCGTTCGGCCCACTCCCCCAACGCGTCGGCGTCGTAGGTGATCTGGGTCTGGACGAAGTCGGCGCCGGCCTCGGCCTTCTCCTCCAGCCGGCCGGGGTCGTAGCCCGGGATCAGCGGCAGGTCGGCCACGCCGACGAAGAACCGCGGCGCGGGGTCGATCCGGTGGTCCCCCAGCGAGACCCCCTCGTCCCGGAGCCGCACCGTGAACCGCACCAGGTCGAGGACGGTGAAGTCGTGGACCTGGGCGACCTCGGGCCTGGCGCCCTCCTGCACGGGGTCCCCCGTCAGGCACAGCACGTTCCGCGCGCCCAGCGCCCAAGCGCCCAGGAGGTCGCCGGTGATCGCCAGGCGGTTCCGGTCGCGGCAGGTGAGCTGGATCGTCGGCTCGAGGCCCTCCCGAGCCACCAGCGCGGCCCCGGCCACGGGCGACATGTGGGCCGCGCCCGTGGGGCTGTCGGTCACGTTGGCGGCGTCGGCGTAGCCGCGGAGGGCCCTGGCCTGCGCCGCCACCGCCTCGGCGTCGGCGGTCCGCGGCGGGACGACCTCGGCGGTGACGGCGAACCCTCGGTCGTGCAGGACCCGCTCCAGGTTGCTCCCGGAGCGGATCCCCACGGCGGCTCAGGCCGCCCGCTCGGCCGCGGTGACGGTGTTGACCAGGAGCATCGCCACGGTCATTGGCCCCACGCCACCGGGGACCGGGGTGATCCAGCCCGCCACCCCGGCGACCTCGTCGAAGGCCACGTCGCCGACCAGCCCACCCTCGGTGCGGTTCACCGCGACGTCGATCACCGCGGCGCCGGGCTTCACCATGTCCGCGGTGATCGTCCCGGGTCGGCCGGCCGCGGCCACCAGGATGTCGGCCCGGCGGGTGTGGTCGGCGAGGTCCCTGGTCGCGGTGTGGCACAGCGTCACGGTGGCGTTTCCGCGTGGGGTCTTCTGGGCCAGCATGATGGCCAGCGGCATCCCCACGAGAGCCCCCCGACCCACGATCACCACGTCCCGGCCGACGGTCTCGATGCCCGACCGCGCCAGCATCTCCACGATGCCGAAGGGGGTGGCCGGGAGGAACACCGCCTCCCCTCGAACCAGTCGTCCCACGCTGCTCGGCGTCAGCGCGTCCACGTCCTTGTCCACCGAGAGGGCCTCGTGCACCGCCAGCACCGAGATGTGGGTCGGGAGGGGTAGCTGCACCAGGATCCCGTGCACGGCCGGGTCCTCGTTCAGCCTCCGGACGAGATCGAGAAGCTCGTTCTCCGTGGCGTCGCCGGAGAGCTCATGGCGCTCGGACCGGATACCCACCTCGGCACTGGCCCTCTGCTTCGCCCCGACGTAGATCCGGGACGGCTCATCGTCGCCGACGAGGACCGCAGCCAGCCCCGGCACCACGCCCCGAGCGGCGAGCTTCGCGGCGCGCTCGGCCACCTCGGCCCGGATCTCCGCGGCCATGGCCTTCCCGTCGATCACCGTGGCCGTCACGGCGCACATCCTACTTAGACCAGGATCTGCGACAGGAACCGCTTGGTGCGCTCCTCGCGCGGGTTGGAGAAGAACTCCTGGGGCGTGCCCTCCTCGACGATCCGGCCTTCCTCGAAGAACAGGACCCGGTCGGCCACCTCCTTGGCGAAGCCGATCTCGTGGGTGATCACGACCATGGTCATCCTGACCTCGGTGGCCAGGGCCTTCATCGCGTCGAGGACCTCCTTGATCATCTCGGGGTCGAGCGCGGAGGTCGGCTCGTCGAACAGCATGATCTTCGGCTCCATGGCCAGGGCTCGGGCGATAGCCACCCGCTGCTGCTGTCCGCCCGAGAGCTGCGAGGGATACTTCGAGGCCTGTTCGGGGATCCCCACTCGCTCCAGGAGCCGCTTCGCGGACTCCTCCGCTTTGCCCCGAGGCCACCGCCGCACGTTCCGAGGGGCCAGCGTGATGTTGTCGATCACCTTGAGGTGGGGAAACAGGTTGAACGACTGGAACACGATGCCGATCTCGCTGCGGATCCGCTCGATGTTGCGGATGTCGTCGGTCAGCTCGATCCCGTCGACCACGATCCGGCCCTTGTCGTGCCGCTCCAGGCGGTTCACGGTCCGGATGAAGGTGGATTTCCCCGAGCCGGACGGCCCCACGATCACCACCACCTCGCCACGGCGGACCGTGGTTGTGATGCCCCGGAGCGCCTGGAAGCCGCCGAACCACTTCTCGACGTCCTCGGCCACGATCATGGCCCGGCCGTCGGCCCGCTCGCTCATGGCTCCCTCATCGCTCCCCCACGCCGACCCGACGCTCCAGCCGCTGGCTCCACCGGGACATCGAGAACGCTACCACCCAAAAGATCAGCGCCGCCGGCAAGAGGGCCTCGGCCTGAAGCCCGATGAACTGGATGTCCGCGGAGGCCCGGCGGGCGTTCCGAAGGAGGTCCGCGAACAGGCCCAACGCCGCCAGCAGCGAGGTGTCCTTGAACAGGCTGATGAAGTGGCTGATCATCGCGGGGA
>OCZV010000724.1_pt1 | contig 11857 bp, 10 predicted proteins | sample 1539051 | NCBI WGS metagenome assembly OCZV01 (sample SAMEA3113581, study PRJEB22503) | soil metagenome
ATACCAAGCATGTCTTGATGTTCTAGCATTCTGTCTAGAGTGGTCATAACTATTGCTTGGCTTTCTCTATATGCTCCCTTGACTATTGCTACAGGAGTTTCTGATTTTCTGTATTTTAGAAAAATGTCTCTAGTATCTCTTAGTTGATGTATGCGCTTTTTGCTAGCCGGATTGTAAATAACAGTAACGTAATCTCCTAAGGCAGCCGCTTCTACCCGCTTTACAATTATGTCCCATGGCACAAGTAAATCGCTCATACTAACTACAGCAAAATCAGTCATTAATGGAGAACCAATCAGAGCTGAGCATGAATTCAATGACGAAACTCCTGGCACACATTCGACATAGATTCCGTTTTCTTTATTCCATCCTTTCTCCGAAAGAATCTCATAAATTAATCCTATCATTCCATATATACCAGGGTCTCCAGATGACACTAGCGATACGATTTTGCCCTGTTCTGCAAAACCTATCGCTTGATTTGCTCTATCTACCTCCTGTGTCATGGCATAACGATACACTTCTTTACCAACAATTAAATCCTCAACTAAAGATACATATGTATCATAACCAACAATAATTTCACTTTGTTCTATTACTTGTTTTGCTCTATATGTCATATGGTCATGATGACCAGGACCAACACCAACAACAAATAATTTACCTCCAGTTTTACTCATTCTATCTGAGTAGATAGAATAGAATAGAATTTATCTTTTTTCATAATGAAAGAATGTACATCATCGACTGTCTATTAAACGACAGTCATTTGGCCGTTTATGACTGCCTGTACTATAACAATATAGTCATAACTATCAAACAATCATTGTAAATCATTTATTCTCTATTCTATATTAGCAAGTCCAAACTCATCATGTAATGCTCTAACTGCCTGCTCGCAATCATTATCATTAACTACAAAAGCCAAATTTAGTTCGGAAGATCCCTGAGCAATCATCATAACGTTGATATTTCTTCTTGCGACAGAACCAAATACTTTTGCTGCTACACCCTTTATTCCACGCATGCCTGACCCTACAACAGCAATTATCGCAACGTCTTCATTGACATTTAGTTGTTTTATGATCTTTCCAAGTAAATTTAACTCAAATGTGGTTGTTGCTTTATCGAGGTCGCTTTTCCTTACTACCATTGATATACTAGATTCTGAAGGACTTTGAGAGATCATCATAATATTTACTCTATTTTTCGCAAGTGTATCGAAGATCTTTGCAGCGGTTCCTGGCGTCCCCACCATTCCACCTCCACTAACATCAATCAAAGCTGTATGGCGAATAGCACTAATGGATTTTACAATTTTTTTAGATGTCATGCTAGGGTTATGTGAGATAATGGTACCTGCATGTTTTACATTGAATGTATTGCGTATTAGAATTGGGATTTTTGCGTCTAAAATAGGCTCGAGAGCGCGTGGATGAATATACTTCGCACCAAATAACGCCATTTCCATCGCTTCTGCATAGGATACTTCTTTGAGTACTTTTGCAGAATTCACAATCTTAGGATCTGCTGTCATTAACCCGTCAACGTCACTCCAAAGCCAAATCTCGTCAGCATTGATACTTGCTGCAATTATTGTAGCTGTATAATCAGAGCCTCCTCGACCCAATGTTGTTATGTTGCCATTTTGGTCCGCACCAATAAATCCAGTTACTATAGGGATTATACCTTCTCTCAGTAATGGTTCAATTTTATGGGCAACACGAAGTTTTGTAGTATCCATAAGAGGACGAGCTTCACCGAAATTAGAATCAGTTAATATTCCAACTTCTTTTCCCATAATGTATTGTGATGCTAATCCTATGTCACGTAATGCAAACGAAACAATTGGAGTTGATAATCGCTCTCCAAACGACATTAAGTAGTCTAATGATTTCGGAGTGACTTCAGCCAGAAGCACTATTCCTTCCAGTATGTCTTCTAATTCATCAATCAGCTGCGTGATTACATTTTGTGCCTGATTTCTTAGTGTTCTATTTGAAATTGATTTATCAATAATGACCTGGTGAGTGATACGTGTCCTTTTAATGAAATCCATTATAGAAATTTTATCTCCTCTCTTAACACTATTTGAAATGGATAATATTTCATCAGTTATACCTCTAACAGCAGAAACGACACCTACCATTTCGTCATCTCTTTTATGTCTATACAATTTTATCAGATTGGCTACATGAATCACCTTTTCGCCAGAATCTATGGCAGTTCCGCCAAACTTCATTATAAGGCGCATATTAAATTAATAGATTCTAATTGCCTAAAGATTAATGCTTCTTTTTGGCTGTCTATTATTCTTTCTATTGGTTTTTCATTTACTCTGTTTGTCATCTATTAATATAAACAGGTGTCGTAGTGGTGGTGCTTAAGATAGATACATGGAATTTACATATATAACAATATATCCACTTATGATAGGTTCAATAAAACAGATCCGTTGTAACGACTATATCTCTAAAATTTTATCAATTGTTGTAATTTAGTCTGAACGATCATATTTACTTTAATGTTAATGTAAATATTGGTCTGTCTTTTTAGTCCTGCACTCTAGGAGCAAGGTAAAAATGAATTCTACCAACATTTGTTACTCTAAATTCTAACCTCAACGGCATTTTGCTTGAATATTCTGCTGCTACCGAACCTCCCACACTGCCTACTGCTTTAGTAATTTTGGAAAGATAATCTAAACTATATGTTGCCTTGCTACTCTCTTTAACACTTAATTCTTCCAGCCCTTCGCTTCCTGATTCTAAAGTTATATCTCCTTCTCCGGAGTCTCCTCTTCCTGAGAATTCTACTTTTTTCTGTTCTGATTCTATAGAAATATATTCAGATACTACTTGGACATCTGAAAGAATTTTATCAAACGCTCCAGCAGTCATTACAACTTTAGAATTAAAGTTTAGTTTAGGCAATGGTGTCGAGCTTCCAGAAGTTTCAATTAATCTCATTTTGTATTCTCGTTTATAACTGTTAGAGATTTCGATATGAAGCATACTATCCTCTTCCACAGCGATTTTAACTGCGTCTTTCTTGTCAGCTCTTTTTATCAGCTTTGAAAATTCGTCAACTCGCACACCAAATTTTACTGAAGCATCACAATCATACTCTTCAAATGCAGAGTTTGGCCAATGAATATCTATGAGTGCAACATGTGATGGATCCATACCTCTGAATGATATTCCTTCGACAGTAGCTTCAAAGGTAGCCTCATCTACTAGTGTAGAAATGGCAGATGTTACTGCCTTCCATTCATCAGGGGATTTTGTTTTAGCCTTAAATACCAAATTAGTCACTTAGTGGCTGTCATTTACGGATTTTAAACATTACTATATTGTGAATTAATAGAGATTCTAGGTCTGTGTAAATAGATGGTCAAAGAATAATTTATAGTAGTGAATAAATTATATAGTCAGAATTGTCAATATGATAGAATTGTAGTAGTTGCATCAGAACAATGCTCAGTGTGGCAATATATATGCACGGCATTATCAAAGGTTCCGATAATAAGAGACTATAGGAATATATCTCCTATAACTGACGATCGTACTAGACTAAAGGAAAGTTCCTACAGTGACTGACCGATCTTGATAACATATTTTTAGCAGCCGGCTGAATTCAAAAACTCTTTAGGACCGGGGTCTAATAGTTCTTTTAACTTACAATTTTGTAATTGATATAATTTTGCAAGATTCAAGATGATAGAAGATGGCTATTGATTAAATGCAAATGTCATCTCAACAAACATTATCATAAGAGATATCTGACGGCATTTCGACGATCATTTGACGATTATCTGACCACCAAATGACGGGTATCTGACGCCTATCCAATGAAAAAAAAGGCCTATCTCTGCATGGTAAATAGTATTGAAATGACGACCTTTCTTATACATCGAATGTGGTGAATGAATATTGCAAGAATTTGAGCCATAATATAATTATCAATAGTTATTTTAGGACAGTAAAAGAGAGTATAATAATTAAGACGAATGTGTCTATATTATATTTAACATAATTGAGAGGTCGAAAAGAACATTAAGATATCGTTCTTTTACATTGTCAGCTATGCATCCACTTCCTTTCTTCTAAATATTCAATTAATTTCATCATTTGCTCCATTCTTGTCTTACCTCCGACTTGATTTCTACAACTTTCATAATGCTTCATTAATCTTTCATTTTCTTCATTTGATAAACTTTTTTTATTTTCAATTAAATCAAAAAATCTATCTTCTTTATATGTATGATCAGTTATGAAAACTGCATATGATTTTAAGAATCTTGCAATTGGTTCTCTATGATCAATTCCTTGATTCCATGCCTGCAGTTGATATAGAAGCATTTTTGCAATTCTTCTTCCAAGCTCATGTTCTATCGTAAATTTGCGAATGTCTTCTGAAAAACTATCTTTATCTTTAGTTTCTGGAAAATATGCTTGTTCTTCTTTTCCATGATGGAACCTGTCAACAAATTCTTCAATTATCACCGAAATGATTTTAATATCTTCAATTGGGATATTTTCATTAGCATAAAGCTTATTAGAACATATCTGAGCTATATCTCTTAATCTTCGTACCGTGATATGATCTTGTTTAAGATTCTGTGTAGCGTCCAATAAAGTATTCTCTATTTCTAATTTGAGATATTTAATTCATTTGACGTATGTGTTTGGATCTCTGAAAGTGTGTGCGTTTAATGGAAAGGTATTCTTTTACATATTCCTTGGCTTTTGAAATAACGAATAGTGCAGCTCAATTATAGTTTATTGATTTGGATGGAACTCATGCAGGAAAATCCATAGTTTTACAAAAGTGAATCTTTTACAAGATTTGTATTTGTTAGAATTTGTTAGAAAATCTTTTTTTAGTGGCTCCTAATGCCTTACAGCTAATAGATCTATTCTCAAAAATGCACTACACTTAGAGCAAGGCCACTCCCATAGTCGATCTCTTACAACTCATGTTCATCGTCTTTAAATAAGAGATTCATTAGATATCCCTATTCTCTTGTCAATTTCAATATGGCGTTAATTCACTTTAATCTTAATAATAATAATAATAGTATGCTCTATATGTTCTTTGGTGTGACCAAGTCTTAGGAAACCTAATCAACTTATTATAATTATGCAATATAGTTTATGTGAATAAAACAGAACAGAAGAATAGACAACGAAAAAGCATTTTTGAGGAGCATTTCTCAAGATATACCCCTTTTGATCACAAGAAGAGAGGAGGAGATTGTTGATAAAGTGATTCCTGTTAGTGGAGATCTAATTACTGATGCAGTAGAAAAAATTAGTAAAAGCACTGTAAATATTGCCAGTGTAAGGATGGTCCAAGATCAACTATTCCGGGTATTTCCAATTGAAGGAGTCGGTTCTGGTGTAATAATCGATGAGAATGGACATATTCTTACTAATAATCATGTAGTCGATGGTGCACATCGATTAAAGATCACGCTAACTGATGGAAGAGTGTTAAATGGAAAAGTAATTGGAAAAGATGAAATAACAGATTTGGCCGTAGTCAAAGTAGACCGTTTCTCTGACAATAATAATCTTCCTTATGCTCAATTAGGAAATTCAGATAATTTGAAAATAGGACAAATAGTGATTGCAATAGGCAATCCCTTCGGCTTGGCAGGCGGGCCAACTGTCACCGCTGGAATAGTTAGTTCATTGTGCAGAAACATACAATTTGAAAGTGGAATACTTGAACTGATCCAAACTGATGCGGCAATAAATCCAGGTAACTCTGGCGGACCACTTGTGAATACGAATGGTGAGGTCATAGCAGTCAATACTGCTAAAATGCCATATGCTCATGGTATTGGATTTGCAGTGCCAATCAATACTGCTAAATCTATAATGAGGGATCTAATAGAAAATGGACGAGTTATTACCAGACCATGGATTGGGATTGCATTTATAAAGATAACAAGTCAATTAGCAGAATACTACGGCTTGCCTACAAATGAGGGGGCTCTTGTAGCACAAGTGGAAGCTTATAGTCCAGCTGACTATGCGGGAATAAGAAAAGGCGACATAATTGAAGAAATTGATGGCAAGAGAATAAGCGATCCTTCCCAGATCTCATCACAAGTTCATAAAAAACATGTACGTGACCAGATTTTAGTAACTGTTAATAGATATTCACGGCGCTTTGAAGTTCCAATACAACTTCAAGCACCTCCGTGAGTTTTCTGAAGGATATGCTGAGAAAATGCAGATAGCTTCAATAAGAATAACATGAGACACATGTAACGCATATAGGCCTCCCATAACTGATCAAGAATAGTGTGGGTGTAAGCTATGTTACATGATTAATTGTACATATACCGATAGATAGCCTTGATAAATATGGTAAAGAAATTACATCATCTATATTTGCTCCTTCATAGTCACTACGTCAACAAGTTGCTGATACCCAAGACTATTCCTTTCTATAGAATAAGATTACTTTCAATTGGTTAGTTAGATATAATCTCTCTTTTAAAATCATCATATGCAGTGTTTATGACTTTGTAATTTGTCTTGATTTGCAATTTTCATTTCTTGCTATGTAATATCATCATGTATTTTGGCTACGTCCTTCCTTTTCTTGATGTTGTTTTCTATCCTCATGGGTAGTGAATATAGCTCCACATACAAAGCATTGGAAATCAGAGGACATTCTCTCTATATCATCAATAGATTTACTGATAGAACGGGATGATTTCTTTGTCATATTGTCAATTTAACGTCTGGATAAATAAATCCTTGGAATGAATTGCGATATGGAGAGTGCTTCCAATACTATTTTTTTCATTCTCTTCTTTACAAACAAACCTATTTTCATTTTATTAATTTTAAGGCAAAGAATTACCTTTTTTTGTTTTTCTGTAGAATTATAGCTCTGCACATATAGTCATCGATTCTATCAATTATCTCTCTATGCTCTATTAATAAGTAAATACATGGTAAGACTTTTACTATATGCTTTTTATTGTGGTTGCTCCAGACATGGCAACTATATTATGTTGACTACTTTTCTCTGTCAGTATAAACTACCGATAGTCTACAAATAGACTTCAATTGTACGGCTTAGTTTGAATATCTTATTGCACTATTTTGATCTATTGTAATGAGAGGTCTTTAAAATGATCATTTAAGAAATATTCCTTATTGATATGAGAACCTACGAATGATAGATTGATTCATCTCTTAGATTAACAGTCTACATACAGTCAATAGTTGCAAAAAGTTATTTTAAGAGAAAAAGATAGACAAATAGATAACAAAAACCAAATTGTCTCTGCCCAGATAGATCTCTAAAATACTACTTGCAGCATAAAGTTTAGAAACATCAATGAAAGCAGCGGACTATATATAGACATGGCAGCAGTAGATATAACAACCGGAAATAGACAAGAGTCTGCGATATGTACATATACTGACAGAATAACCGTGCCTTATACCTTCAGTGTTGTAGCTTATACTTCATGCAATAGCCTTTGCAAATACTAGACTTTCACTTTGTTATTTATTATTACAATATCTTCGTGTTTGGATAATACTTTAATCGTTATGATTAGTATCACTTATTTTTGTAATAGATTTCTATCTAAAGTAATGATAGTGATCGACAAATATAGAAAATGGAATAAGACACAAGACATAAAAGAGATATAGTAATAAGATGTTATTTCGTTGTATCGTATTTTTATATCGTATTTTAATTTGATTTTCGTTCACGCTTTGATATAAAAAGGCACTTTTAATGCTATACATATTTTTGTTGTGGTATATAATTTCTTATATAGAAGAGCTCATCCAAATGCCTATGGCAAAAGTGCAGCATTACAGAGGTCTGAATACCAACCTTGATAGTCTATATAATAGCATAAAGAAAGAGATTCAAGACCAAAAAGAATTGCAGATTATTTCAGAATACAAAGGAACTTTGAATGAACTGCCTCTACGTAGTATTGTCGCTATGAATAACTCGTTGAAAGTTTGGGCTGGTTCATTACGAGAAATTCATATATCCATAACAGGATCTCCCAATGATTACGCTGTTGAAGTTGCCTCAGGTGCATGGTTTGGAAGTCTTTTATGGCCTGGAGCAGTCGGATTAATAGTAGGAGGACCGATAGGTCTAGCAGGAGGAGTTGCTGTTGGTGGAATAATGGCCCATGAATTTGAAAAACACATATGGAAGAAAATACTTGAAGTTGTCAAAAAAGAGAGTGAGATTCAGCCTACAGTAGATTCAGTTGAACACTATCATGACTGATATTATAGAGCGCTCATTGCTCTTTTATATTCTCTTTTTTATTTCACAAAGCAATATCTTATCTTTTATTGCTTCTACTTAATAAAAGGCAACTTTCTATAAAACTAACAGTGTCTCATTAGAGATGATAAGTATTTTTAGATTATTCATCAGGTAACAAATATCCGAAATAAATTCAAAGGGTTGTTTGTTAAGAATAATTTCTCCATGTATGACTGCATTTTGTGCATCGGTAAAATTGTGTAGTAGCTTCATCAGCAGATCTTGTCTGTAACATCCACCAAAATGCATTATTATTTTTACATTTTGGGCATTCAATAGTTGTTGTAGGTAATATATCTGGACTCTTATCGCTATCGATAACTTTAAGTGAATTCTCTGTATTCTCCGTTGATGATATTGTGTTTTCCTTAGCGTATACCTTCTCTTTTTCTTTGTCTACTGAAAAACCACATTTTGGACAAAGAGCAATGCCTTCTTCTATCTTTGGCCGCATTCGTGTTTCACATTTAGGACAGAACTTCACGTATGCAAACCCCCCCTCTACTTTTTCAATGCTGTCTTCAACGTACTAGTAAGTTCCTTAATATGCTCTGAAGCAGAAACAGATGCTTCCCGAATTGCTTCAATTGGATCTTTTTTCTTAGTTATGATTCTAACAACATATTCTTTTATAAGTGGATGCTGAAGTGTTACTCCTGCAAATTCAACGCTTCTTTCTTTCAAAAGTTCATGCTGTATGATATACATAATTGAAATATCTTCCTCTTGAAGTTTCAACTCTAATTGATTATCCTTGATATCTATAATTTCCGCAAGCATTATGCAGACAACTACTTATTGAGGATATAAATGATACCATGTAAGAATTTTCATTGGAAAATCAGGAGAGTATAGTTTCGGATGCAAAATTAAGCTTGTCGCAAGATAAGGTAAAAGAAGGTGAATCATTGTCATTAAGTTTAAGTTTTAAAATAATCGGAAATATAAGAGAGATTTTTAATCAAAAAAACTGGGAAAGAGCATATAATAAACATGATAATTTGTTTAGAATCACTATCGAAATCAGTTTGAAAGCAGGAAGAAAGGTAATTCTACAAAACAAGTTTGTCAGGAAGGCAACACTTTTCTGGACTCGTAGTCCGAAGATTCCTTATAGAATATGGATTTCAATTATCAAAGATGATACGCCATTTTATCCTATAACAGTTGATGAAGCAAGGTCATTATTATTTGACATCAATAAATTGATAGAATTAAACTGTGATAACTTAAAGCGTGGAAGTCACAAATTATCAATAGATATTAAAGTTTCGTGGGGAAAACACTACTACACAAATTCTACTAATATAAAGGGAAGATCAAATACTGTGGATATTAGATGCGAATAGTAAATTAGTCTATTCAACTATGAAACACCAGAATAATTATTGTTTATGAGATGAGTCCCATATTGTCTTTGATATTTTAGACAGCTTATTCTCAGTGGTTTACCTGGTGTATATTTAAATTCAATTGCATAAAATTTTGCATATGATGGCTTCTTTGTTGCATGCACATGAATATAAGTTGGAGATGTAACTTATCAAATTCATTAAAATACTAGTTGATTATATATTTTCGAATGCATTATGAATGGAATAAACAGATACTAACTATTATTAGTTAATTCATTGATAATACGAAAATGGCATAAGGAAATGTTTTGAATAAGGTATTTTCCTTTTGAGGAGTATTATTTAGTATGGTTTACTCTACAATAGTTTTTTAATTTTATAGATATAATAAGACTATTACTTTTGGAAATTGATATTCACTTCAATCTTTCATAAACCTCTTTAAATCCTTGCATAGGATTTAGAAGCTATAATAATGGCAATAGTCTAAATACAAGTATTCGTCACATCTTCATATGGCAAAGTTCGATGGGATAAAAGGACAGGAACTTTTAGACGTAGAAGAAAAAAAGAACGAAATCACCCTTATATTCAAAGACAACCGATTCCTTTTTCTGAAAATTGAAAATGGAAATCTGGTGTCTGATTCTGTACCAGAATGATTCTAATTGTATATATTCGAATATATTTCTGAGATAGTCAAGATCAATGTGGTGTTTTGAATATGGCTAAAGGCAGGTTATCTCTTTTAATGTGTAGTCAGGTATAAATTTGCCTTTTTATAATGTAAAGCCTCAGTATTATCTCTGTGGTTCAGTCTCATTTATATCTAAGTTATTTATAAGACTCCTCCATTAAGGCTCCTGATACAATAGATATTAAGCGTAGCCTATCTGGTGGCTCAGAACTTCTGCTTAGAGTTATTAATATGATAATAAGAATTCAATAAACATCTATGATGCATTATTTTGTTATATGTAACGAAGAGAATTATTTTTTGATTCAAACTTTTCGATATATATTAATATTATCCTCTCTATGTATATTTGCTCATAAACTAATTGATCGTAAGACATGAGGCTAGAATTGGTAATTGTTCTTTAAGCTGTATTATATTTTACTATTTTAATTTTGAATAGAAGATAATATGATAAACTTAAGAACCATTAGCAGGCGGCTACTCAGTTATGTATGTTAGAGCAGATGATATAAAGTCAATTGATTATCTTGGAAAGGAAGTCACTATAAGAGGATGGGTATATCGCCTAAGAAAGCAAAAGGAAAACACTTTTGTCTTGATCCGTGATGATCGTGGCGGGATAATTCAGAGTATATTTCCGAGTGAAAAAGTGACAAAGCTAACTATAGAGTCATCTATAGAAATCAATGGTGTCGTGCGGCAAGATAGCAGAGCTCCAGAAGGTGGATATGAAATCAAAGGCAAAGACTTAAAAATTTTTCATATAGCAGAGCTCGATTTTCCAATAGGTGAATACAAAAGCTCAGAATTATTATTAGATTATAGACATCTGTCTCTTCGAATGAGACGCATGATAGCAATAGCAAAGATTAGGGTTTCAATCTTAAGACATGCACGTCAATGGTTTATCGAAAATGATTGGATGGAAGTAACTCCTCCAATTATTGTTAAAGACGCAGTTGAAGGCGGATCAACTCTATTCAAAATAAAATATTTTGATGAGGAGGCATATCTTTCACAAAGTGCACAATTATACCTTGAAGCAATGATATTCAGTCTGGGTCGTGTCTGGAGTCTTACTCCTTCATTTAGAGCAGAAAAATCAAGAACTATTAGGCATCTTGCAGAATTTTCACATCTTGAAGCTGAAGCGCCGTGGGTTAACCTAGAAGATATATTGAATATACAAGAGCAATTGATCTCATATATTATAAAAAAGACGGTGGAAGAAAGAATAACAGAGTTTGCTCTGCTGAAAAGAGATGTTAGCCATCTAAAAAAAGTAAAAGTACCATTCGACAGAATACAATATGAAGAAGCAATTGAAATTTTACAATCCAAGGGATTTAGTATAATAGAAGAAAATGGAAAAAGGCGTGGTATAAGAAATGGAGATGATCTTAATATTGAATCTGAACGTGAATTAACTAGAAACTATGAAAAACCTATTTTTATAATAGGCTATCCA
>OCZV010000725.1_pt1 | contig 11841 bp, 11 predicted proteins | sample 1539051 | NCBI WGS metagenome assembly OCZV01 (sample SAMEA3113581, study PRJEB22503) | soil metagenome
CAGGCTTTTTTGAAGCTAAGCCTGATGCTTGTACTGCATTTGTGATCGTCTGCTCATTTATTGCAAGACCCGATAAGCGCTTGGCAAGTAGCTGTTCCAGCTTTTGACCTTGGCTCTCGGCTTCCCTTGAAGTCTTTCCCCAGTCTCTTCCGATGATCGATTCAAGCCATAAATCAAATTCCTCTTCTACAAACTGTATGTCAAATACTGGGTCTCCAGTTCCAGCTGGAACTGGTCTACCATTGTTATCTGTTGAACCAGAAGCGTCTATGATGTGTATTAGAGCGTTGGCCTGCCTTGCATCATCAAGGAACTTGTTACCAAGTCCCTTGCCTGCATGTGCTCCTGGCACAAGACCTGCTACGTCCACCAGCTTGATAGGGATGAACCTGTTTCCGTCTATGCATACTGAGTGGACCGGGTTATCCCGTACACCAAACTCTCGACAGACACATTTTGTTCGAGCATAAGCTACACCTACATTTGGCTGGATTGTTGTAAATGGATAGTTTGCCACAGGAACGGCAAGGTCGGTGGCTGCATTAAAGAAAGTAGATTTTCCCACATTGGCCTTGCCGATCAAGCCTATTATCATGTAGCAGTTACGCTTTGGTTATACGGCCATTAATGTCTTCTTTCGAAATCTAATAAGATGCAAGCACCATGATAAAAGAACCTTGAAGAAGGATGCGATCCAGCTAATTAAGAGGCTCAGGCTCAAGAAGCACCCAGAAGGGGGCTATTTCAAGCAAACATACATTGCAGACACAATGGTAAACCTTGTAGGGTATGACAAGCCACGATACATTTCAACAGCGATCTACTACATGCTAGTTGGCGATCAGTTTTCAGCTTTTCACAGAATTAAGTCGGATGAATTGTGGCATCACTACATGGGAGGCTCGCTAACAGTGTATGCAATAGATAATAATAATGGAAAATTGTCTAAGATCAAAATGGGAAAGAGCAGGGGCGAAGCACCTCAAGTTGCTATAAAGGCAAACACGTGGTTTGCTGCCTCACTCAACGATAAGAAATCATACTGTCTGCTTGGTTGCACAGTATCACCTGGCTTTGATTATACTGACTGGGAGCTTGGCAAAAGGAATAAGCTTATCAAGATGTATCCTCAATACAGGACAATTATTGAAAGATATACAACCATTGTTTAATAGTCGCATGATCAATTTTGATCGTATTGCCTACCTCCACTACCACTACAAGGCCTGCAGCAGTTTGCATTGTAAGCGGAGGGCTTGACTCAGTGTGCTATGCTGCTTCACTTGCAACAAACGATGGCTATGATTTGTATTTATTGACGTTTGCATACGGCCAACGAGCAGCACGCGAAATTGAGCGTTCGCGCTATTTTGCTAAAGTACTAAATGCAAAGGATCACAAGGTAGCAGATATGGGCTTTATGAAATCGCTCTACAACAACAGCAATGCCTTAACAGATGGCATGCAAGAACTGTCAGAGGAATTTTCGCAGAGCTTAGTCGTTCCCGTTCGCAATGCGGTGTTTCTGACAATAGCGGCTGCATGGGCTATGAGCATCAATGCTAAGGTTGTTGCTTATGGTGCACACACCGGTGACACTCTGCATTACCCCGATTGCCGACCTGCATTTGTTAGTGCAATGACGGAAGCTCTAAACACAGCTGAGTCAGACGGCATCCTGTCTGGTTTGCGGCAACAAATAATGATACTATCACCGGCCATCATGGGACTTGACAAATCTACTTTGGCTAGGACAGGCTACAAGATTTTGGGCGACAAAGTGTTCCACACATGGAGCTGCTACTCTGAGGGTACTAAAGTGGATAGGGATTATTTGCACTGCGGCCGGTGCGAATCGTGTATAAATAGGAAAAATGCATTTACCACTGCTCAAATAGAGGACAAGACTCAGTATGCAACAGAAAACCAAGCCGGGCACAACAACAACAAAGCTAAGTGAAATATTCACAAGCATTGAGGGGGAGGGTATACTTTTTGGCACCAAAACGATGTTTGTGAGGCTGGCAGGCTGTCCATTTAAGTGCCACTGGTGCGACACACCCTATGCTCTCCCAATGGAGAGTGGGATTGATTATTCCGTTGATGAGGTAAAAGAGATTATCTCAAAGAGCCTTCAGCCAAACACATACAAGATTAATTTCACTGGTGGCGAGCCACTGGTTCAGTACGAAGCAGTCTTAGAGTTAGCAAAATTCGTCAGGCAAAAAGGCTTAAGGGTGTACCTGGAGTCGTCTTGCTATGACGCTGTGAGGTTTTCTAAGGTCTTGCCTTACATTGACATATGTAAGATCGAGATCAAGCTAAGAGATTCCAAGATAGTAAATGAAAAGCAGTACTGCAACCTGCTAAAGAATGAACTTGAGTGCCTGAGGCAGTCAGTCAACAGCTCCAAAACTTCCTATATCAAAGTAGTAGTAACAAATTCGTCAAGCCTTAAGGAATTCAAGGATATAGTACATGAAGTGTTTAGAATCGCCAAGCCGTCCGAGCTAGCAGGATTTATAATACAGCCAAGTTATAGAGTTGACGAGCCAACATTGGATGTGCTTTTTGGCTTTTACGATGCCGTTTACCCTATGTACGATCAGGTGCGCATTGTACCACAACTACACAAGATTATAGGAGCTAGGTAAAAAGAAAAAAATGACAATGGATAAGAAAAATATCAATAGAAAAAAGGTTGCCAAGCTTGTCAGGCAATTATTAATAGAGCTTGGTGAGAACCCTGACAGGGAAGGTCTTGCAGGCACTCCAAACAGAATAGCTGACATGTATGAGGAGATATTTGGAGGTTATAGGATGGATGCCCAGCTGGATGTCAGCTTTTCAGAAGAGACAGAGGCTGTCATTGCAAAGGACATACAGTTCTACAGCATGTGCGAGCATCACATGTTGCCATTCTTTGGAAAGATACATGTTGCCTATATTCCATCCGGCAAGGTATTTGGAGTATCAAAACTGGTAAGGTTGGTTGAAAAATATTCTCGGCGGCTACAGATACAAGAGCGGCTTACAAAGCAAATAGCGGATGAGCTTGTACGGATGGGAGTAAAGGGTGCGCTCGTGATAGCAGAGGGCGAACACCTTTGCATGAAAATGCGCGGCGTTCGCAACGACAGTTCGATTACAACTATAGCACATCGTGGAATAATAGAGAAGAAAGAGGTCCGCGAACAGGTCCTTGCGCTTATCTATAACCCTAAGTCTGAAATATCTAGGCTGTAAGGATCAGCTTCTTGTTTTGTAAGAATGAGCATCATAAACACACACTTACACTAGTCATACATAATATATCTCCATCCATTTTATCACTGTCCGCTCTATATTGTTGCTTCCAGTATCGTATCGAAACATCACGGAGAATAGCTGCTATTGCAAGGTTAACTAACTGCCAGAAAAATCATCAAGGATTTCTTAAAACCCATCTTCATGCAACTGTCGATATTGGGTCTCGTATCTGCAAGATGACTCTGCAAAAAATATTTACATAGTATCCCTCGCAAAGTAAGGTGGTAATTAGTAGACGACAGACTCGTATATAGACTGCATAGTGTGTGGACACAGGTACGGCTCATTGCTGTCGGCTTGCCCAGTATGTGGCGTCCTGAACAGTTTAATTTCTGTACCTGTACCGCCACCAAAGAAGAAACGTGCTGCTGCTGCTCCTCGTAAAGTAGCGATAGGCATAGTGGTTGTCATAATTGTTCTTGCAGGCATAATCTTGCTTGCTCCTGCTCTTGCCAACTTTGTACTCCAGCAGAAGGATAACCCGGCAATTACGATCCTGCAGCCGTCGAGCCAGCAGCCCAGGACTATGCCTCGCGAAGAGCTTGTGCAGCATGTACTAGACAGGATAAATAAAGATAGGACCGACTTCGGCTTGCCTCCAGTCAAACTGAGCTCCAACCAAGCCGCCCAGGTACATGCAGAGGATGTTTTCAGAACCAGACAGATATCCCATTGGTTGACAAACGGACAAAAGCCCTACATGACCTACACCCAATATGACGGAGAAGGCAGTGTGCAACAAAATGTAGCCATTGCCGGCTTTAGCCCAGAGCAGTATGAGCAGTGTGTCACGAATATTCTGGTGGAATGTGAAAAGGTAGAGGCACTGTCCACTATCGAGCAGTTGCAGTATGAGATGATGTACAATGACAAAGAGTGCTGTAATGACGGCCACAGGAACAACATCCTAGATCCACATCATACCCATGTAAGCATCGGCATAGTGTATGACCAATACTACCTTGCATTAGTCCAGAATTTCGAGAACAACTATGGCCTTGATGTAGATGCGGAGGATAGCGAGATTGAGATCTCAGGCACACTTTTGGACGGACAGCTTGACCAAATCGCAATATATTATGATGAAATGCCTAGTCAGGCAGTATATGAGCAGAACAAGGACTTACTGTCCTATTCTGCAGGCGAGCTTGTAGCAGTGATAGTTAAGCCACTACAGCCAGGCTATTACTATGAATCCCTGCAGGGCTACAACCTGATCGAAGCCGACAGATGGACTGTACAGAGCGACGCTGTTAATGTCATGTTTGACCTTGCAGATGCAGTAGACGAGGATGGCACCTATACTCTGTTTGCACTTGTCAAGGACGGCGAAGAGATGTTTGATGTCACATCATATTCCGTTTTTGTTAATTCAGAGGAAAACAATTAGTATTTGGGTCTGATCAAAACTTGAACTATAGCGCTCTATTTTCTTTGGGGCTAATCATTAAGTAAATGTATTGTGCGACATTATATAACTACCAGAGCAAAGGATAGAAGTACTACAATAACAAGACAGGCAGGACGTGTCTATGCCTTTCTAGTTACCTTAGATAGATATGTTACTTGACAGGTGGATGATACAAAGTTAACAGAGCTTACTTGCATGTTAGTACATTGTGTAGCTCGAACAAACAAATTCAACCATCAACTCTCAAGTGCACTTACAGGGTCAAGAGCCTGCCAGTTGTCAAGCATATAGAATAGTATCGAATAGTTACCGGTACTAAAGCCATTGTGAAAGGGCTGCAAGGTAGAAACTACTGGCAGCCCCCCCTTGCATGCTGCTATCTCCTTGAGCTTTTTTATTTCATAACCTCTGATGCGTGGCACGCCAGCGCTTGACTTTACTTGAATGAACCAATACGCATTGCCGCATGTAGCGATAATATCTGCAGGCCCCCTGCTTCCTCTTGACAGAGTGACGTTCCACCCTAAAGACCTTAAATAAAGAGCTACTACATATTCGGCCTCTCGTCCAAATCTGCTCCAAGAATGCAAAGTAAGCTTCACTCGCGGCAACAGCCCATATAGCTGTTTTTGGCCGCAATTTTTTACCTTAGGCTCAACAAGATACTTATGTGATAACAAGATCGTAAGTGCCTGTAACCCATATGACTAGTAGCTATGCCAATATGAAGGTAGGACGGTGGGACATAAGTGATCTCGTCAAAGATCCTTCCAGTGAAGACTTTTCCCGCTTTTTGAGATCAATTGAAGAGCAGGTTGTACAATTTGAAGGGGGCCGACAGCTCCTGCGCCCCGATATTTCGCCGGAAGAGTTTGAAGGCCTTATTTACATGCTTGAAAGCATATCTGAAAAAGTGTCAATTGCAAGCGGTCATGCATACCTTAGCTACTACGCCGACACGTCTTCAAATGAGGCATCCGCATTAGTCATCAAGATGGAGAAACGGGCATCAGAAATCAGCAACAGGATGTTATTTTTTGATTTATGGTTCAAAAAGCAGATCGACGACGAAAACACAAATAGGCTAATAAATGCCATTCCAAAGGCGTATCAGGAACATCTCCGCCATAAGCGGCTGGTCGCCAAGTATTCGCTCAGCGAGCCTGAGGAAAAGATAATCAGCACTCTTGAAGTTACGGGTGTCCGGGCACTTACTAAGATATACGATAAGATGACAAGCAGTTTTGAATTTACGATGAAGCTTCGCCACGGCAGAAAAACAATAGAGAAAAAATTTGATAACAAGGAAAAGCTAATATCACTCGTCAGAAGCCCTGATGGCAATAAAAGAGAAGCTGCCTACAAATCGTTATTGCAGGTCTATAAAAGGAACAGCGGTGTGCTGGGCGAGATTTACCAGAACATTATCATGCAATGGAAAGATGAGGCAATTATGATGCGTGGATATAGATCTCCAATCTCTGTACGTAATATAGCCAATAACCTTGAAGATGCAACTGTTGGGGCGTTGCTGGCAGCATGTAGAAACAATGTAGCAATATTTCATGATTATTTTGTAGAAAAAGCCAAGATGTTAGGAATGAAAAAACTGCACAGATATCACCTCTACGCTCCTATATCAAATAAAGCATCTGACAGCAAAAAATTCACCTATGGCAAAGCGGTCGAGACCATGCTAGATAGCTTGGGGGCCTTTGACCCTCAGTTCCGCAGGCTGGCCGAGCGAGTATTTGTGGAGCACCATATTGATTCTGAAATAAGGAGGGCAAAGCGCGGTGGTGCATTTTGCTATACTGTGACCCCCAAGCTGACACCCTATGTACTCCTAAACTTTGATGGGCTTTCAAGGGACGTATCGACTCTTGCCCACGAGTTTGGCCATGCAATACATAGTATGCTTGCCTCAGACATGCCATTAATGGTCTTCCACGCGCCACTCCCGCTTGCAGAAACTGCGTCGGTGTTTGCAGAGATGCTGCTCAACGAAAAGCTAGCAGAAAAGATGTCGAAAAAGGAGCGCAGAATTTTACTAGCAGAGCAAATAGATAACCTTTATGCGACAATAATCCGTCAGGCATACTTTACGCTTTTTGAAATTAACGCACACAAAGCAATAGGCGAAAATAATGCTACCATTGATGCAGTCGCAAAAATATACATGGATAACCTCAAGGAGCAATTTGGCACCGCGGTAACAATGTCTCCTGATTTTGAATGGGAATGGGTATACATCCCTCATTTTTACCACACGCCATTTTACACTTACGCTTATTCGTTTGGCAACTTGCTTGTTCTTTCCCTTTACAGGCAGTACAAGCTTGAAGGCAGATCGTCCTTTGTCCCCAAGTATTTCAAGATATTGTCTGCAGGCGGATCCAGGAAGCCAGAGGAGCTCCTGATGGAAGCAGGCATTGATATTTCAAAAGAAGAATTTTGGCAGCAGGGATTTGATTACATACAAGAAATGATACAACAGCTGAAAGCACTTGCTCCATGATGACATTGTTCTAATTGCAGCCATAGCTTCCTCTATGTCTGCAGGCGTCCTATTACCTGGCGCTGGCAGGATGATCGAGCCATATATCCTTGTGTGGCTTGGTGCCCTATTGTTTCTAAACTTGTTAAGGCTTAACCCATCTGACCTTGTCGCAGTGTTTAAAAAACCAAGACAGCTTGCTGTGCTGTCAATTATCAAACTAGTTGTGTTGCCGGTAGGAATGTATGCTCTTGCACATATTATTTACGAGCCTTTCGCTCTACCAATCCTGCTCCTTTCTGGCATCTCTACAGGCCTTGGCGCGCCCTTCGTTGTAAACCTCATAGGCGGCCAGCTTCCACTTGTAATAGGTATGATAATTATCACCTCAGTTGCAGTCCCATTTGTGCTGCCATCTATTGTCTATGCATTTGTTCACTCGCAGTTTGAAATACCTTTGCTGCATATGATGTTCTTGCTTTCTATTGCACTGTTCACGCCGCTGGCGGCTGGCTGGCTTACGAAGAAGTATTTTCCGGCAGGTTCAAAATTTTTAGACAAGAATTCATTCCCCCTATCGCTTATTTTCATTATACTCATAAACTGGGGTATGTTTGCCAGGTTCGCAGGACTGTTTTATTCAGAACAGACGTTCCTGCTCCAAACTGTGGCAACAGCATTTCTGTGCTATGCTGCTTACTGCCTAGTAGGGTATATAGGAGCAACAGGTAACCTTCAAGAGAAAAGGGCAGGTCTCATCGCCACGAGCTATGTCAATAATGTACTTGTTGCAGTGTTTGCATTTCAGTTCTTTGGCTCGCAAGTTGCAGCGCTTGCTGCACTGTATAATATTCCGTACTACGTCGGAATTATAGCAATTAAGAAAGTTATTCTTGCTTCGGGCCGATCACATTAAAGTCCTTCCTCCTGCCTGGTGTTAGGTCCATGTTTCTGTAGCAGACTCTAATTTTGGAGAAAATATACGAAATTGACAATTTTGCATAAGTATATTGTGTGTTGCCGTAATAAGAGAAAGGAGCTAATGAAATGTAGATTTAAGCCTCAGTTGCAGTAGCGCCCATACTCTTATTTTCTTCTTCTGTTGCAGAGGGACCACCTGTTACAGCTCCTTCTATGACAACCTCTCGTCCTTCTTCTCCCTCAGGTAGAATAATAGAAGACTGTATTTCTGGATAGAGTTGCGTTATCATAGCAGGCGTGTTGGCCCTTATCCAGTCAGCCATAGCCCTTTCTTCTGCCAAGTTTTGATTTAATACAGGCACAACATCTCCTGCATTCATTAATTGTGCCACTTGAAGCAATGTATCATACATTGTAACTTCTGTATTCTCTATTACTAAGTCATCAAAGGAAGACCTTATTTGCTGTTCCGCAGAAGTCATTGATTTTTTTATTGTATTGGCAAGAGTTCTTGGAGGTACGAGAATAGGTAGTTGTCCAGAATTGTTGGTTGGTCTTGCTCCGAGATTTGTAATAAGTTGTTTTAGCCTATTTTGCTGCTCTCTTGTCACCTCTAAATGTTGTTGTAGCTGCTGCTTTGCATCCTCCAACTGTACTTCTTTTATTCTTGATTGCAGCCTGGATACTGCTGCATTTTCCAAAGATAGCGCTTCATTGAGATATTGGGCCAGTTTCTCTTCAAGTGTTAATCGTTTAGTACTTTTCCTGCTGCTGCTATTTTTTGCTCTTCTTGTTTTCTTCTGTCCTCTGCCCTTTGTTGATTTACTGTTCCTCTTGCGTGCCAATTCTAATTGAACAAAACACTCTATTTGTATTAATCGTTCAAGAATAAATTACTAGTATATGATTAGCCTCTGTGGCATTCCATTTTTTATTGTCTAATAATTTTTTCTTGCAACCCCAGTAAATCTCAAATAAAAAATCCTCAGAGTTTAGATGCAATTTGCTATCTGAAATAACAGTATCAATTAGGTTTGAAGAGAGAGAACCATTATCATGAGCGAACTTGAACTTCCTATCCCAGCTAATCACAGGTATCCTGACCTGTGTTTGCAGATTTATCGAATGTCAAAATCTACAATACTACTACATCTTTCATGATGCAATGGATACCAATGCAACGCTAACAGATGCAAAATGCTAATGTAACATCCCTTTATACGTGCAATCACACATGATACATAGGGATATCTACAACAAGAAGATACACAGAGAGACTTCTACTTGATACATATGTATTGATGCTGGAACATGATCATATGTAATATGATTTATAGATCTGCTGCATCTAAAATGGCCTTTGCCTGCTTGTAGTGAACTGCATCTATCATCTTGCCTTCAAGTCTTACTGCGCCTCTTCCAGTTCCCTTCTTCATTGCCTCGCCAAGCGCTTGCACTACCTTTTTTGCCCACTCGACTTCATTCTTGCTGGGACGGAAGACTTTGTGCACCGGCTCTATCTGACTTGGATGAATTATGCTCTTTCCAGAATACCCAAGGCGTCTTGCAATTGTCGCATCTTTGATAAGACCATCTAGGTCATCGATCTTTTGCCAGATTGCATCTATTGCATGGACACCTGCAGCCCTTGCATCAACTGGGATCTTTGCACGCACATAAGAATATCCCACAGGGTCATGCTCATCATAGTCAAGCCGCATATCGTAAAGAAAGTCAAAGACTCCGAAAACAAGGGCCTTTATTCGTTCGTCGGCGCTTGCTATCAAGTAGGCGTTCACAACCCCTCTTGCTGTTTCAATTGAAGGCATTAATGCAATTTTATCAGTCTTTCTTTCTTTTTCAAGCATGACGATATGCTTTTTGATCTCGAGCACCTCATAAGCATCATTGACCTTTGGCACTACTATACCATCTATTCCCTTCTGCAAAACAGCTTTAAGATCATCAGGCACTAGTCCTGACTCAGGCGAATTGATCCTCACATAGACATGGCCGCCGTATTCCTGACGTCGTGCTAGCAACGTTTCTGCTATTATCCTGCGTGCTGCGTCCTTTTCACTCTCTGGCACTGAATCTTCTAGATCGAAGCAGATTATGTCTGCTGCAAGTGTCTTGGCTTTTTCTATAAAGCGTGTGCTATTGCCGGGAACAAAAATCAAGCTGCGGAACATAAGAAAAGAAAAAAGAAAAGATAGTGCTTATTATAGTTTCTGTGGAGTCGTCAAGATCTTGCCGAATTGTTGAGCGTTTGCCATCATTACATGGCCTTCTACCATGTTGCTAAATGGCAAGATGGTATCTATTACTGGTTTGATTTTGCCCTTGCTAACCCAATACATTACGTCTTCAAGCTCTGCCTTAGTGCCCTGAGTAGATCCAAGCAGGTTGGTTCCCTTAAAGAACAGGAACCTCAGGTCAATAGTCGAGTCATATCCTGTAGTTGCACCTGTCGCAACAAGTGTGCCGCCCATCTTGAGCAGCCCAACTTCCTGCGGAAACACCGACTTGCCAATGTGCTCAAATACTACATCAACACCACCGGGTTGACCTATCTTCTTTGTTATTTCGCGTACTTTCTTGTACCAATCGGCTTCCCTGTGGTTGACTGTATAGTCGGCTCCAAGCTCCATGCACTTGTCCATCTTGTCCTTGTTGCCTGCAGTCGCAATGACTGTGCAGTTGTACAATTTGGCAATCTGGATGCCCACCATGCCAACGCCGGAACCTCCACCCATGATAAGCACCAGCTGACCAGGCTTAATCTTGGCGCGGCCAACTAACATGTGCCACGATGTCATGCCCACCATAGAAACTGCTGCTGCGTCATTAAACGAAACATTGTCTGCAATCTTGACTACATTGACCTCCGGAAGGTGTGTATACTGAGCAAATCCTCCCCATAGCGGGCCTGTCTGAAACCCCCAGATAGTCCTTTCATTGCAGTCGTATTCCCTACCAGAAGTGCATTCATAGCACACTCTGCAGCTCATATTGGAATGCGAAACTACCCTATCTCCAACCTTGATCTTTTGGACATCAGGGCCAACTTCAACTACTGTTCCTCCTATATCGCTTCCTGAAATATGTGGAAGTGGAGTCTTGACTGGTTCGCCCCATATAGCCCAAAGATCGTTATAGTTGTAAGCCGCTGACTCAACCTTTATCAAAACTTCATAAGACTTTATCTTAGGAACGTCGATATCTTCAATTTTGACAATCTTTGTCGGATCCTTGTTGTATTCTCTAAATACTGCTGCCTTCACAGAGCAGAAAGCATATTTCACACTTTAAATAGTTAACTCATGCTGGAACTGTTGAGTATATATAGGCTAGCTGAGTGTTTAGCGCCTTTCAAACCGGAATTCTTTCTTTGGCTGTTGGATTCGCAACAAAAGCTGCTTCAATTCATCATCGGTTAGCGGGCGATTGATCCTGCCCGAAGAAGCCGCACTGATAAGGTAATTTTCAACAGTCAGTGCAAGATCCGGCTTGACAAGCCGTATATTCATTAGCCGCTGGCGTGCCTGAGGATCGAGCACCACCTGCAAAACCCGCTGGCGCATGGCCGCAGCCTCGGCTTCTCGCCTTCTTATTTCCTCATCATTTGGTTGCGAGGGTTGTGAGATCGACATACTCTTATGTGTAGCGTTGGAGCTGCGGCACAGTCTTGACAAGCTCTTTA
>OCZV010000726.1_pt1 | contig 11810 bp, 10 predicted proteins | sample 1539051 | NCBI WGS metagenome assembly OCZV01 (sample SAMEA3113581, study PRJEB22503) | soil metagenome
TCGTGAGCACGACCGGCGAGAGAAACCTGCCACTGGAAAAGTTCTTCCGCGGGCCTGGTGAAACCGTGATGGATCAAGACGAAATATTGACCGAAATCACAATTCCCAAAACCAGCCCGCAACTTGTAGGCGAATACGTCAAGTTCTCGCCGCGCGACATGATGGACTTAGCGTATGTCGGCGTCGCGGTTGCTTACAACCTCGCTGAGAAAGACAAGCGATGCGATGGCGTTCGGATCGTGCTGGGCGCTGTTGCGCCCACTCCGATACGCGCAAAGAACGCCGAACGAATGCTCGAAGGCCAAATTCTTACCGAAGAACTGGCGGCACGAATCGGCGAAGAAGCAGCCAAAGAGAGCAAGCCCATCAGTGATGTCCGCTCATCGGCCGATTATCGCCGCGCCATGGTCGGTATCATGACGAAACGGGCGATTCTGAATGCCGCAGCGCCATGCACAGCCAAAGTACTGTGGTGCGATAGACGAGAACGGAGGTACTAAAGAAGATTGGAGTGATGGAATATTGGAGTAGTGGACACTCCTGTACCCCAGCACTCCGGTTTTTGATAGGTAATGATGAAGAAAAAAATCCAAATCACTCTCAATGGTAAAAAGACAACCCTCGAAGTGCCAAACCATCGTCTCTTGTTAGACTTGCTGCGGGACGAGATCGGCCTGACTGGAACGAAGGAAGGTTGCGGGACCGGCGATTGCGGCGCTTGCACGGTATTTCTCAATGGTAAGGCGGTCAATTCCTGTCTGGTGCTTTCCGGGGAGCTGGAAGGTGCCGACATCGTGACCATCGAAGGATTGAAGATCGGCCCTGAGCTCCACCCCATTCAGAAGGCTTTCATTCAGGACGGTGGCGCGCAGTGCGGCTACTGCACGCCGGGAATGCTGATGATGTCTAAGGCTCTGTTGGATGAGAATACCAATCCAACGGAAGAAGAGATTCGGTTCGCGCTTTCCGGCAATCTCTGTCGCTGTACCGGTTACGCCAAGATCATCCAGGCGGTGCAGGATGCGGCCGCCGAACTGAGAGCCAAGAACGTTTAATCATGTTCAAAGCGGTTCAATACGTTCGCCGATTGAACGCTTTGAAGCGACCGTGGAGCGAAACATGGCGGAACTGACAGTCATTGGTAAACCGGTCACTCGGGTCGATGTCAACGAAAAGGTCACCGGGCAGGCCATTTATGGCTATGACCTCGTCCTTCCCAACATGGTCTATGGCAAGGTCCTCTTTAGCCCCAAGGCTCACGCGAAGATCAAACGCATGAATACCGAGAAGGCGAAACGACATCCCGGCGTCGTTGCGGTCGTAACCGGCAAGGACGCCCCCTGGACGCACGGCGAGTCGATCAAGGACAAACCTTTCCTCGCGCAAGGAAAAGTGCGTTACATCGGGGAGCCGGTAGCCGCGGTCGCCGCCGAGGACGAAGACACGGCGCAAGCCGCGGTGAAGCTCATCGAAGTGGAATACGAAGATCTGCCTGTCTATACCGATCCCGAACAAGCGTGTCAGCCCGGATGCGTTGCCATCCACGAAGAGTTCGACAACTATCGCAAGGCGGAGTTTATCGTCGGCTCGCAGCTCCCGAACGTCGCCGAGCACTTCAAACTTCGAACCGGTGACGTGGACGCCGGTCTCAAGCAGTCCGATTTGGTTCTCGAAGAACGTTACTTCGTGCCGATCATCCAGCACGCCGCGATGGAGCCGCATTCCGCCCACGCGCAATTGGACAAAGAAAGCGGCCGGCTGACGATTTGGGTCGCCAATGATGCGCCGTTCCGCGCGCTGCACGAGATCACCGAAGCGCTGAACATGCCCAAGGAAAAGATCCGCTTCATTAATCCGCTCCAAGGCGGCGGTTTCGGTTCGAAAGGCGGCCTGAAAGTGGAACCCATCGCCGTGACCCTCGCCTTCCACACGAACGGCCGGCCGGTGCGAGTGAAGTTCAACCGCGAAGAGTCCTTCATTTCGACGCTGACGCGTCACGAAGCCGTTGTCTATTGCAAGAGCGGCGTGAACAAAGACGGCAAGTTGATGGCGCGGGAGATGACCATTTATTGGGGTGCCGGCGCGTACGCGGAGAAAAGCCCGACCGTGTGCATCCGCGGCAGCCTTCCGGCCCCGGGTCCGTATCGTATTCCGCATGTCAAAGTCGACGGCTACGCGGTTTACACCAACAAGCCCGTCGCGGGTTCTTACCGTGGCTACGGAATACCCCAAGGCGCGTGGGCGTGCGAGCAACAGATGGATGAAATCGCAAAGCGTTTAGGAATGGACCCGGTAGCGCTTCGGATGAAAAACATCTTCGTCGAAGGCGATATTTCCTATTGGGGCGAGCAGCTTCATGCGGTGGGATTGAAAGAAACGCTGATGAGGGCCACCGAAGCCATCGAATGGGGCAAGAAATCCCAACCCATCAAGCCGGGCATGAAGATCGGCAAAGGCTTCGCCTGCATTCAAAAGCCGACCCGGTCGCCCACCACTTCGAACGCGGGAGTGCTCGTCAATAGCAAGGGGGAAGTGACCGTCCTTGCCGGCACGGTCGAAATCGGTCAGGGATGCAATACGATTCTCTCGCAAGTCGCGGCCGAAGAGCTAAAAGTCCCGATGGAAAAAGTCTTCATGCATCCGCTGGACACCGACGCGATCCCTTTCGACGCCTCCACAACGTCAAGCCGCAGCACTTATCATATGGGTAACGCGGTGCGTCGCGCGGCGATTCATGCGCGCGAACAGATTGCCGAAGCGGCAAGCCCGATGCTCGAAGCCGGTGTTCAAGATCTGGATTTCGCCGACGGCAGAGTCTTCCTCAAAGATCAGCCGCAAATGGCCTTGCCGATTGGCGAAGTCGTTCGCCGAAAACTCGGGACGAACGGAGTCGTGCGTGGCGATGGCTCCTACACCTATGAGATCGGCAAAGACTTGGACCTTGAAACCGGCCACAGTGACCACGCGTCGGCCTTCTATATGTATGCCACCCAGGCGGCCGAAGTCATGGTTGACGAGGAGAGCGGCAGGGTTCGGCTGCTGCGAATGTCCGCGGCCCATGACGTTGGCAAGGCGATTAACCCACTCAACTGCGTCGCGCAAATCGAAGGGGGACTCGCCATGGGTATCGGCTCGGCTCTGCACGAAGAGATGGTGGTGGACGACACCGGCAAGGTCCGCAATCCGTCATTTCTCGACTACCACTTGGTCACATCGCTGGACATGCCCAAGATGATTCCGATCATCGTTGAATCTCCGGAGCCTGAAGGGCCTTACGGCGCGAAAGGATTAGGCGAGCCCGGTCTAGCGCCGACGCCTGCCGCGATTGGCAATGCCGTTGCCGACGCGCTGGGCGTGAGGGTGTACGATCTGCCGCTCAAACCGGAAAACGTCTATTGGGCCATCCAGAACAAGAAGAAAAAAGACGCTGCCTGAACGCCACATTCGAAAATCCCAACACTTTCGTTTAATATGAGCTCCTCCCGAATGATTGCTTCGGTAGACGTGCGGGTGTCGGAGGTAAACGTGAATATGATAGCACTACCCTATGGCAGGGTCGCCATGGCTCTGGCTTTGGTTCTCGCCTATTTAACGCCTTTCGCGATTGGCGCAGAGCCGGCAGCAAAGGCTGCAGCTCGAGCGATTCAGACGGTTCCCGGCATGCCTCCGGTCGTGGATCCCCACAATCTGTATAGCGAGACAAGACCGGACAAGCTCAGCCCGACGGTCGCCAAACACCTGTCGCGTGTGTACGTCCCGAACCGCAGCTCCAACAACGTATGGGTGATCGACCCGGCGACCTTCAAGATTGTCGATAAATTTTCCGTGGGAGTACACCCTCAGCACGTCGTGCCTTCCTGGGATCTGAAGACACTTTGGGTCAATAATAATGCGGAAGGCAGGACCGATGGCAGCGTGACGCCGATCGATCCAGTCACGGGCAAGCCTGGCAAATCAATTCCCGTCGATGATCCCTACAATATGTACTTCACGCCCGACGGCAGCGCGACGATCATCGTTGCCGAAGCCAGAAAGCGCCTCGATTTCCGTGATCCCCAAACCATGGCGCACAAATATTCGATCGATACGCCGAACTGCGCTGGTATTAATCATGCCGATTTCTCGATCGATGGGCACTACGCCATTTTCACCTGTGAATACGCTGGAAGTATCGTCAAAATCAATCTGGTCGAGAAGAAAGTGGTGGGTTATCTTAAGTTATCAAAAGGCGGCATGCCCCAGGATGTTCGAATCTCGCCTGACGGAAAGGTTTTCTACGTCGCGGATATGAAGGGCGAAGGCGTGTTCTTAGTGGACGGGGACAAGTTCACCGAGATCGGCCACATCAAAACCGGTCTCGGCGCGCACGGTCTGTATCCGAGCCGAGACGGAACTCAACTGTACGTGGCGAATCGGGGCGTCGCCCGCGTGTACGGCCCGCCTAAAGGCAAGGGAAGCGTGTCGGTCATTGACTTTGCCACGCGCAAGATCATCGCCACCTGGCCCATACCCGGGGGCGGTAGCCCCGATATGGGAAACGTCAGCATCGACGGCAAGATGCTATGGCTTTCGGGCCGGTACGATGACGCGGTCTACGCCATTGACACAACGACGGGAAACGTCAAAAGCATTCCGGTGAAAAAAGAACCCCACGGCCTCACGGTTTGGCCGCAGCCGGGACGCTATTCGCTGGGTCACACGGGAAATTTGCGCTGAGGCGACAAATTGCGGTAGGAAAAGACTGCCCCATCACTATCCAACGAGGAGGCTTCTATGGTCCGTCTCATCGGCATTCTGGCTGTGCTTTTACTCACTGCCGCACCGCAGTGGACTGAAGCCGCCTCGGCCGATCGAGATTTCTACAAAGGCAAAACCATACGCGTTATCGTCGGCTTTGCGGCCGGCGGCGGGTTCGATGTCTACGCGCGGACCATCGTCCGGCATATGCCGAAATATATTCCGGGCAATCCTACGATGATCGTTGACAACATGGCCGGAGCCGGAAGCCGATTGGCAGCCAACTATCTCTATAAAGCCAGTGCCCCGGACGGACTCACCATCGGTAATTTTATCGGTTCGCTCCTTCTCCAGCAAATCTTAGGAGACCAGGGGATTGAATTCGACGGCAGAAAATTCGAATGGCTCGGCGCCCCGGTCATGGACGATACGGCCTGCGCGCTCACCAGGGCGAGCGGCGTGACTACTATCGACCAATGGTTCGCGGCGAAAAAACCGGTCAAACTCGGAGGCGAGGCACCCGGTGCCAACGATTCCGATGTTCCCAGAATGCTTACAGCTACTTTAGGTCTACCCATCCAGCTTATCGAAGGTTACAAAGGCACGTCGAACATCCGGCTCGCCGCGGAGGCAGGCGAAGTCGATGGCGGTTGTTGGACCTGGGCGTCGATTCGCTCGACTTGGAAAAAGGGTATCGATTCCGGGCTCGTCAACGTTGTCCTTCAAGTCAACGCCAAGAAAGCACCGGACCTGCCAAACGTCCCGAACGCCGTCGACTATGCCAAAACGCAGGAGACAAAGCAGTTGATCGAAGCAGGCATCCATGCGCCTTCGGCGATCCTGCGCGCCTATGCGCTACCGCCGGGCACTCCGAAGGACAGGCTCAACACTCTGCGCGAGGCTTTCATGGCCACGATGAAGGACAAAGACTTTATCATGGAGATCAGCAAAGCGAATCTAGACTTGCAGCCACTTACCGGCCCCGAGGTGGACGGCACCGTGCGGAAACTTTTCCAGCTCGACTCCGCAATGGTCGCGAAGCTGAAGGAGATTCTGGTTCCAAAAAAATGAGCCAGCGGACGTCGCCGGACTCACCCCTCCGGTCGCGTGAGCCTTAGCCAAAAAGGCCCACGCGGAAAGTGCCGTGACTGCGACGAGGACGGCAAGGACTTGTAGACCAGATTCCAGCTCCAGCGATCCGCGAGCGCGGCGATAGGAGGGAACACGAAGGCCGAGGCTAAGCGAAAGAAAAACGTGAGCAGTGACAGGATGCTTGTCTTCAGCTTCCGCTAGTTTCAAAAAAATCGATAAGACAAATGGCAACGGAAATCACATTAGAGGATTTACGCGTCATGGCGGCCCGCGCCGGATTGAACCTGGCCGAGGAAGAATTGCGGAAGCTGCTGCCGGGCGTTAACCGTGCTCGTCGGCAAGTTGCGGAACTGCGGGAATTTGTAACCGACACAATGGAGCCCGCCGGAACTTTCTCGGCATCGCGGAGGGAATACAAGTAACCGCAATGGCAGCGACCGAACTCGCTTATCTCACCGTTACACAAGCCGCTGATGGCCTGCGGCGCAAGGACTATTCGCCCGTTGAGCTAACGGAAGCCTGCCTTCGACGAGTCGAAGCCGTGGATGAGACGCTTCACAGCTTCATCACGGTGACGGCGGACCTTGCACTGCGACAAGCAAAGCAAGCCGAACAGGAACTTCATTCCGGCAACGATCGCGGGCCACTCCACGGCATTCCCATCGCTGTAAAAGATCTTTACGCGACGAAAGGAATTCGAACGACCTGCCATTCGGCGGTCCTGCAAGACTGGGTGCCCGACTATGACGCGACGGCGGTCACAAAACTACAGCAAGCAGGCACGATATTGCTCGGCAAGTTGGGCATGCATGAATTTGCCTTTGGTGGGCCGTCGGTCGATGCGCCCTTCCCCGCCGTGCGGAATCCGTGGAACGTCGAGCATATCCCCGGTGGTTCCAGCAGCGGCTCCGGCGCCGCGCTAGCCGCCGGACTCTGCTACGGCGCACTTGGCTCCGATACCGGCGGCTCCATTCGTACGCCGTCGTCTCACTGCGGCATCGTCGGCATCAAGCCCACTTATGGCCGTGCCAGCCGACACGGCGTAGTACCGCTGAGTTGGTCATTGGATCACGTCGGACCGATGGCGAGAAGGGTCGACGATTGCGCCATCCTGCTACAGGCCATCGCCGGTTACGATCCCGAAGATCCGGCATCGGCAAAGGTTCCGGTGCCTGATTTTCGCGCCACCCTGCGCCAAGGAGTTCGAGGCTTGCGAATTGGCGTGCCGCGCGCTGGCTGGTTCGACGAGCAAAAGGGAACGGATCCAGAAACCGCAGCGGCCTTTAATGACGCTCTGACAACGCTCGAAAGGCTCGGCGCAACGCTAGTTGAACTCGACGGAAGACCATTCTCGATGGCTCGGAAAGCCAACCAGACAATCTTGGTCGCCGAAGCGTACGCCTATCACGAGAAGCGGTTTCAAGACGCGCCGCAGAAATTCGGCAGCAGTGTCCGCAGGCGAATGCTGGAAGGAGCTTTCCTAAGCGCGGCTGACTACATCGCTGCTCTGCGAGCACGGACCGCACTGAACGAACAAATCAGGGAGAATTTGTCCCGCGTTGACGTCTTCGCCACCCCGGCGGCGCCTCGCCCGCCGGAAGCGTTCGAAGGATTGGACCCCAACGAGCAAAATCTTCGTCCAAACTTCACTAATCCGTTTAATCTAACCGGCCTTCCAGCGATTGCCATCCCTTGCGGCTTCACATCGGGCAGTCTGCCAGTCGGGCTCCAAATCGTGGCTCAGCCATTCGAGGAAGTTACCGCATTTCGTGTCGGCTATGCGTATGAGCAGGCAACCGAGTGGCATAAACGGCACCCAGTGTTATAGGAGGAAGCTGTAACCGATCGCTTAGCTGTTATTGTCGATTTTCAAAGACGCGGAAGTACATCTGCGCCAGGGCGGGCTCCATCGATTGGGCACCAGCTAGCTCGCGCTGAATTGAGGAATTTAGCCGCTCGCGAGATCTCCGCGCTAACATGAGCACTTCTTTCTCATCGATTTTTGTTAACCGTCCACCTTCCACAACGGCTTCTCCGTTTACAATGACGGTATCGACGGAACTGCCGTTTTCACAGAAAACGAGTTGACCCCTAACGTCGTTCAGTGGCGTAAAAGCTGCCGTGTCGCGGCGGAGCAACACCAGATCCGCTAGTTTGCAGGCCGCTAAAAGTCCGGCATTAAGGCCGAAAGCACGCGCGCCATTGCACGTGGCCATCGCCAGCGCCTGTGGCGGTGTCACCCAGTGATTAAAATCGCTGCCGGGTTGGTTGTGAATCAAGCCGACCAGCCGTAGCGCGTCGAACATATTCTGTCCATCATTCGACGCTGCGCCGTCTGTGCCTAGGGCAACCGGAACGCCCGCCGAAAGGAATTGCCTCACCGGCGCAAGGCCACTGCCGAGGCGAAGATTGCTCGCCGGGTTGTGAACAGGAGCCGCTCCGCTCCTGGCGAACAGCTCGACGTCTTCGGGTTCAATCCAAATGGAATGAGCTAATGAAACATCCGGTCCGAGGATGCCAAGAGAGTCCAGATGCTGTAATAGAGAATGTCCGTAAAGCCGCTTGCCCATGACCTGCTGGGTTTTGGTCTCCGCAAGATGGATATGCATGGGAAGATTTCGCTTATGCGCTATGGCCGCCGCGCCGGTCAGAAGCTCGTCCGTGCACCGCTGGACGGCGGATGGACCGGGGCAACAGGTGGTTAACTTGTCGGGAGCATGAAAGGCGTCAATGAACGCCTCACATTCATCGAGCCAAGCCACGGTTGTCTTCGTCTCCCTTTGACTCATGCGTTTAATCTCATCGTTCAGCCCTGAAGCCGTCTCATCGAACGGAATCGTCTCCTCATAGTTCTTGTCGGACAACGTGAGGGCGACGACATGGCGCAAACCGAGGTCACGCATCGCTTGAATCGCAGCACCAGCACCCATGAAACGCCAGGTCTGATTACCGAAGAAGTGATCAAGCACGGTCGTTGCGCCGCACTTCAGCATCTCCATTCCACCGAGCAATGCGCTGGCGTAAAAATCTTCGTCGCACATGTTTCCGAGCGAAGCACGGTAATAGGCCCGCCAAATCTCGAGCGGCTTACTCGGCATCATGCCGCGTACCAGATTCGCCGGCGAGTGACAGTGGGAGTTGATCATCCCAGGCATGACAATTTTATCATCCGCATCAATCAGCCGGTCGAACGGACCCGAAGGAATCCATTGCGCGGGCCCGACATAAGAGAGGCGATTCCCATCCATGACGATCGAACCTTTGTCGATGACCTCGGCATGATCGTTCATCGTTACGATGAGGGCATTACGGATTAAAGTTTTCATGATTTATCCCGAGTTAAGATGGCTCCGGCAAGGCGGCTTCTACCAGAACTTCAGTCTAGTTTGAAGATCCCCGCTCCGGTTAAGCACGGCCGAAGCTTGAACGGTGATCCGCGATCACACGAATCCCATCTTCCGGCCCCAGTTTTCGGGATCTTTGAGAAAATCGACGATTTGGGTGCTGGCCTCCTCGGAGAAATAGCTCTTGCTCAGGCCGGTGTCCAAGACATCGTCCCAATTGGCGAGCACGTGCAGGCCGATGCCATTTTTGGCGAGATTCTCTTTCCCCTCGTGCTGGTTTAGACGCTCTGAGGCATAGTCGAAGATACAGAGACAGTGAGTCATCTTCGCCCCCGCTCCCCGAATGCCGATATTGAACCGAAGTTTGCTCAGTCCGTCAGTGATGAGGTCTTCAACTAATAGAACTCTTTTTCCGGCTTCCAAGATGCCTTCTATCTGCTTGGTGCCGCCGTAACCTTTGGGCTGCTTGCGGATATAGATCATCGGCTTCTTGATCAAATGCGACACAAAGGAAGCGTATGGAATACCCGCAGTTTCACCTCCCGCGACGACATCTATGTTGGCCAACCCTATGTCCGTCGCAGCCTTGCTGGCGAGTTGCGTTACAATGTATTCACGCTCTTCAGAGAATGAAAGGATTTTGCGGCAATCGATATAGACCGGCGAAATACGACCGGAGACAAAAACGAAAGGCCTGTCCGTGTACACCTGAATGGCTTCCGTCTTAAGCAACATTTCGGCGATGCGAAGCGAAACTTCACTCATCGAACGAACCCTCTCTCAATTCATGATTAGTGTCGCTATAATACACAGCTTCGCCATTTCCAACAAATCGTTCCGCCCAGAAAATCAGTTTTTCACCTTAAGCTGTACCTGTTACAATAACTCGCGTGAAATCTCCCACGAGACAGGCACCCTCGGCAACCAGCGGCGTCGTTATAGATAAGCGCCGTCTCCTACGCGACCTTAATGCCATCTCGCGCATTGGCATAGGCGACCACGGCGGCGTGACGCGACTCGTTTTTTCCATTAAAGAACTCCGAAGTCGTCAGCTCTTGATTCATCTGATGCGACAGGCGGGCCTGACGATTCATATCGATCGCATCGGCAACATTTTCGGCAGACTCAACGGTGAGAGCGGAAGGGGCCCCGCGGTTTTGGTGGGGTCACATTTGGATACGGTTCTGCACGGAGGAAAGTTTGATGGCACGATGGGGGTTATGGCGGCGGTCGAGGTGGTGAGGACACTGAAAGAAAACAAGGTAAAGCTTTCGTCTCCTGTGGAAGTCGTCTCTTTTGTCGGCGAAGAATCGAGCCGCTTCGGCTATTCCACCTTGGGCAGCAGCCTCGTGGCAGGGGAGGTCCGTGGCGGAGACCTTAACAATGCGGTCGATGCGCAAGGAACCAAACTGGAAGATGTTCTTGCGAGCATGGGAATCCATCGGCGCAATCTCCGTTCGCTTCGACGCGATCCGTCCACGGTCAAAGCCTACCTGGAACTCCACATCGAACAGGGACCGATTCTTGAAGCTAAAAAAAAACCAATCGGCGTCGTGACATCGATCGCTGCGCCGACAAGATTCAAATTGCTCTTGACGGGCCAAGCGGATCACTCCGGCACGACTCCCATGGAGATGCGAAAAGATGCTCTCGTGGCGGCATCGGAAGTTATCGTCGCTGTTGAAGCGATCTGTCGCCGTTATTCGCGTATGGAAAAAGGCCGAGTCGTAGGAACGGTCGGCGCGATGAAGATCGAGCCCGGAGTGATCAACGCCATTCCAGGCAGGGCCGAGTTGTCCATCGACATCCGGAGCATCACGGCGGCGTCCAAGAAACGTGCCGTCCGCCTGGTTCAGAGAAGGATTCACGACATAGCACGCCGCAGGGAGATTCGCGCCGACATTCTGCCTATTCGCGAAGAGGATCCCGTGCCGCTGGATACGCGGCTCGTTCACCTCTTGCAGGAGTGCTGCGAGACCCGAAGCATCCCGTATGAGGTCATGCCCTCGGGCGCCGGTCACGACGCCATGCAGATGGCCAAGATTGCGCCTGCGGCCATGCTGTTTATCCCCAGCCGGCGCGGCATCAGCCATAGTCCGCTGGAATGGTCCGACCCCGAGGACATCTGTCGAGGAACCCAGCTGCTGTTAGACGTTATCGTTCGGATCGCCAATGAAAAAATCTAAAACCGTGAGAATTCTGACCGCCGCGGAACTCAAAAAAAACCTCGAGCGCATGGGCCGGGAGATTATCCGGCAAAACAAAGCCTTCGATTCACTTGCGTTCATCGGGATTCGAACCCGAGGTCTCCACTTGGCGAACCGACTCTGCAAGATCATCAAAAAGTCTCAAGGCAAGGAGGTGCCGGTGGGGGAGATGGATATCACCCTTTATCGAGACGATTTGAACGCCTTATTGCCTCACGGCAGAGTCGATCACACACAGATTCCATTCGATATCAATAATAAGACGATCATCCTATTCGACGACGTGTTGCACACCGGTCGAACCGTGCGGGCAGCGGTCGATCACCTCATCGATTTGGGCCGGCCTAAGGCGATTCATCTCGCCGTGCTCATCGACCGCGGCGGTCGTGAATTTCCCATCGCCGCCAATTTTGTTGCGAAGAAAATTAAT
>OCZV010000727.1_pt1 | contig 11809 bp, 14 predicted proteins | sample 1539051 | NCBI WGS metagenome assembly OCZV01 (sample SAMEA3113581, study PRJEB22503) | soil metagenome
ACGCTCCCGTCGTACAGGATGTGGAACATCTCGGTGTCCTCGGGACGCTCCCCCACCTGGGCCACCAGGATCTCAACCTCGTACGGCTTCATCTCCTGGGTGAAGATCGTGGCCAGGCCCTGGGAGTACGCGTTGGCCAGGCTCTTGGCGGTGACGTCCTCGCGGTCGTACGAGTACCCGCGGACGTCGGCCAGCCGCACGCCCGCGATCCGGAGGTTCTCGAACTCGCTGTACTTGCCCACGGCGGCGAAGGCGATCCGGTCGTAGATCTCGGAGATCTTGTACAGGTGCGTGGAGGGGTTGTCGGCGATGAACAGGATCCCCTCGGTGTACTCCAGCGCCACCACCGGCTTGCCGCGGGCGATGCCCTTCTGCGCGTAGTCCGAGCGGTCCTTCATCATCTGCTCGGGTGCCACATAGAACGGCATCGGCATTACGAGGCTCCTTCCCTGCGCGCCAGCACGGCCTCGAAGGCCGTGCGGACCTCCTCGGGCGGCACCTCGTCCACGCCCTGGGCCGTGACCAGATGCACGCTGGGGAAGATGCCCCGGACCGGGTCGGGTCCGCCGGTGGCGGTGTCGGCCTCGGAGGCGTCGAGGAGCGACTCCACGGCCGCCTCGACGGCCTCCTGGCGGGCCATGCCGGGGCGCCACCGCTTCTTCAGGCTGGCCTTGGCGTCGCGCGACCCCGAGCCCGTGGCGTTGTAGTCGGCTTCGTCGTACCTGCCGCCGATCGCGTCGTACCGGAACAGGCGTCCCTCGCCCCGCCGGGTGTCGAAGCCGCCGTAGATCGGGACCACCACCAGCCCCTGCATCACCAGCGGGAGGGACCCGCGGATCATCTGCCCGAGCCGGTTCGCCTTGCCCTCGAGCGAGAGGGTGTCGCCCTCGACCTTCTCGTAGTGCTCGAGCTCGGTCTGGAACAGCCGGACCAGCTCCACCGCCTGGGCCGCCACCCCGGCGATCCCCACCACCGAGTGCTCGTCGGCCGGGAACACCTTCTCCATCCGCTCGTCGGCGATCGCGTACCCCTCCACGGCCCGTCGGTCGCCGGCCATGACCACGCCGCCGTCGAACTGCAGGGCCACCACGGTGGTCCCGTGGGGCGGGAGGTGGGTGGGGCTCTCAGCCTGCGAGGCGGCGGGTGACCGGAGCGGATCGGTTCCCATTCCCCGGACCAGGTCGAAGAAGCTCGGGTTGGCCCCGAACTCGTTCGGCGTCACTGGCCGCCCTTCTGCACATATGACTTGATGAACTCCTCGGCGTTCTCCTCCAGGACCTCGTCGATCTCGTCGAGGATCTCGTCCATCTCCTCCTTGAGCTTCTCGCCCTTCTCCGCGGCGGTCGTCTGTCCGGCGTCGGCGTCCTCGCCGGCACCTCCACCCTTCTTCTGTACGCGCTTCTGCTCGGGCACCCTGCTGACCTCCTCTCTCCCTGGGGAATCCCGACACCTATTGTAGGGCTCGCCATCTCTCGGGTGGCCGAAGGGGCGTCGGCCCCACCCGATGATGTCGCTCGGGTCCTACCCTTGGAGGAGGTCGACCAGGGTGGCGGCGTCGGCGGCGCGCTCGAACAGATCCGAGACGTGGTCGCGGGTGCCGCGGAGAGGTTCGCGCATGGGCACCCGCTGCAGGGCCTCGCGGCCCACGTCGAAGATCACCGAGTCCCACGACGCCGCCACGATGGCGTCCGGGTACCGTCGGATGCAGCCGCCACGGAAGAACGCCCTGGTGTCGTCGGGCGGCTGGCGCATGGCCCGTTCGACCTCCTCCTCCGGCGCCAGCCGCTCCACCTTGCCGCTGGCCGCGAGGCGGTGATAGAGGCCGCGGTCGCGCCGGACGTCGTGGTACTGGAGGTCGATCAGCGCGAGCTTGGGATCGTCCCAGGCCAGGCCGTCCCGCTCCCGGTACGCGGTCACCAGCCGGTGCTTGGCAACCCAGTCGAGCTCGCGGTGGAGCGACAGCGGTTCCTCCTCGAGCCCCTCGAGCACGCGCTCCCACCGCTCCAGGACCGCCGCGTTGTCCGGCGTGTCCTCCTGCTCCTTGGCCCACCGCTTGGCGTGATCGAGGTACTCCCACTGGAGCTCCACGGCCGTGGCCGTCCGCCCGTCGGCCAGCCGAACGGTTGCCCGAACGGTCGGGTCCCAGGAGACCTCGTGCAGCGCCCGGACCGCGCCGTCCAGCGAAAGGTCCGGCAGCGCGTCGTCCTCGATCATCTTCAGCACGAGCCCGGTCGTGCCCACCTTCAGATAGGTGGCCACCTCGCACATGTTGGCGTCGCCGATGATGACGTGCAGCCTCCGGTACCTGTCGGGGTCGGCGTGCGGCTCGTCCCGGGTGTTGATGATGGGCCGCTTCAGGGTGGTCTCAAGGCCCACCTCGGCCTCGAAGAAGTCGGTCCGCTGGCTCAGCTGGTACGGCACGTTCGCGCCTTCCACCCGAGTCGACTCGACGCCCACCTTCCCGGCGCCGGTGAAGATCTGGCGCGTAACGAAGAACGTGGTGAGGTCCCGGACGATCCGCGAGAACGGCGTGGCCCGATCGACCAGGTAGTTCTCGTGACAGCCGTAGGAATTGCCCTTGCCGTCGGTGTTGTTCTTGTACACGGCGATCCGCTCACCCGGAGGGAGCAGCTCGCGGGCCAGCTCCAGGGATCGCTCCAGGATCCGCTCCCCGGCCTTGTCGTGGACCACCAGGTCGCGCGGCGTGGCCGCCTCGGGCGTCGAGTACTCGGGATGGGCGTGGTCGACGTAGTAGCGGGCGCCGTTCGGCAGGATCACGTTGGCCAGCCCGAGGTCTTCCTCGGTCGGCTCACGCTCCTGGACGGGCTCAAAACCCCGGGCGTCCCGCAGTGGGCTTTCCTGCTCGTAGTCCCATCGGATCCGCCGGAGGGCCCCGGCGAATGTGTTGATCAAGAGGGACGAGGCCAGCACCGGGTTGAACTCGGAGATGCCCGGGCCCGAGATCCCGTACTCGGTCTCGATGCCCATGACCTTGGGGATCGCCATATCGCCAGGATACGGGACGGGGCTCGAGCCGGGGCCGTTACAGGTACTGGCCGGGGGTGACCCGCTCGACCTGCCGGCCGGCCTCGCCCTCGCGGTCGCCCAGGAGCGTCCGCACGTACACGATCCGCTCGCCCTTCTTGCCGGAGATCCGTGCCCAGTCGTCCGGGTTCGTGGTGTTCGGGAGGTCCTCGTGCTCCTTGAATTCGGCCCGGATCGCGGTCAGCAGGTCCTCGACCTTGATCCCCTTCTCGCCCTGCTCGAGGAACCGCTTGATGGCGGCCTTCTTGGCCCGCGACACGATGTTCTCGATCATCGCGCCGGAGTTGAAGTCCTTGAAGTACAGGATCTCCTTGTCGCCGTTCTGGTACGTGACCTCCAGGAACTTGTTCTCCTCGCTGGGCGCGTACATCCGCTCGATGGTCCGCTCGATCATCCGCCGGACCGCCTCCTCTGGGTCCCCCCCGGCGGCCTTCTGGTCATCGTCGTGGAGGGGGACGTCCGCGGTCATGTACTTCGACATGATGTCGGCGGCGGCCTGCTGGTCGGGCCGCTCGATCTTGATCTTCACGTCGAGCCGGCCGGGCCGGAGGATGGCCGGGTCGATGAGGTCCTCGCGGTTCGACGCCCCGATCACGATGACGTTCTTCAGCGACTCCACGCCATCGATCTCCGAGAGGAGCTGGGGGACGATGGTGTTCTCCACGTCCGAGGAGATCCCCGATCCGCGCATCCGGAAGATGGAGTCCATCTCGTCGAAGAAGACGATCACCGGGAAGCCCTCCTCGGACTTCTCCTTGGCCCGCTGGAAGATCAGGCGGATCTGGCGCTCGGTCTCGCCGACGTACTTATTCAGCAGCTCGGGGCCCTTGACGTTCAGGAAGTACGAGTGGATCCCGGTGCGGCCGGTCTTCTCCGCGACCTGCTTGGCCAGAGAGTTCGCCACGGCCTTGGCGATGAGCGTCTTGCCACAGCCGGGCGGGCCGTAGAGGAGGACGCCCTTGGGGGGACGGAGCTGGTGCTCGCGGAAGAGCTCCGCGTACAGGAACGGCAGCTCTACTGCGTCCTTGATGTCCTCGATCTGGCCCATGAGGCCCCCGATGTCCTCGTAGGTCACATCGGGGATCTCCTCGAGGATCAGCTCCTCGACCTGCTCCTTTGGCAGGCGCTCCAGGACGTGTCCCGAGCGGGGGTCGTACAGGAGCGGGTCGCCGGGACGGAGATGGTCCTCGCGGAGCGACCGGGAGATCACCGCCACGGCCTCCTCGTCGCCCCGACCGAGGACCACCACGCGGTCGTCGCCGAGCAGCTCCTTCACCGTGACGACCTCACCGATGCGGTCCTGGTCCAGCACCTCGACCACGTTCAGAGCTTCGTTCAGGATCACCTCGGCCCCGCGGTGGAACCGGGAGCGGTCGAGCTCGGGGTCCGCGTTGACCCGCATCTTCCGCCCCGCGGTGAACACGTCGAGTGAGTCGTCGTCCTCGTTCTGCCCGATCAGCACGCCGAACGAGGCCGGCGGCTTCGTGAGCTTCTCGACCTCCTCCTTGAGCGCCTCCAGACGCTCGCGCTCGGCGCGCAGCGTGCTGACGAGCTTCTCGTTCTGCGAGAGGGCCTTGGCCATCTCGCTCTTCGACTCGAGGAGGCGCTCCTCGAGGATCTTCACCTGCCGTGGCGCGCTGTGGAGGCGGCGGCGCAGGAGCCCGATCTCATCCTCCAGGAACCTCACCTGGGTGGTGAGCTCGTGGATCTCCTTCTCGTACCGCTCGATACGCTCGCGCGGGTCGGCGTCCTGCGGCATGTTCCCGTCCCCCTCTCGAGCTTCCGAGTATACCCCCGGCCTCATTCGGTCCTTCCTAGCTCCTTCGGGATTCCGCGACGCCGGGTTGAGTCAGGCGGTCTTCCGGCCCACGGTGACGAAGCCGGTGTGGGCCACCATCCGGTGGTCGGGACGGACGCTCCGGGGCTCGACGTGCCAGGTTCGGAGGAGGACCTCGAACGTCTCGACCTCGGCGAAGCGCGCGTCCCGCATGGCGGCCACGGTCTCCTGGACCTGCCCGGTGCTCGGGAGGTACGTGGCCAGGATCCCGCCGGGGATCAGCGCCGCGGCGACCTCGTCGAGGACGGCCCGCGGCTCCGGCAGGTCCAGCAGGGCTCGCTGGAACGTCTCGCCGGTCGAGGCGACCTCGCGCACGTCTCCGTGCCGGAGGTCGAGCCACGCGGGCAGCTTCCCGAAGAAGTCCTCGGCGTTCCGCCGGGCCACGTCGAGGAAGTCCGCGCGCCGCTCGTACGAAACCACCCGGCCCTCCGGCCCGACCGCCCGGCACAGGGCCAGCGTCAGGGCGCCGGAACCGGTGCCGGCCTCGATGACCCGGGCGCCCGGGAACACGTCGGCCGAGATCAGCAGCGGGCCGAGGTCCTTCGGGTAGATCACTTGGGCGCCGCGGCCCATCTTCAGCACGAAGTCGGCCAGCCGGGGCCGGAAGCACAGCAGGGACGCCCCGGTCGTGGAGTGGACCGTGGTGCCCTCCTCCGATCCGAGCACGAGGTCGTGCGGGAGGGCGCCGCCGTGGTAGTGGAACGTCCCGCCGGGCTCCAGGCGCACCAGGTACCGGCGGCCGCGCTCGTCGAGCAGCACCACCCGCTCCCCCGCTCGGAACGGCTCCCCGTTCACCGCTCGTACACCTCGACGGGGAGGACCTCGCGGACGCTGCGGCGCCCTTCGATCTCGACCTTCCGGTCCGGGTTCCGGAGTCGGACCCGCATCGGGCCCTAGGCTACTCCAGGGCTACGGCTCGATCGGGAGCGGGCGGACCCCCAGCGTGACCTGCACCGTGACTGTCTCCGTGCCCCGGACCACGGTCACGTCCACGGTCTCCTCGGGCTCGTGCTCGAGGAGCCGCTCCTGGAGAGACGCGTTCCCGGTGACCTCCTGGCCGGCCACGGCGACGATCACATCCCCGACCTCGATCCCGGCCCCATCGGCCGGGCCGTCCTGGGCGAGCCGCAGCACCAGGGCCCCGGCGTCGACGGACAGCCCGTTCTGCGCCACCACCGCCGGCGTCAGGGTCTGCGTCGAGACGCCGAGCAGCGGGGCCGGGCCCTCGGGATCCTCGACGGCGTGGTCGATGATCGGACGGGCCCGGTTGATGGCGATGGCGAAGCCGATGTTCTCGGCCGCTCCCGCCCCGACACCGGCGGTGTTGATCCCCACGACGCGGCCGGCCAGGTCGACCAGAGGCCCCCCGGAGTTCCCCGGGTTGATGGCCGCGTCGGTCTGGATGATGTCCTCGTACGTCCGGGTCTCCACGCCCTGGCCGCCGGCCTCGATCGTCCGGCCCAGGCCGGAGACCACGCCGGTGGTCACCGACGGCCCGCCCTCGAGGCCCAGGGCGAAGCCGAGCGCCACCACGTCCTGACCCAGGTGGAGCTGGTCGGAGTCGCCCAGCGGCACCGTGGGGAGCTCCCGGGCGTCGACCTTGAGCACCGCCAGGTCCGCGGCGGAGTCGCCCCCGATGGCCCGAGCCTCGAGACGCCGCCCGTCGTTCATGACCACGCGGATCCCGAAGGCGCCCTCCACGACGTGGTAGTTGGTCACGACCACGCCCGACGGATCGATGACGAACCCGGTCCCCTCGGGCGACCGGCCGGCTCCGATGTCGCTGCGAACGTTGACCACGGCCGGGAGCACCCCCTCGACGACCTCCTCGACCGTCGACGGATCGATCGGCGGCAACGGGGACGCCGGCGCGGCGGTGGTGGCCGGCTGGGCGTCGACGCCGCTCGTGACCGGGGTCAGCTTCGGGGAGCACGCCGCCAGCACCAGCGCGGCCACCGCGAGGAGGAGCCACCTGCGACTCATCTGCCGAGCGTACAACCCCTTCCGTGGGATCAGGCGCGGAGGTCCGTCCCCATGGCGTGGAAGCCGCCGTCGACGTGGACGATCTCCCCGGTGATCCCCGCGGACCGGCTCGACAGCAGCCACACGCATGCGTCCGCCACGGGTGCCGGATCGGTCGGGTCCCATCCCAGCGGCGCTCGCCGCTCCCACCGATCGATGAATGCATCGAAGCCCGGGATGCCTCTCGCGGCCACCGTGCGGAGCGGGCCTGCCGCCACGCAGTTCACCCGGATCCCGTCGCCCCCGAGGTCACGGGCCAGGTACCGCGTCACCGACTCCAGGGCGGCCTTCGACACCCCCATCCAGTCGTACGCCGGCCAGGCCACGGTGGCGTCGAAGTCCAGGCTGACCACGCTCCCCCGGCCCTCCCGGAGCGGCTCGCGGTTCGCCACCACCAGCTCCTTCAGCGAATAGGCGCTGGCCCGGATGGCGGTGGCGGCGCTCTCCCACGGCGTCTCGAGGAACCGGCCCCCCAGGGCGTCCTCGGGGGCGAAGGCGATGGCGTGGAGGAGGCCGTCCAGCCTGCCCCACCTGGACCCGACCTCGGCGGCCACCGCGTCGATCTGGGCGGGGTCGGTGGCGTCCATCTCGAACACGTCCGGGGGCGTCGGGAGCCGCCTGGCGCTCTTCTCGGTGATCGACAGCCCCCGGCCGAACCCCGTCAGGAGCACTTCGGCGCCCTCCTCCTGAGCGCGGCCGGCCACGGCGAAGGCGATGCTCTGCGGCGTCAGCACACCGGTGATCAGCAGACGCCGGCCCTCGAGGAGCATGGCCCCCAACTCTAGACAACCGCGAGCCGGCGAGCCTGCCCCCCTTGAGTGGAACGCCCGTACCGGTCACAATGGGCGCCCTTGGGAGGGAGCATGGGGGCACGGGGGTGCATCGTCGCGGGCGTGGTCGCGGCCTGCGTGGCCTCGAGCGCGGGCCCCGCGTCGGCCACGTCGGTCGCCATCCCCACCACCGGCGCACCGAGACCGGGCTGGGCCGTCGAGATCGACCGGCTGGTCGGGGGCCTGCCGGTGGGGGTGTCGGTGCGGGACGAGGGCGTGGACCTGTACGGGCACGGGGCGGCTCGGCGACGGGCCCCGGCATCGAACGAGAAGCTCGTGCTGTCGATGGCGCTCCTCAACGCCCTCGGGCCCGAGGCCGCCCTGGTCACTCAGGCCGCCGCGGGGGCCACACCCGTGGCGGGGATCCTGGCCGGCGACCTGTGGATCCTCGGCTCCGGTGACCCGGACATCCGAGACGCCACGATGCGGCTCCTGGCCCAGCGCGTCCGCGACGCCGGGGTGACACACATCGAGGGTGCCGTGGTCGGCAGCACCGGGTACTTCAAGCGGGACTGGTTCGCGCCCGGGTGGAAGCGCGACTTCCCTCGGAGCCAGGTGGCTCTGCCCACCGCGCTTACATTCGAGGGGAACCAGGCCGGCGGGATCCACGTCAGCGACCCCGAGCTGCGGGCCGCCCGGGCGCTTCGCCGCGAGCTCCGCGAGATCGGTGTCTCCGTGGCCGGACCGGCGACCGCGGCCGAGGCGCCCACCGGCCTCGTCTCGCTGGCCGAGATCACCTCCGATCCGCTGGCCGAGCTGCTCGACACGATGAACCGGTACTCGTCGAACTTCTGGGCCGAGGTGCTGGTCAAGCGGCTCGGCGTCGAGGTCGCCGGCGTCCCGGGCAGCATCGCCAAGGGGGCCGCCGCGCTCCAGGGGTTCGCCGCCGGGTGGGGCGTGGAGCTCCGCGCCCTCGACGGCTCGGGGCTGTCCTACGCCAACCGGGTATCGCCGCGGGGCCTGACCCGGCTCCTGGAGGCGGCCGAGGACCTGCCCTGGGGCGAGGCGCTCCGCGAGGCCCTGCCAGAGCCCGGCCAGGGAACCCTCGGCGGTCGCCTGCGCCACCTCCAGGTGCACGCCAAGACCGGCACGCTCAGGTCGATCTCCGCGCTCTCGGGGTACGTGTGGCTGCGCCGGGCCGGTTCGTGGGCCTCGTTCTCGATCCTCACCCGAGGCGTGGCGAAGAGCGTTGCCGTCCGACTGGAGGACCGCATCGTGCGGATCCTGGCCCGACGGGCCTCCTGACCACGCCCTAACCGGTGACCCGCCGTATCGTGGCGGGATGGGGAGGCCCGCGCTCCTTGCCGCCACCGCCCTGCTGGCCGTCGCCTGCGAGCAGGCCACGCCGGCCGCCCCCTCGCCGCCGGCCCTCCCTCTCCCCGCTCCCACACCCACCCCCAGCGAAGTCCCTTCCCCCACCCCGGATCCCGCCGCGGCCCGGCTCCGCCTGGTCCGGGTGGCCGTCCTCGAGGCGCCCCTGGCCCTGGCCACCAGACCCGGCGACGAGGCCCTGTACGTCGCTGAGAAGGGCGGCCGGATCGTCGCGCTGCAGCGCGGCGGGCTCGACCGGACCGTCCTGGACCTCTCCGGCGAGGTATCGGATGGAACCGAGCAGGGCCTCCTCGGGCTGACGTTCTCGCCCGACGGGCGGTTCCTGTACGTCAACTACACCGACGTCAACGGGGACACGCGGATCCACGAGTTCGCCACGGACGAGGACGGCGTGGTGCCCGGATCGCGTCGGGAGGTGCTCGCGGTCGACCAGCCGTACAGCAACCACAACGGCGGTCATCTGGCCTTCGGGCCGGATGGGTACCTGTACGTGGGCCTCGGGGACGGGGGCAGCGGGGGCGACCCGCACGACAACGCCCAGGACCTGAGCACGGTGCTCGGCAAGATGCTTCGGATCGATCCTCGCCCCAGCGACGGGCGCGGCTATCGGATCCCCAGGGAGAACCCGTTCGTGGGTCGGGACGGCACCCGGGCGGCGATCTGGGCGTTCGGGCTCCGGAACCCCTGGCGGTACTCGTTCGACCGCGAGAGCGGCGACCTGTGGATCGCCGACGTCGGCCAGAGCGCGCGCGAGGAGATCGACGTTCAGCCGGCCGGGTCCTCGGGAGGCGAGAACTACGGGTGGGACGCGTTCGAGGGCTCGCTTCCGTTCGAGCCGCCGTTCCCGAAAGGCACCGTCGGTCCCGTGTACGACTACGGCCGCAAGCTCGGTGCCACCGTCATCGGAGGCTTCGTTTACCGTGGCTCGGCGATCCCGGCGCTGCGGGGAACGTACCTGTTCGGTGACCTCTACAACCCGCGGGTCCGCGCGCTCGTCCCCAGGAAGCGAGGGTTCCGCCACGTCGAGCTCGGCGTGGGCGTCGACAACCTGGTCTCGTTCGGCGAGGACCAGGCCGGTGAGCTCTACCTCCTGTCGCTCGATGGACCCGTGTACCGCCTGGCGCCGGGCCGGCCCTAAGCGGTCGAAACCGTTGCGGTGGAGTGGTTCCCAGACCCACCGGCCCTGGAGTAGCATCGATCCGTGGGCACGACCGAAGCACCCGCCGAGGTGGAGCGCCCGGCGGGCCGTGAAGACACCGAGATCGACCGCCCGTGGGTCGTCACGGTCTGGAACGACCCGATCAACCTGATGTCCTACGTGACGTACGTGTTCCAGAAGCTGTTCGGCTATCCGAGGGCCAGGGCGCACCGCCTCATGATGCAGGTCCACACCGAAGGCCGGTCCGACGTGGCCAGCGGGACCCAGGACCGGTGCGAGTACTGGTGCTCGCGCCTGCACGCCCACGGCCTGTGGGCCACCATGCGGCGGGACTGACGTGGCCGGGCTCTCACCGCGTGTGCAGCGTACCCGGCGGGGCCGGTACCGCCTCCGGCTGCCGGCGCAGGAACGTGAGCTGCTCCGAACGCTCCCCCCGCAGCTCCGCGACCTGCTCGGGACCGACGACCCCGCCCTCGGCCGGCTGTTCCCGCCGGCCTACCGGGACGACCCGGAGCGGCAGGCCGAGTACGAGAGCCTGGTATCGCCGGAGCTCAGCCGGGAACGCCTCGACGCCGTGAGTGTGATGGAGCGGACCATCGACGCGACGGACCTGAGCGGGGAAGAGATGACGGCGTGGTTGGGAGCGATCAACGACCTCCGACTGGTCCTGGGGATCCGGCTCGAGGTCACCGAGGAGCTGTACGAGCAGGGGATGCCCGAAGACGATCCCCGCTCCCCTGCCTTCGCCGTGTTCGCGTACCTCGGCTGGCTCGAGGAGCAGATCGTCGAGGCCATGGCGTCCGGTCTACCGGAGGGTGGGCAGGACAGCGCGGAGGGGTAGATACGGGCCGAAGGAGGTGGTCGCGCATGGCGACGCAGCGACAGCGGACCGCCGGCAAGCGCAACATCCGGAAGGCGCAGCAGGCGGCTCGCAAGAAGCGGACGATCGCCCATCTCCCCAAGGCGACCCGGCGGGACCTGGGCCGGCAGGCCTCGAAGGCCCGCAAGCGGCGACGTGGGCAGCTCTCCGGCCGGAACCTCCAGGACCGGACCCGGCAGGAGCTCTACGACGAGGCCAGGCGCCGAGGGATCGCGGGGCGCTCGAAGATGGGCAAATGGGATCTCATCGACGCCATCCGGAAGGCCGGGTAGGACCTACTCGGGGAGGGCCCGAACCTGCCGCTCGGTGAGCTTGCGGGTGGACGGAGACAGCCGAAGCCCCGCCATCCCGATCCTGGCGGCGATCCAGGCACCTTCCTTCAGCATCTCCACCTTCAGCCCGCCGTCTTCGGCGTGGAGCACCCGCAGGATGAGGCCGCTCTGGGTGCGGTAGACATCCGAGATCGCCACTGGAGGCTATTGTAGCGCGCTTGCGTTGCGCGTGCAGCCTATGGTGAGCCCGATGGACGCCGACACGCCCGCCACGAGGGCCCTGGCCGGGTCCGGCCTCTTCGTCACGGTTGTCCGGACTGCCCGGCCGTCCAGTGTCGAGGAGAGCGCCGCGCTCCAGGGCATCGAGGTCGGCCAGCTCCTCAGGACGATCGTGGTGCGCCGGGGTGCCGACGACTTCGTCTTCGTCCTGGT